>Ga0233425_10003098_pt1 | contig 31086 bp, 29 predicted proteins | sample Watercolumn_Towu_2_FD_181712 | JGI IMG/M metagenome (GOLD analysis project Ga0233425, IMG submission 181712) | Freshwater microbial communities from Lake Towuti, South Sulawesi, Indonesia - Watercolumn_Towuti2014_140_MG | ecosystem: Environmental > Aquatic > Freshwater > Lake | place... | reverse complement strand
GCGTGAAGAATTGCATGAACACGACGACCGCCAGGCCCCAGAACAGCGCCAGGGCCACCCAGTCCTCGGCGCCATAGCTCGTGAGCGGCGGCGGCGGCTGATCGTCGAACGCGTCCGGCCCCGCGGCGGCGCCGGACTGTCCGGCGGCGGCGTTCTTGCTGGTGGCGCTCATGCCGATTCCCCCGCGCGGCCGCGCGGGGCGAAGGCCGCTCCGGCCCCGCCCCGCGTTGCCTTGCGGCCCGGCGCCTATTTCCTGCCCAGCGCCTGGAAGCGGTCGTATTGCTCCTTGGTCCAGCCGGCGCCGGAGGCCGGGTCGGTATTCACCTTGGCGGCGGCGGCCATGAACGCCGCGCGATCAGGCGTCGTGACCGTCTTGCCCTGGGCCTTGAACCACGCCGGCAGTTCGCGCTCGACCTTGTCGATGGCGTCGGATGCGCGCCCGGCCGCCTCGCCGAACACCGCCGTGAAAGTGTCGCGCTCCTGCGGCGTCAGCTTGTTCCACAGCGGCCCGCCAGCGATGGTCAGCAGGCTGTCGGTGATGTGGGCGGTCAGGTTGATGTGGGTCTGCACCTCGTAGAACTTCTTGGCCTGGATGGTCGGCAGCGGGTTTTCCTGGCCGTCGACGGTCTTGTTCTGCAGCGCCAGGTACACCTCGGCGAAGGCGATCGGCGAGGCGTTGGCGCCCACCGCCTTGGCGAACATCAGGTAGAGCGGCGCCTGCGGCACGCGCAGCTTCATGCCGTTCATGTCCTCGGGCTTCAGGATCGCCTTGTTGGCGGTGACGTGCCGCGCGCCGTAATAGGTGAAGGCGATGATCTTGTGGCCGGTCGCCTTGTCGTAGCCGCCGGCCAGCTCCTTGAACAGGTCGCTGTCGCGGTACGCCTTCCAGTGCGCGTAGTCGCGGACCATGCCCGGCGCGCCCGAGATCGCCAGCGGCTTGTAGGTGGCGCCGGCGAACGACGTGCCGGTGTAGATCATGTCGATGGTGCCGAGCGGCAGCGCCTGGTTGATCTGCTGTTCGTTGCCCAGGGCCGATGCCGGGAACACCTCGATCTGGTACTTGTTGTTGGTGCGCTTGGCGATTTCGCCCGCCGCCCACACCGCCTCGGTGTGGTAGGGCTCGGACGTCTCGTACACGTGCGCGAACTTGAGCTTGGTTTGCGCCTGGGCCGGTACGGCGGCCAGGGCAAGGCCGGCTGCGGCGAGCACGGCCAAGGTCGGTTTCGGATTCATCGCTTTTCCTCCCCTTGGGATTGCGGGCGGCCCCGTGGCAAGCCGCCGTTGGTTGGTGTTATAGCCATCGCCCCGGAAACCACGCAAGCAAGCGGAGCGCAGCCATGGCGAAGATCGCGCGCATAGAGATCGTGCAGGTGGACCTCGCGCCCAAGGTCAAGCGCAGCGACGCGATCCAATCCTTCGTGGCGCAGGAAACGCCCATCCTGCGCGTGACCGACAGCGACGGCGCGACCGGCGCCGGATACTGCTACACGATCGGCACCGGCGGCAGCTCGGTGATGGCGTTGCTTGCCGACCATCTCGCCCCGCGGCTGATCGGCCGCGACCCGGCGATGGTGGAGCGGGTCTGGAAGGAGCTGTTCTTCCACACCCACGCCACCGCCGTGGGCGCGATCACCGCGCTGGCGCTGGCGGCGATCGACACGGCGCTGTGGGACCTGCGCTGCCGGCGCGCCGGCCTGCCGCTCCACGTCATGGCGGGCGGGGCGCAAGCCAGGATTCCGCTCTACACCACCGAAGGCGGCTGGCTGCACATCGACAAGGCAAAGCTGGTCGAGGAAGCGGCCGAGGCCAAGCGCCAGGGGTTCCTGGGCGCCAAGATCAAGGTAGGCAAGCCGCAGGTGGGCGAAGACGTCGCGCGGCTCGAAGCCGTGCGCAAGGCCGTGGGCGGCGGCTTCGAGATCATGGTGGACGCCAACCAGGGCTTCACGGTCGCCGAAGCGGTGCGCCGCGCCCGGCACTACGAAGCGCTCGACATCGCCTGGTTCGAGGAACCCTTGCCGGCGGAGGACCTGGACGGTCACGTGCGGCTGTCGCGGTCCACGGCGCTGCCGATCGCGGTGGGCGAGTCGATCTACCACCCCAGCCATTTCCGCGAATACCTGCAGCGCGGCGCCTGCGGCATCGTGCAGGCCGACGTGGCGCGCATCGGCGGCATCACGCCCTGGCTCAAGGTGGCGCACCTCGCCGAGACGTTCAACGCCTGGATCTGCCCGCATTTCCTGATGGAGCTGCACGTGGCCCTATGCGCGGCAGTGCCGAACGCGCGCTGGGTGGAATACATTCCGCAGCTCGACGACATCACCGAGTCGCGCATGGCGATCGAGAACGGCCACGCCGTCCCTTCGTCCGCGCCGGGCCTCGGCATCGAATGGGACTGGGAGGCGATCGCGCGCCGGCGCGCGAACGGCAGCACCATCGTCGTCAAATAGCGTCGCCGCCATCGTTCCGGCCGATCGCTAGAGCTTCAGGAGGCTCGGCAGGAACAGCGAGAACTGCGGCACGTAGGTGATGATCGCGAGCGCGATGCACATCGCGCCGTAGAACGGCCACAGCTCCTTCGACACCTGCTCCATCGTCACCTTGCCGATGGCGCAGCCCACGAACAGCGTGGGGCCCACGGGCGGCGTGATCAGCCCGATGCCGAGATTGGTGATCAGGATCATGCCGAAGTGAATCGGGTCGATGCCCAGCTTCAGGATCACCGGCATGAAGATGGGCGTACAGATCAGAATCAGCGGCGCCATGTCCATGAACGTGCCGAGCGCAAGCAGCAGCACGTTGATCATGAACAGCATCGCGTACTTGTTGGAGCTGATCGAGAGCAGGAACTCGGTCGCCAGCGCCGGCAGGCGCATCAACGCCATCATGTAGCCGAACGCGACCGAAAACCCGATCAGGATCATCACCATCGCCACGGTCTTGACCGTGCGGTGGACGAGGTGGTGGAGGTCGCGCCAGCGGTAGTCGCGATAGATGAACATCGTGACGAAGAAGGCGTAGACGCACGCGACGGCCGCCGATTCCGTGGGCGTGAACACGCCGGTCAGGATGCCGCCCATGATGATGAACACGGTCATCAGGCCCCAGAACGCGTCGAGCGCGATCTTCACGGCCTGGCGCAAGGGTATTTTTTGCTCCCTCGGAAAGTTGTGCTTGCGCGCGGAATAGGCCACCAGGCCCAACAGGCAGACGCCGAACAGGAGGCCGGGCACGATGCCCGCCATGAACAGGTGCGCGACGGAAATCGTGCCGCCGGCGGCGAGCGAATAGATCACCATGTTGTGGCTGGGCGGGATCAATAGCGGCTGCAGCGACCCGCAGATCGTAATGTTGACCGCGAACACCCGCGGATAGCCGTTTTTGATCATCTGCGGGATCATCACGGTGCCGATCGCCGCGGTGTCGGCGACCGAGGAGCCCGAAATCGCGCCGAACATGGTGGACGCCAGCACGTTGACCAGCGCCAAGCCGCCGCGAATGAAGCCCACGAACACCTTGGCGAGGTTGACCAGCCGCGTCGCCATGCCGCCCTCGGCCATGATCGCGCCGGCAAGCACGAAGAACGGGATCGCGAGGAGCGCGAAATCGTCCGTGCCGTCGGACATTTTGAGCATCACGGCTTCGAGCGGGATGTCCAACCACAACGCAGCGAACAGCGAGGACAGCCCGAGGGCGTAGGCGACCGGCATGCCGAGCAGGCACAGCACGGTAAACGAGCCGAGATGGATGATGACGGCCATCGTCTACTCCACGCCGCCCGTGGGCTGGTCGCTGAACATGATGGAATCCGCCGGCGGCTCGCCCACCCAGATGCGCTCGACGATGAACAGCAGGGTGAACAGGCCGCACAGCGGAATCGGCAGATAGGTCAAGCCAACCCGCAGCCACGGAAAATCCGCGATCACTTGGTTCCAGGTGGTGCCGACCAGGTAATAGCCGTAGACCAGCATGAACAGCGTGGTGACGATCATGCAAAGATGCACGGCCCACCGCATGGGGCGTCGCACGTGCGCGGGCACGTTGTCGATGATCGCGACCATCGCGATGTGGACGTTGGCGCGATAGACCGCCGCGCCGCCCAGGAAGCTGAAATAGATCATCATGATCGTCGCTGCCGGCTCGGGCCAGGCCAGCGCGCTGTTGAGCACGTAGCGGTAGAAGACGCCGACGGGGATGAACAGCGTCATCGTCACCATGCACGCGCCCGCGACAACGACGTTGGCCAGGTAAAGCGCATCCATCGCCCGGACGAAAGCCCGCTTCATTCGATTCCCTCTCGCGCAGGAACCCGCGGACGCGAAACGGCCGCCGGAGGATCCGGCGGCCGCCCACTATGCGTCGCGGCTACTTTACATCCTGGATGCGCTGCACCAGTGCCGCGTACTTGGCGCCGTACTTGTCCCAGACCGGCTTCACCGCGGTCTGGAACTTGGCCTTTTCCGCGGGCGAGAACGTGATGATTTCGATGCCCTGCTTCTTCAGCTCCGCCATCGAGGCCGCCTCGCGCTCGTTCCACAGTTTGCGTTCTTCCTGCTGGGCTTCCTTGCCGAGCTTGGCGATCAGCGCCTGGTCCTCTTTCTTCAGCTTGTCCCAGGTGGCGCGCGAGAACACCAGGATCTCGGGAATGATCAGGTGCTCGCTCAGCGAGTAGTACTTCGCGAACTGGTAGTGCTTGCCCGACTCGTAGCTCGGCGGGTTGTTCTCGGCGCCGTCCACCACGCCGGTCTGCAGCGCGTTGATAAGCTGGTCGAAGCCCATGGCGATGCCGTTGGCGCCGATGGCGTTGGCCGTGTCCACGAAGATGGGGTTGCCCATCATGCGGATCTTCAAGCCCTTCAGGTCGTCGATCGATTTAATCGGCCGCTTGCTGTTGTAGAAGCTGCGCGCGCCCGCATCCATCCAGGCCAGGCCCACAAGCTTGCTGGTCGGGCTGTCGGTGAGCTTCTTCAGGAGCTCGTCGCCGATCGCCCCGTCGATGACCTTGTTCATGTGCGGCACGTCGCGGAACACGAACGGCATGTTGAACACGTTGAGGTCGTCGACGATCGATCCCATCGGGCCCACGCTGATGCGCGCGAACTGCAACGCGCCCACCTGCGCCTGCTCGATCATCTCCTTTTCGCCGCCCAACTGCATGGACGGGTACATCTGGACGCTCAGGCGTCCGTTGGTCGCCGCTTCCAGCTTCTTGCCGAGCCGCACCACGGCCTCGACCGTGGGATAGCCCAGCGGATGCACGTCGGTCGCCTTCAGGACCATCTTGTCCTGAGCCAGCGCCGGCGCGCCCAGACCCAGGCCCGCGACCGTCAGCGCCAGCGCCGCGGTCCCGGTCCACAGAACGTTGCGTCGATTCATGGTCGCTTTTCCTCCCTTCAGGTTTCGGCTTCTCGATGTCCCCGGTCCGCTCGGCTGGCCCGCCGGGCCGCCGGCGATCGCGGCCGGCCGGGCGCCGCGCCAAGCGTCAAGCGGCTGGCGGTGATCCCACTACGCCCCGGTTCTTGCGTCAATTCCCCGCCGCCCGCATCGGCCGCGCAGGCGCACGGGCGGCGCTCGGCATCGGCGGCGCGGCGGCGGACTAACCCCCTCTTGCCATTTAGGATTCTTCTTGTACGATGATCATACAACAACACAAGGGCCACTGGCTTGTCAAGACCGTCGCCGCCTCTCGCCGCCCTTCGGCCCCTGACCCCGCCACGCAATCTGACGCGCGAGGTGGTCGAGCGCCTGTCCGCCGAGATCATGGGCGGCGGGCTCGGGCCCGGCGAGCGGCTGCCCACCGAGCAGGCGATGATGGCGGCGATGGGCGTCAGCCGCACCGTGGTGCGCGAAGCCGTGGCCGCCTTGCGCGCGGAGGGCCTCGTCGTCACGCGCCAGGGCGTGGGCGCGTTCGTCGCTGCCGACGTGCAGCGCCGGCCGTTCCGCATCGACCCCGAGGGCCTGCGCTCGATCGAGGAGGTGTTGAACGTGGTCGAGCTGCGCATGGGCGTGGAGATCGAGTCTGCGGGCCTCGCGGCCGAGCGCGGCTCGGCTGCCGACATCCGCGGCATCCGCGCGGCGCTGGGCGAGATCGACGACGCCTTCGCGCGCGGGGAGCTGGGCGTGGACGAGGACGTGGCCTTCCACCGCGCCATCGCCAGCGCCACCGGCAATCCGCAGTTCGTCCGGTTCCTCGAGTTCCTCGGCCGGTTCGTGATCCCGCGGCGCACGGTGCGCCCCGCCGCCGAGCGGACCGAGGAGCAGCGCGCCTATCTCGCCGGCATCCAGGAGGAGCACCGCGCCATCTACGCGGCGATCCGCGCGCACGACCCCCAGCAGGCGCGCAGCGCCATGCGCCTGCATCTGACCAACAGCCGCGAGCGCTACCGCAAGCTCGCGAGCGCCGCAGCGATTGACGCCTATCGGTCGTAGGGATCGTAGGGCGCGGCAGGCTTGGCCTGGGGCGCATCGGGGGGCGGCGCCACCTGCTTGAAGCGCAGGTCCGCGTAGCGCTGCTCGGCCTTGGGTTCGAGCAGCGACAGCATGCCGGAATCGAGCGCCGCGCCGTGCGAGCGCAACACCATCGCCCCATGCGGCGTGTGCCAGGTAAGCATCCGCACATCGACCCCGGCGCCGCGCAGATTGCGCCAGTCGAACTTCTCGTCCCTGTCGGGCGGACCGTAGAGCCGGTCCACAGCCTCCGCCATCTGCTTGAACCCCGCGGCCGGAAAGCCGAGATCGAAGCCGACCAGTTTGCGGTCGAGATAGCGGTAATTGAGGAAGCTCGCCTCCACGCCGCGGAACCGCATGATCCAACTGCCGCCAGCGAGTTCGGTCAGGCTATCGTCGGCGCAATCGAGGAACCCGGGCACGCCCGGCGTCTCCCGGCACAGCAACATGCCGTATTTGTCCTTCTCGCTCTCGGGCCGGGGAAACAGGCGCTCGATCGGGTCGCCGATCCTGTTGCCGAGGAACGCGAACGGCCCGCGCTTGTCGGGAGGGTCGTCGGTGTTCCACAGGGGCTTGCCGTCCACGGTCTCGCGCGGGCCCGCGCGGCGCGGGCGCGGCTTGGTCTGGCCGAAGCGGTATTCGGGATCGTCGAGCGGCGAGGCGGCCCCTGCCGCAGGCTTGGCCGGCGCGGCCGGACCGGCCGCTGCCGGTCCCGGCTTGATTTCGCCCGGCGGGGCGGCCGGGTCGCCGTAGCGCGTCCCGTCGCGCGCGTGGCTGGCGGGATGCTCCGCCAGCGCGGGCGCCGCCAGCAGCGCCAGCGTCGCGCCGACCGCGATGGCCCGCCGCGCCGGCGCCGCTACATCGTCGCGCCGATCTGCCACGGCACGAACTCGTTGTCGCCGAACCCCAGCTCCTCGCTCTTCGACTTGCGGCCCGAGGCGACTTCGAGGATCAACTTGAAGATCGCCTCGCCCTTCTCGCGGATGCCGACGCCCCGGTCCACGATGTCGCCGCAGTTGATGTCCATGTCCTCTTCCATGCGCTTGAACATGGGCGTGTTGGTCGCGAGCTTGATCGAGGGCGCGGGCTTGCAGCCGAACACCGAGCCGCGCCCGGTGGTGAAGCAGATGACGTTGCCGCCGCCCGCCACCTGCCCCGTGGCCGAGCACGGGTCGTAGCCGGGCGTGTCCATGAACACGAAGCCCTTCTCCTTCACCGGCTCCGCGTACTTGTAGACCGCGGTCAGGTTGGTGGTGCCGCCCTTAGCCGCGGCGCCGAGCGATTTCTCCAGGATCGTGGTGAGCCCACCCGCCTTGTTGCCGGGCGAGGGGTTGTTGTCCATCTGGCCGTCGTTCTTGCGGCAGTACTCCTCCCACCACCTGATGCGCTCGATCAGCGCGTCGGCCACCTTGGCGCTGACGGCGCGGCGGGTCAGAAGGTGCTCGGCGCCGTAGATCTCGGGCGTCTCGCTCAGGATCGCGGTGCCGCCGTGGCGGACCAGCAGGTCCGAAGCCGCACCCAGCGCCGGGTTCGCGGTGATGCCGGAATACCCGTCCGATCCCCCACATTGCAGGGCGAGCACCAGGTGCTCGGCCGAGACGGTCTGCCGCCGCGCCTTGTTCGCGTCGGGCAGCATCTCCCTGATCCGCGCGACGCCTCGCTCCACCGATTTGCGCGTGCCGCCCGAGTCCTGGATGGTCATGACCTGGAAGTGCGGCCCCGGCTTGATGCCGTACATGTCGAGCAGGTACGAGAGCTGCGCGACCTCGCAGCCCAGCCCCACCATCACGACCGCCGCGAAGTTCGGATGGCTGGCATAGCCCCACAGCGTGCGCTGCAGGTTCATGTAGCCCTCGCCGCTGCCGGCCATGCCGCAGCCCGTGCCGTGCACGAACGCCGCCACGCCGTCGACGTGGGGATAGTCCCGGAGCGCGCCGGTGCGGTTGAACTGGTCGGCGATATAGCGCGCGACCGTGGCCGAGCAGTTCACGCTCGTCAGCACGCCGATGTAGTTGCGCGTGCCGACCCGGCCGTTGGCGCGCACGTAACCCTCGAACGTCGCGCGCGCCGCGCCGGTGAAATACTGCGTCGGCCGCGCCTCGGTGCCGGCGGCGTAGTCGCGCTCGAACGCCTGGAACGCGGTGTTGTGGACGTGCACGTGCTCGCCGGGCTCGATCGCGGCCTTGGCGAAGCCGATGATCTGGTTGAACTTACGCACCGGCGCGCCGGCCGCGATCGCCGCCGTCGCAACCTTGTGTCCGGCGGGAATCTTGGCGCGGGTCGAAACCCCCTCACCCGCCAGCGCCGCGCCCACCAGGATGTCGGCCCGCGCCACCACCACGTTGTCGGCGGGGTTCAGGCGAATGGTCAGCGGCGACGCGGGCGGCATGGCGTTGCTCATCGGCTGGACAGGGGATGGATTGGCCAGCAATCTACGCCGCCGCGCGGGGTGAGGCAATTCGCATCGGAGGATCGCCGTCCATGAGCAACCGTCTGAAAGGCAAGAGCGCCGTCGTGACCGCCGCGGCCCAGGGCATCGGCCGCGCCGTGGCGCTCGCCTTTGCCGCCGAGGGCGCGAACGTGATCGCCAGCGACATCAACGAAACCAAGCTTGCCGAGATCGCGCGCACGCCCGGAATCGCGGCACGCCGGCTCGACGTCACCGACGCCGCGGCGGTCCAGAAGTTCATGCGCGAAGCGGGCCAAGTCGGCGCCCTGGTGAACGTCGCCGGCTTCGTGCATCACGGCAGCATCCTCGACTCGAAGGACCAGGAGTGGGACTTCGCCTGGAAGCTCAACGTGCTCAGCATGGTCAACACCATCAAGGCAGCGCTGCCGGGCATGTTGGAACAAGGCAACGGCTCGATCGTCAACATCGCGTCGGTCGCGAGCTCGGTCAAAGGCATCGTCAACCGCTGCGTCTACGGCACCACCAAGGCGGCGGTGATCGGGCTCACCAAGTCGGTTGCGGCCGACTATGTGGGCAAGGGCATCCGTTGCAACTGCGTGTGCCCCGGCACGGTGCAGTCGCCTTCGCTCGACCAGCGCATTGCGGCGCTGGGCGACGCCGAGGCCGCGCGCAAGGCCTTCATCGCGCGCCAGCCCATGGGCCGTCTCGGCACACCCGAGGAGGTGGCGGCGGTCTGCGTGTACCTCGCTTCCGACGAGGCGCTGTTCACGACCGGCCAGCCCTTCGTCGTCGATGGCGGGATCATGATCTGACCGCCGGTTTGGCCTTCGTCGCGCGGCTGCGCTATCGTCCCCGGGAACAACCGCCCAGCGCCCGAGGGGAGGCGCCTATGGCCGACACGCAAGAGCCGCCGGAATTCCGCACCACGCTCGAGCGGTTGATCGCGCTGTTCCGCTACCGCGGTATGGATTTAGGCGCGCTCGCGCCGGGCCAGGCCAAGACCATGCTGGCGCTGCTCGAAGCCGGCCAACGCGTGGCCAAGGACCTCGAGGACCTGGCGCTGCGCCAGGCCTCGATGCTCGAGCAGTCGACGCGGGAGCTGATGGGCAGCGCCCAGGCGATGGCCAATCCCGAGCGGTTCAAGAAGGCGACCGAATCGAACATGACGACGTTGACCAAGAGCGCCGACACCACGATGCGGCATTTGAGCGAGCTGGCCGAGCTACTGATGAAGTACAATCACGAGGTGATCGAGGCGATGAACAGATCGGTGCTGGCCGGCATGGGCCTCGGCCGCGGCGCGCGCGGCGGCGGTAGTGAGGCCGCAGACCCGGTGCGGCCCGCGGATGCGCCAAAGCCCGCCGGCAAGACGCCGCGCCGGCGCGCCGGCAAGACCGGCAAGAAATAGAAGCGGCTCGCGCCCGCGATGCAGCTTCGCCCGACCGCGCTGCCCGAAGTCAAGATCGTCGTGCCCGCGCGTCACGGTGACGCGCGCGGCTTTTTCGCCGAGACGTGGCAGCGCGCGCGCTACGCCGCCGCGGGCATCGCCGCCGATTTCATCCAGGACAACTACGCGCACAACGCCGCCGCGGGCACGGTGCGCGGCCTGCATTTCCAGTCGATGCCGGCCTGGCAGGCCAAGCTGGTGTACGTGCCGCGCGGGCGCGTGTTCGCGGTCGCGCTGGATCTCCGCCCGTCGAGCCCGCGCTTCGGCCGCCACGCCGCGGTGGAGCTCGGCGCCACGGGCGGCGAGCAGATTTTCGTGCCGCACGGGTTCGCGTTCGGCTACTGCACGCTCGAGCCCGACACCGGCATGATCTACAAGGTCGACGCCCCTTACGCGCCCGAACTCGACCGCGGCCTCGCCTGGGACGATCCCGCGCTCGACATCCCCTGGCCGGTGGACCGCGCGACCGCGATCCTTTCCGACAAGGACCGTCGCCACCCGCGCCTCAGGGACCTGCCGCGCGACTGGCTCAAGGGCGCCTGACCGCGATGGCCGCGCCGCGCGTCCTCGTCACCGGCGCCGGCGGGCAGGTCGGCCGCGACCTGATGGCGCTGGGCGGTGCGGGTCTCGAACTGGCCGGCTTCGACCGCGCGGCGCTCGACGTCACGGACTCTGCCGCCGTGGACGCGGCGCTCGACCGCGCGCGACCGTGGTTGATCGTCAACCTCGCCGCCTACACCGCCGTGGACAAGGCCGAAGACGAGCCGGACGCCGCGTTCGCGGTCAACCGCGACGGCGCGGGCAATCTCGCGCGCGCCTGCGGGCGATGCGGTATCCCCATGATCCACGTCTCGACCGACTACGTGTTCGACGGAACCAAGCCCGGAGCGTGGCGCGAGGACGATCCGGTCGCGCCGCTCAGCGTCTATGGGCGCAGCAAGGCCGAGGGCGAGGCGGCGGTGCGCGCCGCCCTGTCCGGGCACGTCATCCTGCGCGCGTCATGGGTGTTCGGTGCGCATGGGCGGAACTTCGTGCGCACGATGCTCGGCCGCATCGGCAAGAACGCGGAGCTCAGCGTGGCCGACGACCAGCGCGGCTGCCCGACCGCCGCGGCCGACCTCGCCTGCGCCATCGTCGCGATCGCGCACAAGCTGCTGGCCGAGCCGGGGCGCCACGCCGGCATCTATCACTATTGCAACGAGGGCGAGACCACGTGGTACGGCTTCGCCGAGGCGATCTTCGCGCGTGCCCGCGAGCGCGGCCTCGCGTCGCCGCGCCTCATCCCGATCAAGGCGGCGGAATACGCCGCCAAGGCGCGCCGGCCCGCCAACTCGGTGCTGGATTGCGCCAGAACCGTCGCCCGGTTCGCCGTTGCGCGCCCGCCCTGGCGCGAAAGCCTCAGGCCCGTGGTCGACGCGATCCTGGCGGACCGCTAGAGCGCCCGGCGGCGCAGGATCAGCACGCCGACCGCGAAGCTCGCGGCGCCGAGGCCGACGAGATAGAGGCTCGGCCGCGCCAGCTCGCGCCAGCTTAAGCCCCGCCACAGCGCGCCCTCGAACACCATGATCGCCCAGCGCACGGGGCTGAGTTCGCCCAGCTGCTGCATCCATTCCGGCATCAGGAAATAGGGCATCATCGCGCCGCCGAACATCGCCATCACCAGCATGACCGCCCAGCCCGCCGAGGCCACCGCGACCTCGCCGCGGCCGCATTGGCTGAGCAGCATCATCAGGCCGACGAATCCCACCGACGCCGCGGCGAAGGCGAGCGCCAGCGCGCCCTGGTTCGCCGGCCGCATACCGAAGAACAGCACACCCAGGGCCAGCAGCAGCAGAAGCTCGGCCACGCAGGCGAGCCAGCACGCCAGTGCCTTGCCGGCGAGGATCTGCGCGCGGTTGAGCGGCGCCGCGCGCAGACGCAGGAACGTGCCGGCTTGGCGCTCGCGCACCATCGACAGCGCGAAGGTCGCCACGCACCCGATCAGGCCCCAGGCCATGCCGGAGGGGAACGAGATCTCGAACGCGGTGCGCGGCCGGTCCACCGCCGCCTCGATCACCACCACGTCGATCTTGGGCGCGCTCGGCACGCCCGCCGCCGCGCGCAGGCCCGGCACCAGCTCCATCGGCTGCGGCAGCACGATGTTGTCGACCGCGGCCTCGGCCAGAAGCCCGCGCAGCATGCCGATCTCGGCCCGGCGCGAGGGGTCGGCGCGCAGCTCCAGCGCCGGGTCCTTGCCGCCCTTGCCCGAGAGCGTCCTCTCCAGGCCGGGCTTCAGCACCAAGAGCCCGATCACCTGCCCGCGCTTGACCGCCGCGCCGCCCGCGGCCTCGTCCGAGGCGATCTGCAGCTTCACCGCCGGCGATTTCTCCAGGGTCTTGAGGAACGCGCGGCTCGCCTGCGTCTCGTCGCGGTCGAGCGCCATCAGCGGCAGCGCCGCCGTGCCCTTGCCGCCGCCGAACATCGCGCCGAACAGAATCGCGACGGCCACGGGAAACAGGAACACCCAGAACAGCGCCGCGCGGTCGCGCCACAAGAGCGCGAGGTCCTTGCCCGCGAGCGTCACGATGGCGCTCATCCGTCGCGCGGCCGGCGGCCGGTGAGATTCAGGAACACGGCTTCGAGCCCCGGCGCCTCGACCCGCACCGAGACGAAATCGGCGCCCTTGGCCGAAAGCGCGGCGAGGTATGGCAGCGGGTCCTCGGACTGGAAATCCCACGACCGGCCATCGACCGCGCCCGGCTGCGGGCCGCAGCCCTCCGGCAGCGGTCCCGCCAGCTCGACATGCACCCGGTTCGGACCGCCGTAGCCCGCCACCAGATCCTCGACCGTGTCGAGCGCCAGGATGTGCCCCTCGTCCATGATCGCCACGCGGTCGCACAAAGTCTCCGCCTCGCTCAGGTAGTGCGAGCTGTAGACGATGGTGCGGCCGTGCGCCTTCAGGTGCCGGATGTTCTCGATCAGCAGGTTGCGCGACTGCGGATCGACGCCGGCCATCGGCTCGTCCAGCAGCAGGACCGGCGGGTTGTGCACCAGCGCGCAGGCGAGGTTGAGCCGCCGCGCCATGCCGCCGGAATAGGTACGCACCAGCTCGCGCTTGCGCTCGCTGAGGCCCACGAAGTCGAGCGCCCAGGACGCGTGCTGATCGAGCTTCGCGCCGCCGAGGCCGTAGAGCCGGCCGAAGAACATCACGTTCTGCTCGGCGGTCAGGTCCTCGTAGAGCGCGAGAGCCTGCGGCGCCAGGCCGATGTTCTTTCGCACCGCGCGGCGCGTCGGGTCGCTGGCCCCCGCGATCTCGATCTCGCCGCCGTCGGGATGCAACAGGCCCGCGAGCAGGTGCATCGTCGTGGTCTTGCCGGCGCCGTTGGGCCCGAGCAGTCCGAACGACTCGCCCGCGTTCACGTCGAACGCGACGTTGTCCACCGCGAGCCGCGCGCCGAACGACTTGGCGAGGTTCCGGACGTGAATCACGGAACGTCCCGGCGGGAAATCAGAACACGAACGGCACGTAGCGCCTGGTGCGCCGGGCGTAGCGCGCGTACTCGCCCGCCAGGGGCGAGGCCGCGAATTTCGCCTCCTCCGCCAGGGCGGCGCGGTGGTAGAGCCAGCCCGTGCCGAGGACCGTGGCGATCAGCAGCGGCTCGCCCGCCGCGAGTGTGCCCGCGATCCAGCACAAGAGGTACGAGGCGTAGAACGGGTGCCGCACATAGGCGTAGGGACCCGCGACCACGAGATGCCGCGGCGGATCGGGCGAGAACGCCAGCGACAGCGGCTGCGCCCGGTTCACCGCCACGCACCACCAGAACAGCGCCAGCGACAGCGCGTAGAACGCGAGGCCCAGGGCGAACCGCCATGCGCCGTGCCGGTAGAAGAACAGAATTGCGGCATACTGCGCGAGGACCGACAGCGCGGTCGCGGCCTTGATGAGCGCTACGTCGCGGTTGCCGCCGGGCTGCCGGAAGAACCGCGCGAGCCCCCACAGGTAACTGGCGAAGCACGTTGTCGCCGCCGCCAGCACGGCAAACTGCGGCACGGTCATGCCGGCGCTCTCCCACGTCTCCGCCCCCCGGAATTCGGCAATGCGCGGCGCTTGCGCGGCAATGTGGCATGACCTCCGGCAGAGGGGCAACAACCCGCGGCGTTCCACGCCTGCGGCGCATTTACCCCCTCGCAATCCACAGGGCGCGCCGGTATCTTGCGCGGCGCGGACGGCCGGCGGCGAAGACCGGACGCCGCGCTTGAAGGGGTGGACGGGGGACGAGGTCGCATGCAGCCGCTTCAGGCGGCCCACGGGACGATTCCCGGATCGGCCAAGCCGCGCGTCGTGGTGATCGGCGCGGGGCCGGGCGGGCTCGCCGCGGCCATGCTGCTGGCACGCGCCGGGATCGACGTCACGCTGCTCGAAGCGCAGAATCGCGTCGGCGGGCGCACCGGCACGCTCGAGGTGCCGTCCGAAGCCGGTCCGTTCCGCTTCGACATCGGCCCCACCTTCTTCCTCTACCCGCGCGTGCTCGGCGAGATCTTCGCCGCCTGCGGCTTGAGCCTCGAGCGCGCGGTCGAGCTGCGCCGGCTCGACCCGCAGTACCGCCTGGTGTTCGGCGAGGGCGGCGCGCTCGACTGCACGCCCGACGTCGGACGCATGGAGCGCGCGCTGGCCGCGATCAGCCCCGCGGACGCCGCGCAGTTCCGCCGCTTCCTCGCCGACAACCGCGCCAAGATGGAGCATTTCCGCCCCGCGCTCGAACAGCCGTTCGACGGCTGGGGCGACCTGTTGAACCCGCGGATGCTGAAGCTGCTGCCGTGGCTGCAGCCGCACCGCTCGCTCATGCGCTTCACCTCCGACTATTTCTCCGACCCGCGCGTGCGCGTGGCCTTCACGTTCCAGGCCAAGTACCTGGGCATGTCGCCGTTCCGCTGCCCCAGCCTGTTCTCGATCCTGTCGTTCCTGGAATACGAGTATGGCGTGTTCCACCCCGTGGGCGGCTGTGGGGCGGTGTCGGCGGCGATGGCGCGCGCGGCCGGGATGCTCGGCGCGCGCATCCGCCTCGGCGAGCCGGTCGAGGAGCTGCGCTTCGCGGGGCGGCGCGTGACCGGCGCGCGCACCGCCAAGGGCTGGTATCCCGCCGAGGCCGTGGTGGTGAACGCCGACTTCGCACACGCCATGAAGAAGCTGGTGCCCGCGCATCTGCGCCGGCGCTGGTCCGACCGCAAGATCGCGCGGTCGCGCTTCTCGTGCTCGACCTTCATGCTGTACCTGGGCCTCGACGGCGCCGCGCCCAACCTGCCGCACCACACGATCTACATCTCCAAGGACTATGAACAGAACCTGGTCGACATCGAGCGCCGGCACGTCCTGACCGAGGACCCCTGCTTCTACGTGCAGAACGCGGGCGCGACCGACCGCACGCTGGCGCCGCGCGGCAAGAGCACGCTCTACGTCCTGCTGCCGGTCACGCATCGCCATGCCAACGTGGATTGGGCGCGCGAGGCGCCGCGCTACCGCCGCGTGGCGCTGGAGCAGTTGAAGCGCGTCGGCTTCGGCGACGTGGAGCGGCGCATCGTGGCCGAGCGCGTGTGGACGCCCGTGGACTGGGAGCAGGGTCTCGGCATCCACCTCGGCGCCACTTTCAACCTGTCGCACAATTACGGCCAGATGCTGCACCTGCGCCCGCGCAACCGCTTCGAGGACATCGACGGCATGTACATCGCGGGCGGCGGCACGCATCCCGGCAGCGGCCTGCCGGTGATCTACGAGGGCGCACGCATCTCGGCCCGGCTTCTGCTGCAAGACCTGGGCGCCAACGCCGCGTTCCTGGACCAGCGCGAGGCGGCGGACTCGCCGGAAGCCGAGCTGCGCGCGGCGGAATGACTTCGCCTGCCGACGCCGTTGCCGCCGCGCGAAGCGCGCAGGCGCGCTGGGCCGCTGTCGCGCTCCCCGAGCGTCTCGCGCGCCTGAAGCGGCTGCGCCATCGCGTCGCCGCGCAGAGCACCGGGCTGGTCGCGGCCCTGGCGTCGGTTCCCGGCCGCGATCCCGCGCTCTCGCTCACCGCCGAAGTCGCGCCTTTGGCCGACGCGATCCGGTTCCTGGAACGCGAAGCCCCCGCCCTGCTGCGGCCCCGGCGGCTCGGCGCGCGCGGCCGGCCGGTCTGGCTGTTCGGCCACACCGCCGAGGTGCGGCGCGAACCCTTGGGCGTGGTGCTGGTGATCGGTCCCTCCAACTATCCGCTGCTACTGCCGGGCGTGCAGGCGCTCCAGGCGCTGGCCGCGGGCAACGCGGCGGTGGTGAAGCCGGGCTTGAACGGCCATCCCGCGATGCTGGCCCTCGCGCGGCTCGCCGCCGAGGCGGGCATCGACCCGGCGCTGCTGCCGGTGCTCGACGAAACGCCGGAATCAGCTAGGGCCGCCATCGCCGCCGGCGTGGACAAGGTGGTGCTGACTGGTAGCGTGCGCTCGGGCATGGCCGTGCTGCGCGAACTCGCCGATCGTCTGGTGCCTGCGACCCTGGAACTGTCGGGCAGCGACGCCACGTTCGTGCTGCCGGGCGCCGACCTCGTCCTGGCTGCGAGGTGTCTCGCCTGGGGCCTCGCGTTCAACACGGGCGCGACCTGTATCGCGCCGCGCCGCGTGTTCGCGCCGCGCGAATCGATGCGCGAACTCGAGGCCCGGCTGCGCCCCCTCGCCGCCGCGCTCAAGCCGCAGCCCGTGGCCAAAGCGCCGGCCGAGTCCGCTTTGGAGCTGATTCAGTCCGCGCTCCAGGCCGGTGCCAGGCCGCTCGTGCCCTGGTCGCCGCCCGCGGCCGATGCCCCCTTCCCGCCCCTGGCCTTGACCGGCGCAGACGCGGACATGGCGCTGCTCAAGGCCGACGTGTTTGCGCCCGTTCTGTCGCTGGTCGCGGTCGAAAACGCCGACGCGGCCCTGGCCGCGAACGCGCGCTGCCCTTACGCCTTGGGCGCCTCGGTGTTCGGGCCGATCGCCGCAGCGCGCGATTTCGCCTTGCGCGTGCGCGCGGGAGTCGTAACCATCAACGACCTGATCGTGCCGAGCGCCGACCCGCGCCTGCCGTTCGGGGGCTGGGGGCAAAGCGGCTTCGGCCGCACGCGCGGGGCGGAGGGGCTGTTGGAGATGACCGCGGCGAAAGTGGTGACGGTGCGACGCGGCGGCTTCCGCCCGCATCTCGACGGCGCCGCGGATGCCGCTGCGATCGCGCGGGGCTACCTGGCGGCGGCGCACGGCGTGGGCCTCCGTGAACGGCTCGGCGGCCTGGTCGCCACGTTGATGGCGATGGCGAAGAAAAAGAAGGTCTGAACAGGGAGATCGGGGTCGGATGATCGGGGTGATCGGCGGCGGCTTGGCGGGACTTTCCGCGGCGTGCGTCCTGGCGGCGCGCGGGCACAAGGTGCGGCTGTTCGAGCGCAATTCGTGGCTGGGCGGCAAGGCGGCGGCGATCGAGGAGCGCGGCTTCCGCTTCGACGTTGGGCCGACGATCCTGACCCTGCCGATGGTGCTGGAGCGCATCTTCGCGGAGGCCAAACGCGAGCTCAAGGACCACCTCGACCTCCGGCGCCTCGATCCGCAATGGCGCTCGTTCTTCGACGGCGGCGACACGCTCGACCTGGTGGAAAACACGCGCGACATGGCCGAGCGCCTGGAGACGCGCGAGGCGGGCGGCGGCCAGGGTTACCGCGCCTTCATCGAGTACGCGACACGGCTGCACCGCATCTCCGAGCGGTTCTTCTTCTGGCGGCCCGTGGGCGGCATCGCCGACGCGATCGGGTTCAAGAACCTGCTGCGGCCCTCGATGCTCTCGGACCTCCGGGCGCTGCGCCTCGGCCGCACCGTCGCGGGCACCATCCGCGGCTACGTGCCCGATAGGAACGCGGCGCAGATGCTCGACCACTTCACGCAGTACGTGGGCTCGGCGCCCGACGCCTCGCCCGCCGTGCTGTGCTCGATCGCCTCGATGCAGGTGCACGACGGCGTGTGGTACCCGATCGGCGGCACCAGGGCCGTGCCCGTGGCGCTGGAGAAGCTCGCGCGCGAGCTGGGCGTGGAGTTCCATCCCTCGAACGGCGTCAGGCGCATCGTCGCGGATAACGGCCGCGCCGCGGGCGTGGAGACGGGCGCGGGCGAAACCGTGCGCTGCGACGCCGTGGTGTCGAACATGGACGCGGTGCGCACGCACGACGAGCTGGTCGGCGGCGCGGCGGCGGAACGCTTCCGCAAGCGTCGCGGCTACGAGCCGGCCTGTTCGGGCGTCGTGCTGTACCTGGGCCTGAACAAGGCCTATGACCAGGTGCTGCACCACAACTTCGTGTTCTCGCGCGACCCGCACGAGGAGTTCGAGTCGATCTACCGCAAGGGCGAACCGGCGCCCGACCCCACCTGCTATGTCTGCGCGCCCGCGCGCACGGAGAAAGAGGTAGCCCCGCCCGGCGGCGAAGCGCTCTACGTGCTGGTGCACACGCCCTACCTCCGGCCGCACCACGACTGGAAGAAGATGCTGCCGGAATACCGCCGGGCGATCATCGAGAAGCTGAAGCGCACCGCAGGCATGGCGGACATCGAACGGCGCATCGTGGTGGAGCGCACGATGACGCCCGAGGACATCCACGAGCGCTTCAACGTGCTGAACGGCGCCATTTACGGCATCGCGAGCCACGGCGCGGTCAACGGCGCGTTCAAGCCCACCAATCGCAGCCCGGACCTGAAGGGCCTATACCTCGCGGGCGGCGCGGCGCATCCCGGCCCCGGCATGCCGATGGTGCTGATGTCGGGCTGGATCGCGGCCGACGCGCTCGACCGTGACAGCCGGGCGAGCGCCGCCTGACGGCCGGAACCGGATTTCCCTACCAACGCCGATCCAACCCAGGGAGCAACCAGATGCATCCGATCATTCCGCGCATGGCCGCAACGCTGGCGGCGCTCGTCGCACTTGCGGCGCCACGCGACGCCGCGGCGCAAGTCACGATCGCATTCGTGTGCAGCGCGCAGGAAGAATACTGCCGCGAGCTGGTCACGGCTTACGAGCGCACCGGCGCGGCCAAGGTCGCGATGGTGCGGAAATCGACCGGCGAGGTGTTCGCCCAGGTCAAGGCCGAGGCCGGGAACCCGAAGATCGACCTGTGGTGGGGCGGCACCGGCGACCCGCATTTGCAGGCCGCGCTCGAGGGGTTGACCGAGGTCTACCGCTCGCCCGTGCTGCCGCAGCTTCACGACTGGGCGCAGAAGCAGGCCGAGCGGTCGGGCTATCGAACCGTGGGCGTCTACGCCGGGGCGCTCGGCATCGTCTACAACAGCGAGCTGCTGCCGAAGCGCGGGATCGGCGGCATCAAGTGCTGGGCCGACCTGCTCGACCCGAAGCTGAAAGGCGAGGTGCAGGTGGCCGACCCGAACTCGTCGGGCACCGCCTACACTATGCTCGCCACGCTGGTGCAGATCATGGGCGAGGACAAGGCCTTCGACTACATGAAGAAGCTGCACCTCAACGTCAACCAGTACACCAAGTCGGGCGGCGCGCCGGTGCGCGCGGCCGCCCTGGGCGAGACCACGGCCGGCATCGTGTTCATGTCGGACGCGCTCAACACCATCCTGACCAAGGCGCCGATCAAGTCGGTCGCGCCGTGCGAGGGCACCGGCTACGAGGTGGGCTCGATGTCGCTGATCAAGGGCGCGAAGAACCCGGAGGCGGCCAAGAAGTTCTACGACTGGCTGCTGGCGCCCGAGGCGCAGGCGATCGGCATTTCGGTCAAGTCCTACCAGGTGCCGGCCCACAAAACCGTGTCGCTGCCGCCCGACATCGCGCCGCTGGTGGACGCCAAGCTGATCGACTACGACTTCGGCAAGTTCGGTGCGCCCGCGGAGCGCACGCGCCTCCTGGCGCGTTGGGACAAAGAGGTGAAGGCCGCGCCGAAGTGAGGCCCGCCGCCGCTTCCCCGCGGCGGACCGGCCATGGACGTCCGGGTCTGCCCGAGCGCCGGCGCGGCCGCCGCCGACGCGGCCGGGCGCATCGCGCGGCGCCTGCGCGCGAATCCGCGCCTGGTTCTGGGGCTTGCGAGCGGCGACACCTTCGTGCCCGTCTACGCGAGGCTGGCGGAGCGGCACGGGGCCGGCGAGCTCAGCTTCGCCCGGGCGAGCGCGTTCGACCTCGACGAATACCTGGGCCTGCCCGTGTCGGACCCGCGGTCCTGCGCGCACTTCATCCGCGCCAACCTGCTCGCGCGCGTCGATATCGACGCGGCGAACGTCGCGCTGCTCGACGGGGCGGCACGCGATCCGGGCGCCGAGGCCGCGCGGTTCGAGCGGCTGATCGCGGCCAAGGGCGGCATCGACGTTCTGCTGCTCGGCATCGGGCGGAACGGACATATCGCCTTCAATGAGCCGGGCAGCGCGTTCGCGTCCCGCACCCACGTCGTGCGGCTTGCGGCCGAGACGCGCGCGGCCAACGCGCGGCATTTCGGCACGGCGGCCGACGTGCCGGCCGAGGCGATCACCATGGGGACCGGCACGATCCTCGAAGCGCGGGAGATCGTGCTCTTGGCCACGGGCGCGGCGAAGGCGGCGGCGGTGCGGCGGGCGCTGTCGGGGCCGGTATCGCCGGACTGCCCAGCCTCGGCGCTGCGCGGGCACGCCAATGCGGCGTTCGTGCTGGACCGCTCGGCGGCGGACGCAACGGCCGGATAGGCTTGGGACCGGCCGCCCGCTACCTGCCCGCCATCACGCGCTTGCCGGGGAAGCGCATCGTCGCGGCGGTGCCGTGGCCGAGCTTGCTCTTGAGCGTCAGCGTGCCGCCGTGCAGCTCCATGAGGCGCCTGGAGATCGCGAGGCCGAGGCCTGAGCCGCCCTGCTCGCGCGCGCGCGTGGCGGCGGCGGCCTGGAACGGATCGAACACTGACTTGAGCCGCTCGGCCGGAATCCCGGGCCCGGTGTCGGTCACGGTGAACGTATATTCCGAGGCCGGATCGGCCGCGGCCTCGACCGTGACCACGGCGCCTTCCGGGCAGAACTTGACCGCGTTGGTCAGCAGGTTGATCAGCACCTGTTTGGCCACGCGCTTGTCGGCGTTGAGCCGCGGCATCCGGCCGTTGACCCGGTTTTCGATCTTGACCCGGCTTTTTTCGGCGGCGCGCTGCACCAGCGCAACCGCGGAGGACACCAGCTCCGCCGGCTCGAGCGGCGCCTCCTCGAGCTCGAAGCGCCCGGTTTCGATGCGCGACAGGTCGAGGATGTCGCCGATCACGCCCAACAGGTGCGCGCCGCTGGCGTGGATGTCCTGGGCGTAGGTGGCGTAGCGCCCGTTGCCGAGCGGCCCGAACAGCTGGTCCTTGATCACCTCGGAAAACCCGATGATCGCGTTCAAGGGCGTGCGCAGCTCGTGGCTCATGTTGGCGAGGAACTCGCTCTTGGCGCGGTTCGCGGCCTCGGCCTGCCCCTTGGCCGACAGCAGCTCGGCCTCGGCGCGCTTGCGCTCCGAGATGTCGCGCGCCAGGCCGACGAAGCTGCGCCGCGGCGCCTTGCGCCGCTCGAGCCCGCCCAGCACCTCCGAGGTGATCTCGCTGACGCCGATCTCGAGGGGAAACACGCTGCCGTCCTTGCGCCGGCCCACGACCTCGCGCCGCTGGCCCAGGATGCGCGCCTCGCCGGTCTTGAGGTAGCGCTGGATGTGCTCGGCGTGCTGGTCGCGCATCGGCTCGGGCATCAGCATGCCGACGTTGCGGCCGATCACCTCGGCCGCCGTGTAGCCGAACACGCTCTCGGCCGCCTTGTTGAACGCCTCGATGCGGCCGTTCTGGTCGATGGCGACGAGCGCGTCCACCATGGTGTCGAGGATCGCGGCCATGCGCCGCTCGCTGGCGCGGAGCTGGAAGTCGGCGCGCTTGCGCGGCGTGATGTCCTCGACGAAGGCCCAGATCATGCGCTCGCCGTCCGCGCCGCCGATGCCGATGGCGTTGATGCGCACCGCCACGCGACCGCCGTCGCCGCGCAGGTATTCGACCTCCACCGGCCCGGCCCGGCCGCTGGAATGCAGCTGCGCGATCTGCTCGCCCTCGACGCTCGAAAGCTCCGGCGGCACGAACGACCAGATGGTCCGGTCCGCGAGCTCCGCGCGCGCGCGCCCGACGATGTCAAGATAGGCGTCGTTGGCGTCGATCAGCGCGCCGTCGGCCGAGCACAGCACCACGCCGATCGGCGCGGTTTCGAACATGCCGCGGAACTTGGCCTCCGAGGCGACCAGCCCGATCTCCGCCACCGGGCGATGCACCGCGCCCGTGACCGTGCCCAGCACGCGCACGACCGCGCCGCCCGCGTCGCGCAAGGGCGACAGCGCGCTGCGCCACTGCCGCGTGCCGCTCGGCAGGGTGATGTGCTCGTCGATCTCGACCTGATCGCCGGCCTCGAGCGCGGCCTTGATGCCGGCTTCGAGCGGCCCGGCCGTATCGTCGGGCAGAAGCTCGCCCGGCCGCTTGCCCGCGAGGCCCTCGGTGTCGATGCCGAGCAGGTGCGCGTAGCGCGAATTGACCGCGAGGAACCGCGCCGTGCCGGTCGTAAGGTCCAGCACGAAGGCCGGCGTACCCACGGCTTCCAGGGCTTGGACCAAGTCGGCGACGGTTGCGGTGGCGAGCATTGCGCCTATCCAGGGACGACGTGCACCTAAAGGCGCGACCGCGGCGCAAGGTGCCGATTTGGCCCCCCGGGGTCAAGCCAGCCGGCCGATTCGCTCGGGGGCGCCTCGCGCGCGGGGCGGCGTTCGGGCAAGATCGCGTGCGGGGCGCAGCCCGAGCGCCAAGCAACGCAACGGAAAGGGGGCCGCCATGCCCGCGCTGACGCTCGACCAGGCCGAGACCATCATCGCCGCCGCGCGGCGCGAGCGCAGGCGCCTGAAGGAAGTGCCGCTCGCCTACGCGGTGCTTGATTCGGGCGGGCACGCGATCGCGCTGGCGCGCGAGGACGGCGCCGGGTTCCTGCGCGCCGAGATCGCCGCCAACAAGGCGTGGACCTGCTTCGCCGTGGGCATGCCGCTCCGGTCGTGGCGCGACCACACCGAGGGCCACGCGCAGTTCTTCACCGCGGTCAGCGGCGCCGGCCAAGGGCGCGTGATGTTCGCGCTCGGCGGCGTGGTGATCCGCGACGCGCGCGGCAACGCGCTCGGCGCCATGGGGATCAGCGGCGCCAGGGGCGAGGTGGACGAGGCGATCTGCGTGAAGGCGATCGCGGCGGCGGGGCTGGTTCCGGAAATCGGCGGCCTCAAGAAGAACTGAACCCCGCGGAATGCCTAAAATGTCGAAGGAAATTAACCATCATTTCACCAAATCCTTTACCCGGCCTGGGCTCTGGAGTATGAGACGGGCAGGCCCCTAGGGCCCATGGCAGGTAGTCCCGGGACCGGCGTCCCGGCACTGGGCCGTTCCTCCGGCGACCGCGGCGGTCCGCCCGGCGGCAACGGCGGGAGAACAAGATGTTTGATCTGGCCGATCTTTACATTCGCGTGGTCGAGTCCTTCGGCGTGGTGTTCGGCCTGGTAGGCCAGGTGTTCAAGCACCGCCCCTGGATGATTCCGCTGATCCCGGTCACCGCGATGATGATCTACTTCGGCGTCAAGATGCGCCGCGAGGGCGAGCGTTCGCTCGGCCAGCGCCGCGACGTTTCCCGCCGCTATCCGCGCTGAGCGCGGCGACCCGGCGATGCCGGCTCGGCGCCGCGTCCTTGGCGGCGCCGCGGGGCTGGCGGGCACGGCCGCGTTTCCGTTCGCCGCCGCCTTTGCGTCCCCGATCTTGGCCGCCGGGATGATCCCGGTCGACCCGCGCTTCCGCGCCGTTCCCAAGCACCTCCAGGTGTTCCGCACGCCGGCGGCCGAATGGCCGCGCGTCGTGAAGCTGTGCCAGGCCCTCGGCATCGGGACGCTGGCGCTCGCGATCGCGCCGGCCGAGCGCCGGCGCCTGCTCGACGACCGCGCGGCGGCCGAGCGCGCCTTCGCGCCCCTGGCGCGCGCCGCGCTGAAGGTGCGCTGCATGGTCGGCGAAGGCGCGTGGGTGCGCGGCGCGGGCGGCGCGCTGCCGGCGCCGGTCGAGGAACTGCTGGCGCTCGGCGAGCGTTCGTTCCGCTTCGAGGCGCTGCTGCTCGACGTGGAGCCGCAGGTTCTGCCGGAATGGAAGCGCGGCGAGCGCGCGGGCCTGGTGCGCGGCACTCTCGCGCTGTTCGAGCGGGTGCGCGCGGAATGCGCGCAGCGCGGCCTGAAACTCTCGGCGGCCCTGGCGCCCTGGTACACCAACACGCCCGATCCCGACCGGCCCGGCGCCACGTTCCTCGACTCGTGCCTGGAGCGCCTGGACGAGACGCTGATCATGGCCTACCGCAACGACCCCGCCGCCGCGATCGGATTCGCGCGCGACGCGCTCGCCGCCCTCCAGCGCCGGCCGCTGCCGTGCTGGATCGGGTTGACGACGCAGGCCAACAACGCGCCGGGGTCGACCTATTCCGGCCTCGGCGCCGCGCGTTTCATGGGCGACGTGCCGGATCTTTACCAGCGCCTCAAGGCCGCGCCGGCGGGACCATCCGTGGCGGGAATCGCGATCCACCAATACGCGACCCTTCGCCTCATGATGGAACCATAGAAGCGGGCGGCGATACCCTAGATATGGGGCTTTGCTTGCAATGCTCTACAGGATGTTGTAAGCGTATGGGATTGTTGGCGATTCTCCAGCCTTCCGCGGGGGGAAGCAGGGGCCTGTGAAAGACGATTCAGAAATCGCCAAGCTATTGAACCTGCTGCGCAACCTGCCGGACGACGAGCGCCGTTTCGGGATGCTGAAACGGGTCGCCGCCGACGGCGGCAAGCTCACCCCGCGCTGGGCGCCGGGCGAAACCCAGGGCTTCTCGTACTGGCCGGGACTCGACCGCGCGACGCGAGAGATCTTCGACCGCGACCTTGCCTACCTCGCGGACCGCGACTACCTCCAGCGCGAGCACTTCGACAAGATGACGCGCTGCCCGGCCTGCGGCTCGCACGCCGTCAACGTGCGCGAGGTGTGCGTGAGCTGCAAGTCGACCAACCTGGGCTCGCAGCCCATGCTGCACCACTACCGCTGCGGCTATGTCGGCGCGATCAGCTCGTTCGAGACCGAGGGCGACGCGCGCATCTGCCCGAAATGCGACGGCATGCTGCGCCACGTCGGCACCGACCACGAGGTGGTGGGCGAGCAGTTCACCTGCCGGCGCTGCTTTGCCAGTTTCGAGGAGCCCGACGTCGAGGGACACTGCCTGAACTGCGGCGAGCACACGCTGGCCGACAAGCTGCTGTTCGACGACATCTTCGAGTACCACCTGACCAACCTCGGCCACGCGGCGGTGCGCAGCGGGCGCCTGTTCGACCGCGAGGACGAGCAGATGACCGAACCGGACCTGCCGATGTACCGGCGCACGGTCGCCATGCAGCTTCTGCGCGAGGAGGTGCGCCGCCAGGCGCGCTACAAGATCCCGTTCTCGGCCCTGTTGATCCGCACGCGCGGGCCCGGCGGCTCGGCCGAGAGCGAGCGCGCGGTGGTCACGCGGCTGCGCGACAAGCTGCGCGACGTGGACCACGTCGGCCGCTACAACGAGGACATGGTGATCGTGCTGCTGCCGGCCACGCCCGAGTCGGGCGCGCGCGTGGTTCTGGACCGCGTGCTGGGCCGCGTCAGCGAGGAGGCCGGCACGCGCGTGTCGGGCACGGTCGTGGGCTTCGCCGATCCCGACCACATCGAAGCGGCGCTCGACGGCGCCACCCGGCAGGTGTGACCGGGCCGCCGTCCACTATCATTCCGGGTTTCCCGCCCATGCCATCCGCCGTTTCCGCCGCCGCGCGCCGCCCCGTGACCGGGGCCCTTCGCCAAGGAGCCTTCGCGTGAACATCACCATGCGCCGGGTGCTGTGCCTGTCGCCGCATCCCGACGACACCGAGTTCGGCGTCGGCGCCACGCTGCACCGCTTCAAGGGCAAGGTGGACGTGCGGCTGGTGGTGTTCAGCGATCGCAGCAAGACCCGGAGCGAGAAGCACAACGACCGCGACCAGGTCGCCGCCGCGGCGAAGCTCGGCATTCCTGCCGGCAACGTGAAGTTCATCGACCAGCTCGGCCTCAAGGTCGATCGCCTGCCGGTCCGCTTCTTCGGCACGGAGGAGGCGCGCGACATCATCCGCCGCGTCGTGGCGCACGCGGTCAAGGAGTTCGATCCCGACGTGATCTTCGCCCCCGCCGCACACGAAACCATGCAGGACCACCAGGCCGTGACCGAGGAGGTGGTGCGCGTGCAGCGCGGGCGGGCCGCGATCCTGGGCTACGAGACGCCCAAGCACAACCGCCTGATGAACCCCGGCACGTTCGTGAAGGTGAGCGAGGCCGATATCGCCGCCAAGGCCGCGGCGGTCAACAGCTACACCGAGTTCACCACGCGCTACTACTTCGAGGAACGGATGCTCGACGCCCTGGCGCGCGTGCGCGGCATGGACGCCGGCTTCCACGGGCTCGCCGAGGCGTTCGAAGTGTACCGCCTGGTGGTGGCCTGACCCGGCGGAAGCGCGGAGACCGGCGGCGCCCATGTTCCAGATCGGCCGCGACTGCAATATCCACCCGACCGCGCGCATCGACGTGAAGCACGGCTTCATCGGCGACCGCGCGCTGGTGCGCGAGCACGCGGTGATCGAGGGCACACACGTGGAGATCGGCGCGGAAGCGTTCGTCAACCGCTTCGCCTCGATCGGCGGGGGCAGCAGCCACGATCCCGAGGCGTTCTTCAAGGCCGGCGACTTCCTGCACATGGGCATCTTCAGCCATCTCAACTGCGCGCGCCGGCTCGTGATCGGCCACGAGTTCGGCGGCGGCGTGGAGACCAAGGTGTTCACGCACGGCGCCTACACCTCGGCCTGGGAAGGATTCCCGGTGCAGTGGGCCGACGTGACCATCGGCGACAACGTGTGGCTGCCCAACGCCTGGGTGAACCCGGGCCTGACGATCGGCAGCAACGTCGTGGTGGCCTCGCGCAGCCTGGTGAACAAAAGCCTGCCCGCGGGCTGCCTCGCCGGCGGCAACCCGGCGGCGGTCCTGAAGGAGAACCGCTATCCGCGGAAGCTCGGCGGCGCGGAGAAGCGCAAGCTGTTCGCGGACATCTTCGCGCAGGCCCAGAGCATCGACGGCGCTGCGGGCGGCGGCGCGCACAAGTTCGCGCCCATCGACGACGACAGCTACCGCGTGGACCGCGACACGGTGTTCCACGTGACGGCGCGGCGTATCGAGGGCCGCGCGACGAAATTCACCGAGACGCTACGCAACCAGCTCCGCCGCAACGGCGTGCGCTTCCGCTACCTGCCCGAGAAAAACGACTACGTTCCCTGGAAGGGCGTGCTCACCTCGGCCTGAGCGCCCCCACGCAGCCGAAAAAAGACCCTCACGCCTGGGGCATGAGGGCCTCCCGTTGCGTCCCCAGGAAAAATCCGGTCACCAGTGCGGGATCTGCTCCCACACCTTTTCCGGCACGTAGGGGTGCTTGATGCCGATGCGCAGCATCTCCGAGACCTGCGCGTGCATGACGGCGAGGCGCAGCACCAGGCGCATCAGCGGCAACAGCGGCGCCACGAAGAAGCTGCCGGGCCTGGGCGAGGCGGTGATGTCGTAGGCGATCAAGAGCTTGATGAACGTAAAGAACAGCGCCAGCCAGTAGAAGCCGGTGATCAGCGCCGGCGCGGTGAAGGGGGCGGTGGCGAACAGATAGACCGCGGCGGTGAAATAGAGCCACGGCATCAGCACGCGCACGATGATGGTGTCGGCCGCGACCGACGCGTTGCGCCAGCCGTAGCGCCACGGCAGCAGCAGGTCGCCCTGCTTGCGGAGCCGAATCTTCACCATGTTGCGCTCCCAGCGGCGGCGTTGCGAGATCAGCGCTCGCCAGGTCCTGGGAACCGCGGCCCACACCACGGCGCCGGTGGTGAAGGCCAGCTCGTAGCCCGATTTGCGCAGGCGCAGCGTCATGTCGGTGTCGTCGCCGAGGCCGGAGTCGAAGCCGCCGACCTTGCGGATCGCCGCGGTGCGGAACATGCCGAAGCCGCCGGGGATGATCGACAGCACGCCCAGCGTCGAGCGCCACGACCGCGGCACCGACACGGCGGCGGCGTACTCGCACTCCTGGAACACCGTCACCAGCGAGTCGCTGGCGTTTCGGACGCGCACCACGCCGGTCACCGCCCCGCAGCGCGGGTTGGCCATCAGCGGCCCCAGGAGGTAGTTGATCGAGCCCGACTGCAGCTGCGTGTCGGCGTCCAGGATCAGCACGTACTCGCCGCGGCAGGTCTCGATGCCGCGGTTGAGCGCGGTCGGCTTGCCGGCATGAGTGCCCAGCGCCAGGGCGCGCACCCGCGTGGTGCGCTCGAACCGCTTTGCGTTCGCCAGCGTCTGGTCGCCCGAGCCGTCGTCCACCACGATTACTTCGAGGTTGGGATAGCCCGACTCGAGCACCGACTGGATCGTCGCCTCGATACGCTCGGCCTCGTTGCGCGCCGCGATCACGACGCTGACCAGGGGCGCGTAGCGTCCGCGCACGACGAAGGGATCGGGCAGGAAGATGCGCGGCCGGAACACCGACATCACCCACACGGCGATGGGCGGGAGCTGAATGCGGACCAGGCCGCCGATCAGCACCAGCAGAACCCAGTAGTTGAGGGAGAAGACGACCGTGGGAAACGAGTCGGTCGCGCTCAGCAGGGCCACCGGGTTGAGGAACCCGAAGAAATACTCAAGAAAACCGAACATCCGTCACCTACCTGTGACCCCCTAGCTCGGCATTGTGACGACATAAGCTTACGAGAGCAAGCTTACGAATCGGATCAAGAGCCGCCGGGCATATTTATGGATTTGCGAGAGGGCACCTACTAAATATTGATAAAGCGACCATAACTCTCTGATTCTTATAGGGCTGCGGTCCAGGCTTGCGGTTTAGGATGATTCGACTCAAAATTATTCTACTAAATGCGAAAATTTTGCGTTAAGCTGATTTTTACAAACGAGGTGGTATGAAGCCGCCGCTAACCCAACCATGTAGGGAAGGTGGTTCATGCGCGTATTCATCGCCGGTGTAGACGGATATCTCGGCTGGCCGCTCGCGCAGCACTTGATTCGCCGCGGCCACGAGGTCGCCGGCATGGACTGCTTCATGCGCCGGTCCTGGGTGGCCGAGGTCGGCTCCCAGTCCGCCACGCCGATCCGTTCGATGCCCGAGCGGTTGAACGCGTTCCGCGAGAATTTCGGCAAGGAGTTGAAGTTCTACGAGGGCAACCTGTGCGACTACGACAGCGTGGTCCAGGCCTTCGTCGATTTCCAGCCCGAAGCCGTGGTCCATCTCGGCGAAATGCCGTCCGCGCCCTACAGCATGATGGACGTGCACCACGCCGTCTTCACCCACCAGAACAACCTGACCGGCACGCTGCACATCCTGTTCGCGATGCGCGACTACTGCCCGCAGGCGCACCTGGTGAAGCTCGGCACCATGGGCGAGTACGGCACGCCCAACATCGACATCCCCGAGGGTTTCTTCGAGATCGAGTTCCGCGGCCGCAAGGAACGCCTGCCGTTCCCGTGCCAGCCGCCGAGCATGTACCACCTGACCAAGGTGCACGACAGCAACAACGTGCGCTTCGCGTGCCGCGTCTGGGGCCTGCGTTCCACGGACATCATGCAGGGCGTGGTGTTCGGCACCCGCATCGACGCCATGGGCGATGACGAGCGGCTGCTGACCCGCTTCGACTTCGACCAGTCGTTCGGCACCGCGATCAACCGCTTCTGCGCCCAGGCCGTGATCGGCATGCCGCTGACGCCGTTCGGCAAGGGCGGTCAGCGCCGCGGGTTCCTGCCGCTGCGCGACTCGATCCAGTGCTTCACGCTGACGATCGAGAACCCGCCCACCAAGGCCGGCGACTACCGCGTGTTCAACCAGTTCGAGGACACCTACTCGATCAACGAGATCGCCGAGAAGGTGCAGAACGTGGCCCGGCGCCTCGGCTACAAGACCGAGATCCGCCACGTCGAGAACCCGCGCAAGGAAGCCGAGGACCACTACTACAACCCCGACCACAGCAACCTCCTGGCGTTGGGCTACAAGCCCACCCACGACATCGAAGCCGAGATGGAAATCGCCATGAAGGACCTGGCGAAGCATGCCGAGCGCATCCGCTTCGCCCGCGACTCGGTGATCCCCGACATCCGCTGGGACGGCACGCGCCGCCGCTCGCGCGCGATCGCCGAGATCACCCAGCCGATCACGCGCGGGCCATCGAGCCTGGGCGCCCTCGGCATGCCGCAGGTCCTGCACGACAAGTACTGATCGTCCCGCTCTCCCTCTTGCCTCGACCGACCAGGCCCGGCGCCAACCCGCCGGGCCTGATTTTTTCGCCCTGAAGTTGAGGTCTCGCCACGGGTGCGCTCTCGCCAAGCAGTTGAGCGGCTCCGGCCTCGACCCCGGCGGGGAATCGTCGGCCATGGAATGCCGCCCAGCCATGCGGCCCGGATCGTGTATCCTCGCTTGCCGATCTCCCAAAAGCTTGATCCATCCCCAATCCCTTGGGGATAGGGGAAATTTTGACAATAGATATTGACGGATAGGGGCCGGCACCTTAGTTTTCCACATCGGGGTTGATTCGCCTTCCCGATCAAGGGGAAGGCGCGGAAAACAGGGTCGGGGGCCCAGGTGACCAAGCGGGTTGGCAAGGCGTGCCCCTCGCCAGGGATGCCGCCGGAATTCGCGGCATCCGCAGGGGCTTCGAGGGGGGGGG
>Ga0233425_10003097_pt1 | contig 31097 bp, 27 predicted proteins | sample Watercolumn_Towu_2_FD_181712 | JGI IMG/M metagenome (GOLD analysis project Ga0233425, IMG submission 181712) | Freshwater microbial communities from Lake Towuti, South Sulawesi, Indonesia - Watercolumn_Towuti2014_140_MG | ecosystem: Environmental > Aquatic > Freshwater > Lake | place... | reverse complement strand
CCGCTGGAAAATAATGGTTTTACGCGCCACCGTACCGTCGAATCGCGTCAGGCCACAAATGCTCGCAGGCGAGCAATCCGCTCCTCGATGGGCGGGTGGGTGGAGAAGAGCTTGAACAGCGTATTCCCACGGATTGGGTTCACGATGAACAGGTGCGAAGTGGCGGGGTTGGCCTCCATGGGCAACCGGTTAGCACCCATCTCAAGCTTCTGGAGAGCCGACGCCAAGGCATACGGCTTGTGGGTCAGTCGGGCGGCCGATTGGTCGGCCTGGAACTCCCGGGACCGCGAGATCGCCAGTTGGATGAGGGTGGCGGCAATCGGGGCCAGGATGGCCAGAACCAGGAATCCCAGCGCACCGCCTCCGCGGTCTTCGCTGTCGCGGCCGCCGCCACCGCTGAAGTACGGCATCCACATCGCCATCCGAGCCAGCATCACGATCACGCCGGCGAGCGTCGCCGCAATGGTGCTGATCAGCGTGTCACGGTTCCGCACGTGTGCCAGCTCGTGCGCCATGACCCCTTCCAGCTCCTCTTCATCCAGAATTCGCAGGATCCCATGGGTCGCGGCGACGGCCGCATGTTCCGGGTCCCGGCCCGTTGCGAACGCGTTTGGAGCCTCGTTGGGAATGATATAGATGCGGGGCATCGGCATTTGGGCCCTCATTGCCAGTCCCTGGACAACTCTGTAGAGCCCCGGTGCTTCAGCCTCGCTGACAGGCTGGGCCCTGTACATCGCCAGGACGATCTTATCCGAGAACCAGTAAGCCCCGAAGTTCATCAGGAAGGCCATAACGAAGGCCATGGTCATCCCCTGGCTTCCGCCGAAGTAGCCCCCGATCAAGATCAGCAGACCGGTCATCAGTCCTAACAGAGCCGTGGTCTTCAATGTGTTATTCATGAGTCCTCCATCCTCCTCGATGTCACGCGATGGTACGCGTACATCTATTCTCACACGACATTCTTCCTATACGCTAGTACAGCGCTTCTACGCTGTCAAGGACAACCGGACTACCGATTCGTCCGAGTGTGTCAATTTTTCCTTAGAGGTTCACTCGGCGAAGCAGCCCGCGTCTTCTAACCGGGACAAGCCCTTCTTCCTCGCGGCCTTCCCAGTGTTTCATCTCGGTATCGAACTGCTCAACCATTGCCTGCAGCAGTTCGTTCATCTGGCGCTGCATCTTTTCCATACGGTCGCGCATATTCAGAATGACCTCTACCCCGGCCAGATTCACGCCGAGTTCCTTGGTCAACCGCAGAATCAGTTCGATTCGCTCCACATCCTCTTGCGAATAGACCCGCGTGTTGCCCTCAGTGCGGGCGGGCCTGAGGAGCCCTTCCCGCTCATAGACCCGCAGGGTCTGCGGGTGGATATCGAACATCTCGGCTACGACGCTGATCGAGTATCGACGCCGCCGCTGCACCACCTTCGTCCCCCTTTCAGTGTTTCTGTATCGACAATGAGAACAGGGTTACTTCCAGATTGCGCGTCTCGGATCATCGGGATGCAAGCGTCCCAGTTCCCGGAACAGCTCTTGCGATTGCGTATCAAGATTCCGCGGCAGAACGATCTTGATGGTGACGAACTGGTCGCCGCGTCCCGGCCCTTTCAAATGCGGGACCCCCATATTACGGAGGCGAAAGACCTGCCCGCTGCTCGTCTCCGGGGGGATCCGCATCGAGGCCTTCCCGTCCACGGTCGGGACCTCGATCCTGGCTCCCAGCGCGGCTTCGGTTACAGAAATCGGCACTTCGCAGTAGATATTGTCCCCTTTCCGCTCGAAAAAGGGATGAGGGCGGACGCGCGTCACAATGTACAGGTCCCCGGGCGGGCCCCCCGATCGTCCGGCATGACCTTTGCCCTGGACCCTGACGTTCGATCCATTTTCTACACCTGGCGGGATCTTTACGGCGAGTCGTTCGGCCTTCGGTACTGTCCCTGCTCCACCGCAGGAATCGCACAGAGAGGAGGGCAGCTTTCCGGTCCCATGGCACCTGGAGCAAGGCTGATGTCCGCCAAAGAGTCCGAGCCTTCCCCGTACCCGCCCGCTCCCTTCGCAGGCAGGACAAGGGTGAAACTGACCCCCCGTTCTCCCGCCTGTGCCCAAACACGAGGGGCACGGCGCGTGTCGCTGGAGGCTGACCTCGGTGGAGAGGCCCCGAACGGCGTCCTCGAACCGGAGGTCGACGGTGTAATGGAGATCTTCGCCCTTCGACGGTCCGGTCTGAACGCTCTGCCCGTGTCGGCCGAGGAGATCCGAGAAGAGGTCTTCGATCCCGCCCGAGCCCGCGAGGTCAAATCGACTGAAGTCGAATCCGCCGCCCGGCCCCGCTCCGGGCCGCCGGCCCGCCTCATGCCCCGCGCCGAAGACCTGGTGTCCGAATTGGTCGTACTGCTCACGCTTGGCCGGGTCGCTCAGGACCTCGTACGCTTCGGTGATCTCCTTGAACTTCGCCTCGGCCGCCTTATTGTTGGGGTTGACGTCAGGATGGTATTTCCGGGCCAGGCGGCGATAGGCCTGCTTGATCTCTTTCTCCGTGGCGCCCTTGCGGACGCCCAGGGTCTCGTAGTAGTCCCGCTTATTCATGCAAGGCTCTTAGGCTGAAGACTGAAGGCATTGCGACTCCACCTGTTGCATGATGGTGTACAACGCACTCCCAATAGCCTTCAGCCTTCCGTCTAAACACCTTGTCGTTACTTCACGTCGATCTTCACTTGCTTGGGCTTCGCCTCTTCCGCCTTCGGCATGGTGACTTCCAGCACGCCATCCTTGAACACCGCCTTGATCTTATCCTGCTGGACAACGGTGGGAAGGGTGAAGGCGCGCTGAAACGCCCCGTACGAGCGCTCGATCCGGAGGTAATTTTCCTCTTTGACCTCGCGCTCGAACTTCCGCTCACCCTTCAACGTCAGGGTGTTGTCCTGCACCTGAATGTCGATGTTGTCACGGCTCACCCCGGGCAGCTCAGCCTTCATGACGATACTGTCGGAGGTCTCGAAGATATCGACGGCGGGTGACCACATGGAGGCCGTCAGCCCCTCCTCATCATCTGTGCGGGTCCGGGACAGCGTCTGATCGAACAGTCGGTTCATCCGCTCCTGAAGCGTCATGACGTCGCGGAATGGATCCCATCGAATGATCGCCATCTATATCACCTCCTTTCTTGGAAAACAGCGTTCAGCAATGAGCGCTCAGCCGTCAGTCTCGGATAAAGTGCAGCGGTGTAACGAAAAAGCCGATAGCTGACCGCTGAAAGCTGACTGCTTCTCACTTCCTGTCGCCTTTCCCGCCGAGGTCCTCGAACTCGGCATCGACCACCCCACCTTCCGGCGCCCCGTGCGACGGCTCACCCTGAGCCGGTCCGCCTGGAGGTCCCTGCTGCTTGCTCTGAGCCTGCTGATAGAGCAACTCAGCAAGCCGGTGGGATGCCTTGGTCAGTTGATCAAGCGCCTCGCGTTGCTTGCCCATCTCTTCGCCCTTCAGGGCCTCCTTGGCCGCATTGATGGCGGTTTCGAGGGTACCCAGCTCGGCGATGGGGAGCTTTTCGCGATTCTCGTTCAGCATCTTCTCGGTCTGATAGCAGAGGCTGTCGAGTTGGTTCCGGACCTCGATCTCCTCGCGCCGCGTCTTATCTTCCTCAGCGCATCGCTCGGAGTCTTTGACCATTCGCTCAATCTCATCCTTCGTCAATCCGGAGCTGGCTGTAATCGTAATCTTCTGCTCCTTGCTGGTGGCAAGATCCTTGGCGGCCACGTTGAGGATCCCGTTCGCGTCGATGTCGAAGGTGACCTCGATTTGCGGAATACCGCGCGGCGCCGGCGGGATCCCCACCAGGTGGAAACGGCCCAACGTCCGGCTATCCCTGGCCAGTTGCCGCTCTCCCTGGAGAACATGGATCTCCACGCTGGTCTGGTTGTCGGCCGCTGTTGTGAAGATTTCGCCCTTGCGAGTCGGGATCGTGGTGTTCCGCTCGATCAGTCGCGTCATCACCCCGCCCAACGTTTCGATCCCCAGCGACAGCGGTGTCACGTCCAGGAGGACGACGTCCTTGACATCGCCCACCAACACGCCGGCCTGGATCGCTGCACCGACCGCCACAACCTCGTCAGGATTGACCCCCTTATGCGGCTCCTTGCCAAAGAGCTCCCGCACAAGCGCCTGGACCTTCGGCATTCTGGTCTGGCCGCCCACCAGCACGACCTCATCGATGTCGCGAGGGTCGAGACCCGCATCCTTCAGCGCCTGACGGCACGGCCCAAGAGATCGTTGAACCAGATCCTCAACTAACTGCTCGAGCTTTGCCCGTGTGAGCTTGATGCTCAGATGCTTCGGGCCAGAGGCGTCGGCCGTGATGAACGGCAGATTGATTTCGGTCTCCAGTACTGTGCTCAGTTCACACTTGGCTTTTTCGGCCGCTTCTTTCAGACGTTGTAATGCCATCCGGTCCTTTCGCAGGTCGATCCCCTGGTCCTTCTTGAACTCTTCCACCAGCCACGAGATGATCCGCTCGTCGAAGTCGTCACCTCCCAGGTGGGTATCGCCGTTGGTGGATTTGACCTCAAAGACGCCCTCGCCCAGCTCCAGGATCGAAATGTCGAACGTCCCGCCCCCCAGGTCGTAGACGGCGATCTTCTCGTCCTTTTTCTTGTCCAACCCGTAGGCCAGCGCTGCCGCCGTAGGCTCGTTCACGATCCGGAGCACCTCGAGGCCGGCGATCTTACCGGCATCCTTGGTAGCCTGGCGCTGTGAGTCGTTAAAATAAGCGGGAACAGTAATGACCGCCTGCGTGATCTTTTCCCCGAGATAGGCCTCGGCATCCGTTTTCATCTTCTGGAGGATCATGGCGGAGATCTCCGGCGGCGAATAGTCCTTGCCTCTGACCTCAACACAAGCATCGCCATTGCCGGCCCGAGCCACCTTGTACGGCACCAGCTTGATCTCCTGGCCGACCTCCTCATGCCGTCGCCCCATGAAACGCTTGATAGAAAAGATCGTATTTTCAGGGTTCGTGGTGGCCTGTCGTTTGGCGACCTGACCGACCAGCCGCTCCCCCTCCTTCGAGAAGGCGACGACCGACGGGGTTAATCGACCGCCCTCGGCATTGGGGACCACCACAGGGTCTCCAGCCTCCATGACGGCCATCACTGAATTCGTTGTTCCAAGGTCAATACCGAGAACTTTTGGCACCGGATATCCTCCTTCTAAAAAATGTGAGCATCAATGAATCAGACACAGACTGCTTCACGACTGTTCTCAACGATTCTCACACAAAAGATATGACATTAGTGGAGTGTTGTCAAGAATATTTAACAAAAATTGTTTAGATTTATACGGCCCTCTTCTCAAGAGTCCGGTCGGAAGATTTCTTGACTTACTGTGTTGCGTGGGATAATGTTGCCTTAATTTATTGATTCTTAAGAGGCGGCATCCGAGGTCACGGGGTCGACCCATGTGCTTCGCTCAAGGAGGGGAGAGAATGGAACCAACAACGACTCATATCGTCGTTGTTATTACGGCAAGTTCGAACAGGGAGGCTGAGACGATCGCCAACGCGCTGGTAGAGTCACGGCTGGCGGCGTGCGTCAACATCATCTCGGCCGGGGTGTGCTCCCTCTTCTGGTGGCAGGGAGCGATCGAGCGTCAGGACGAGGTGCTCATGCTGGTGAAGAGCCGAAGTGATCTTCTGCCTTCCGTCGTCGAGGTGGTGAAGGGGTTGCACTCTTACACGGTACCGGAGGTGATCGCCCTCCCCATTCTCGCCGGGTCCTCTGACTACCTTCTGTGGGTGGACAGTTCGTTGCCGCAAACATCCTGATACGCACTGTCCTCAATTTCGTTTGTCAACCGCTGCCTGGTCATTGCGAGTGACCAGCGGGAGCGTGGCAATCCAACCGTTCTGTCTTCCTGGTCTTCTTGAAGAACGGTGAGATTGCTTCGCCTTCGGCTCGCAATGAGGTGGGGAGTAGTTGGCGAGCAAGCGATACTCCCTCCAGTGGGCGTGAAGGGGGACACTGCGCGGGTTTGAAATGCTTGACAAACTCAACAAGGCAAGGTATAAGATTCGGCAACTGCCTGTTACTACGGCGGCCCTTCAAAACGGTACTTATCGCTACGGCTTCTTGATTCTTGCCAGCTTTAGCCTCGCAACCCTGACAGGAGGTCAAGATGGACCATCGATTTTCCGGAAGACTCCTACTAGGGGCAGCGGTCGCCATTTCGGTGAGCGTGCCGCTCTTTACCTCTACACCTGCCTCACCATCCGACCATCAGGCTCGCAGCCATAGCCTTGCGACGGTCCCGCGGCCATTGAGTCTCACTAATACTCAACTGACAGCCGCTGTCGTCTTGCCTCCGAGCACTCAACGCATCCAACCCCAGATCGAAGTCGGCGAACCTCTTGCCAGTGCGTTTCCAAAGCCCGACAAACACCAGGAAATCATTCGAACTGGGTTGGACCACGCTTCCAGGGGGAGGCAGGCATTGACGGCAGGAGATCGAGTCAAGGCTCAGGAGGAGCTGAAGATCTCAATAGAGATCCTGTCGACGCTTCCCGATGTCGCGGCGCCGGATAGCCTTCGCCTCCAACTCGTCGAAGAAACAGCGCTCCTGAAAGCGGCCCTGTCCGACGCCCCTTCAGCCCAAGAGCAAGAAGTTGATAATACGATGGACGAACAAGATGAGGAGGAGGATGAAGCTGATACGGAGGCGGCTCCCGACCTGATCGTTTCTGGAGAAGAGCCGACGCTGGCGCCCAGAGACAGCGCGGTTATTCCGATACCGGAAGTTCATCTGAGCGATTTTGACGTGCCGATCGTGCTCAACGAACAGGTCAGGGCATACATCCTCTACTATCAAACTCGAAAATGGGGGGTGTTGAGTCGCGCCTTTGAACGATCAGGCCGCTACCTGCCGATGATGCGTCGAATCTTTCGTGATCAGGGTCTCCCGCAGGATCTCGTCAACCTTGCATACGTCGAAAGTGCGTTCAACTACCGGGCCTACTCCCCGGCAAAAGCCTCCGGACTGTGGCAGTTTATCAAAGCGACCGGGAATCGATACGGGATGAAAGTGAACTACTGGCTCGATGAGAGGCGGGATCCGGAAAAAGCGACCAAAGGAGCCGCCGCCTACCTGAAAGACTTGTATGAAATGTTTCACTCATGGCCGTTGGCGCTGGCCGCGTACAATGCCGGTGAACAGCGGGTTCAGCGCGCTATTGAAACCCAGGGAACGACAGATTTCTGGTCGTTAAGGCTTCCCCAAGAGACTGAGCGCTTTGTTCCAGCCTTTATGGCGGCTACCATTATCGCCAAAGACCCTGGCCGGTACGGTTTTACTGCACCCGTTGAAGAATCCTGGGACGTAGAGCGGGCTACCGTGCCTGGAGCTATTGAGCTCCGTTCTGTAGCTCGTGTAGTAGGCGTGTCGTCCGATCTGATCCGTGATCTCAACCCGGCTCTTATGCGTGGGGTCACCCCCGTACACGCCTCGGAGCACGAGATTCTGCTGCCGCCAGGGACCAAAGAGATCCTCTTGGCCGGCATCGATCAACTGCCTCGATACTCGCATCGCGAGCCGATTAGAACAGCGACGAGACGGCATCGAGTCGGAAAAGGGGACACGCTGGAGTCGATCGCTTCAAGGCACCAGACGCCTGTTGTCCGACTCGCCAGTCTCAACGGGTTGAAGGTTGGCGACAGGCTGAAGGCAGGAGCGGTACTTCGATTACCGGTAGCCACACGGGGAAATGAGATGGCCTTATCCTCTGCGCGAGGTGTCGGTGCCAAGGAACGCGCGGAGGTGAGAAAGGCCGGGTCCTCGCCCCGTTCCGCTGCCTATGTTGTCAAGCGGGGCGATACGCTCTGGAAGATCGCCCGGACGTACGGTGTGAGGCCTGAGGATCTGCGGCAGTGGAACGACCTGACACCCAAGGCAAAGCTGAAACCGGGACTGGCGTTGCGGGTCGTCGCTCAGGCCGCAACGAGCAACCGTGAGGTCGGCCGGACGACTATTCGCGCATCGGCTACGCCCCCTGTCGTGTACCGGGTGAGACGAGGTGATACCCTATGGGGCATCGCCAAAGTCCACGATGTCACTCCGAGCGACATCCGCCGTTGGAACGACTTGGGACATAAGCCCACGCTGGTGGTGGGCCAGGAGTTGCGAATCCGCACCAGTGAAAGCTAAAGACCTGCGCTCTTTATCTATCGTCAATCCCAGGTCGTTGATGCGTTGCCTGGGCGCTAAACGCCATGAGTGCGGAGAGCGGGCCTTCTAACGCTGTTCCGGGTTCAGTCGTGCCACCAGGCGAAAGAGACCGGCGTTTTCGGTTTATCCTGGGCGTTGCCTTTATCGCCGCAAGTTTCTTGGTCTACCCGGCCTACCTCGTCATTCCTTTTCTTCCACTCTCCGGCACAATGAAGTTCGGCATTGCTCTCCTCGCTTTACTTCTCAGTTGGGGAATGTTTGGTATCGGCTTCTATCTGAGTGGACGAGAAGGGTACGAATGGCTCAAGCGACGCTTAACCCTTTAGGCACTCCGGACGGCCAGGCCGCCGACACGCCCAGCTCTCGTGGATGGACTGACCAGCGCTCCGATACGATCGTCAGACATTTCTATCGAATCCGCTATGTTCTCATTGTGGCTGCCGTGGTCTTTCTTCTTGACCTCACATTTCTCACCGCAGGCACGCTCCTCACCGAAGCGGTCCGCCAGACCAGGCCGAGCACGCCGCTCTCCAGCCTTGTCGCCGGCCATCTATTTGAGCATACTGTGGATTATCTGCTTGTGGCGTGCTTCGCGTTGGCGATATCGCGGGCTTTCGCCACATCGCGGACTGTAGTTTCCGAAACATGCGAGCGGGAATAGTGGAAGGATACGCGAAGACGATGACGAAATCCGGAAAGCCGATTGTGATTATCGGAGCCGGCGTGGCGGGTCTCGCCGCCGCCTGGAGGTTGTCGCATGTGTCGCCACTTCCCATTATACTTCTAGAGCAAGCTTCACACATCGGCGGTCTGGCATCGACCGTCGACTTTGCCGGTATGCGCGTTGACTTAGGATCTCATCGTCTTCATCCGGGATCGCTGCGCGAGGTCTTGGATCTTTTACGCCACCTGCTCGGGGAGGATCTCCTCCGAGTTCCGCGCCGCGGACAACTCCGGCTGCACGGACGATTTATCTCTTACCCCCCGTCGCCTGCGGGTCTCCTGCAGGCCTTGGGTCCGATAGAAGCAGCTCGCTGCGGGATCACATGGTTGCTCCGGCATGTCTATCAGCGCGGTAGCGCCGGGGTCAAGACCGCAACAAGCTATGAGTCTTATCTTCGATCGGTTGTCGGATCTCGACTGTATGATCTCTTCTACGCGCCCTACGCGAGGAAGGTCTACGGAACCGATCCCAATGACCTGTCGGTAAAGGCAGCGAAAAAACGGATTACGACGGGACGGCCATGGCGATTCGCGGCTGAACTGGTGATGAAATCGGGGCGGCAGGAGGGCGCCCCAAGGGGGTATTTTTACTATCCGGCCAATGGGTTCGGGAGTATTCCGGAAGCCTTTCTTAACGGATCGAGAGCGCAAAGCGTCACGGTCCACACCGGAGTCTGTGTTCGGGGACTCTTCACAACCGCAGATGGAATCAACGAGGTTGCCTGGGAATCGACCGGCGGTATCGAGACGACCCGAGCCGCCGCGGTGATCTCCACGATTCCCGTGGGGGACCTGGCGCGGCTGATCCATCCGACTGTTCCGGAGGATCTGCTCGAGTCTGTCGCAGCGCTCCGTTGGCGGGGGATCCGCTTGCTCCAGGTTGCGGTGAGAAGCCGACAGTGTCTCGAAGGCGAGACCTATTACTTTCCAGAGGAGCAATATCCGTTTGGCAGGATCAGTGAACCTACCCAGTTCAGTCGGCAACTCGGGAGGCCGATTGAGGGGACCACCGTCAATATCGAGGTCATCTGTTCACCTGGCGATCCGCTCTGGTCGCTCGACGAAGAGTCCTTCCTTGATCGGATTACGGATGAGATGGAGGCACTCGGTCTTTTTACCCGCCGGGAAGTTGCCGCATCCCGTTCGATCCGGCTCCCCGTCGTCTATCCTGTCTATGCCCAAGGGTTTGAGGATCGCCTTGAACAGTTGCTCGGCCACCTCGAGTCGGTCGGCAACCTGTACAGTATCGGACGCGGCGGGATGTTTTTCCATGGCAATGTCGACCACAGTATCATGATGGGGCTTCAGATCGCGGACCATCTGTCCTGTCCTGGCGCCAGCTCTGTCGGATGGCGGAAAGGGATTCCGCACGAACAGTTCCAGTTACGCGACTGAGATGCGGACGCAGGCCGTCTCTATGACGAGTGGCGATCATTAGACTTCCGGTAGCGGTCCCGTTTTGTGGGTCGGATACTCGGCGTGCAATAGCATTCGGCCCGGTCGGCCGGCAGCCCAGCCCAGGGCGGTGGCGCCGGCTACCATACTGATTACCGCGCTCAGACAAATGCTGAGCGGCAGACCTGCGTAGTAGGCATATGCGAACCAAAGATCAAGCGTGTTGCTGAGCTTCTCCCGATCGTCTTCAGACAGCGGAATCCGCTCTTCCCCCTTTGCGATTTGGAGTATCGGCTTCTCGCCGCGCACGAACGCCTTCCAGTTACGCGCTGCCATCTCGAACTGTCCCCACACAGGGGAGTAGTTGGGAATATAGCGGGCCTTGTACAGGAATAGCGGATCATTTCGTTCTCTCTGATACGGAAACTCACCAATCACCCGATAATACGTCCCATAGTAGACCGAGATCCCCCCGACATGGATCAGTGACCCGAGGATCAGCAGCACGACAACACCTCGCTTCGCCGCCCTGGATCCTCTCTCAAGCAGTGATGCGATCGGAAGAATAAGGCAGGGAAGGACAAGGGTGAGGTACCGTGGACCCCACGCCCCTTCACCGCCCCAATCTCGGTATTTGGCGACCGCGAGTAAGTTGATCAGGAAGAGCCCAAGGAGTAACCACGTATCCTGCTTATGATCTTTGGCAAAGGACTTCAACGATAGAAGACCAAGCAGTGTGGCAGGAGCGTAGAGGAAGAGACTTTTGCCGGAACTCAGAAGGAGGCCGTACAGCCCCACGAAGAGCGGCGTTGAAAACGCCGAAAAACCGACGTAGCCGGTTTCTCGAATAGAGCCAAACCGGAGAAAGTTGTACCAGAACCCCGCAGCGCACATGACTCCAACAGGAACCGCGAATAGTATGAGATCCCTCGATCGACGGCCAGAGGTCGAAGCCAGCCACAAGTAAGCAGCCAAAATCGGTATATTGATCACAAAGAACCACTTCGTCAGGATCCCGGCTCCCGCAAACAAACCTGCGCACAGTGAGTGGCGAGGGGCGCCCTCGCGACGGCTGTTGACGAGGTAATAGATCGCGCCAAGAAGGCATAAGGTTTCGAGGGGTTGGGTGAGAAACGATTTGGTTGCATAGACGATGAAGAAGGTGCTGAACGCAAAGGCAATCGTGAGTTGAAAGGCGATTCGTTGGGAATAGCCGAACCGGAGGGTTGTAAAGAACAACAGGACGCAGACTACCGCGCCGATGACGGCATTTGTGAGCGACACGACGCCTTTCAGAACGAGCGGCGTAAGGTGCATCGGCGCAACCGCGGACACCACTTTGCCTAATAGGTAAAACGGGATGGCGGCCAGGGATAGACCGAGTCCATAGTGGGAGTACAGCCTTCCGTCAGCACCTTCCCTAACATTTCCGTCTTGCACTGCGATGTCGCCGTCTTCGATGAGTGCCTGCGTCACATTGAAGATCGTCACGCCATCGCTTGAGGCGATGATCCCACTGGAGACCGAGAGAAAGGCCATCAGGAAGAAGACGAATAAACACAGAGTGGCCATTGTAGACAGGGACTGTCGACATTCTGGTGTTCCGGCAGAAGGCTGCAACATAACGGCATCATAAAGAACGCGTGCATCCGGTGTCAACAAGATGATCGCACGTTATCCTGAGCTTACTCACAATCGCCACCACGCGGACAAAGCGATACTATCCCGGCCAAGCGCGTATACGCCAAAATGCGTATTGACATATGTAGTGACCCAATGAATACTCACGCTTGCTAATAGATACTACACATCCATGTGCCTCGATCTGTGGACGGTCTCACGATGAGGGGAAAGATTCCGCAATGTGAGGCATCCGGCGCACGAGGCGGTCCGAACCGAGCAGGGAGGAGGTGGCGCAGACCTCTTTTCTTTTTTCGACAGCCGGACAGCCGCGATCTGCTCATCATGCGATGCGAACCTTCCGGTCTCGTTGACTGAAAAGGAAAAGGAGGTGGTTCTCATAGACTAGTTGGACGCCAGGCGGCGGCCTCGTCAGGTGGCGCTTCTTTGGGTACCGCCGGCCGTACGGCCAGAGTTCAACTCCGGCCGCTAAGTCGCGTGCAGTGTCGGGTTCACAAGAGAGGTGAGCCCGTTTTTGTTGCTCATCCTGGTGACGTAGTGTTCCTTAATATCTACCTATGACGGAGGCGAGTACGGATGAACGAGATGAGTATCAAAGACGACTTACTGGTACGAGGTACGAGGATTGGCCTTGCGCTGCTCATCATTCTGTTGGCGGCGCTCGGAAGCGCCTTTCCTGTCTCGGCGGCCAAGAGTCCGCAGATCCCGCTAGATGCCGAGACGATCCCGCAGTTTGCGCAGCCGCTGCCGCTGCTCAATATCGGCGGTGATGGGACGAGCGGCATCGCGACCTTTGGCGGCATCGGGCCGACGGAGATCCATATTTGTGAGTTTGATGCGAAGGTGTTGCCCCCCGGGACGCCGGGCGTGACGGCCAATACGCGCTCATGGGGGTATGTGTACGGCACCACATGTCCGGCTTCGGGCGATCCAACCTACACGCGCGACAGCTTTCTTGGTCCGGTACTCGTGGCCATTCGCAATATGGGAACTCAACTGAAGGTTGTGAACGACCTTCCAAGTGCCCGCGACACCGGAGTGTTGGCGTACAAATATTCCGTTGATCAGACCGTGCACTGGGCCGATCCGGTAAACGCTGAGGCTGGCGACTGCCACCATGCCGCACTGATGGGAGAGATTTCCGATTTCGGTAGTGATTGCTCCAAGAACTATGCGGAAGTCTCCCCACCGGCCAACCCGACTATTCCGGCCGCTGTTCACCTGCATGGTGCCCTCCTTCCGCCGGAATTGGACGGCGGTCCGGATGCCTGGGTCACGAGCGACGGGATCAAGGGCCACGGCTACTATACCTCTCCATCGTCCGATCCGATCCCGAACAACGGCTTTGTCTACAACTATCCGAACCGTCAGGAAGCGGCGGCGCTGATCTTCCACGATCACGTCCTGGGCAACCTGCGCCTGAACCTCTATGCGGGGATTGCATCCGGCTACGTCATTGAAGATCCCGCCATCATCCGCAAAGATGCGACCGGGGTATGGGTGAGTACGGCCATCGCCCCCCTCGCTTCCTGCGAAGCGGATTCGAAAAAATGCTTGCCTGTCAACCTGCTCGGCTCTGCCGAGATCATCCCGGTGGTCATCCAGGACCGCATGTTCGATACGAATGGGCAGCTTTTGTGGCCGGCTGACAGCCTGCGCGGAGTTCAGATGAGTCCCAATCCTGAGCACCCTTACTGGGTGCCGGATTTCTTCGGTGACACCATCGTGGTCAACGGGAAAGCATGGCCGTATCTCGATGTCCAGCCCAAACGCTACCGCTTTCTCTTTATCAATGCCTCCCACTCTCGTATCTATGACCTGGACCTGGGGGTGCCGATGTGGATTATCGCGACCGATGGCGGATACCTGGACGAACCGGTGAAGGTCGACCATCTGCCGATCGCCTCCGGTGAGCGGTTCGAGGTGATCATCGATTTCGCCGGCAAGGCCGGGCAAAACCGTATCCTTGCCAATACCGCCGCGGCGCCATATCCGAACGGGACGTCGCCGAACCCCGGGACGTTGGGCCGTGTCATGCAGTTCCGCGTCCAGACGCCGGGGACTCCTATTGTTGACGCCAGCTACGACCCGGCCTCTGATACGCCGCTGCGGCCCGAAGAAAATAAGCTCGTACGTCTTGTCAAGTCGAAGAAGGGAAAGTTGGCCATCAAGAAGAAGAAGATCGCTGCGACCCGTCAGCTTGTTTTCAACGATGTGAACGGTCCGGCGCAGGACGCCATCAACCCGGTGACCGGTACGCCGACATCGTATCCTGGCGGACGGCTGGAGATTCTGGCCAACAATACCAAGTGGTCCGGCGAATCGACGCGCGCCTATGGCGACTTCACACCGGTGCCGCTTGGCGGAGTTACGAACCACTATTCGGAGTTCAATGGGGAGGGCAACATCGAGGTCGTAGAGTTCGTCAACTTGACCAGCGTATCGCATGCCCAACACCTGCACGGGACCATATTCCAGGTCCTCAACCGACAAGACTTTGATAAGGGCGCCTACATAGCGGCCTATAATACTGCGTTCCCGGGAGGGAGTTTTCTTGCCGGCTACGGCCCGCCGTTGAACTACAACCCTTCTGATGCCTCGGGTAAGAAATATGGCGGCAATCCGGACGTCAAACCCTTCCTGCAAGGATCCGTAATTCCGCCTCGGCCCGAGGAGGCCGGCTGGAAGGATACCGTCATCGTCCTTCCCAACCAGGTGACCCGAGTTGCCGTACGCTATGCGCCCACCGATGTCTCGGTGAAAGCAGCGGCGGAGGAGTTGTACTTCCCCTTCGATCCCAGTGGGGGTTCTGCCGGCGGGGAGCGGTACGGTTTCGTCCACCACTGCCACATGACCGAACACGAGGACAACGAGATGATGCGACCCAATCTGATCAATTTGAATTCCAGCGCACCGGCGCCAGGGGACAGACTGCTGAAGAAAGGCGTCGACTACTGATGGTGCATCCGACTGTCCGTACCGATCGCATCATGCTTGGGGGAAGGATACGACGATCAAGGCTACAGCCAATCTACTGGGATAAGGAGCGCCAGCCTATGAAGCGGTTATCAATCTATCTCGCAGTGGCAATAGCGATCTTGATAGGGAACGATGCCTACGCGACCTCGGTGCAGACGCAGGAGCCGGCCACCATCTTCGCTCGAGCGTGCGCGAGCTGTCACGGCGCGAAAGGTCTCGGGGGCGTGTCATGGGTCAAGAACGATCCCTCAGACCAACGAATAGCTCCTCAGATTGCCGGCTACACCGCCGACACTATCAAGGCGATGGTCAGGCGAGGAGCCGACAACGCGGCGATGCCGGCTTTCGGTGTCCAGGAGATTACCGATGACGAATTGGATGCTCTGGCAACTTTTGTCCAGGACAATCCAAACGGCGTACCGACACCGACCAAGCCCACCGGAAAGGAGCTTGTTCTGTACGTATTGGATGCCGACCCGTGGTTTACGGATCGTGGCGAGGACAATTCAACCGATCCCTTTAATGATGTAAGAAGGGTCGTTCTGAAGGAGAATCAGTACCTGAAGGTGGTCAATACCGGGCGGACCTGGCACGCCTTTACAAATACCGCTGTGGGCAAAGACTCCGGGTTCATCGGCTATGCCGGGAATTACAAAAAGAAGAAGGGAGACCTGAAGCAGAACGTCGGCGCCGGTATGGGTTTTTATTACGCCGACCAGACCACCGGCCTGGCAACAGGCTGCAACAAATACATCTGCAAAATCCACCCCTACATGACGGTGGAGGTCTGCACCGCCGGCAGCACACCGAAAGGCCCGAACGATGCGCTCGGCCTGACACGGGCGCACAAGCATCCTTTGGGACTCCCGTCTGTTCCAGGCATTGGTGATGAAATCTGGGTCAGCACCCAGAGTCAGGAGGAGGTAGGTGAAAAGACTGCGAAGATCAAGAACAACTCGGTGAAGGATTTCGACGGAGCCTACCAGGTCATCAATACCGCTACTTGGAATATCACCCGCATTCCCAATGTCGGCAATAACCCGCATAATGCCTGGCCCGGCCGTACGGCAAGCCGGGACGTGGTCATCTCAACCAACTGGCATGACAACCGCCTGTCGTTGATGGACGCCAACACCAAGACACTAGTCAGCCAGTTCCGATCTGGCGCCACCAACGCCCACGTGATGGTGGCGCCCGGTTCCGACAACCGCGATGACTGGTTTGTCAGCCACATGGGCGGGATTGCGACGGCGGCCATCAGCGCCGAACTGCTTGAAGCGGGGCACGATCCCAACATCGGCCTCTTGCGGGGGGCGCCTGGCCCGCACGGTCTCTGGTTTTGCGATGACGAGCATCACTTCATCGTTGCCGATACCTTCAATAACTCGACCTCCATGTATGATGTCGACTTCGGTAATGTGGCGACCGCCGCGACCGGCGGGTCGATCCCCCTGGCGACCGGCCTCCAAAACGGCTTCGGAGCTGGAGGCTGCGCGCGCGGTATAGCTGCGAATGCCGGAACCGCCGATCTTTCTGTCTACGATATCGATTCCACTATTGGTTCTGAGCAGCTTGACCACAACACGGCGTGGTCCGCAGCCCCGACGAGCGGGCTGCACAAAAACGCCGTCGGTAACCTGGCAGTTCGAGTGACCGACCCGGGAACGGATCTGGCTACGCCGCATCCGGCAGCGCCTACGGAGACCATCGAGCAAAAACGGTGGGCCCATCTGCCGATCCAGAGCCCGATCAGTCCTCCCGATGCCACAACCCATGGTCGTTTCATGGTCACCGCCAACAAGGCCAGCTTGAATGCCTTGATCACCGGCCTGGATTCCATCACTGGGCTGCCTTGGGGAAGCTTCATGGTGCCGGCCGGTCTTGGCGCCCATGGGGTTACCTTTGGTAAGAAGAGCCGATGTGACACGAACCACGATGGCGTGGAGGACACAGACGCGCACTATCCGGAGGTCGTTTGCTATTACGCCTATGTCACCAACACCTTTGAGGATTATATCGGTGTCTATGACATGGAGAAGATCGACATCAATGATGACAAGGTGAACAATAATCCGTCAGGTGTAGGGATGCAGAATCCCGGTTCGGCGCTGCTGGCCGAGCAGGTCTACCTCGAAGGGGGAGCGGTGCAGGCGGTCATTACCCTTGATCCGGGTATCGCCACGCTGTGCGGTTCCGTGTTGGATTGTGGTACAGGCCCCACTGGAGGTACGTATGTTTCTAATCTGCCCATAGGGGTCCTTTGCCCCGATTGCCGTAGTGGGGTGCATGTGGGCGACATTCCCTTGACCTTGACGACCGGTGCCCCATTGGCGGGTCCTGCCGGTCATGTGACCGAGACCGGCGAGAAATCCAAGTATGCCTATCTCAAAGAGCCGGTGTGGGTCGATACCATGACCGTAGGATGTGTCCTGGGGGGCAATGACTGCGATAATAGTGTCGAATCGGGAGAGGTGGGGGTGTTGAACCAGGAGGTTACCTTAGATCTGGAGCTTGGAACGAATACGGGCGCTCAGGGTATTGTAGTGCGGCCGGCTTCAGCGCCGTGGACGCCGTGACTCTTTCATGAGGGTTCGACTACCGTGGGGAGGGGGTTTCAATCCCCTCCCCACGGTATTTCAAATTTGACAACCTGAGGCTCCTTCCGTACAATTCCCTCCATCCCACACGATACGTTAGACCTACTCGCTGGCTCAGACTTCACTATCTACAACAGTCGCTTTGCGCAGCGCCCTGCTGTTAGGGTGGCGCTCAGCGCGGTCGAGGAAATCCGATGAAGGCGTTGATCTTGAGCGGGGGCAAGGGGACCCGCCTGCGTCCAATTACCCACACGAGCGCCAAGCAGCTTGTGCCGATCGCCAATAAACCGATTCTCTTCTATGCGCTCGAGGCAATGGCGGCGGCGAAGATTCAAGAAGTCGGGATTGTGGTGGGCGAGACGAAGCGTGAGATTCAGGACGCGGTGACGGATGGGACACAGTGGGGTCTCGACGTTTCATATATTGAACAAGAAGCGCCGCTTGGATTGGCCCATGCGGTGAAGATCGCCGAGCCGTTTCTTGGAGATCAACCCTTTGTGATGTATCTGGGAGACAACCTGCTCAAAGACGGAATCTGCTCTCTGGTAGAAGAGTTCACACAATTGGGCGCCAACTCTCAGATTCTGCTGGCGAGAGTTCGCGATCCCCAGCGGTTTGGCGTGGCGGAGCTGAAAAATGGGCGAGTGATCTCCCTCGAGGAGAAGCCGGCGCGCCCGAAAAGCGACCTCGCGCTTGTGGGTGTCTATATGTTCGACCATACGATCTTCGGGGCGGTGAATGCAATCCAACCATCGCAGCGGGGCGAGTTGGAGATCACGGATGCCATTCAGTATCTGATTGACCACGGCTATCAAGTCCATCCCCATGTCATCAGCGGCTGGTGGAAAGATACCGGAAAACTCGAGGATATGCTCGAAGCCAACCGGATTATGCTGGAGACGATTACTCCTCGAGTGGAGGGAGAAGTGGATGAGGGTTCGCGCCTGATCGGAAAGGTCATCGTAGAGCAGGGTGCGAGTGTGACCGCCAGTACCATCCGAGGGCCGGTTATCATCGGTAAACGATGTCGCATCATCAACTCTTACATTGGGCCCTTCACCTCGCTCTATCATGACACACTGGTGCAGAACAGCGAGATTGAGCACAGCATTATCCTCGACCAGTGCCGGATCACCGATATCGGCGGGCGGTTGGAGGATAGCCTGATCGGAAAGAATGTCGAGGTATTCCGATCTGACGGGAAGCCGAAAGCCTATCGACTGATGCTTGGGGACAGCAGCCAGGTGGGGCTGGTATAGAAAGTTCAACGTTCGAGGTTCAAGGTTTTGTAGTATAAGGTGCGATGTGACACTCATTGATGGAGTGAAAACCAGGCAGTTGCGCAGGGTTCCGGACGAGCGGGGCTTTCTGACAGAGCTGCTGCGCAGCGACTGGGAAGAGTTCGAACGGTTTGCGCAGGCGTATATGACTGCAGCCTATCCCGGAGTGGTGAAGGGATGGCACTATCACAAGAAACAGACCGACCACTTCGTCGGGGTCCTCGGTATGTCCAAGGTGGTACTGTTCGATCCACGCGACAACTCTCCCACGAAAGGCATGATTAATGAGTTTTTTATCGGTGAGCAGAATCCGATGTTGGTGAAGATCCCGCCTCTGGTGATTCATGGGTACAAGGCCATAGGCGACCGGATGTCGGCGATTGTGAATTGTCCCACCGAACTGTACAACTATCAGGAGCCCGATGAGTTCCGAATTCCCCCGGATAGTCCTGATATCCCTTACGATTGGGCCGTGAAGCTGGGATAGCTATGCGTGTGTTAGTGACCGGCGGGGCCGGATTTATTGGATCGAACTTCATTCGCCATCTTCTGGCGGCAGAGCCGACTTGCCGCGTCGTGAATCTCGACAAGCTGACCTATGCCGGTAACCTCGAAAACCTGACGGACATCGAGCATGATCCCCGATATCAATTCATCAAGGGGAGCATCTGCGACACCGCGCTGGTAGACCAACTGCTCAAGGATGAGTTCGACGCTCTGATCAACTTTGCGGCTGAATCGCACGTCGATCGAAGCATCCAGGATGCGAGGGCATTCGCTGAAACGAATGTGCTTGGGGCACAGGTCATTCTGGACGCGTGTCGTCGTCATCGTGTCCCAAGGATCATTCAGGTTTCTACAGATGAGGTATACGGTTCTCTTGGACCATCCGGTCATTTTACAGAGGCGAGCCCCCTTCATCCCAACAGTCCCTATGCGGCCAGTAAGGCGGCGGCAGACCTTCTGGCCTTGGCGTACTTTCGCACCTATGGGTTGCCGGTGATCATCACCCGAAGCACCAACAACTATGGTCCCTACCAGTTTCCGGAAAAGGTTATCCCCCTGTTTATCACGAACGCCCTCGCCGGTGAGCCGCTTCCGCTTTATGGCGATGGTCTTCACGTCCGCGATTGGCTGCACGTTGGGGATCATTGTGAGGCGTTGACATTGATCCTGAAGAGCGGAGTCCCCGGAGAGATCTACAATATCGGTGGTCACTGTGAGCAGGCCAACATCGACACTGCACGTCTCATCCTGAACGCGCTCGGCAGGCCTCATGCGTTGATCGCGCATGTACGGGACCGGCTCGGACATGATCGCCGATATGCGCTCGATACATCTAAGATCGAGCAAGCGCTGGGCTGGACACCCCGTATCCCGTTTGAGACAGGGCTTCTGGAAACGGTGCGGTGGTATCGGGACCACGTGACTTGGTGGACACGCATCAAGGACGGGCAGTACCGGCAGTATTACCGAGAGACATACGGGGACATGTCGTATGTGTCGCAGTAATACTGCATGAGGCTCTGCTGCGCCACGGCCAACGAAAATCCCCCCTTTCCCCCCTTTGATAAAGGGGGGGGTTAGAGGGGATTTCGCAAAGGGGGGCCACGGGGGATTTATCTGAGGCTGACGGCTGAGTGCTGATGGCTGAACGCTATTTTCCGGGGAACAGACGATCGAGAATATGGATACTGCGCTGACCGGCATACGTCCCTGGGGATGCTGGACGGTCCTCGGGGAGGGGGAGGGATATAAGGTCAAACGGATTGAAGTGAATCCGGGGCATCGATTAAGTCTGCAACACCACGTTCATCGCAGCGAACATTGGGTCGTCGTGGCCGGTACGGCGAGGATCGTCATCGGGGAGCGGATTTCGCTGGTACATACCCAGGAGTCGACATTTGTTCCGGCCGGAACGGCTCATCGAATCGAGAATCCCGGACCGTGCCCACTGATCATCATTGAAATTCAAAACGGCCTCTACCTCGGTGAAGATGACATTGTCCGACTTCAGGATGACTACGGGCGAAGCCATGAGTAGAGGCGAACAGTGTATCGCTCCCTCTGCCTTCGCCGTAGTGCTCGCCGGCGGGAGGGGCGAGCGCTTCTGGCCGGTCAGCACAGACGCACGCCCCAAGGCCTTTCTTCGTCTGGTCGGGGATGAGTCGCTCCTGCAGGCTACGGTCCGACGGGTGCGGCTCCAACTGCCCTGGGAGCGGATTGTTGTGGTGGTTGCTCAGGCGCACGCGAAGCTGGTCCGTGAGCAACTCCCGGAGCTTCCAGAAGCCAATGTATTGCTTGAGCCGGATGGCAGGGACACCGCAGCGGCCATCGGACTCGCCTCACTGCATATTGAGCGGCTTCATCCCGAAGCGGTCATGATCGCTATGCCGGCTGATCACTATGTCCCTGACGGCGAAGCATATATGCGAGTATTGCGACGGGCGCTCGAACTGCTCGAATCATGCCCGGACGGGGTTGTGACGGTTGGAATCCCCCCTGCCAGACCGGAGACCGGGTATGGGTATCTGGAGGTCGGTGAACCGCTTACCCGGCCCTCTGGCGCCTTCCGCGTCCATCGATTTCTGGAGAAACCGGATCGGGAGGCGGCCGAGCGCCTGGTTGCAGATGGGCGGCACTACTGGAACGGCGGGATCTTCCTTTGGCGGAATAGCGCTATTCAGTGTTTGCTGGCTCAACATATGCCGGATCTGTGGGCCGGCCTGTGCCGCATTCGCGACGCGTGGGGGGTGCCGGATGTGTTAGTTCGAGAGTACAGCACGTTCAAGAAGCAATCGGTGGACTACGGCGTCTTGGAGCGAATGGAGACAGGAGTTGCGATGGTTGAGGCCGATTTCGACTGGGACGATTTAGGGGCCTGGGATGCGTTCGCTCGATTACAGCCTGCCGACGACAACGGTAATGTGATCACGGGTGAAGTCCGGTCCCTGGATACTACCCGGTCGATCATCGTCTCAAATGGGCCGAAGGTGGCAACGGTAGGGTTGTCGGAGATCATTGTGGTAGCGACGAAAGACGGCGTACTGGTCTGTCCCAAGGGGCGAGCCCAGGAGGTCAGAGAGCTTGCAAGGAAGTTCTCATGATGGATACGCGGTAGTCGGGATGGAGATCTACAACATGAGGACGGGGCGCATCGGCCTCGTTACCAAGATATGCCCCGTACGCTAATTACGGGGGGCGCCGGGTTTCTGGGTTCCCATCTATGTGACCGATTGATCAAGGAGGGGCATCAGGTCGTCTGCCTCGATAACCTGATTACCGGCCTGACGGATAACATCGCCCACCTGATCGGGTATGACGCCTTCCGTTTCATCAAGCTGGATGTTACCGAGTACCTGTACATCGATGGCCCGCTGGATTACGTACTCCATTTCGCCTCTCCAGCCAGCCCTATCGATTATCAGCGTCTTCCGATTCAGACGCTCAAGGTGGGGTCCCTTGGAACCCACAAGGCTTTGGGCTTGGCTAAGGCGAAGGGCGCCCGCTTCCTGCTTGCCTCGACCTCAGAGGTCTACGGCGATCCCGAGATCCATCCCCAGCGGGAAGAGTACTGGGGCAACGTCAATCCAGTTGGCCCGCGCGGGGTGTATGATGAGGCGAAGCGATTTGCCGAAGCGATGACCATGGCCTACCATCGGTATCACGGACTTGATACCAGGATTGTCAGGGTTTTTAATACATATGGACCTCGAATGCGGCCCAACGATGGACGGGTTGTGTCCAATTTTATCAACCAGGCATTGCGCGGCGAGCCCTTGACGGTGTATGGGGACGGGTTACAAACTCGAAGCTTCTGCTACGTCTCCGATATGGTAGAAGGACTGTACCGCCTGCTGATGGCGGATGAGGTCAATCCGGTGAACATCGGGAACCCGAACGAATTCACCGTGATCGATCTCGCCCGCATGGTCCTGAAGGCGGTGGGCGGCGCATCCGTCATTGAGTTCCTTCCGTTACCCCTGGACGACCCTCGTGTCCGTCAGCCGGATATTGGTCTCGCAAGAGTGAGGCTGGGCTGGGAGCCGAAGGTGCAGATTGATGAGGGGCTGAAGCTGACCATCGACTACTTCCGCCGGCAGTTGAAATAGCGTTCAGCGCTCAGCCGTCAGCGATCAGCTATTACGGTAAAGGCGAACTTGCTGAAGGCTGATAGCTTCTCCCTCAATAGACCGGCGTCAGCCAGTGTCCGTATTGCTTCCGCTTGCCCTTGACCACATCGAAGTAGAGAGTTTGGATTTTTTCAGTGATCGGCCCTATCCTGCCGATACCCAACGATCGTTTGTCGACTTCGATGATGGGCGAGACCTGGGCGCCTGTCCCGCAGAGAAACGCTTCATCAGCTACGTACAACTCTGTTCTGCCTATGGGTCGCTCGGTCGTCTCAATGCCCAGCTCCTTACGCGCCAGCTCCATCACCGTTTCGCGCGTGATCCCCTCCAGGATATCCTCAGACAGGGCGGGCGTGATCAACTTGCCGTCTCTGATCAGAAAGATGTTCTCTGCCGAGCCTTCGGAGATGAAGCCCTCTTCGGTGAGAAAGATCGCCTCGTCGTAGCCATGTTCGAGGGCCTCGGTTTTGGCCAGGGCCGAGTTGACATAGCCGCCGGTCACCTTACAGCGGGCAGGAATGGTATTATCGTGAATCCGACGCCAGGACGAGAAGCCCACCTTGATCCCACTTGAGACGTTAATATAGTCACCAAGCGGCAGCGTGTACATGGCAAATCCTGAGGGATACCCGATAAACTTCGGGCCGATCCCTTCTGAGTCGACATAGGCAATCGGCCGGATATAGGTGTCAGTTTCGGGATGGTTTCGTCTGAGCAGTTCGAGAGTAATCTCCGACAACTCCTTTGCGTCCATGCCAATATTGAGCTTCAGGACTCGGCAGTTTCTGAGCAACCGGACGTAATGTTCCGCCATACGGAAGACATAGAGTTGACGCTCATCCGCGTTCCAATAGGCTCGGATCCCCTCAAAAATACCGGTTCCGTACTGGAAGGTATTGTTCTGAATGCTGACCTTGGCTTGATCAAGCGGAACGAACTGGCCCTTGAAATAGGCGTACGTCATCGCGTCCCTCTCCCCATACCATCAAGCAATACCCGAAGACCGGGCTCAACCTAACCGGAATCATGCAGAAAGTCAATAGGTTTTGGGGCGCCTCATGTTGACCTTCCGCTGAGCCGCTTACTGGATTGCAGCCAGGCTTGTAGCGCCCGTCGACGCCCGCCCAACGTATCGATTAAGAGGAATTTGATGTATCGTTCCAACATCTGTGGAGTGATGCTGTCTCGGAAGAGTAGTCGCGTGGTCGGCATGAGGGCCCGGGTCAGCGCGTGGGGCCGCAGCGAATCCAAAATACGGTCGGGTACCGGAGCGGCCATAAGCGATTTAGCAAAATAAAGAGAGCAGTAGAGCGCATGCCGACACTGGCATCGGTGTGCCGTGGCAATGAGGCGATCCCAGTCGGTCTCCCCGGCGTTGCGCCTGAGAATCAGAAAGAGATCGCAGAGAAGGAGCAGTCCGTCAAACACGTGATGAAATGCGAAATGGACACACAGGTAGATCAGGAGGATCTCCCCCTTGAGGATCGGTATGGCGCGATTGTCCAGCCGAACGGAGTCAAGGGAGGTCCATGTCTCGTTGTCGGCCAGCAGAGATTTCGGCTCCCAAGAGGTCATCAATGTGTCCCAGTGAAGGTCTACAGTCACGGGCATCGGAACGTCCTTATCGAACTCAATCTCTCCGAAGAGGCGGAGCCGTTCCGCCTCCTTGGCCGGCTGCCGGAGCCGAAATCCAAGTCCCGTCAGAATGTCCTTCGCCGGTTTGTAGGTGTCGGGTCGAATGAGGAGATCAATGTCGCCATAAGGACGTAAGCCGTCTTGGGGATACAGCATTTTCGAGAGCGCTTCACCCTTCAAGAGGATAAACGGAACGCTACGATCCTCAAATGCTGCTGCAATTTCCTTGAGGGCTCTCTGATGATAGAGACCAATGACGATCGATATCCGGTGCCGCATCTCCCACTCCGCGCGAACCCTGTTCGGGATTTCCGTGAACCCGGTATGCCGGAGACCGTAATGGAGCAACGGTTCAAGCCGATGGTGACGAGCCAATTGTAGGACAGAATCCCAATCGAGAGCAGAAGGTAAACTTTCCGTCTCGATGGGGGAATCCGACAGGGCGGCCTTTACTAGGGTTAATAGTGCGGTTCCTTCGGGCGAGATATCCATTCTCGATAGCATCGATTTAGCTGGTGAGTCCTCCTCAGCACCGTGGAGATCACGTGCGTTCGTCCAGGAGGCGCCTCTCCGACACAGGCATAGCTCACGATTATCCGTAACTGAAGGTACCCCGCCACCAGCATACACGTCAACCGGAATCCGCGCGATTGGCCAACATCTCTGCGGCCCGAATGGGAACGACCGGCTTGCGACATCCTTAGGCCTGTGATACGTTTACGCCACGTTGTGTGACTAAACAGGACCGGAGAAGGTCGGCGATATTATGCGCGTCTTGTACTGGTCGGAAAAGTTTTGGCCCTATATTGGGGGAGTCGAGGTCATAGCCACAAGACTAGTTCAGGCGTTTCGGGCGCGCGGCCATGAGGTTATTGTCGTTACGACCCACGATGGATTAGATCTTCCCGATGAGGATCACTATAACGAGATCCCCGTGTTCCGCTTTCCTTTCTTTGAAGCGCTCGCGCCAAGTGGTCTGCGCCAGTTAATGAAGGTACAGCAGCGAATCGCCGGCCTTAAGCAACACTTCAAGCCGGATCTGATTCATATCAACTTCAGCGGACCAACAGTGTTCTTTCACTTAGCTACCGCTAAGGCATACTCAGCGCCGGTACTACTGACCAGACACGGGTCCTTTCCGATTCACGTTACCGGGCGTGATACGTTAGTAGAACAGGCGCTGCGCAATGCCGATTGGGTCACCGCCAACTCGGCAGCCGTTCTTGCGGAATCCCGCCGGCAGGTGCCGGAGATTATCCCCCGCTCCTCCCTTATTTACAACGCTATGGACGTGCCTGCCCTTCCTCCGAAGCCACTGCCGTACGGCGCCCCAAGATTACTGTGTCTGGGGCGACTGTCTGAAGAAAAAGGGTTTGATCTTGCGTTAGGGGCTTTTGCGTTGTTGCGCGATGCTTTCCCTTGCGCTCGTCTCATCATTGCGGGGAATGGGCCCGCACGACCCACATTGGAGCGGCAGACAGCCGAACTCGGGCTTGCTGAATCCGTCGATTTCGTTGGTTGGGTAGCTCCGCACGAGGTCCCGGCCCTGATGAACGCCGCGACGGTTGTCGTCATGCCGTCCCGGTATGAGGGATTCGGACTGGTAGCCCTGGAGGCGGCCTTGATGGCTCGCCCTATTGTGGCAACACGCGTCGGCGGGCTTCCGGAGGTCGTGGCGCACAACGACACGGGACTGCTTGTCGAGCCAGAAGATAGTAAGGCCCTCGCTGCGGCGATTTCCGCTCTGCTTGCCGACTGGAGCATGGCTGCCCAGATGGGCCAAGCCGGGCGTCTCCGGGCACAAAACATGTTCTGTTGGACACGCTGTGTCGATGCCTATACCACGCTTTACCGGGAACTTATTCGGGAGGCTATTCATGTTGACGCCGCACAGTCGCTTTCGTCTTAATGATGCAGATGTCACTGCTCAGGTCCTCGACGGAGAGGCGATCATGATCAACCTGTCTACCGGGGTGTATTACAGTATGGACAAGGTTGGAGCTTTTCTATGGACGGTCATCACAGGGGGTCATAGTCTTGCAGAGGCTGCCGCTGCCGTGGGTGCGCGATATGAAGTCTCGGCGGAACGGGCGCAGGCCGATGTCACGCGGGTGGCGGAGGAGCTTATTTCGGAACGCTTGATCATCGTTGCGGATGATGTACTGCCACCTCAGGTCACCGAGGAAAGGCACTCCCGGTCAAGACTGGTCTATGAATCACCGGAGCTTAACATCTATCGTGATATGAGCGAGCTTCTTGCGCTCGATCCGCCCATTCCGGCCTTCAATGAAATCTCCTGGAAAGAATCGGCCGACAGGTCAACAGGGTAACCACGGTCAATAGATCAGGCCATGAAGGAGACAACAGGGCAACTGCCGCGCATCGGCGGCGAGGGGGCGACAGACATATCGGTTGCGCAATATGGGAATGGTGCGTTCGCCGCCATGGAGGCTGCATTTGCGGAGGCAGCCACCATCAATCTGGAATGTTTCTCTGAAGTCCATTATCGCTTTGCCAACCTGGAGGTGCGCGTTCGTATTGCAGGGCGCGAACTTGCGCAGCATTTTCGGCGTCCAATTGCCCACCTGGATGCCGGCGAGGCGCCGCCGTCCGCCCCTCAGCTTGCCATTGACCTGTGGGATGAGCAGGAAACGGGTGTCCCGTGTCCGGTTGTTCCGGCAGATGATCGTATCGGGTCGACATGGGATGTGGGGAACGGGATCTTTACCGCCTCTGTCGACAATCGCTTTATTGGATATGAACATCGGCAATCGAGAACATGGCTTGACAGGAAGACGCAGCGCATGATTGGTTGGACGGCATCCGGTAAGGACCTTTCGCTCTACGAACGCGGGAAACCGCTGCTCCTGCTCGTATCCCTGTGGTATCACGATCGAGATATGCGGGTGATCCATTCCGGCCTGGTTTCCCGAAACGGCCACGGTGTCCTCTTTCCGGGCATGGGTGGGTCAGGCAAGTCCACCTCGACATTGGCCTGTCTATGCAGCGGCTTTGACTACCTTGGCGATGACTATATCGGCTTGCAGGTTCTGGCAGATGGCTCTTTCATGGGCCACAGCCTGTACAATTCTACCTGGTTGGAGCCGGACCATATGGCGCGCTTCCCGCTTCTTCCTCCGCATGCCATTCGCGGAAATCGCCCCGAGGAAAACAAATGCCTCGTACTACTTTCACCTCTTTTTCCAGGGCGACTCCGCGGCAGTGTCCCCATCCGCGCCCTGGCGCTTCCCCGCATCGTGGATGCCCATACGACGCGATGTCGCCCTGCATCCAAGGTCGATGCCCTGCTGCGGCTCGCACCCAGCTCTCTTCTGGCGCTGGCGCCAAGGTCTGGGGTCCGTGACTTCCAGATGCTGACCCGATTGGTCGAGCGTGTGCCAAGTTACTGGCTGGAACTGGGGCGTGATCTTACCCAGATCCCCCAGTGTGTTGAGAAGCTGTTGGCTGAGGCAGCGCGGCAATGACACGGGCCCTGATCAGCTGCGTCGTTCCAGTCTTCAACGGCGAGCGCTATTTGCGCGAGGCGTTAGAGAGTATCTGGGCGCAGACCTACCGTCCGCTGGAGATTATCGTCGCTGACGATGGCTCGACCGATGGGACGGCGGCCGTCGTCACCGGATTTGGCAGGGAGGTTCGGTATCTCTTCCAGCCCACCGCAGGGCCGGCGGCGACACGAAACCTTGGGTTGCATGCGGCGGTCGGCAAGTTTGTGGCCTTTCTCGATGCGGACGATCTGTGGCATCCGGAGAAGTTAGCCCGTCAGATGGCCCGATTTCAGGAGCGGGTCGACCTGACTCTTTGTGTTACACATGTGGAAAATTTTTGGATTCCGGAACTGTCCGACGAAGCGGAGCGCTATCGTCATCATCGCCGCGCTCAACCGCTGCCCGGCTATTACAGCAGTACGCTTATGGCGCGGCGTGAGCTTTTTGACACGCTAGGGCACTTCAATGTCGCGTTGTGGCATGGAGATGTGACAGAGTGGTTCTTGCGCGCGACCGAGCACGGAGAGGTCATGGAGTTGTTGCCCGACGTGCTCACGTATCATCGTATCCATCGCTCTAACCTCAGTCGCCGCCGGGCCACTGATAGTCGAGAGGAGTACCTGTATATCCTGAAGGCCACCCTTGATCGCCGGCGTCGTCTCATGAGGGTAGCAACTTCTGAGCCCGAGGTCCAAGGGCGAGGCGTGCAACAGTCAGGCCGGGACACGGAGGCCGACTCGTCGGGTCGTGTGGACCGTTAAGAGGCCGGCTACGGTCATAGGAGGACGACGTCGGTCTTGAAGTCAGCCCTGTCACATGCGCTCTCTGTCATCCTGCCGGCACCGGAGCACACATGGCTATTGCGTGCCTGTCTGTACTCGGGTGAATCGGGGCGCCGGGGCTGGGATGTCTACCGTACGCTGGTAGACGATCCGGTTCACACGCTGCTCAAGAGCAAACAAGGGCTGAAGACGTTGGTTCCGCTGCTCCTGATGGCGCTTCGCCGCAACGACGTCGCAGTAGACGCGGCACTTCTCACCCATTTTCGAACCGCATATGTCAGAGAAGAACTGCGCAGCAACATCTATCGTCGTATCCTTCGAGACGTCCTCTCCGCGTTAAACGCTCACGATGTGTCATATATCGTGTGCAAGGGGGCCGCGCTTGCCGATACGGTCTACGCCGATCCCGTGCTTCGACACTGCCACGATATCGACATCCTCTTGCTGACCGACGACGACCTCACGCGTGCGGCGTCGCTCTTGCCTCCCATGGGATATAGCCGCTCCGGAGAGGCAGAAGATCCCGAGACGAGACCAGCCACATGGCTACACGATTCAGGGCTTCCGCTCCTGCTACACCGGCGTCTGTTTCGCGTGCCGCAGTATGATGTGCTGCTGGAAAACCTGTGGAGACGCAGACGGATGCAGTCCATCGCAGGGGTTCCCACCCACGTCCTTTCTCCGGCCGACAATCTTTTGCATGTCTGCATCCAGGCTGCTTCTTGTCCAGGCAGCCGTCAGTCGCTGCGCTGGGTTCCGGATGCTTGGAATCTCATGGCTCGACATCCGAATCTGGACTGGCAAGTCGTGGAAGAGAGCGCGGTCCAGAGCCACCTCGCGCCGCCTCTGTCAGTCACACTGGGCTATTTGGCTGAAGAGCTTAACGCCCCGGTCCCTCCGGCCATTCTGGATCGCCTTCGGAACGCCGCCTCACAAACCGATGCGATTATGGGCGAGACTGCGTTGTCGGCGGCCCTCGCAGGTGCCCGGCTTGATCTGAAGCGCCTGATCCGGATCGGTGGCGGTTGGCGCTCTCGGGCACTGATCATCAAATGGATAGTGTACCCTTCACCCAACTATGTCCGTTCGGTTTTCCGCATCGATCATTCTTGGTTGTTGCCTTTTTATTACGTCTATCGTCCTCTGAGATTCCTTGCCCGTCTTCTTCGATCACTCCGAAAGAACCGAACGGATCGTCAGGCCCGTGGGGATATTGTCAGTCTCGGGAAATAAGATCCGACATCCTTCAGCGGCTCTCCTACTGCAGGATGGAGGTATGGCGCGTACAGGACGACTCCGCTTTTTAGGGTTAAGTTCCTCTTGACAGAGCGTGATCGGGGGCGCAACATCTAACAAGGCGCCGCTATACATTATACGAGATGCATAGAACCTACTTCACAGGAGGAATCGATGGTGAGAAAAGCGACCGTTCAGGTAATGGTGCTGACCGCCTTGGTAGTAAGCTCTACATGGGCTTGGGCAGCCGGGTCGGCCGATACCGCACCCAAGGCCCCTGAGAAGTTTGCGACCTTTTGTGTTCCATGTCATGGTCCTGCAGGGAAGGGGGATGGGATGGCAGCCGCCTCGTTGAATCCCACGCCGCGGAACCTGACGGACGGGAGCTACATGAACACCAGGACCGATGCGCAGTTGATGAATGTTATCAAGAACGGCAGCGCCGCCGAGAAGCTGAGTCCGCTGATGACCGGCTACGGCAGTATGCTGAACGACCAGGAGATCAGGGAGGTGGTCGCCTTCATCCGCTTGCTGGCCGTCCCGAAGTACCAGCCGAAGAAGTAGGGGCACGTCGTGACGTGCCCCTACCGACCGGGAAATGCTAGGTCGAGGGAGCGCGCAGCGGCTTGACCCTGCGCCGTGAGCCGGCCCATGTCAAGGGGACGCTCGGCGAGTTCGACCTCGCGGTGCGTTGTGTGCGTCGCCGCCTGCCTGGGTGTGAACATCGAGCAGCAGTCCTGATCGGGGATGATAGAGATATCATAGCTGCCGATCTGCTGCGCCTGCTGTGTAATCTCGTCCTTGTCCATTCCGATCAACGGCCGCAGAATCGGCAGGGTCGATGCCTGTTCGATGGTAGCGATGTTTTCAACGGTTTGTGACGACACCTGGCCGAGACTCTCACCGGTGACCAGGGCCTGGGCACCCTCTTTATGGGCGATCTGTTCGGCGATCCGCAGCATCAGCCGTCGATATATCAGGA
>Ga0233425_10003096_pt1 | contig 31110 bp, 23 predicted proteins | sample Watercolumn_Towu_2_FD_181712 | JGI IMG/M metagenome (GOLD analysis project Ga0233425, IMG submission 181712) | Freshwater microbial communities from Lake Towuti, South Sulawesi, Indonesia - Watercolumn_Towuti2014_140_MG | ecosystem: Environmental > Aquatic > Freshwater > Lake | place... | reverse complement strand
CACGGCTGCACGACACGCTCCTTGTGTCAGAAACCAGATCCCCTAGGATCTGCCTCAGGCGCAATTGGCGTGCCAATGCATCTCAACCTTGTGTGTAAGGATGAGAGCCGGAGCTTGGGAACCAGTGGTTCGAGGGGTTACTTTGCTTTGATACCCAACCCGCACGCCTTGCGGGCGCGGTCGAGGACTTCGGCTGCCTTGCGGCGGGCGCGGGCGGCGCCGTCGTGGAGGATGTCTTCCAGCGTGGCGGGGTCGGCTTCGAGTTTCTCGCGGCGAGCTCGAGCGTCGGCGAAGAACTGCCAGGCGATCTCGAACAGTGCCTGTTTGGCTTCGCCGTAGCCCATGCCTCCGGCGCGGTAGCGGGTTGCCAACGCCGCCTGCTGCTCGGGCGAGGCAAAGAGTTTGTAGAGGGCAAACACCGAGCAAATGTCCGGGTTCTTGGGTTGGTCCACTGGCGTCGAATCGGTTTTGATCGACATCAGTTTCTTGCGCAGCTTCTTCTCCGGCTCGAACAGGTCGATCGTGTTGCCGTAGCTCTTGGACATCTTTTCGCCGTCGGTGCCGGGGACTTTGGCCGACTCGTCGAGCGTGCGGGCGTTCGGCAACACGAACACTTCGGTCCCAAAAATCGTGTTGAATCGCAGGCCGATGTCGCGAGTGACTTCGATGTGCTGCACCTGATCGCTGCCGACGGGGACGACGTCGCTGTCGTAGGCCAGGATGTCGGCGGCCATCAGCACGGGGTACGTGAACAACCCCGCGTCGGCGGCCAGCCCCTTGGCCTTCTTGTCCTTGTAGGCGTGGCATTTTTCGAGGAGGTGCATTTGCGTGACGGTCATCAACAGCCACGTCAGTTCGGTCACTTCGGGGATGTCCGATTGCCGGAAGAGCGTGGCGTGCGACGGATCGAGACCGAGGGCCAAGAGGTCGAGGGCCGCGTAGCGCGTGTAGTCGCGCAGATGCCGCGGGTCGCGAATCGTCGTCAGCGCGTGCAGGTCCGCGATGAAGTAAAACGCCTGCTCGTTGTGTTGCAGGTCGATGTATTGCCGGATGGCTCCGAAGTAGTTGCCCCAGTGAAATCGGCCGGTGGGTTGGATGCCGGAGAGGACGCGCATGGTGATGAAGTGATGAGGAACGAGTGCTGAGTGATGAGAAGAATTGTAGGGTGGGTCGAGGTACGAGACCCACCAATCACGACATGACAACGGTTAGGAGTCTTCGCCGCCAAGTCGATCACGAAGCCGCCGAGAACCGTATTCGCCGCGCGTGCAGAATTTGCATGCGCAGAACGGTGGTTTGCCCTTTGAACTCGGAGAGAACCGCCACCCCACAACTTGTGACAACTGTCGAGTTCGATGTATTTCGCTGGCCTCGATACGGCGCGGGATGACTACCTCCCAACCCTGTGCATCCTCTGCCGACATGAAAGCCCCAACCGCTTCAGATGCCGACATCCTGCGATGATGTTGATTGTAGTGGCCTACCCACACACGTTCGCCGTCAGGAATTCGGAAGTAGATACCGACAATCGGCCCTTCGATTCGTCGCTTCAACTCCCGTAGCCACTGGTGGGACACGTAGAAGTTACGAGTAACTGGCACAGCAAAAATGCCACCTGGAAAGCTATCCAACGGGCGTCGCACTCGCCGAATGCCGTTTCGTCGGATTACGGCGACACGTGAAAGGGGGGCTAGATGAACGAACATGGCCACTGGAAAGACCTTTGTGAAATTAACAATTGACTGTGCGGACGACTTCGGCAACTGATTGACATCCTAGTCCGCGCAGCGTGGCATCCAATTCGTCCACTAATTTCGCAGACACCGTCGGGTTGAAAAAGTTCGCGGTGCCGATCTGGACGGCGGACGCGCCGGCGACGAGGAATTCCATGACGTCGTCGATGGTGCTGATCCCGCCGACGCCGATGATCGGGATCGGGACGCTGCGGGCGACCTGCCAGACGATTTTGAGGGCCAGCGGCTTGATCGCGGGGCCGCTGAGGCCGCCGACGACGTTGCCGAGGATCGGCTTCCGCTGCCGCCAGTCGATGGCCATCCCGGAGAAAGTGTTCACTAGCGAGACGGCATCGGCCCCGGCGTCGGCCGCGGCCCGGGCAATGGCCACGATTTCCGTGACGTTGGGAGTCAGCTTGGCGATCACCGGCAGCGGGCACACGTCGCGCACACCCTGCACGACGGCGGCGGTCAGTTTCGGATCGGTGCCAAAGTCCACGCCTCCGGTCACGTTTGGGCAGGAGATGTTGAGTTCAATCCCCGCGAGCTGCGGAAACTCGCCCAGCCGCGCGGCCATCCGGATGAATTCGTCCGCGTTGTGCCCCGCGATGTTCGCGATGATGGCCGTGCCGAGGCTGAGCAGGTAGTCGACATGTTTCGCGATGAACGCGTCGAGACCGTCGTTGTCGAGGCCGATCGAGTTGAGCATGCCGCTCGCGGTTTCGATCGTTCGCGGCGGCGGATTGCCCGCGCGAGGGAGCGGCGTGATCGTTTTCGGAATGATTCCGCCGAGCTTCTCGAACGGCACGAACGCGGCCATCTCGCGCGCGTAGCCGAACGTCCCCGAGGCGACGAGGATCGGATTCTTGAGCCGCAGGCGGTTCAGTTGGACGCTGAGATCAGGCACGGTGGGCAACGCATCGCGACAAGTGTGTGGCTACGCCGGCCGTCGCGATCCGTCCCCGGTTGTCGATGTCCGTGAACTCAAATCACGCCGCCGTGGGTTCGATACGGTGTTCCCGTATCCGGCATGTCCAATCCCCAAATCCGTTCCCAGATTTCCGGGATGTGCCGCAGCCCTTCCGAAGTGTTGATGAGCTGTTTGGCTCGGATGTCCGGTGACGACGAGTAGATGGGCGTGACGCAGCCCACGTTCATTCCGAGGGCTCCCAGCAGCAGCCCAGTCAGGATCAGCCGGTGCATGTTCTCTCTCCTCCATGATTGAGAAACAACGGGTTACGCTTGGACAGGTGTGGCGGCCGAGGTCGTTGCGGGCGGAGCAACCGGTGCCGAACCTGCGGGGGCACTCGGCTTGGCGGCTTCGGCCTCTTCCAACAGCCGGACCTTCTCCTCCATCTCCTTGCCCGGCTTGAAGGTTACGACGTACTTCGCTGCCACAAATACTTTCTCGCCCGTCCGGGGATTGCGAGCCTTTCGGGCCGCACGCTTTTTCACTTCGAAGACGCCGAAGTTCCGCAACTCGATGCGACGTTCTTCGATGAGCGTATCGACGATGGCATCGAACGTCTTTTGGACGATCTCCTTGGTCTTCAGCTGCGTCATTCCGATTTCGTCGGAAATTGCTTTGACGATTTCTTTTTTGGTCACGACTGGGTTCTCCCGCCAGAAACCGACCGGGACTTGACTGCCGCTCCGCACGACCGAGCGGAAAGCGGTTGAACTGTAACCACCTGCAAGATTTAGTGTCAAGGCAATCGGCTTCGACGAAACCTCCACTTTCCGACGGTTTGAGTTCCGTGGCGTCCCCGTCGCAGTTTCTGCCGACAAGTCAACTTGCGAGTGGACGAACCGTCCCCGCCGTGTTGGTTTATCGACCGGTTCCCAGCGGAATCTTCGTCAAAACCGGAAAATTTTGCCACGCGCGACTGGACGGACGGATTTCCAATCCGTCCGTCCGACCGGTGGGAGCAGGCTTCGGACGGATTGAAAATCCGTCCTACGGGGAAGCGCTCGTCTGTGCGAGTCCCGTTCGTTCCCGAAGGAATTCATGCAGCGGTCGGTATTCCCACGAGAGGCCGGTCTGTTCGTGCAATCGCTTGAGCGCCGAGACGTGTCGCTCGCTGATCGCTTCGCCGACGCCGACGTAATTCGGGTCACAAAAATACACGCGGCAACCGAGCGGACGCCGTTCGCGAGCCGTACACAGTCCGTGGACTTGGTACGGGCAAGTGTTCTCATCGACATCCGAAGTCGGAGGTGGCTGTTCGAGAAGCAGGCCAGCTTCGGGACGCGAAATGAACAGCGTGTGACCGTACTCCTTGAACCGGCAGCAGCGACCGCTCAGATTGCAAACCGGAGCGGCTGCGGCAACGTCGCGATCGACGCTCGCGTACAAATCGAGCAGCCCGTCGCGGATGGAGGCAGTTTCAGACACGACACGTCGGCCTCAAAGATCGATTACCGCTGCCTGCTCGCGAATCTGTTCGAGCGTGTACAGCTTGCCGTGTCCGGCTCCGGGGCAGTTCGGTTGGATTTCCCGCCATGCCTCGGGGCTTTCGAGGTTGCTGTTCCAGAACGGCCACGTCCGACATTGCGGCGGGCGCACCGGATAAATTTTGCAGCGGCGAGTCTGACCGTCGAAGAACGTGCAGTCGCCGTTGCGATACTCCCGAAGGCTCACGCGATTCCCGATCTTCCGCGTGTGCATCTGCTTGACTTCATCGAACGGCTGGCCGAGGAAATCGGCGATGGCTTGGATTTTGGAATCGGTCACCCACACCACGCCCTCGAACCCCGTGCAGCAGTTGCCGCACTGCGTGCAGGAGAAGCACAGACCATCCTTGTACCATGGAGAGTCAGCGGGCTTGTCGGACATGATTCACTGTCAGTTCAAGCTTGCAACAGGAGCGCAATAACTGAGCGAACGATATCGCCGCTGCTTTGCTGTCACAAGCCACAGCCGAAGCGATCGCTGGCTCGTGCAGTGGCTAACTTTTCCAGTCCTGCGATGACCAAATTGGCTGCCCAGAACGCAAGACAACCAACCCACCATGCTCAGCGAGATCATGCGTGCCCGCCTTCCATTCCCAAAGTTCGTCTCCGTCCCGGGAAACAGCAGCTATTTCCTGCCGCCTCAGATCCATCGCCGATCGTACGCGCTCATCTCGCTCTGCAAGTCCTGGTGGAACCCACTCAGCAAAATACTCGTCGAGAGTGAGTCGTCGGATGAGCATTTCTTCCGTGATCAAGTGCGGCGGAAAATTCATCCAAACTCCCCGTCACAGTACACCCGTCACTTCGCCGCCGTTGCGGCTGCGACTGGTTGAGACAAGCCCGGTGCGGCGATGAACGTGACCAGACCCTTCGCGTCCTCGGCGTTCCACACGCGAACTTCGCCGTCCCAGCTTCCGGTGGCGAGCTTTTTCGTGGCGGGATTGAACGCGACGGCGAAGACCCAATCGTTGTGGCCAGTGAATGTGCGGACCGCGGCCCCATCGGCGACCTTGTGTTCGCGGGCGGTCTTGTCAGCACTGCAACTGAATATACGGCCGTCGCTCGCGATCTGCACGCGATACACCTCGCTGCCGAAACCGGCCAGTTCGCGAATCTGTTTCGCGTCGGCGGGGTTCCACGCGCGGATGCGGTTGTCGCGGCCGGCGGTCAGCACCTGAGCGCCATCCGGCGAGAAGCTGACTCCGAACACGATCTCATTGTGGCCGGGAAACGTCACGAGCGAGTCACCCGTCTTGGCGTCAAACACCTTGGACGTCTTGTCGCGGCTGGCGGAGGCGAGCTTGGTCCCATCCGGCGACCACGCGATGTCCATGACCCAGTCAGCGTGATCCTCGATCAAGAGTTCCTGCGCCCCCGATTCCAGATTGAACACGCGGATCGAGCGGTCGGCGCTGCTCGCGGCGAGCCGCTTGCCGTCCGCGCTGAACGCCACTGCGAACACGGCGTCGGTCGTGGTCATCAAGTCCTTGATGAGCGTCCCGTCCGCCGGGTTGAACAGCTTGACCTCGCCGAGTAGCCCAGGTGTTCCGGCGGCGACCGCCATCACCTTGCCATCGGCCGAGAATTCGATGTCATAAACGCGCTCTGCGATGTTTGTAATGCGACGCACGCGGGTGCCGTCGTTCGGATTCCACAACACGACTTCGTGGTAGCCCGAACTGGCCAGCAGCGAGCCATCCGGGATGAACGCCAACGCCGTGATCGGCACCGAAACCCGGTACGCTTCGGGCGGCGGCGGCTGTGGCAACTTCGGGATGATCGAAACCAGTGTCGCTTCGGCCTTCACGCCGGCGTCCAGTCGCGCCCCGTTCGCGATCCACTGCTTGATCGCGGCGATCTCGTCCTTCGTCAGTGGGTCGGCATCTTTCGGCATCGAACCGTCTTCGATCACCGAAATGAGATTGGACAGGTCGGGATCCTTAGGGATCACCGTGTCCCCTTGTTCGCCACCTTTCATGACGCCGACATACGAGTCCATGTTGTAGCGGCCTTTGGCCGTCTGCGCGTTGTGGCAGGCGAGGCATCGCTTGGCGAACACGGGAGCGACATGCTTTGAGAACAACGACAGCTTGCCGATCGCGGCCAGAGCGTCTTCGGAACTCTTGAGGGCGACTTGTACCTCCTGACCAACTGCGTTCAGAGCGGCTGTCGCCTGATCGACTTCCGTCTTCGCCGCAGCGACGACGGTATCCGCCGCTTTGACGGCTTCCTGGGCCTTGGCGAGATTTGCCTTGGCGGCGGCGACCGCCTGCTCGGCGGTCTTCATCGCCGCAGCGGCATCGGCCACAACCTTGGCCGCGGCCGTCTGCTTTTCACCGGCGGCCTTGGCGGCGGCGGCGGTGTCCGTGACAGCCTTCACAGCTGCTTCGGCCTTGGTGACAGATTCTTTTGCCGCGTTGGCGTTGTCGGCGGCCACTTTGTCCGCCAGCGCCTTGAGATCGACGATGCCCTTGTTGGTCGGAGCCTTGTCGGCAGCGACTTTTGCCGCCGCCGCGACATCAGCCGTTGCCTTGGCGAGCGCGGCTTGATCGATCACTGCCTTGTCGGCCGCAGTTTTGGCATCGGTGGCTACCTTCGCCGCAGCGACCGCGTCTTGGTATGCCTTCTCGACCGGCTTTGCGTCTTCCGTGGCCTTGGTGACGGCGGCCGTTTTCTCGGTGAGAGCCTTCTCCAGTGGAGCCAGTTCTCCCGTGAATTTGGCTTCGTCCGCCTTGGCTTTCACAACACTCTCGATCGCTGACTTCACCTTGGCTTGAGCCGCCTTGACGACCTTGTCGGCCTCGGCTCGCTTGGCGAAAGCCGCCTCGACTGCCTTATCGGCTGCATCGGCCTTGGCCACCAGCGCCGGATCGGGAGCTGCCGCCTGCTGAGCCTGAACCGGCGCGGACGATCCGACCGCGATCAATAGCGTTAGCGAAACGAGTCCACGTCGGGCGCACGAGGAAAAAAGAATCCGAGCCATGCGGCACCTCACATCGGGTTTGGGTGGGACAGGGAGGAGGGATCCCGATGGGCTGGTCCCACCGGCATGATTGACGTTGGTTTGGGCAGGTCATTCACTGCCGGTGACAAATGTCAACGGGCGTGAACAAAGTATCACACCGCACCGCCGGTTCGCCAGATAAAACTGGCGAATTGGGAAGAAATCTCCGCGTGCGGGTTCTGTACTCAAGGGGCAGGCGCGGGCGCAGAAATCGCGGCGGTCACAACTCTCGCGGTTGGCACAACTCGCACGATCCTTCGAATTGACACGACACGGGAATTCGACGCTTGTCGATGATGCTGGCTTCAATCGCGACCAGCTACACGATGCGACGCGGCGTGTCGAACCGGAGCTCTCGCGACGTTGCAATGCGGAGATCGAGGCCAACCACCGCCTTACTTCTTGTGCCGGATGCGGCTTCGCATGCGACGTTTCTTGCGGCCCAACTTGCGACGTCCTTTGCCGGTTTTCTTCACACCCATGCTCGGAGTTCTCCTGAGTTCTTAGTTTTGGGTCGTCGTCAAATCAACCAGGCGGTACTCTATGCGGCCGTTCGGCAATGTGCAAGATTTGGCCACGCATCGAGGAGGAATGGCACCATGGACTACCGGCTGCTGGGGCGCACGGGAATCCGCGTCTCACCACTGTGTCTCGGCACGATGATGTTCGGCGGGCAGACGAATGAATCCGATTCCACACAGATCATTCACAAGGCGCTCGACCTGGGAATCAACTTCATTGACACCGCGGACATGTACAACGCGGGCCAATCAGAAGTCGTCATCGGCAAGGCTCTCGCTGGAAAAAGGGACACGGTGATCCTGGCAACCAAGGGCAAGAACCCGATGGGGGACGGACCGAATCAGCGCGGAACTCATCGCCTGCACATGTTGGAAGCCGTTCACGCCAGCCTAAGGCGATTGAACACCGACCACATCGACCTGTACTACGTCCACGCGCCCGACTACGACACGCCGATCGATGAGACGCTGCGGGCGCTCGACGACGTGGTGCGGGCTGGCAAGGTACATTACATCGGCTGCTCGAACTTCCGCACCTGGCGGTTGATGGAGGCGCTGTGGACCAGCGATCGGCTGAACCTGCATCGTTTCGCGTGCGTGCAGCCGTTGTACAACATCTGCAACCGGGATATCGAAGTTGAATTGATGCCGATGTGCCGGGAATACAGGGTCGGCGTGGCGACGTACAGCCCGCTGGCTCGCGGCATTCTCACAGGCAAGTACAAGCCGGGCCAGCCGTTCCCGGAGGGGAGCCGTGCGGCTCGTAACGATAAACGAATGCGGGAGGCCGAACTGCGCGACGAAAGTCTTGTCGCTGCCGAGCAAATCGCGGCGCATTGCCAGCTTCGCGGCGTGTCTACAAGCCAGTTCGCCCTCGCGTGGTGCATGACCAATCCGATCGTGACATCGGTCATCATCGGACCGCGCACCATGGAACAGTTCGGTGACAACGTCGGGAGTCTTGGCGTGAGTATCAATGCCGACGATGAAAAGTTCATCGACAGCATCGTTCCGCCGGGCGGGCACACGGGGAAGGGATTTCAAGACACTGCGTACCCGATCACGGGGCGAAGTAAGTAGCCGCCCAAACGTGGTCACCACACGTCTTCGAACGCGTGCTCGTAGACTTTCGCCCGTCGGCCGGGTCGGAAGCGTTGCGGCGGCTTGGCGAGGATTCGCAGATGCACCCGCTTGCCGCGATACGTTCCCTTGATCGACAGGTGCGAACCGAGTTCGTCCGTGTTGCTGAACGGCGTCGTCTGCCACTCAATCTCAGAGGTTTCTGTGAGCAAGTCCACAACTGGGACGATGTTCACGGTGAACCGTGAAGCCAGACGTTTCCCGCAAAGCGTTCCGCCGACAACTTCGGTCGCGGCTGCAAACAGCGTAACCTCCCAAGATCGTCCGACCTGGAAGTAGTGACAACCCAGCGGTGGTAGAACGTCCACCGGGCGTGGTGGGACGCTACGGAGTTCGCGAACTCCTGCAACCAAATGGGGACTTTCGCCATGTTGAAGGGCCTTCGTCGTTCAATGGTGAACGCACGGCGATCGGCCATGCGTGTCGGCGTTATTCTCGTGCGGGAGCCGGAAACATCTTGTCTCCAATTCCGACTCTGCCTGGCCCGAAGAGGCAACCCGTCACGCAACCTGGACACACTTGGCGCACCGTTCTCGCAAATCGAGTACCCGACAAACCTGTTCTGCGAGTTCGACTTAAACAGCGGCATTTACCGGTGTTGAACCGGTGCGTCCCCGGATCGCACGGCGATCGCGTTCGGCAATTGAAACACGCGCGTCGAACCGGCTTAACAAACTGCGTACGCGCTCAGGCCTTGCCCAGGTTCCAGCGGAGGAACGATTCGATGAAGTCGTCGATCTTGCCGTCGAGCACTTTCATCGGCGCCGTGGAGGTGAACAGCGTGCGGTGATCCTTGACCTGCTGCTGCGGCTGGAGCGTGTACGTGCGGATGGAACCGCCTCCGAATCCGATCTTGCTTTTCTCGCCGCGCTTCGCCGCCTGCTCGGCCTCGCGCTTGTCCTGTTCCATCTGGTACAGCTTGGCCACGAGCATCTTGCGGGCGAGGGCTCGGTTCTTGTGCTGGCTGCGTTCGTTTTGACACTGAACCACGGTGTTGGTCGGCACGTGAGTCAGGCGGATGGCCGATGACGTTTTGTTCACCTTCTGACCACCCGCCCCACTGGCCCGGAACACGTCTTCGCGCACGTCCTTGTCCCAATCGATCTGAATATCAACGTCGTCGTTGAACTCCGGGATCAGATCGACGGCGGCAAACGAAGTCTGGCGCCGAGCCGCCGCGTCGAATGGGCTGATTCGGATGAGGCGATGGACCCCGACTTCACCCTTGAGGTAACCGTAGGCATAGGCTCCGCGGATGACGATCGTCGCACTGCGGATTCCAGCTTCCTCGGCCTCGGACAGGTCGATCTCCTCCACGGCGTAACCGCGATCCTCGGCCCAGCGCTGATACATTCGAAGCAGCATCGACGCCCAATCGGATGCGTCGGTCCCTCCCTCGCCGGCCTGCACGCTGAGATACGCGTTGCACGCATCCTCCGGTCGCGACATCATCGCTTGCAATTCGACTTCGGCAAGCTGACGCTCGAGGTCGGCCTTCGTGCGCTGCAGTTCGGACGTGCTCTCCCCCGAGTCGTCTTCCGCGGCGAATTCCATCAGCACCGACAGGTCATCGGACTTCGTTTGCAGTTCTTTGAGAGGCTTGAGCGCGAGCGTCAACTGCCGAAACTCGCCCATGATTTCCTGGGCGCGGATCGCGTTCTCCCAGAAACCGGGATCGGACTGAAGTTGCGTGATTTCCGCGGCGCGACGTTGCATCTCCGCGGCGTCAAAGAGACACCTGCAGGTGCTGGACGCGATGCACCAAATCCTGGCAAGCTGTTTTCAGCTCGTTGTCCATGAGCAACTCCTCCGCGATTCAAAAATCGGCTGACAGACCCCGCTGAATCTTACGCGGGAGGGCGGATTATAGTCAGCCCCCTCCCGTTGGCAACCGCGATCTCGACCCGCCGCGCTTGTAGGACGGATTTCCAATCCGTCCGTTCGGCGTGAGATTAGGGCGGATTGGAAATCCGTCCTACCGGTTCGCGCGGTGCTGACGATTCGTCACCCGCGCCGAGGTGTCTCCAGCCCGATGCCGAAATACGCGAAGCCGAGTCTCGGCATTTTTTCCGGGTCGAACAGGTTGCGGCCGTCGATGATGACCGGCTGCCGGAGCTTCTCCTTCATCAGGTCGAAATCCGGATTGCGGAACTCGTTCCATTCGGTGACGATCGCCAGCACGTCGGCTTCTTCCAGCGTTTCGTACTGCTGTTCGCAGTAGGTCAAACGGCTTCCGTAGAGTTTCTTCACGTTGTCGAGCGCGACCGGGTCGTGAACGCGAACGGTCGCACCGGCAGCGAGCAACCGGTCGATGAGCACGAGTGCCGGGGCCTCGCGGATGTCGTCGGTTCGCGGTTTGAAGGCCAGCCCCCAGACAGCCACCGTGCGGCCGGACACGTTTCCGCCAAAGTGCCGCGTCAACTTTTGAAACAGGACTTCCTTTTGCGACTGGTTGACGTCGTCCACCGATCGCAGCATGCGCGGTTCCACGCCGTGACGCTCCGCCACGTTCACCATGGCTCGCACGTCCTTCGGGAAGCACGACCCGCCGTAGCCTACGCCGGGAAACAGAAATGAAAACCCGATCCGCTGATCGTGGCCGATGCCTTTCCGCACATGATTGATATCCGCTCCGACTCGCTCGCAGATGTTCGCCATCTCGTTGATGAAGCTGATTTTCGTGGCCAACATGCAGTTGGCCACGTACTTCGTCATCTCGGCGCTTTCGAGGTTCATCACCAAAAATGGATGCTCCGTGCGCAGGAACGGTTTGTAAAGTTCCTCCAGCACGGCTCCCACTTCGGGCCGCGATACGCCGACGACCACGCGGTCGGGCTTCGTGAAGTCCTCGATCGCGCAGCCTTCCTTCAAGAACTCCGGGTTCGATGCCACGTCCACGTCGCGGCCGGTCAGAGCGCGAAGCCGTCGCGCGGTCTCGCGGTTGGTGCCGACCGGAACGGTGCTCTTAATGACCACGATCGACTGCGGGTTCAAAAGCGGAGCGAGCTGTTCCACGACCATCCACAGAATCCGCAAGTCGGCCGACCCGTCGTCCCCCTGCGGCGTGCCGACCGCGATGAACACGCATCGCGCTTGTGGCACGACTTCGGCCGCGTTCGTCGAGAATCTGAGCCGCCCGAACCGCATGTTGCGCTGAACCAACTCCGTCAGCCCCGGCTCGTAGATCGGAATGTCGCCGCGCTGGAGCTTCGCGATCTTCCTGGCATCGACATCGACGCACGTCACCTCGTTGCCGCTCTCGGCAAAGCAGGTCCCCGTGACGAGACCGACGTAGCCGGTGCCGATGACTGCGAGTTTCACGAGGCATCATCCTTTTCAGAATGTGGCGAGCGGGGGCCGTGAGGCCACCGGTTTGGGTAGCACACGGCGACATCGAATCAACCGGGGGCCTCACGGCCCCCGCTCGCCGAGAGCTTTTGATTTGTAGTCCAATGACTGATCGACTGGCCGAAGTATACCACGCGAATCAAGCCAGCAGCGTCAGCGGATGCTTGCGGTTTTCGAGAGGCATCACGACCGGACGGCCCTGACGGTGCGATTCGAACACAGCGAGAATCATTTCGACGGTTGCGCGGGCTTCGTACACGCTGCACAGCGGCTGGCGATTCGACTCGATCGACTCCAGCAGGTCCAGCACAGCGGCCACGTTGCCGGTGTGCAGGCCGTTCGACCTCTTGATCGTCTCCGGCTGACCGATTCCGTTGGTGCTGATGCGTTGCCACTGCGCCTTGCTGCGGCCTGGAGACCACGCGGGATCGCCGAGGAAATGCACGGCTTCGAGATATCCCGGCATGAATTCGATCACCCCTTTCGAGCCGAAGATTTGCAAACCGTATCGCGACGGGCTGCCGGCCTGGCCGCGACGCGACGCGAAAAACCCGGTCACGCCGTCCTTGAACGAGTACGTCGCCTGCACGGCATCGCCCGTCAGCGGGCCGATGCCTTCGTTGCCGATCTTCACGTCGGCCTTCGTCACCGGCTTGCCGCCAAGCGTGACGCTCGCGCAGCATGCGGTCGGCGGACCGGCGATGGCAGACATCAGATTCATCATGTGGCTGCCGAGCACCCACAAGTCTTCGCCGCCGCCGCGAGCGTCCTCCTTGCCGCGGGCCCGCAGTTCCAGAACCGTGCCGATCTTGCCTTCCGCCAGAAGTTTTTTTACCACCGGAAGCGTCGGCGTGTACCGAGTTTGATGTGCGATGGCCAGCTTGGTGTGCGTCATCTCGCTCAGTCGCACGAGATAGTCCGCCTCTTCGAGGTTGCGGACGAACGGCTTTTCCATGTAGACATGGCACCCGCGCCGCAGGCACTCCGACACGATTTCGTGGTGCATGTCGAGCCATCTTGGACCGACACCGACGACCTCGGGCTTTTCCTTGTCGAGCATCTCGCGGAAGTCCGTGTAAGCCGTCTTCGCCCCGGTGCGTTTGACGGCGGCGTCTCGCCCGGCGGGATTCTCGTCCGCGACGGCGACCACTTCAACGCGTCCCGCGACCGCCGGGTCTTTCCAAACGGTGTCGATTCCGTGTCCATAGTCCCCCTTCCCTGTGCGGCCGATCACTGCGACGCGGTAGGTCTTGGGCATGACGTGCTCCTTCTCTCCGGATTTCTCCGTGGCATCGGCGTCTCGCCGGTGCGGTTCAGCCGCTTGACACACCGGCGAGACGCCGGTGCCACGGTCTGCCGGGCATTGTGATGACTGCGCTGCCCCGACGGCAAGGCACCAAGCCGCCCAGCCACCGGCGGTCTTGCGTCTCGGCGTGGAACTTGGTTCAGTACACGCCACGGAACCATCAGCACCTGTTGCGCAGGCACGTCCTGTTCAGGGAGAGCACGAGCATGTCCGAAGTCATCATCAAAGCCCGAGAAAACGGCCCGCTGCTGGTCACGGGACCGGTGAAGTTGATCGACCACCAAGGCAACGTCTTCGACACGACCGGCAAGGAGAACATCGCCCTCTGCCGCTGCGGCCAGTCGAGAATCAAGCCGTTTTGCGACGGCTCGCACCGGACGTGTGGATTCGTTGCCGGCGAGACATCCGCGCCGGCGTCGTGAGGTAACTCCATGCGAAGTTGGTTCGTCGTCCTGTTGTTGACCGTCTTAATCAGCCCTGTCGTCGGGGCGGATCGGCAGCCTGTCATCGGAAGTGTCGTGAAGGACCTGCGATTCAAAGACATTCGCGCGCTGTCGCGGTCGCTGGATGACCTTGGCAAAAAGAAGGCGTACGTTTTTGTCTTCACGACGACGCATTGTCCGCTGGTGAAGCGGACGATGCCGAAGCTGATCGAGCTGGATGCGAAGTTCGCGCCGCAGGACGTGCAGTTTGTGGCGGTCAACGTCGGGGCTGGCGACACGATCCGCGATGTGGCGGCGCAGGCGATCGAGTTCGAGGCGGCGTTTCCGTTCGTCAAGGATGGCGATCTGTCGTGCGTGAAGGCGCTCGGCATCGAACGCTCGCCGGAAGTGGCTGTGCTCGACGTGGACCGCAGGTTGGTTTATCGCGGACGGGTCGACGATCATTTGCGGTTGGGCGGTGCTCGGCCGGAACCGACGCGACGGGACTTGGAAGCAGCGTTGCAGGAATTGCTCGCGGGGCGTGCGGTGTCGGTGTCGGAGACGACGGTCGATGGGTGCCTAATCACGCCGGCCGATTCCATCTCCGTCGACAAGCCGGTGCCGACGTTTCACAAAGACGTCGCGCCGATCCTGCATCGCCGGTGTGCGACGTGTCATCACCCCGGCACGGCGGCTCCGTTTTCGCTGCTGACATTGGAAGACGCGAAATCGCAAGCGGAGATGCTGGCCGAGGTGGTGATCGATCAGCGCATGCCGCCGTGGTTCGCGAATCCCAGGTACGGGAAATTTCAGAACGATCCGTCGCTGACACGGGCCGAACTCGAAACGCTGGTCCGCTGGGTGAAGTCAGGCCGGGCGGAAGGGAACCCGGCGGACGCCCCCGAGCCGCCGAAGTTTTCGGAATCGAAGTGGCGGATCGGCGAACCGGATCTCGTCGTCACGATGTTGTTCGACCACTCGATTCCCGCGACGGGGTTCGTGCCGTATCGGCACATCGTGTTGCCCCACGTGTTCCTGACTGAGACGTGGGTGGAGGCGTTCGAGATTCGGCCGGACAACCCGGCGGTGGTGCATCACTGCAACATGGCCTACGTCACGTCGGACGGAGCGAGCGCGGAGACGTTCATCACCGGGCATGTGCCGGGCGGCCAGCCGCTCGATCTGGCGAAGTTCGGGAACGGGACGGCGTTTCGCATCCCGGCGTTGGCCACGTTGGGGCTGGAGATTCATTACACGACGACGGGGAAGCAGGAGCGGTGCCGCATCTCCGTCGGAATGCGATTCCCCCGCGACACGGTTCACAAGCAGCTTAGACATTTCCTGCTCGATCCGCGGCGGATCGCGATCCCGCCGGGACACGGAGCGTTCGCGATTCGCTCGGGCCGAACGCTCGACCGGGACGTGACGCTGCTGGGGTTGTTCTCGCACATGCACGTGCGCGGGAAGGACATGACGTTTTTCGCCGACGCCCCCCGGGCCTTTCGCGAGACGCTGCTGCAAATCGCGAACTACAACTTCGGCTGGCAACTCGGCTACGAAATCGAACCGGGGGAAAAGCGGCTCCCCAAGGGAACGCGCATCGAAGCCGTGGCCCATTACGACAACTCGGCGTTCAACCCGTACAACCCCGACCCGACTCGCACCGTCCCGTACGGCCTGCAAACCTACGACGAGATGTTCAACGGCTTCGTGTTCTTCGTGGCGGAGGATGAGGATTTGAAGTTGGCGGTTGATCCGAAGACGGGACGAGTCGTGCAGAAGTAGGCTGGGTCGAGGCACGAGACCCAGCATTCCGTTCCACGGTGAATTGGTGCGTCTCGTACCTAGACCCACCCTTCGTCACGATTGCCCATGAATACAAAGACCTGTCCGCAGTGTGGCGAAGCACTTCCTGACGACTGTTTTCGCAAGTGGGCTCGTGCTTGCGTTTGGTGTTCTTACGCAGACAAGGCCAAACGAGCAAAGGCGCGATATCGGGACAAGCTCAAGCATACAACGAGTAGAGTGAAGATCAGCTTGGACGACTTCGTGGCATGGTACAAGGACCAGAGTGATTGCTGCGCCTATTGCGGTCTATCCTTCGCCGAACTGAAAAAGCTCCGTATCAAAAGGCGTGGTGGTTATTGCGTTGCTTGGGACATTGACCGAATCGACTCTTCCCGCGACTATGAACCTGGAAATCTCGCCCTCTCATGCTTTGTGTGCAACATGGCCAAAGGCGACATGCTGAGCTCAGCGGAGGCTCGCATTATTGGCCAAGCGGTGAGGCAAGTTTGGATGGCCCGGCTCCGCCAGAGTCAAAGTGAGTGGCGGCCAGATGGCGTGAGCGCACTGTGAAACGGAAGCCCACGCATCGCGGCGTGCTTGTTCCGGGGGCTTCTGCTTCGCAGAACGACCCATCCGGATTGGTAGCTTGGGTTGTTTTTTGAGGGTGGGAACATCATGTCTGATTCCAACGGCTCTCCAACTCACGAAAACATCTCGAACGAGGAACTCAAGAAAGCTCTGAAAGCGTTCCGCAAGCGGCTCAAGCTGACGCGGCTCGACTACGAGTCCCGGTTGGGTTATGGGCCGATGAGCAAAGGAGGCGATTCGGGCATCACGGCGATTCCGCCTCCCAACCAGTTCCCGGCCGCGGTGTGGGAGGAATTGGTCCGGCAGGGAAAGTTGAAATACGTGGGGCAGGGCTTGTATGAACTCGCGGATGGCGTTTAGTCCGGGTTATTTGCTCGGCACCAATTGCACTGCATCCACGATTACGTGGCCGTCGGTGTCCTTTGTTGAAACTGTGATCCGCACTTCCTGACCTGCCGTCGCGTCGATCGTGCCGACGGAACGGAAGCCGTCGTTCCCGGGAGGTTGCCGCTGGTTGACGGAGTGCGATTGGTGCTGGTTGCCGAATTCGATCAGCACGGGCACATTCGTCGCTCGGTTCGGGTTGGCGGTGTGGGACAGCCGGACTTCGTACTTGCCGGCGGTCGGAACTTTGACGGTGAACTTCGCCGACTTGTCTCCCTTGCCGGCGTCGCTGTCGTGACGATAGCCGGTTCCGACGTAGCCCGCTGTCGCGCTGCTTGAGGCCCATTCGCCGACGAATTCGGCCGCGTCGTCATCGACCACAAGGCCGGCGAGCTTTTTCGGATCGATGCCGAACCCGCCGCCACCGCCCGCGGATTTTTGGCCCGTCCAGTCGAGGATCTGATTGTCGGCCAGCAACCGCTCACGGAGCTTGGCATAGTCCACGCGCTGCACGCTCGTCCCCGATTCGATCGCGAACACGGCGGCAATGGCCGACGACTGGCCGAGCACCATGAACACCGGTTCCATCCGGATTGAACCGTATGCGATGTGCGACGCGGCGAGACAAACCGGCACGAACAGGTTTCCGCATTCCGACGCCTTCGGCACGATCGAGCGATACGAAATCGGATACGGTGAGAATCCGCCGACCTGCACATCTCCCTCGTTCCACACGCGGCCGTCCCTGGCGTAGCGCTGGATGTTGTGGCTGTCCATCGTGTAGGCCGCCAACCCGACCGAATCCTCGGCGACGATTCGGCCCTGGCAGTTGTGCTGGGTCATCACGTAATCGGACACCATGCGTCGCGCCTCGCGCACGTAAATTTGATGCGGCCAGTTGTCATGGTCCACGAATTCGTCTTTGGCCAGCCCCAGCCGCTGGAAATGTTCACGAATCTTCTCCGGCACTCGCGGATGGTTGGCAAGCGTCCACAGCAACCCCTGCTGATACGACACGTGATCGCGGAAGATTCTCTCGCGCGTCGCATAATCGCCGTCCGGGTAGTCGTAGTTGGCTCCGATGTGGTCTGTGCTGATGGCGAAGTTGTTGTTCGTGTCGGTCTTGCGATTCGGCATGAAGATCGGGTTCCACGGGATGCGTGTGTCACCTGCTTCGCAGTTGCGCAGCAACAACTCGTAGCGCCGCTCGTCGTAGTCCGCCGGCTTGGGCCACGGACGCCGATTGGCCGGCACGTCGGTCGTGCACATCCGGAAGTTGTACGCTTGCACGCGGCGATCCCCCGTACCGTCCGGTTCCGGCACGCCGGGTTGCACCAGCGGCAGCAAGGCGGAAGCGGGGTCGCCCGGCTTTACGAACGGATCGACCGCCTTGATGAACTGGTGATGAATCGAATTCTTGACCTGCACGCCGTTCAGCGTCTCGCCGTAGGTCGCATTCGCCTCGCGACCGACATGGTATGAGACTACAGCCTTGGCCATCAGGTCTCCCTCGTAGCTGGCGTCGATGAACATTCTTCCCGCGAGCGTCAGGCCGCTCTCCATCCGAATCGAAACGATTCTCCCCTCCCGTTTTGTCACGCCGGCGTTGAGGTCCAGCCGTTCGTTATCGATCAGCTGGACTTTCGCCTCGGCGAGCATCTCGCGGAAGATTTTCTCGGCGACGTGCGGTTCGAACGTCCACTTGGTCGGGCGGCCGGTCTTGGAAACCAGCGGATCGTTGCCCCGTTCCTGACCGGCGAGGTTGCCGGTGTCGGTCGGCTTCTGCCATGTCCATGCTTCGGGTTTTGAATAATGTGCGTGAATTCGCTCGAAGAACTCGCGGGAAATGCCGCCGATCGCTCCCTTGTTTCCGATGTCCGTTGCTCCCAATCCGCCCGACGTCAAGCCGCCGATGTGCCGCCCCGGTTCGATGAGCACAACGCTTCGCCCCATTCGGCTGACCTGCACCGCCGTTGCCACGCCTCCCGATGTGCCACCGTAAACGACGACGTCGAAGTTGCGAGTTGCCGCAACATCTCGCCTCACTTCGGCGGCGGCGACGGTTCTTCCGTCGAACCACCAGGCGGCCGAAATCAGCACCAGGCCTGCGGAGATTCCGAACGTGTTCCACGTTGGCTGTCGATGGGGCAGGCAAGTCATTGGGATTACCTCTCGGATTGTTGATTTGGCAGCCGCACACGCTGCGAAAGGAATTTCTTCCGCCGAGTTCGAATTCATCCGTCCGTCGCCGTGTCGAACGAGAGGTCTCGCGCGGGCGAATTGCCGTTTGACACCGGACATTCAATACGGAGTACTGAGTACTGCTCAAGAGGGCAACTGGCAAGTGTCGCGGTCGTGTCGGTCGTTCAGATTTTGCGGGATCCGACGATCGTCCAGCGCGAAGTCTTGAGCACCTTGACGTCTGATCGACGGTGGCGCAGCGACTTCGTGGACTATGCTTGGCAGAGCCATTCGGTTCAGCGTGCCCGGACCCTTGGCGGTGCGTCAGAATTCTGGGCCGTAATCAGATCGCATCTCAACATCGCTCACGATTCTTGGATCATGCTCCCAGTGGACGTGTCGGAAGCCAGACTTGTCGAACCACGCATCCCAGACGAGTCCGTTGCCTCGCCCACCGCGAGCTGTTCGCTGGAGGTCCTCGCACGGACCGACACCGTGATCGTCGGCGAAGGCTGGAGGCGGCTGGAAGCCGCACTGGGGCAGAACTCGCTTCTCAATTCCTGGCTATGGACGCGCCCGTGGCTCGACCATTACGGCGACCTCGTGCCGCATCGCTTCCTGGTCGCCCGAGTCAGCGGCGAAACAACGGGTGTTTGACTGATCACCGAAGGGGTGGAGCAGAAGGACGGTCCGCTGACCGTGCGCACGCGACATATCGGCACGGCCGGTGAACCGGAAGACGACACCGTGTATGTTGAATACAACCGGCTTTTGGTGGCGCCGGAGTATCGCGAATGGTTTGCGGGTGTAGTGATCGCATACATGGCGTCCGACCCGGATTGGGACCGCATCCACTTCGACGGGTTTCTTGCGGACGCCGCCGCCTTGCTGACGGCGATCGAACCTGGTTTTGGCGTGCAACGCGTGCCCAGCTTCTTTTTCGACCTGCGCAAGGCACGCGAATCGGGCACCGACGTCATTTCCGGTCTCGGTCAGGCGACGCGAAAAAACCTGCGCACGAACCTGACGGACTACGGAGCGATCCAAACCGACTGGGCCGAGGACGAGGAACAAGCGGAGTGCATTTGGAACGATTTGGTCCGCCTGCATCAGCAGCGTTGGCGGGCGCTCGGCAAGCCGGGTGTGTTTGCCAGCCGGCGGTTTTGCAGTTTCCACCGGGAGTTCATCCGCCAACTGTTGCCGCGCGGGCAGGTGGTGTTGTTTCGCGCTCGGCAGGGCGAAAATGTGATCGGATGCCTGTACGCGCTCGTCGAACAAAACCGGCTGCTCGTGTACCAGTGCGGATCCGCACCATATTCGAACCACAAACTCAGTCCGGGCCTGGTGACCGATTATCTGTTGATGGAGGAGTCGCTGCGACGGGGCTTCGACGCGTACGATTTTCTGGCCGGAACCAGCCAGCACAAACAAAAACTGTCGACGAGTTCGAACGAGCTCGTTTGGGGCTCGCTGCAACGTCCGCGCTGGAAGTTTGCGATGCTGGAATCGCTGCGCGATATCAAACGGCGATGGCGCACCTGGCACTCAGGGTGAGGTTTGTCGAATGCAATACGTCGTGAGCACGCCTACCGATGCAGCGACGGCTCGGGCCGAGTTGCTCAAGCTCTGGCGACGCAACTTCCCGCGCGAATGGGATGGCTGGTACGACTGGCTGATTGACGGCAATCCCTTCGGATCGGTGTCGCATTGGCTGGTCTCGACGGCTTCCGGAGAAGTAGTCGGATCGACGGGACTGATGCCGTGTGAGATGCAACTGGGCGGCCGAACCGTCTCGGCGGCGCAGGCGATTCACATCAACGTCAACCGGGAGCATCGATCGGTCCTGCCTGCGTTGCAGCTTCAACGGGCGCTCACGCAGTCGGTGAGCGAATCGCAGGTGCCGTTCGTGCTCGGCGTGACCGAAACCGCCGTCGCCGTGATGCAACGCGCGGGATACCGATTGGTCGGCAATGTCGAACGCTGGGTGCAGCCCCTGCGGACGGAAGCCAACCTGCGGCGGAAGCTGCATCGCGAGTGGCTCGTTCGCCCGCTGGCCGCAATCGCCGACCGGGCGTTGCAACTGAGAGCCGCGGCCACGTCGCGCCGCCTGCCGTGCGGCTGGCGAGCCGAGTTCGGCGAGGACTTCGATGCCCGGTTCGACCAACTCTGGCAGCGTTCGGTTTCGCGTGAGAAGATCCTTCTCGCACGCCACCGCGCTTTCCTGACGTGGCGATTCCGCCAGCGTCCCCGGTCCGAGTCGCGGTGGCTCGGCCTGATCGACTCGCAGGGCGACCTCCGTGCCTACCTCGTGTTCGACAACGAGCGGTGTCAAAAACATGACGTGCCGTACCAGGCCATCCACGACGTGTGGGGAGCGGACGAACGCGCCATGGAAATTGTTCTGGCCGAGTTTGTCCGCTGGGCGAGATCGACACCAGCGGCTTTCGTCAGCATGCTGTTCTTTGGCGACACCCGCGTGAGCAACGCCCTGAGTCGCACCGGCTTCCTTCTGAGACCTCGTGATGAGGTCGTGCTGATTTACGCGCATCCTGAACTGCCGGAGGCCGATCGGCTGCGGCTCTCAGATCGCGAACAGTGGCACCTGACCGAAGCCGAGATGCATCTGTAGCCCGAACGATGCTGCTTGATCGCCCGTCCGGCGACGGCAAGGATTCTCGATGTCGCAGAGACGCGTACCTTCCGGCATGTAAACTGCGCCGGGCGTAACACTCGTGTGGCTTGTCCGCCGGTCTGGAAGTCGCCGGGTCGTCAAATTTCAGCCGTCACCGTTGACAGCCCACCTGCGCGGATAGACGATGCTTCCGCCAATCAAAGCACCAGTTTCGAATCGCAAGTCGATCATGCCCTTCTGGAACTGCTGGCCACGGCTCGATACCCATCGACAGGAGGTCCGGAAAGCAACGGAATTGCCATGAGCCCACCGTCAGACAACACCCCATCGTGCAACTGGAGCGATGCGCCCGCGGGAACTCACTTGCAGGCGACCGACCGCGGCGGTTCCAGCACGCGCCTGCCGGGCGGAGATCCTCCGGCCGACGTCGAGCATCGTGGTGCCACGGTTGTGTCGGCGAATGGTCTCGAGTCGCCGCCAGCGGAGGTATCGTCCCGGCGGGTTCATCTGCAGCGGTCGTCATGTGACCAGGTCGCGGTCCAGGACCCGCCGCTTCAGGCCGAGCACGATTCAGATCGGGCTGTCGTTCGAAACCATGCCCATACCGGTTTGATGAATCCAATGGCGCACCGAGATCACGTCACTCCGCGGGTTCCCTCCGAAGACGCCATCGCGCGGGTCCTGGCCGAGTCGGACCGCTTGGAAACGGCGGCTACGCGGGTTTTGGATGCGATCGGAACGGGATTGGGATGGGACACCGGCGCTGTCTGGTGCGTGGATCGCGCGGCCAACGATCTGAAATGTCTGGCCGCTTGGACCTCCCCGGCGCGACAGGCTCCGGAATTCGAACGCATTTGCCGATCGACGACATTCTCGCCCGGTGGCGGTCTCGCCGGGGGCGTCTGGAGCAGCGGTCGTGCAGTTTGGGTTTCCGACATTCGAGACGACCAGACCTTGCCGCACGTGCCGATGGCGGCCGGCGAGGGGTTGCAATCCGCCGTGGCGGTGCCAATTCGCGCTGGCGAAGTGCTGGGTGTGATCGAGTTCTTCGGTCGAGATCTTCCGCAGCCGGACTCCGCATTGCAGCAGCGGCTTGATGCCCTCGGTGATCAGTTTGGCCGGTTCATCGAACAAAAGCGAAATGAGCGAGCTGCCCTGGAACATGACATCGAAATGCGGTTGGCGCAAAAGATCCAGCAGGACTTGCTGCCCCGCACCGTGCCCCGCTTTCCCGGATTCAAGATCGGCAACCTGTTTCGGCCCGCTCCGGAGACTGGTGGAGATTACCTCGACTTTGTTCCCCTGCCCGATCGTTCGTGGGTTGTGGCCATTGGTGATGCAAGTGGCCACGGCGTCGAAGCCGCGTTGCTGATGGCGCAGACTCGGGCGTACCTGCGGGCTCTCGCCCTCGGGCACACCGACGTCGGAAAAATGCTCACGCTGATGAATCGTCGCCTGGTCGAAGACACTCTTGAAGAGCATTACGTCACGCTGTTTCTTGCGCGAGTGCTTCCCGAAAGCCGATCGCTGGTCTACAGCAACGCGGGCCATCTTCCCGGATTCCTGCTCGATGCCGAGGGGCGGTTGAAGAAGGTGCTCCCGTGTACGGGCATCCCATTGGGTCTCGATTCCAACATTCTGTACTCCAAGGAAGCCGGCATCGCCTTGCAGAATGGCGATCGCTTGTTGCTCTTCACTGACGGAATTAGCGAAGCCCGCGGTGCCGACCAGTCGCTGTTCGGCGTGGAGCGGGCCGTGAAGGCGGTTCGCTCGCGATTGACCGAAGAACCCGATGTCGTCGCGCAGTCGCTTCTCGATGAAGTCCTCGCCTTCACAGGTGGACAGCAGGCGGACGACCAGACCGTGATGCTCCTGCAGGTCGAGCGTCCTGCGTGACGTCAGATTGTTCGACGGAACGCCCCTGGACGGTCCGTCATGTGGTCGCCGCCGCATCCAGTTCGACAACCCGATGCTTGGTGGCCGACATCAGGACGGCTTCGACCAGCGCGATCGTTCGCAGATTGTCCCGGCCGCTGATCGGCGGCGGACTGCCCGATGCCAGTGCCGCCAGCAGCTCGCCCATCGTGCCGCGAAATGCATCCGGGAACCACACATTGTCCCAGCGCGGCTGGAACCAGCGCTCGCCGAATTGTCGCGACGTCCAGTCGAGCGTGCTGGGCGTGCGTTCCGGGTAGCTCGGCCAGCCGATCGTGCCGCGAGCCAGACCGTCCGTCCCTTCGACTCGCCACCGGATGCCGATCTCTCCCTGCGACCCCTCGCGCACCGGGCCGGTCCACACGTCGTCCCAACTGCTCGCCCGGCAGCCGTTCGCAAATTCGAGGATGTACAAGTTGATCCCATCGCGATGCGGAAACTTCGTCCGCGGGTCGGGCCGCGTGCTGGCCAGCACGCGCACGGGGTCGCCAAACCAGTAGCGGAAGCAATCGAGATGGTGGATCGACATCACGAATGTCGACAGCGAATTCAGTCCGCGGCTCCACGGCATCCAATGCGGGATGGCGCGCATGTCGATCGTCCCGAGAACCGGTTCGCCGATCAGGCCGCGTCGCAGGACGTCCCTGCACGCCCGCACCGACTGATCGTGCCGCATGTTTTGATTGACAGCCAGCACGATCCCCGCGTCCTCGCACAGCCGGACGATCTCGCGGGCGTCCGCGAGGCTCATCGCCAGCGGTTTCTGAGCCAGAATCGCCCGGACATGGTCCGCGTGCCGGACCACGTCGCGAACCACATCCAGTTGAAACTGCGGCGGTACCGCGATATCCAACACCGCGACATCGCGGTCGGCGAGCAGTTCATGATGGTCGCGATACGCCCTCGGCACGCCTCGCAGCGAGGCGACTTCGGCGGCCCGGTCCGGCGTGCGCGACGAAATCCCGACCACACGAAACCCCGCGTCCCGGTACGCGACCAGATGACAATCGCGCACGATGAATCCGGCGCCGATCACCCCGATCCCAAATTGATCCAGCCCCGCGGGCAACGCTGCTTCGTACTCGAGCGTTGGTTCGTGCTCCATGACAGGACGGCCTTTCGTTTCGCGTGCGGGAAGCTGTCATCCGTTGCGACACGGCTGACGCTGGGGGGTCTCTTTCGAATCAGCGAAGCAACTCCAGCAACTCTCGGCCCGGACCAAGGGGCCCGCGGCCGAAGATCACCCACAGTCGATCCGACAACAAGACCAGCGGAGCCAGGCATGGCTGCTTGTCGGTCAGGTCAGCCAGCGGAGCCGATCCGACTTCGTGGCCGGTGGCAAGTTCAAGCCAGACGAGCTTCGGCCGCGCTTGTCCGTTCGCCATCGGTTCGCGTTCGGCCGCAAGCACACGAGCCGGCTTTCGGACCAACACGGCGTCGAGTTGCATTCCGTCGCGCTCCCAGACGGTCTCGCTCGTGTTCATGTCAATTGCCTGCAAGCCATCGGCGGTTTGAATCAGCAGCCGCCCCTCCGCCAGCCCGATCACGCGACGCAGTTCGGGCAGCACGCGCTGCCAAATCAGCCGGCCCGACTCGGCATTCACGCAATCAAGACTGAACACCCCGGGCTGCGTGAGGAGCACGCGGCTGCCGTCCATGAGCGGGACGTCGCGACTTTGCTCCCACGAAGTCGGGTCGACCGCCGCGGGAATCCACTTCTGACGACGTAGCCAGACGATGTTGCCTTCCGCGTCGCAACGCCACGCGCAGCCTCCCGAGACGACCATCACGCCATCGTCTAGCGGACTGATCTGGCATGGCACCTGCCGGTCCCACACGTCTCGAAATTGAATCAGCCGCTGCCGCGAGGTCAACTCGCCGGTCGCCAGGTCCACGGCGGAGAGTTCGAGCTGGATCAAATCCTGAGCGGCCGGCTCGGACGTGACGGCGCGCAGCGAACCATCGATCTGTACGGGATCGGACACGACGGCGACGCCGGGGCGGGTGCTCCAGACCACGCTGCCGGATGCCACGTCGAGGCACACAAGGATCGGTCCATCCTTGGCCAGCCGCCGGACCAGGACCCGCCCGCCGATTGCGAGCGGTCGTTGAACCACCAGTGGCCAGCGCGACGACTTCGCGGCGTTGACGTCGCCGACGTGGGTCCATTTCAGGTCGCCCGTCGACAAGTCGTACGCGGCCACTTGCCGGCGGTTCGCCGTGATCAGCTGCGACTCCGCGACGGTCCAGGCCGTTTGCCGTGCGATCCAATCCACGGACGCACCGGGCACGCTGCCGAATTCGTGAGGTCCCGTTTCCCACGCCAGACGCCGACCGGTCTTCACCGCCGCAGGCTCGGCCCACGTCGTCGTGGCGGCACTGCCGACAGCGTGACCCGTCGTTGGTGACACGTTCGTCCGTTCGCTGCGCATCCGATTCTGGATCTCCGCAATCAGTGCGGCGAACTCGGACGTGGATAGCGACAGATCGCCGAGTGTCGTCGAATCGCCGGCGGCCGGCAGGTCGGTTCGTCCGAGGAACGCGGACGCCAGGCGTTCGCGGGCGCGCATCGAGTTGGCGAGCGCCGGGTCACCCGCTCGCGCGGCAAGCCGGAACTCCCGCGTCGCGACCGCAAATTCTCCGCCGGAGAGCGCCCGGTCGCCGAGCCACCCGTGAGCCGTCGCCGCCGCGGCCGTTCCGGGAAACTCCAGCACCACCGCCCGCGCGGCCGCTTCGTCGTTGTTCGCGATCGCTTCCTGCACGCGAAGCTGCCCCAAACCGTCGAACCGGTCGATCAACGTTTGTTGCAGTTCGGGATGATCGAGCATCAGGTTGGCGACGGCGCGGGGGTACGACACCAACAACTGATCGTCCCTTGGATCGGGAATCAGTCCCGACAGGTCGCGATCGGACTGAGCGGCTGACGTGATGATCGAACCCGCGTCGTCGAACGACTTCTCCGCCGTCGCCGCGAGGATTTCGGCGGCCGTGTTGTACGCCTCCTTGCTGAACTCGAGCAACAGCGGCTGGCGCCAGGACGCTGCGAGCGGCGTTGCGTCACGCGAATCCGCTGGAGCGTCGGGCGGCGCCGTCGAGGACGGAAGTCGCTGACTGGCGTTCGCCGCCACCCACCCCACGAGGTCCTGCAGGCGTCGCTGATTTTCCGGCCAGGGATCGTCGAGACGCCCCGAGTCGTTCCAGAATCTCAACTGCTGCGACAGCTCCAGCGCCTCCGGCCAGCGATCGCGAAACATAAGTTGCAACAGTCCGTGCCGCGCGAGCCAACCCGGGGCGATGTCGATCCGGCCGTCGCACCAGATCGGCGCGGAAGCCAGCGCGGCGTGCACGTCGCGGAACGGACGCGAGTCGCCTTCGCGAATGAGTGACTTCGCCAGCCGTTCGTAGTGCCGGAGGAAACGCTGACCGTCCGCGAGCGACCATGTGTCCGCCAGGATCGCCGCGTCGTGCAGCATGCGGATCCGCCGAGGCAACGGCAGGGCAGGCGTCAGGTGGTCCGAGACGATTCCGTCGAGGAGCGTGGCGGCGACGGCTGGCGGAGGAGCAGCCGCGAGCGTTCGCAGTTCGCACGCCGTTCGCCACGTCGAGGCATCCACGTCGGCGGGCCGGCTGGCGCGAACCTCATTTGTCCACCGCAGCAGATCGGGCGCCGCGGCGGTGACGCTCGCGGGCACCTTCTCGAGCAGCGCCGCTTCCGCCAGCGACGTGATTCCGTCAAGTTCGCGGACGGAGCACTCGCGCAACGTGATGGCCCGATCGGTGTCCGTGCGCGCACACGCCAGCCCGACGTGCAGGTACGGTCGCAGCACGACAGGCCGGGGGTCGATCGCGCGACTCCAGTGCTCGCCGTCGCCGCTGATCCAACACTTGAGGCTGCCGGTGCCAAGTACCAGCCGCAGCCACACGCCCGACCCCACGACCGGGGCCGGCTCCAGCGGCGCTTCGAATCGCCCCGGCGCCGCCGCCTCGTCGAGCGATCGCAGTCCAAACCCAACCTGTCCCGTCCGTGGATCGCGCTGGAACACGAGCGTGTGCACGGGACGCCCTTCGGCATCGCCCAGAAAGACTCCGGTTCCCGGCGACGCGTCTTCGACATGGAACGTCACCTCAAACAAGCCCGAACCCGGCAACGGGAGCGCGGCCCGGCAGACGTCCGCATGGCGATCGGCCCGCAGGGTGACGGCCTCGTCCGAACGGTTCTCAAACGCGGTGCCTTCCGGAAGCCGCGTGACCCAATTGAGCGACGAGGGTTGATCGCCGCGCAAGACGAGCGGACGCTCCGGCTCCAGTTCGTTGGGAAATCTTGGCCCGCGAAACATCGTGAAGCCCCGCAGCGTGGCCCGGCGATCGAAGTAAACTTCCTCCGGGGGCTCGGCAAGAGGAGCCGCAAGCAACTGCACGTTGCCGCGGCTCAGGATCAGAGTCCCGTCCTGATGCCGCACGTCGAGCGTGCCCGAACCGATGCGGGCCAGCCGCCCGTCGTCTGTGGCCGCCAGCTCGAAGTTGTCAGGGCGCGGCGCGGCGTCACGGCGCTGCGTCACGAATGCGGCCCATGTCGGGCGAGGGTGGTTGTAATACCTGAGCGTGACTCCGTCGTCGCCGTTCCAAAAATGCAGCGAAAGCCCGTCGTGATCGAAAGGCACGAATCGCAGCACGGCATCGGCAGGCCAGGGAGCCTTGAGTTTGAGCAACCCTTCCAGGCTGGTGGTCGATAGACGCGTGCGGCCGCGACGTCCGGAACCCTCCACCAGCCGGCTGCGTTCTCCACCTGCGACCGGTTCCAGCCAGCGCTGCAACTGAGAGAGGCTCACCCCGCGCGTGCCAAATTCATCGAAGCACACCTGTTCGAACGGTCGGTTGATACTCGCGCCGGGCGCGAGTTCCGGCCAGTCGCGATCGCGAACAGACGGTGCGGTCGGTCGCGTCGGCGGCCGAACGTCGTTCGAGGTGTCGCCGTCGACGAGCGACGTCGTCGCGGACGTGCCATCATTTGTCGTTTCGGCGTCCGCGGCCTGACCATTCGAGGATGCCTTCCGAGTTCGCGACGGGTCAGTGTCGTTCGAGGTGTCCGATCCGTTTGCGAGCTGCGTTCGATTTCGCTCGGCCTCCGGATCGGCCGGAGGACGAATCGCCACCATGATCCAGACGGCCAGGCTCACCGCGGCTGCCACAATCCCGACCGTCAGGAACCACCGCCTCCGTGTTTGCTTCGCAGCGATGTGTTCTGCCGCCTGAAGTATCAACGTGCCCGAAACCTGAACCTGCCCCAGGCCGTCTCCCAACCATTGCTCGAATCGCAGCTGCTCTCGCATTGCCCGCCGCAGTTCGGCCGATTCCAACAGCCTTTGGCGCAAGAGTGTGACCTGCTCGTCCGTGAGTTCCTCCGGCGAGGATTCTTCGATCAGTTGCAGCAGTTCCGAGTCGGTCATGTTTGGTCCGCGTACCGGGAGGGCGAGGCTCCCGGCATGCCGGGTGTCGAGGAATCGACTCAGCAGGAGCTTCGCCCCGCCCGTGCTGGCAATCGTCGAGCCGATTGTAACCGTCCGTCGGATCGAAGTCTCTGTTGCCTCATCCGTCACCCCAGCCGTAGGATGACACGCACGATGTCCGCAAACAGCCTCGTCACTTGTCCGCCTGCAGCCCGAAGCGCAAGCGAGGGCCCGCGTCCAAGTTGCCCTCGCTTGCGCTTCGGGTTCCTTGCGGCACTGACGGTCTTGGCCCTCGCGATGGCATCGCGGTTGTCGGCCGAGCAGCCGGTGCCGGACGTGGCCAGGTTGCGCGAGTTGTCGGTTTCGTACGGCAACCTCGCCGAGGAACATCTGCGAGCGGGCGATGTGGCGGCGGCTCGTGCGTGGTTGGAGAAGGCTGTCCAGATTGACAACGAGCTTCTGCACGCGACACCCGACAGCGAACTCGCGCAGCGCGACCTCTCCGTTTCCATCGAACAACTCGGCGATGTGCTGCGTCAGCAAAATGACTTTGCCGGAGCACGAAAGCAGTACGAGCGGTCGCGCGACCTGAGGCAGAAGCTGGTCGAACGGCAGTCCAAACCGGATCGCCAGAGCCTGCGTGATTTGTCGATCAGTTTGGAACGGCTCGGTGTGGTGCATCGGCAGACCGGCGATTGGGACTCGGCCGCCGGATCGTTGCAAGCCGCGTTGCGACTCCGGCAGCAGATCGCCGAGGCCGCGCCCGCCAGCACCGCGGCCAAGCGCGAGCTGTCGGTGACGCTCGTCCTGCTGGGCGACGTGCAGATGGCTCGCGGACGCCTCGACGAAGCCTGTTCGTCGTTCGAGCGGGCGCGCCGGCTGGATCAAGAACTGTGGGAAGCCAACCGAACGGAATTGACGGCAACGCGAGATTTGTCGATCTCGCACGAACGGCTCGGCGATTTGCACTTGCGTCTGGCGGAGAAGACGAACGAGCGCGACCAAGCCGTGAAGGCCCGTGAGCATTTCGAGCAGTCGGTCAAGCTGCGCGAAGCAGTTGCCGAGTTGTCCGGCAATTCAGTCGCTGCGCGGCAGGACCTCGCGTTGGCCTTCAACCGCGTCGGCGAAGCGTGCCTCAAGCTTGGTAAAACCGCAACGGCCCGGCAGTCTTTCGAGCGTGCACTTGCCGTGCGGCAATCGCTCGCGACCGGCAGCGAGGTTTCTCGATCGGCGAAGCGAGACCTGCTGCGGGCCTACGAAAAAATCGGGCGACTGTCGCTGCAGCTTGGCTTCGCGGACCGGGCGCGAGAGAACTTCGAGCAGGCTCGGCAACTCGCCGAGAGACTGCGCAAGGAATCGGACGACGCGGATTCGCAAGCCGATTGGGCGGGCGTCGCGGGCTACCGCGGAGCGGTTGAAATGCAAGCCGAGGACTTTGTTTCGGCTGGGCACTGGTTCGAGCAGGGGATCGCCGTGCTCGAACGTCTGACCAGCGACGATTCATCGCCGTCGGCCCTTCGCTGGCGTGGCTGGTTGGAGCGGCAGCGCGAACAGCTTGCACAGAGCCAACAGGCCGAGCGGGCATTGCGCGAGTTGGACTTCATCGTGACGATCGCGGAATCGGATCGGCGTCGCGCGGCGGAACTGTTGCGGATTCGAGCTCGTGACCAGGCTCGCCGCATGGTGCCAGCGGATTCGGCGGAGGCGCTGCGCCAGGCGATCGATCTCGCTGATGCGAAGCATAGGGTTTCGTTCGCCCGCTGGCTGTCGCTCGCCGCGGCCGCCGTGGGGGAACCGACGGAGAAAATGAACCCGCCGGACGTGATCGAGCGACGGAAGTACGTGAGCCTCGCGATCGACATCCTTCGCGAAGTCCGCTCGTCGCCGGATGGACCAGCCACACTGCAACGCCTCGCCACGGAAGCCGACTTTACCCCGCTGCGATCCGAGCCGCGGTTCCAGGAACTGCTGAAAGCGATTCCGTGAGCGGATGCCGCGTCATGCGCGCGGCCGATCAGTTTCTGTCAGCGGGCGGACACAAATTGTTCGCGGGTTGGTGCGACGGCATGGTGAAGCGTGCTAAACTGCCGCTGCATGGAGAGTGGCACGCCGATTGCCAAGCGTGTGCGCTGGCGGATGCCGCCGAGCTACATTTCACCGCCCCCCCCCCCCCCCCCCCCCCCCCCCCCGGGGGGGGGGGGGGGGGGGGAAAGCCAAGGGGGAGGGG
>Ga0233425_10003095_pt1 | contig 31111 bp, 40 predicted proteins | sample Watercolumn_Towu_2_FD_181712 | JGI IMG/M metagenome (GOLD analysis project Ga0233425, IMG submission 181712) | Freshwater microbial communities from Lake Towuti, South Sulawesi, Indonesia - Watercolumn_Towuti2014_140_MG | ecosystem: Environmental > Aquatic > Freshwater > Lake | place... | reverse complement strand
AGGCAGATCAACCCGGGCGCGGCGTCGACGGTGCATTTGCCGCAGGCGGTACAGGCCACCTCGCATTGCGCCTCGGCAATATCGCCATCCGCCCGGTTCTTGCAGGCCACCCAAAGCTTGTGGCTCACGGGCTGCAAGGAAAAAAGGTCTTTGGGGCACACGTCCACGCAGTCGCCGCAGGCCGTGCATTTGTCAATTTCCACCACAGGGAGGCCGTACTTGTCCATGGTGATCGCATCGAAATCACATACCGACTCGCAATCGCCCAGGCCCAGGCAACCCCAGGCGCAGGCCTTGCCGCCACCGGACACGGTCGCGGCGGCGCGACAGGTGCCCAGGCCGGTGTAATTGGCGCGCTGGTAGGCCACATGCCGGCCGCCCGCGCAGGCCAGCCGCGCCACCTGTTTCTCCACCTCGCCCATCGACACACCGAGGAAGCTGGCGATGTAGGCGTTCATTTCCGGGGCGTTCACGCTGCACTTGGCGGGCACGATGTCACCGGCCACCACCTGCTCGGCGAAATTGCGGCAGCCGGCGGTGCCGCAGGCGCCGCAGTTGGACTTGGGCAGGAGTTCCTCGACCTCGCCGATGCGCGGGTCTTCATAGACATAGAGACGCTTGTTGGCCACGGCCAACAGCCAGGCCAACAGGGTGCCCAGGACGGCCATGAAGGCGCCTGCCACCGCGATGCTGGACATCATCTCCATCTCGAACACCTTTCTTGACTAATATACTCAACAATTAAAGACCATCGGGTCGAAATTGTTGCAGCGCACAGTGTAAAAGTTTCATGCCAATGACGATCCAATAATTTCAATCTTGGCTATTGGCTGATTTAATGATGCGTCGCACAATACCATGCGCCTCATGAATTACAGTTGTTTTGTTATAGGAGACCGCCATGTCGTCCGATGCCCCGCTTTACTACAAGAACAACCGGCTCAAGCAGTTGCGGGCGTTCTATCAGGTGGTGCGCTGCGGCAGCATCTCCAAGGCAGCCGACAAGCTGTTCCTGTCCCAGCCTTCCGTCTCCCTCCAGATCCAGGCCCTTGAACGGGAACTCAACGTCACCCTGTTCGAGCGGCGTGGCCCCCACCTCAAGCTCACCCCCGAGGGTGAGGTTCTGTTCCAGCTCTCCGAACCCCTCGTGGACGGCATTGACAAGTTGCAGGAAAGTTTTGCCGCCCACTTCGGCAAGCTGGAATCCGGCGAGCTCAAGATCGGCGCCGGCGAATCCACCATCCTCTACATCCTTCCGGAGCCGGTGCGCCAGTTCGTCACCGCTTACCCCCGGGTACAACTCAAGATGCACAACGTCACCGGCCGGGACGGCCTGAAGATGCTGCGCTCTGACGAGATCGACTTCGCCGTGGGCTCCATGCTGGAGGTGCCCGAGGACATCGAATACAAGCCGGTGGTGAACTACGACCCCATGCTTATCACCCCCCTGGGCCACCCCCTGGCACAAAAGGCCGCGGCCGGCGAGGAGATCACCCTGGAGGATGTGAGCCAGTATGGCCTCATCCTACCCCCCAGCCACCTCTCCACCTGGCGCATCGTCAAGTACGTGTTCCAGCAGAACAACCTGACCTACACCGTCACCCTGGAGGCCGGTGGTTGGGAAGTCATCAAAAAATACGTGAGCCTGGGCATGGGAATCTCCATCGTCACCGACATCTGCCTCGAAGGCACCGAAGCCCTGGTGCGTATTCCCCTAACCAAATACTTCCCCCAGCGCAGCTACGGGCTGGTGCTTCGCAAGGGGCGTTTCCTCTCGCCTCAGGCGAGGCGGTTCATGGAGATCATGGAAGGGGTGTACGCTGCCTGAAGTACCGACTCACGAATCAGGACAGAACCAAGTCGGCCGGCACAACCGTTTCACACGGCGCTGCCAAAACCTTGGTCCTGGGCACCTGAAGGCGGGCGCAGGCCGGCGAGGCGGCACCCCTGGGCCACGGGCCCCCTGGGGAACAGGGTGTAGAGATATCTGATGCCACCCTCGCCGTGGAAGTACTCATCCAGCGCATCGTGCAGTTCGCGCGGATTCAGGGTGATGTCCTCGTGGCGTGCAAAGAATTCCTGCAAGGCCCATACCACCCGCCAGTGGTCGGGTGTCAGCGCCAGGCCTTCCCTCCGCGCCATCGCCTCGGCCTCCTCGCGCGACCAATCGCTCGGGGCGTGTGGGAATGCCGGGTTGGGCGGAATCAGGAATCCGGGGCGTTCAATATCCTGCGTTACGTGTCTCATGCCATCCTCCTTGTACGCGGGTGCGAAACCCGCACCGGGATATCAGGTGCAGCCGCCGCACTCATAGACCCCTTCCGAGGAACGCTGTAGTTCCTGGGCATAGGTGAAGTGCTTGCCCTCGGAGTCCACCGCCACGGCCGCTCGGCTGGGACGCCCATCGTGATAGAGCAAGGCTTTGATGGCCGCGTTGGCGTCGCAGATGGGCGGCACCATCAGGGTGCACAAACGTTGGTATACATCGGCGTCGACGGTAATCTGGATTTGGTCACTCATCTCGCTCTCCTGGCATCGGGGTGTGACACCTTCAGGCTAGCCCATATACCCGACTTTTCCAGTCAGGTTACGGGGTGCCATTCGGCATCCAGGCTCGGCCAGCCCTGTCCCGGTGGATTTGCCGGGTGCCACGGGCGAACGCCTTCGGCCTACAACAGCAGATCTGCCGACAATACCCGGTTCCCTAGCAGGTACACGCGCCCCGCCTGGCGGTCGTCGCCGACGCTGGAGTATTCGAAGGTGAATTCCCGATAGACCCGGGCGCGCATATCGGGATCGCGGCGCAGGGTCACCTTCCGCAGGGCGACGCTTTCGTCAAGAAACTGGACACCGGCCTGATCACACGCGCGGCGGGCAGCTTGCAGCGCGAGTTCCCTTTTCTGCAGGCCATCCCACCAGAAGGCGCCCAGGCCGGCCAGGCCGGCAAGCAGCAGCCCCTCGGTCGGGCTCATTACTGGCCGCTGGGGGGAGCGGGCTCCGCCGTACGCGCCGGAGGCATCAGCAAGGCGCAGACGGGTTCTACGCGGCGGCGGCCTAAGCGGGTCGGGGCGGTTGTTGGGGTAGTGGCCTTGCCGGGAGACGTCGAAGATACGGAGGGCGCCGTGGCAATGTGAATCGGTGCCGGTTCGGGAAGGGGAGTCGCCTTCAAATTGCGCTTGATGAAGCGTTCGATGCCGGCCAGCAGCCGCTCTTCATCGTGGGAGACCAGGGAGACCGCAAGGCCGGAAGCGCCGGCGCGCCCGGTACGTCCGATGCGGTGGACGTAATCTTCAGGAGAATAGGGCAACTCGTAGTTCACCACGCAGGGGAGCTCTATGATGTCCAGGCCACGGGCGGCGATATCGGTGGCCACCAGAAGCTGCGTCTTGCCCTGTTTGAAACCATCCAGTGCCGCCAGCCGCTCAAGTTGGGCCTTGTCGCCGTGGATGGTGGCGGCCTGTATGCCGCGCTTGAGAAGGCGGCGCCCCAGCTTGTCGGCGGACAGCTTGGTACGTGTGAACACCAGGGCCTGGCTGATGTCCAGTGCCTTGACCACCTTGACCAGGGCGTCCAGCTTGTCGTCCTCCTTGACCTTGTGGACAACCTGCTCCACCAACTCGGCGGCGGTGTTGCGGCGGGCGACCTCCACTTTCAGGGGGTTCTGCAGGAAACTTTTTGCCAGGCCGACGATGCTGTCGTCAAAGGTGGCGGAGAACAACAGGGTCTGGCGCTGGCTGGGCAGCAGGTTGAGGATGCGCTTCAGGTCCGGCAGGAAGCCCATGTCCAGCATGCGGTCCGCCTCGTCAAGCACCAGGAACTGCACGTGGGACAGCTGCACCACTTTGCTGCCGGCATGGTCCAGCAGGCGGCCGGGCGTGGCCACCAGGATCTCGACGCCGGATTTCAGGGCGGCCTCCTGCGGCTTCATGTCGACGCCGCCAAACACCACAGTGCTGCGCAGGGGCAAGTGCTTGTTGTAGGCCACGACGCTGTCGTGCACCTGGATCGCCAGTTCCCGGGTCGGCGCCAGCACCAGGGCGCGCACCGGGTGCCGCGCCGGTGAGGCGCTGGCGTTGGCGTGGGCGATCATCTTCTGCAGGAGGGGCAGGGCGAATGCAGCGGTCTTGCCGGTGCCGGTCTGGGCCTGGGCCATGAGGTCGCGGCCGGAGAGGACAAGGGGGATGGCCTGCTTCTGGATGGGGGTGGGGACCTTGTAGCCCATCTCGTCCAGGGCCGCGAGGATTTTGCCGTCCAGGCCAAGGTCGGCGAAAGTGGTGGCCGCTTCCAGCGCGGGTGCGTGTTCGGTGCCGACTTCCATCAGAGTTCCCGCCAGTCCAATCCGGATTCCTGGTCGGCGACGCCGATCCAGTGGTCTTCGCAGCCCAGCGCCCCGGCCAGAGCCGACCGCGCCAGTTCCGGCGCGTTGTTCTCTTCGGATAGATGCGCGGCCACCACGTGCTTGAGCCTGCCACCGGCGACCCGCGCAAGAAGGGCGGCGGCGGCGGCGTTGTCGAGGTGGCCGTAGCGGCCGAGGATGCGCCGCTTCAGGGCCGCCGGGTAGTTGCCGGCCTCAAGTCGGTCGACATCATGGTTGCACTCCAGCGCCAGGGCGTCGCAGCCTTCCAGCATGCGTTCCATGTGCGGGGTGACATGCCCCGCATCGGTCAGCAGGCCAAAGCGGCGGGCACCATCGGAGAACACGAACTGGATTGGCTCCCGGGCATCATGGGGCACCGGATAAGGAAGGATTTCCAGATCGCCGACGGCAAAGGGCCGGTGGCCGTCCAGGATGCGGCTGGACAGGGGGGCGTCGCCCAGCACGTCGAGCATGGAATGGCTTCCATGTGACAGCCAGACCGGACAGCGGGCTGCCTGGGCCGCGACGGCGGCGCCACGGCCATGGTCGCTGTGCTCGTGGGTCACCAGAATGGCAGCCAGACTGTCCATGTCAACACCCAGCCGATTCAGGCGGCGGCCGGCCTCCCGGGCGCTGAAGCCGCAATCCACCATAACGCGTGTGTCTCCGGCCTCCACCAGCCAGGCATTGCCCTTGCTGCCGCTGCCAAGACATGAAAATCGCATCCGCTTATTTCAATTGCTCGAACAACAGGGTGGCGATGCGGTTGCCGGTCTCGTTCCTGGCCGGTGAGCCGTCGTCCTGGAACACCCCAAGGACTGTTTGCGCCTCGCCGCCCTTGAGCCGGACCTGGTACCGGGCAGCCTGCGCCTTGGGATCGTCCGAACGCCAGAAGGCCAGCTTGGAGAAGAAGCCCTTATCTTTCTTGGAATTGGCCTCGGGGTCTGCGTAACGCACGAAATAGACCCCTCCGGCCCGGTCCCTATCCTCCACGGCAAAGCCGATGCGGTCCAGGGCGAGACCGACCCGGCGCCAGGCCCGGTCGAAGGATTCCGGCATGGTCAGTCCAGGCGCAGTATCCGTGCCCTTGCTGAGCACGGCCTGGGGTGGTGCGCCCTTCTCCGCCAGCACGGCCTGGGCGCGTGCCTCCTCAACGCCGAAGCGCACCATGAGCCGGCGCAGCATCTCGGCTTCCAGTTCCGGATCGGCGGCCCGGGGCTGCCAGACGGTCTTGCCTTGACCTTGATCGCCGCCGGAGACGGTACCCGCAAATACTTCGTACATGCCCCGGTGGCTGATGTAAATCTCCGTGCGGCCATCGGCACCAGTCTCTAGGCGGGTTCTGAATTTGTCCCGTTCAGAGGTCGAATATGCCGCATCGATCACTTTCCCTAGCAATGCGCGAATGCCGTCCTGGGGAATCTTGGCCCGGTTTTCCGCCCAATCGGTCTCCATGACGCCGGCATCGGGCAGTTCCAGGGTGAGGATGAAGCCCATTTCCTGCCAGAACTCCTTGACCACAGGCCACACGTCCTTGGCCGGGATCTGTACCGCCAGCCAGCGCTGGGTGCCGGCCCGCTCAAAGCTGACCTTCTCCACCTTGGGCAGCAAGGCCTGGGCACCACCCACCTGGGGCTTGCCGGCCCGCTCCTTGTCGTAGGAGGAAAAGGTGGCGCTGCCCTTGGGATTGATGTCCGGCACGGCAAAGCGGTTGTCGCCGGAAGGCAGGATCAGGTCGGGCGGGGCTTCCAGCGTCGGCAGGGAGCCGGCTGATTTGTAGTCGATCTTCTTGCCTTCGAATACGGAACAGCCCGTGGCGGCCAAGCCCAGGACAAGGAGAGCGAGGGTAGTACGGGCGGCGGTAGTCATGGCGGGAGACCTCACAGGGAACCAGCTTCCTTCATCACGGCACGCAGGGTGTCGTGGTGGGCGGCGGACAGGGGAACCAGGGGCAGGCGAATGCCGGACTGGATGCGCCCCATCTCCGCCATCGCCCATTTAACGGGAATGGGGTTGGCTTCGACGAACAACTTCTGGTGCAGACCAAGCAGGCGGAAATTGATCTCTCGTGCCCGGACGAGATCGCCGCCCATGGCCGCGATGCACATCTCGTGCATGAGCCTGGGGGCCACGTTGGCGGTAACCGAAACCACCCCCTTGCCACCCAGCAGCATGAGCACCATGCCGCTGGCGTCGTCGCCGCTATAGACGGCAAAGTCGGCAGGTGCGCGCTTGATCAATTCGGAGCCCCGCTCAATGTTGCCGGTGGCGTCCTTGATGCCGATGACGCCGGGCACCTGAGCCAGGCGCAACACGGTGTCGTTGACAATGTCGGAAGCGGTGCGGCCCGGCACGTTGTAGAGCACCATGGGCAGGTCCACTGCCTCGGCGATGGCCTTGAAGTGCCGGTACAGGCCTTCCTGGGTGGGCTTGTTGTAGTAGGGCGCCACGGACAGGCCGGCGGCAGCGCCAGATTTCTTCGCGCACTCGGTGAGTTCGATGGCCTCGGCTGTGGAGTTAGCGCCGGTACCGGCGATAACGGGCACCCGGCCGGCTGACTGCTCCACCGCCGTCCTGATCAGCAGGCAGTGCTCCTCGGTGTTGACGGTGGGGGATTCACCGGTGGTACCAACGATGACCAGGCCATCCGTGCCCTGTTCGATGTGCCAGTCGATGAGTGCCCGGAAGGCGGGCAGATCAAGGCTGCCGTCGGGCAGCATGGGGGTGACGAGAGCGACGAGACTGCCGGTGATCATGGCGAACGCTTATTGGGGAAAGGTGTGATTTTACCCGAAAGTGGCGACATCCAGCCTTTGGATCAGGGCTTACGCGCGCAAAGGCGCTGCATGCAGCGTCGCCGTTCCGGTTCCTCTACATCCTCGAAAGCCAGCACATGCAAGCGCCCATGCACGGTCTCCAGCAATTCGCCAGGCAACAGCAGGTGCAGCGGATTGCGGGGACGACCGTACCTGGCCTGGCCCATGGCGAAGGTTTCATAGATCAGGAGGCCTCCATCCTCCAGGCTGTCGATGAAGGTAGCGAACAGGGGACGATGCAGGTAATGGGTGACCACAATCGCGCCGAAACGGCGTCCGGGATAGGGCCAAGGACCGCCCTCCAGATCGGCTTGCGTCCACTCGATGTTCGGTGTGGAGCGCTCCGCGCAAGACAGGCTCAAGTCGATATCCACCGCCGCCACGGCATGGCCGAGCCCAGCCAGAAAGGCCGCATGACGGCCATCGCCGCAGGCCAGGTCGAGCACAGGCCGTCCCGCGGGGATCAGGCCAGCCCAGCGCACCACCCAGGGCGAGGGGGTCATGGCCCAGCCATTCCTGCCATGGCGCCAGCCCCCACCTGCAATGCTTTCAGCCACAATTGATCCAGCCTGGCCGGCAGGTAGGCGAGAGTGAAATAGAGCACTGCGAAACCCGCGCCCAGGGTGAGGGGGAAGCCCACTGCGAAGATATTCAATTGGGGCGAAGCGCGGGTCATCATGCCGATGGCAAGGTTGGCGGCCAGCAGTGCGGCGGTGACCGGAAGGGCGATGTGCAGGCCGGTAGAAAACAAAGTGCCGGCCCAGTTCACCACCGTGGCGAAACCAGCGCTGCCGAGGCCAGCGGAAACGGGGATGTCTGCGAAACTCTGGGCCAGGGCGCCGATCACCAGATGATGGCCATTGAAGGCGAACAGGATAAGGGAAGTGGTCAAGACCATGAATTGGGCGACCACCGGTGTCTGGGCACCGTTGACTGGATCGAACAACGTGGCAAAGGACAGGCCCATCTGCAGGCCCATGAACTGACCGGCCAGTTCCACCGCGGCAAAGAGCAGGCGCAGGGTAAAACCCAGCGCGGCCCCGATTACGATCTGCTGCAGCAGGGTCAGGAGACCATCGCCGGATGCCAAAGGCACTTTGGCCAACGGCGGCAGGATGGGAGCGATGGCCACGGCCAGCACCAGCGCCAACGCCACCCTGATGCTCACCGGCGCGGAACGGTTGCCGAGCAGGGGATCGAAGGACAGCCAGGCCAGGATGCGTACGAAGGGAAACAGGAACAGCGCCAGCAGTCCATCCAGATCGGTGGAGGACAGCGTGAGCATCAGCCAACCAGGGTGGGAATACTACCGATGAGCCTAACCACGTAGTCCACCAGCAACTGCAACGCCCAAGGGCCGGTAACCACCAGCACTACGAACATGATGATGAGCTTCGGGATGAAGGACAACGTCATCTCGTTGATCTGGGTGGCGGCCTGAAAGATGGAGACCAGCAGCCCCATGGCCAGGGAGGCCAGCAAAAGCGGGCCAGCCGCCAGCATGGCCACTTCCAGGGCCTGACGGACGAGGGCGACGACGGTATCGGGAGTCATATCTGGAAAGTCTGCACCAGTGAGGCGATGAGCAGGCTCCAGCCATCTGCCATGACGAACAGCATGATCTTGAATGGCAGGGAAACCAGCATGGGCGAGAGCATCATCATGCCCATGGACATGAGCACGCTGGCCACCACCATATCGATGATCAGGAAAGGGATGAAGACGATGAAGCCAATCTGGAAGGCGGTCTTCAGTTCGCTGATGACGTAGGCGGGCACCACCACCTTGAGTGGGGCCTCGTCGGGTGCATTGAGGGGCGGCACCTTGGCCAGGCGGACAAACAGGGCCAAGTCCTCCTGGCGGGTTTGCTTGAGCATGAACGCCTTGAGGGGCTGGGCGCCGCGATCGGCTGCCTGGACCAGGGTGATCTTGTCTTCAGAATAGGGTTTCCAGGCGGTTTCGTGGATCTTGTCGAACACGGGCGACATCACGAAGAAGGTGAGGAACAGGGAGAGGCCTACAATCACTTGGTTTGGTGGCGCATTCATGGTTCCCATGGCCTGGCGCAGCAGGGAGAGCACGATGACGATGCGGGTGAAGGCGGTCATCATCAACAGCAGCGCCGGCAGGAAGGTGAGCGCCGTGAGCAGAAGCAGCGCCTCGATGCTGAAGGAGTAGTTGCTGCTGCCGCCGGGGCCGGGTGCGCTGGTAAAGGCGGGTATGCCGGCCGCAGCCCAGGCCAGGGCGGGAGTCAACAGGACGAGAATAATGATCGCGCGCGCCATGATCGGGAGATTCTAACGGACTTGGCCGGGATACATGGCGGGGGTGATGCCCCGCGCCCGCTTCAAGACTGGCGCTTGGACATGAGGTCCTTGAGCTTGTCCGCGAAACCCGGCAGGGGATCGTGGGGTGAGGGCACGTAGTTTGCGGGCCGCGGCAGCGTATGCAGCGTATTGACCTGACCGCCACCCACGCCGAGCAGAAGCCAGGTTTCGCCAACCTCTACCACCACCAGGCGTTCGCGCGGGCCGAGCATCACGCCCCCAACCACCTTCACGACGCCCTGGGCGCCTGACTGCCCTGGGGAGAAACGGCGCAGGAACCAGAAAAACACCGCCAGGGCGCCCAGGACGATCAGCAGTCCGACCAATCCCTGGAGCAGGGCACCGCCGCCAGATACCGGGGGAGGTTCTGCCGCGGCCAAGGCGGGAGGGACGACCGCAAGCCAGGACGCCAGACCCAGCAACCTCGGGAACTTCATCGGTTGATCCGGCGCAAACGCTCGGCGGGACTGATGATGTCGGTGAGGCGGATGCCGAATTTATCGTTAACCACCACCACCTCGCCCTGGGCAATGAGGCAACCGTTCACCAGCACATCCATGGGCTGGCCGGCGAGGCCGTCGAGTTCCACCACGGAACCCTGGGCCAGTTGCAGCAGATTGCGGATCGCGATCTTGGTGCGCCCCAACTCCACGTTGAGTTGCACCGGGATGTCGAGAATGAGGTCGAGATTATTGGCGGCCGGTTGGACATTGTCCTGGGTGAGGTTCTGAAAAATCTGAGCCTTCTGCGGCGACGGCTCGGCAGTCATGGCCTTGTCCGCCACCTCCTGCTCTGCGAGGGCGGCGGCCCAATCATCCTCACCACCTCCTTCGGCGGGAGCGGCCGCTTCCTGTTCGGCCAGCGCGCTCGCCCAGTCATCGGCGCTGATGTCGTCCTGCTTTTGCGCGTCTTCGCTCATCATTGGCTCCCGACACTGGAGAGTTGGTCCTGCCCTTGCAACACCTTGGCGACCTTGAGGGCCAGTTGCCCCCCCTTCTGCCCATATTGGCAACGGAACAGGGGTACGCCATCCACCCGAGCGACCACCGCGTCCGGCAAATCAAGGGATATGACGTCACCGACCTTGAGATCGACAATCTGGCGCAACGTCACCGAGGTATGCCCCAAGTTCGCCACCAGTTCCACTTCTGCATCCTGAACCTGCTGTTTCATCTGGGAAACCCAGCGCTCGTCAGCCTCCGCACGGTCGGCTTGCATGGTGCTGGTGAGTTGATCGCGGATCGGCTCGATCATGCTATAGGGAATGCAAACGTGAAAATCGCCGCCGCCGGAGCCCAGTTCGATGTTGAAGGTATTGACCACCACCACCTCGGTGGGTGTGGCGATGTTGGCAAACTGGGTGTTCATTTCCGAGCGCACGTATTCGAAACGGATCGGGAAGATGGCTTCCCAGGCCTTGCGCATCTCCTCGAACACCACCTCCAGCATCTTCTTGATGATGCGCTGCTCGGTAGGGGTGAAATCGCGGCCTTCCACGCGCATGTGGTAACGCCCGTCGCCACCGAACAGATTGTCCACCACCAAGAACACCAGGTTGGGATCGAACACGAACAACGCAGTGCCGCGCAACGGGTTCATGTGGACCATGTTGAGGTTGGTGGGCACCACCAGATTGCGCACGAACTCGCTGTACTTGATGACCGTCACCGGGCCGACAGATATTTCCGCGCTGCGCCGGATTAGATTGAACAGACCGATACGGAAATTGCGTGCAAAGCGTTCGTTGATGATCTCCAGCGTGGGCATACGCCCGCGCACGATGCGCTCCTGGCGGCCGATGTCGTAGACACGGACATCCCCGCCCCCTTCCTCGGCGCCGGCATCTTCGGATTCGCCGGTCACGCCACGGAGTAGGGCATCAACCTCTTCCTGGGACAGGATGTCGTCTGCCACGTCTCTCCAGTCAACTCTGGATGATGAAGGCAGCGAAGAGAACTTTCTTCACGCCTTCCGATTTGTCTTTCACCTTCAGCACGTCGTTCATGGTTTCCTGGATTTCTTCCGCCAAGGCATCCTTGCCTTCCTGCTGCGCCAGCTCTTCGGCGGTCTTGCTGGACAGTAGGCGGATCAGGGCATCCCGCACCTCGGGCATGCGCTCCTTGATCTTCGCCTGCATCTTGGCGTCGCCCAACATCAGTTGGATATCCGTCTGCAGATAGCTTTGCTGGTCGGCAAGATTGACGGTGAAGGTTTCCAGCTTCTCGTAGACGGGAGGATGTTCTTCTTCGGCGTGGGCCGCCGCCTCGCCACCCTTGGCGGGTTCGGCATCGGATTTGGAAAACAGCATAAAGGCGGCCATACCGCCGCCGATCAGGAGCACCGCCACGGCAGCCAGAATAATGATCAGCTTGCCCTTCTTCTTGGGCGCCTCGACCACCTCAACCGGCGCTTCCTCTTTGGCCATACCACCCTCTACAAAATAACCTTGAACAATAAATTGTCACGCAAAAACAGAATGTTTCTTAAAGAAGCTTATGTTCTTTATTACGTCATGACAAGCGAATAGGCAAGCACTACGCTTGCCAGAAGCCACGACTGGAAATAAACGTGCATTACACGTAAAGATCGACCAAGCCCATGCCCCTAGTCCGGGCGGCAGCGGCACTCGGTTCGCCAACGATGCCGGCCTCTCCCTGTACGCCAGCCGCCCGCTCCCGATCCAGGTCCCCGGAAGAGCGGCCCTGCATGAATGCCTCGTCGCGAACCTGCGCCTCGCCCAGATTGATTCCTGCCTGGGCCATGAGTTCGCGCAATCTTGGCAGAGCCACCTCAATGGCCTCCCTGACCGCCGGACTGGCGGAAAAGAACTGGGCACCGGCCTCGCCCCCGGAAAGAGAAAGCCGCACCTCCACCGAGCCCAATTGCGGCGGGTTCAGGGAAAGCTCTGCAATCTGCCCTTGCCGCCCCGCCAGCCAGACGATCTTCTCGCCCAGTTCGCTGGCGAACGCAGGGGATCGGACCGGCGCATCCACCGATACATGCAGGCGGCTTTCCACCTGCCGCATCACCTGTTCAAAGGGTCGCGCCACCGGGATATCCGTGGTGGGGTTGCCGGTGATATTGGTGGCGGCCATGGCTAGTGGATTTGCGGCGGTACTCGCGGCCACGGACATTACCCCTTCGCCCGTGCCGTCCTTCATGTATTCGGCGGGCGGCAATCCGGCCTGTTCTCCACCAGCACGGGCAAGCATCGCCGACGGCAACATTTGCCCCCGAGAATGGGATCCTGCGGCAGAGTTTGCCGTGCGAGTCTCGACATCCACATCACGAAGGCCGCTTGCACCTGCTCGCACCTCAACAGCCCGGCTGCCTGATACCCCCCCGGATGCCCCGGCCGATGTCTCGGACCGGCCATCGTCAACCATGGGTATGGCACCCGCATTTACCGGCGTAACCAGAGGCAGTGTTATACCCTGGGGGCTATCGGGGGCCCCGACGCTGTCCGGCGTTACAGCGACACCTTCGGGCAAGGATTGATGGAGCGGCAAAGCCAGCGTTGCGGACGTATCTGCCACGATCATCAGCGGCGGAGACAGTGCGCTCAGGTCGGCATCCTCCACCTGCATGGCACCCCCGCCCCTGACGGAAGCCGCATCTCCACCCTTGACGGAAACAAGGGCCTCGACGTCATCTCCAGCCGGCAACCCGGCCATTTCCTGCCCCCCCATCTTGGCGTCCAGGACCGCGAAAAACGAAGCCGCATGCTTGCCTGCCTGCCCCGCCGCTTTGACATCCGGTTTGCCGGTACCTGCGGCCGCAGTGGCCGCTGCGTCCAACACCGCTGCAATATCCGTCATGCACCCCTCCGATCTGACTCAAAGAAGTGTAAGCAAGCATCGTGCCGTGTCAGGCACCCACCTTGTGGTCAAGCGCCAGATGCTTACGCAGCGCATTCTCGTCGGTGAGACGCTGTTCGCGTTTTTCCTGGCGCGCCAGTTCCCGGGCATGATGACGACTGGCCAGGGTTTCATATGCCTTCACCTTCCGCCGCAAAGCAAGCCAGTTGCCATGGGCTGCCTGCCAATGGCCATGGGCTCTGTCCACCTCGCCGGTCTGCTGGTGAATAGCGCTGTCCAGTTTCACCAGGAAGGCATGAAAATCCCGCAACAGATGGATATCCATGCCTTTGGCGCCCTCGCCGGCCAGGCGTTGCTGGTAATCCTGCTTGTAACCGTGCAGTTCATGCAGGCGCTGGCTAGCGGCATCCTCGCGACGCTTGAGGATGCGTAGCAGGCGCTCCGCGGCGTCCATGCGATGCCGGGAATGGTCCAGTAGAGCTTGCAGGGGGAAGGGCGGGGCCATGATCTACGATTGCGCCACTGCGGGCTTATGCCCCGGTCATGCCGCTTCCTCGGTTTCCTCGAGACGCCGCGCCTCCTCTTCCAGCATAACGGGTATACCGTCGCGGATGGGGAAGGCCAGGCGGTCCGGCTTGCAGATCAGTTCAAGCGCCTCCCTGTGGTAAACCAGGGGCCCCTTGCACAGGGGACAAACCAGAATTTCAAGCAGTTTGGGATCCATGTCGGGCTTTCACAACAGACAACAGGAGGGTATTTAGACCGCCATCCACCTCGGCGTCAACCGCCAGGAACCAGGCATCGGGGCGGGCGAAGATGGCGCATTTCACGGCATCCTTCTCGGTCATGACCAGGGTACCCTCGGGCAGGTCCCGGGCCGTGAAGGCATGATGGTCCGGAAAGGAGTGAGGCTCGATGTCCAGCCCCAACTCGACCAGGCGATCAAAGAAGCGCTGCGGATCACCGATGCCCGCCAGCGCGTGCACCCGGCCGCCTAGAAAATGCTCAGGGGGCACAACCATGTCGGGCTGGGCAAGATTGACGAAGGTGCGGCCGACCAGCGCCATGGAATACACCGGCACGGGCATGCACAATCCCGCAGCGTCACCGTTCACCACCACCGCATCCGCCTCGGACAGACGCGAAAGCGGCTCCCGCAGGGGCCCGGCGGGCAGCAATCGGCCATTGCCAAAGCCGCGCCGGCCGTCCACCACCACGATTTCCATGTCCCGCGCCAGGGCCAGATGCTGCAGTCCGTCGTCGGCCAGGATGACATCCACTTCAGGATGGGCGGCGAGCAAGCGTTGGCCTGCCAGACCCCGTTTCCGGCCGATCCACACCGGGCAGCCGGCGCGCCGGGCCAGCAGGACCGGCTCATCGCCCACCACGGCCGGGACGCTATCTGGCCGCACCGGCATGACCTCGTGGGCACTGCCACCATATCCCCGGCTGACCAGTCCCGGCGAATACCCGGCACGGCGCAGCCAATCCACCAAGGCCAGCGTCAGGGGCGTCTTGCCCGAGCCACCGACGGTCAGGTTGCCGACCACGATCACCGGCACGGGCAAGCGCGTCACCTTGAAAACACCAAGGCGGTAGAACTGGCGGCGGACCGCTACCAGCAGGTGGAACAACAGGCTGAAGGGAATGAGCAGGAACAACAGCAGGCGGACCCCAACCGGACCCCGGCCGTGCCAACCGCGCGCCAGCGCCTGGCTCAAGGCCGTTCGGCGGCCGAATTCTGGGTGACGAAGGTCACCCGGGGATAGCCGGCACGCCGGGCGGCATCCATCACCCGGATCACCGACTGGTGGGTAGCATGGGCGTCAGCGGAAATGACGATGACCGGATCCTTCTGGCTGCCCGCGGCCGTCTTCAGAGCCTGCACCAACACGCCAACATCGCCCCGGGCTGCAACCGGCAAATTCCCGACCCGGTAGGCGCCCTGCTCGTCGACGCCAACGTTGATCTGGGTTGGCGCTTCCTTGGGGCTGTCGCCCTCGGCCTCAGGCAGGTTAATCTGCAACTCGGAGAAGCGCGCATAGGTGGTCGTAACCATGAGGAAGATCAGAATCACCAGCAGCACGTCGATCAACGGGATCAGGTTGATCTCCGGCTCGTCATGGCGCCGGTTTCTGAACTGCATTTATTTGCGCTCGCCGTGGACCAATTCGACCAGCCTGACCGCCTGTTGCTCCATTTCCACAAGGTAAGCGTCTACGCGACCCCGGAAGAAGCGATAGAAGATCATGCTGGGAATGGCAACGATGAGGCCAAAGGCGGTGTTGTACAGCGCCACCGAGATGCCATGCGCGAGTACTGCCGGGTTGCCGCCAGTAGGCGACTGGGAACCGAAGATCTCGATCATGCCCACCACCGTGCCAAACAGGCCCATGAGGGGTGCCACCGAGGCAATGGTCCCCAGGGACATGAGGAAACGCTCCAGATCGTGAGCGACGGCGCGGCCGGTCTCCTCCAGCGATTCCTTCATGACCTCGCGGCTAGCGCCCAGGTTGCGGATACCGGCGGCCAGCACACGACCGAGGGGAGACCCCTCTGAGAGCGCGCGCAGCAGGTCAGGATTGGGACCATGCTGGCGCAGGTTGTTGAGCGCCTGCTCGAGCAGACCGTCGGGTACCACTTGGGGCCGCCGCAACGTGTAGAACCGCTCGAAGATGATGGCCAGAGCCAGGATCGAGGCGATGATCAACGGCCAGATCGGCCAACCGGCTGCTTCGATGAGGGCTAACACTCCCGATGTCCTCGTGCGCTGAAAACTCGCGGTAATGTAGCCCCTGGGGCCGCTTCCGGCAAGCCGAGAGGCCCGATTCCGGCGTGTATAATTTCCACCGCTTAGGAGAACACCCCCCCATGATCGCACCCACAAGCCGGCAGCCATGATCCGCCGGCTCATTCACAAGGTATTCGGCAAGAAATCCGCCCCCAGCCCGCGCATCCTGCCCGTGGATGTCCACGGCATCCGGCGCGAACAGGTGCAGTCCTGTGCCCTCAAGACAACCCGCACCCTGCGTGAGGCCGGCTATGCCGCCTTCATCGTCGGCGGCGCCGTGCGTGATCTGCTGCTGGGACGCGAGCCCAAGGACTTCGACGTGGCCACAGACGCCACTCCTGACGAGGTCAAGCGCGTCTTCCGTCGCGCCCGCCTGATCGGCCGACGCTTCCAGATTGTGCATGTCTACTGCGGCGCCGACCTCATCGAGGTCACCACCTTCCGCGCTGCTACGCCCCAGGCAGAGGATGATGAGGATGAGTCCCGCGTCACCGCCGAGGATGGCATGCTGCTGCGCGACAATGTCTTCGGCAACCAGGAGGAGGATGCCGCCCGCCGCGACTTCACCGTCAACGCCCTGTATTACGACCCGGAACAGCAGGAAGTATGGGACTGGCATGGCGGTTTTGACGACGCTCGCAAGAAGGTGCTACGCATAATCGGCGACCCTGCCCAGCGCTTCCGGGAGGACCCGGTGCGCATGCTGCGGGCCGCGCGCTTCGCGGCCAAGCTGGAATTCCACATCGACCCTTCCACCCGCGCGCCCATCGCCGAACTGGCGCCCATGCTGGAGCGCATCCCGGCCTCGCGCCTGTTCGACGAAATGATGAAGCTGCTGCTTTCCGGCCATGCCGAACGAGGTGTCAGGCAGTTGCGCGCCGAAGGCCTTCATCACGGCATCCTGCCCATGCTGGACACCATCCTCGACGACCCGGATCGGCAGAAGTTCATCCATGCCGCCCTGCACGACACCGACGAGCGTGTCCGCCACGGGCACTCCGCCTCTCCTGCCTTCATGCTGGCCTGCCTGCTATGGTTCGACATGCGCACCGAATGGAAGCACAACCAGGGAACCGGCCAGAGCGCCCAGCCCGCCCTCTATGACGCCATGGATGCGGTACTCGACCGGCAACGGGACACGCTCGCCTTCCCCCGGCGCTTCGACGGCACCATCAAGGAAATCTGGGCGCTGCAGTCCCGCTTCGAGCAGCGCAGCGGGGCCCGCCCCTACCGCCTACTCGACCACCCGCGTTTTCGCGCCGGCTACGACTTTCTGGTGATCCGTGCCCGGGGCGGCGACACCACGGCGGAACTGTCCGATTGGTGGACACGCTTCCAGGACGCCGACAGTGCCGAGCAAGCGCGCATGCTGCTGCCGGTCCAGGCAGGCGAAGTAAAGCGCCGCCGCCGGAGACGGCGCTCCGGGCACAGTCCTGGGGAAGCCGTCGAGGTCCGTCTTGACTGAGGTGGCCGCCTACGTCGCCCTGGGATCCAATCTGGCAGATCCGGCGCGGCAGGTAGAACTAGCCTGCGCCGAACTGGCGCGCCTGTCCGACTGCCGCCTGACCGCACTCTCCGGCCTCTACCTGTCGGAACCCGAGGGCTTTGCCGACCAGCCCGATTACGTCAACGCCGTAGCCGGCCTGCTCACCCGTCTATCGCCGCGCGCCCTGATGTCCGCCCTGCTGGACATCGAAAGCCGCCATGGCCGCTACCGTGCCTTCAAGAATGCGCCTCGCACCCTGGACCTTGATCTCCTGCTCTACGACGGCCTGGTGATGCACGAGCCGGGACTCACCCTGCCGCACCCACGCATGACCCGGCGCGCCTTCGTCCTGATGCCCCTGGCCGAGATCGCGCCGCACGCCCTCATCCCTGGACACGGCCGCGTCGACGCCTGCCTGATGCAACTTTCGACCGGCAATATCGCCCGCCTGGCGACGCCTGCGGGCGCCATTGTTTCCTGAGCATGCTCGGCCGCTTCCGCCATATCGTCGTGGAAGGCCCCATCGGCGCGGGAAAGTCCAGCCTCGCCCGCAAGTTGGCAGCGCGCATGGGTGCCGACCTGGTTCTGGAGAATGCTGACGACAACCCCTTCCTGCCACATTTCTACCAGGACCGCCGGCGCTACGCGCTGCCGGTTCAGCTGTTCTTCCTTGTCTCCCGCGTGGAACAGGCACGCCGCCTCGTCCAAGGCGAACTGTTCACTACCGCCACGGTGGCGGACTTCATGCTCGACAAGGATCCCTTGTTCGCCCGACTGACCCTGGCCGACGACGAGTTTCGCCTCTACCGCCAGCTATATGACGGTCTGAAGCCGCCGGCCACGTCACCCGATCTGGTCATCTATCTTCAGGCCAGTCCCACCACCCTCATGGAACGGGTGAAGAAGCGCGGCCGCGCCTACGAACGCCAGTTGGTCGAGGGCTATCTCGGCGAACTGGTCAAGGCATACAGCGAGTTCTTCTATCATTACGACAGCGCGCCGCTGCTCACCGTCAACAGCGAGCACCTGAATTTCGCTGACAGGGATGCGGACTTCCAGTTACTCGTCGAGCGCATCCAGGACATGCGTGGTGCGCGGGAATTCTTTAACCTGGGCGCCTGAACATCCGGAGAACACGCCATGTTCCTTCCCCAACTTCTGACCCGCGCCGAAAAGGGCGAGAAGCTCGCCGTCCTCACCTGCTACGACGCCAGCTTCGCGCGCATCTTGGCGGACAATGGCATCGACGTGCTGTTGGTAGGGGATTCCCTGGGTATGACCATCCAGGGCCACGCAACCACCCTGCCGGTCAGTATCGAGCACATGGCTTATCACACCGGGGCCGTAGCCCGGGGTGCCGCGGGCAAGTCGTTCCTGGTGGCCGACCTGCCCTTCGGCAGCTACCAGAAGAATCCGGAACAAGCCTTCGACGCCGCCGCCCGGCTGATGGCCGCAGGCGCCAACATGGTCAAACTGGAAGGCGGTGCCGTGATGGTAGACACAGTCCGCTTCCTCACCCGGCGTGGCATCCCTGTGTGCGGTCACCTGGGCCTGTTGCCCCAGTCGGTGAATGCCACCGGCTACCGCGCCCAGGCACGGGAGGCCAACGCCGCTGCGCAACTGTTCCAGGATGCCTCCGACCTGGAGGTCGCCGGCGCCCAGATGCTCGTGCTGGAGTCTATTCCCGCCGTGTTGGCCGACGAGGTAACCCAGCATCTGGCCATCCCCACCATAGGCATCGGTGCCGGCCCCCAATGCAACGGCCAGGTGCTGGTGCTACAGGACCTGCTCGGCCTCACCGAGAAGCCACCACGTTTCGCCAAGGATTTCATGGAAGGAGCCTGGAACATCGGCGCTGCCATCCGCAACTATGTGGCCTCGGTGAAAGCCGGTGAATTCCCGGGGCCGGAGCACGGCTTCTGATGCGCCTCATTCATTCCGTCGAGGAGCTGCGCGAAGCCCTGGACGGCCAGCGGAAAACCGCCTTCGTGCCCACCATGGGAAATCTGCACGACGGCCACGTGGCCCTGGCGGAGATCGCCGCCCGCCAAGGCCGGCCGGTGGTGGCCAGCATTTTCGTCAACCCGCTGCAATTCGGCGCCGGCGAGGACTTCGAGCGCTACCCCCGCACACTCCGGGACGACTGCGTGAAACTGGAAGCGGCGGGCACAGACATCGTGTTCGCCCCGGACGTACAGGCGATGTACCCGGAACGCCAGACCTTCACCGTGCACCCTCCCCTGGCGGATGAACTGTGCGGCGCCCACCGCCCCGGCCATTTCCAGGGGGTGGCCACCGTGGTGCTGAAGCTGTTCAACATGGTTCAGCCCCGCTACGCGGTGTTCGGCAAGAAGGACTACCAGCAACTGTTCATCCTCAAGGGCCTGGTGCGCCAGTTCAACCTGCCCATCGTCATCATCGAGGCGGAAACCGAGCGGGCCGAGGATGGCTTGGCCCTGTCCTCCCGCAACGGCTACCTGTCCGCCGCCGAGCGGACGGAGGCGCCCCGCCTTTACCGCCTGTTGCGCGCGGCAGCAACGCGGATTGCCGCCGGTGAAAGGCAATTCGCCGGTCTTGAAGCCGATGCCGCGCAGGAACTGGCGAAGCATGGCTGGGAAGTGGACTACGTCACCGTGCGCAGTCGGGACACCCTGTTGCCGCCCGCATCCGGCGAAAACCGCTTTGTCGTCCTCGCTGCCGCCAGGCTGGGAACGACCCGGCTCATCGACAACCTGGAGTGCTGATCGGCCTGGGTCATTTGTACCCTTCCCGATGTTCTTGTGCACTGCAAAATCCAGCTATAATCACAGCCCGATTTTCTGAACCCGACTTCCGCCATGCAACGCACATTGCTCAAGTCCAAGCTGCACCGCGTTCGCGTAACCGCCTCCGAGCTGGAATACGAGGGTTCCTGCGCCATCGACGAGAACCTGCTCGAGGCGGCGGACATTCGGGAATATGAGCGCATCGAGATCTACAACGTCAACAACGGCGAGCGCTTTGCCACCTACGCCATCCGCGGCCAGCGCGGTTCCGGCATGATCTCGGTGAACGGCGCGGCGGCTCGCAAGGCAGCCGTAGGCGACATCCTGATCATTGCCAGCTACGCCACTTACAACGAGATCGAACTGGCCAGCTTCGAGCCCACCCTGGTCTACGTCGACGGTAAGAACCGTATCAAGCGCGTCGGCGCCGAGATTCCCGCCCAGGCGGCTTGACTCGTCAGGGAGCAGGCATCAGGGCGCGCAGGCGATCCCAGTCGAAATGCGGGCCGGGGTCGGTCTTGCGGCCCGGCGCGATATCCGAGTGCCCCACCAGTTCCTCGATGGGATAGGCCCGCTTCAGCAGTTCCACCAGTTCGGCCAGCAACCGGTACTGTGCGCCGGTGAACGGCGTGTCGTCGGCGCCCTCCAGTTCGATGCCGATGGAAAAATCGTTGCAGCGCTCACGTCCACGCCAAACAGATACGCCCGCATGCCAGGCCCGTTGCCCGCAGGGCACAAACTGCAGCAGCTCGCCGTCCCGGCGAATGAGGAAATGTGCGGAGACGCGCAACGCCTGGATGGTGGCGTAGTAGGGATGCCCGGCCGGGTCCAGCCGGTTGGTGAACAACTGCTCGATGCCCGGTCCGCCATACTCTCCCGGCGGCAGGCTGATGTTGTGGATGACCACCAGGCGGATGGGCTCCTCCGCCGGTCGGGCGTCGCAATTGGGAGACGACACGCGGCGCACACCCTCGATCCAGCCCGCCGCATCCAACCGTCTGATACCCAGTGCCGGCGTTCTGCCCATCAAGGCTCCTCTTCCGCCGGCCCGGCCAGGGCGCCGGACACGGCTGCGACCAGGCCATCGCGTGTCAATTCGCAACCCAGGCGTGCGTGATAGTGACCGTCCATATACAGAACAAGGGCGGGCAGGTGAAACACATCCAGGGCACGCGCCAGACCCGGACTAGTCTGGACATCCACCCGGAACAGTCGGATGTCTTCCGCGGCCGCCTCGGGCAGGCGCTGTTCCGCCACACGGCAGGCGCCGCAGCCCGGACTGCCGAACAGCACCAGGGACTTGCCTGGCGTCTGGCGCAGGCATTGGTGGTAGTGGAACTCATCAAGGGTGAGCAGCTTTGGCGGCATGGCCCATTTTCCCGCGATTCGCCCGCGGTGGGCCAGCGTCCGTCCGTGGCATGTCTCTACCCCGTACAATCCGTCCCCACCAAAATCGACCGTCTTTGCCGGAGTTCCCCATGCTCGCCCTCGAATTGTTCCTGTTCCTGCTGCTCATCCTGGTGGCTGCCGAGATCTTCGTGAATGCGCTTGAGCACCTGGGAGAGAAACTGGGAATCTCCGAGGGCGTCACCGGATCAATATTCGCCGCGGTGGGCACCGCCCTGCCGGAAACCATCGTGCCGCTCCTGGCCATTTTTGCCGGCACCCAGAACCAGCGCCTGAACGAGGAGATCGGCGTCGGCGCCATCCTGGGCGCGCCGCTGATGCTTTCCACCCTGTCCCTGTTCCTGATGGCCCTGTCGGTGTGGAAGCGGCGCGGTGCCCGCGGTCATCTGGCGCCGGAAAAGACCGGCCTGCGTCGCGACCTCGACTTTTTCCTGGGGGCTTTTGTCATCGCCGCAGTGGCTCTGTTCATCCCGCACGACAATCCGGCCATGCGCGCGATGCTGGCGGTAGTCATGGTGCTGACCTACTTTTTCTACGTCATGCTCACCCTGAAGGCCTCCGCAGCCCTGGTGAAGGACGGCCACGCCACCGAGGCGGACGAACCGATGTTCCTGTCCCGCCTGGGCCTGCCTACAAACTGGGCCACCATCCTCATCCAGCTGCTCGCCGGCCTGGGCCTGCTGGTCGCCGGCGCCAAGGGTTTCATCCACGGCATCGAGGCCGCCGCGCCCCTGCTTGGCATTTCCGCACTGGTACTCAGCCTGATGATCGTACCCGTCGCCACCGAACTGCCCGAGAAGGTGAACTCCATCCTATGGATCCGCCGCCACAAGGACACCCTGGCCTTCGGCAACATCACTGGCGCCATGGTGTTCCAGGGTACCCTGCTGCCAGCCATCGGTATCCTGCTCACGCCCTGGGTGCCGCAAAAGGAAGTCCTTGCGGGCGTGATCATCACTCTGCTGGCTGCGGCCTGGCTGCGGATCATGGCCCAGGTGGGCCAGTTGCGGGTCTGGCACCTTGCGGTCAACGGCAGCCTGTATGTCACCTATCTGGGCATCGCTCTAGGTTGACAATCGCTTTCTAAACTTTTTCCCCTACCTTCCGATATCACTTTGGTAATAACACCAGAGTGGCCTTGGCTGCCCATCGGAGACAACACATGAAGCACCCCATCACGCCCACATCAGTGGAAAAGGTGATGCGCGAGGACGATTTCATCGTCTCGAAAACCGATCTCAAAGGTCGGATCACCTACGGAAACCGAATCTTCATCGAATTCTCCGGTTACTCGGAACAGGAATTGCTGGGCACCCAGCACAACATCATTCGTCACCCCGACATGCCTAGGGCAGTGTTCAAGCTGCTCTGGGACACCATACAGGCCAAGCGCGAATGCAACGCCTACGTGAAGAACATGGCAAAGGACGGCAGCTTCTATTGGGTATTCGCCAACGTCACACCCAGCTTCGACCGCGATGGCAACGTTACCGGATTCTTCTCGGTGCGGCGCAAGCCCCGGGCATCCGGCATCAAGACCGCCGGCGATCTTTACCGGGCAATGCTGGAAGCGGAACAGCGAGCCGGGGCAAGGGATGCCATCTCCGCCTCCACGAACATCCTCACCAACCTGCTGGACGAAAAGGGCATGAGCTATGACGAACTGGTCCTTGCAATCTAGGCTTCTGGGGCTGCTCTGGGGATTTTCCGGCCTGATCCTGGCCACCATCGTCAGTGCCTGGACGATCCATGGCTTCGACTGGTTGCTGCCGGGGTTTCTTGCGGTGGGCGTGGCCCTCTCCGCCTGGGCTCAGGTCAAGATCCGTGGCTGGCTGGCGCCCATCGCCCAACTCGATGACCTGACCAAGGAAATCAGCCATGGCCGTTTCAGTGGCCGCATCACGGGCATCCGCGATCAGGACGAGATCGGTCGCCTGTGCTGGCATATCAACGACATGCTGGACCAGCTGGAGACCTACTTCCGGGAGGAAAGCACCACTTTCCGGTATCACCTGGACGGCAAGTTCTTCCGCAAAACCTTCCCCGTCGGCCTGCATGGTGGCTTCAAGCGGGGGATGGAAAGCCACAACGTGCTGCTCAACGCCATGGCCGATCAGACCCAGGGGCAGATGCGCAACCACCTGCTGGGCATGGTTCAACAACTCAACACCGGCAACCTGCTCGAAAACCTGGCCTCAAACCAGGCCGATCTCATGAGCATCACGGCCACCATGAAACAAGTCGTGGACCTGGCCACCCGCACCTCCGCCGATGCCGAGGAAAGCCGCGGCACGGTGAATCTGGTGGTCGAGCGGCTGAACGACATCAGCGCCCGCATCGACCACATGGCCGATGCCATCGTCGATCTCAACAACCACAGCCACGAGATCACGGAAGCCGTGCAGCTGATCACCGCCATCGCCAACCAGACCAACCTGCTGGCGCTCAACGCCGCCATCGAGGCGGCCCGGGCCGGCGAGGCTGGACGCGGCTTCGCGGTCGTCGCGGACGAGGTGCGCAAACTGGCGGAAAACACCAAGAACGCCTCCGAGTCGATCGGCCGCATCATGGAAACGCTCAATGACGAAGCCGAGCAGATGTTGGACGATTCCCATGCCATGCGCGATCTGGCCGGCAGTTCACGCCAGGTGATCGGTGATATGGAGGGGCGCTTCGCCCTATTCGCGGACTCCGCGCGGGACACCCAGGGCCACTCGGTGCGGGTCCAGCACATGAGCTTCGCCTCCCTGGTGAAGGTGGACCATGTCATCTTCAAGCAGCGCGCCTACATGACCCTGAACACCAAGGACGGAAGTTACGCCGAGGCCGTCAAGGTGGACCATCACAACTGCCGGCTGGGGAAATGGTACGAAGGGCAGGGACGCGAACTGTTCGGTGCCCTGCCGTCCTACAAGGCCCTGGTCCAGCCCCATGCCCAGGTCCATGCCAGCGTGCACGCCATGCTGCCCTATCTGGAGCGGGGCTGGGAAAAGGATCTGGAACTTCAGCAGGTCATATACCAGAAGCTCCAGGATGCCGAGGAAGCCAGCAAGGAAGTCATGCATCTACTCGACCAGATGGTGCGCGAGAAGCACGGGGATTGACCGGATACCCGCCCGGCGGAGGGCTCATTCCATGCCCAGCCGCTCCAGGCGATAGCGCAGGGAACGGAAGGTCACGCCCAGCAGGCGTGCCGCTGCTGTCTTGTTGCGTCCGGTCTTTGTCAGTGCGTCGAGGATGGCCTTCCGCTCGGTCGCATCCAGGTAGGCCTGCAGGCCACCCTCCGGCTGGCCGCCGTCGCCGGGACCACGGTATTCGCCATCATCCGGCGGCATGAGATCGAGGTCGCCCGCGCCGATGGTGGGGTGCTCCGACAAGGCCAGCGCACGTTCGAGGATGTTTTCCAGTTCACGCACGTTGCCAGGGAAGTCATACCCCCGCAGTGCCTCCAGGGCCGCCGAGTCGATCGCGGGCGTGCTTCGCCGGTTGGCGGCTTCAAGTCGCGCCAGGATGTGGGCTGTGAGCTCCGGCAGGTCTTCGCGCCTTTCCCGCAGGGACGGCATGCGGATGGCGATCACATTGAGTCGGTAATAAAGGTCGTGGCGGAAGCGACCCTCGCTCACCGCCGTTTGCAGATCACGGTGAGAGGCGCTGATGATGCGTGTATCTACCGGTTCCTCAGCCGTACCGCCCACGCGCCGCACCCGCTTCTCCTGGATCGCACGCAACAGCTTGACCTGCATGACCAGCGGCAATTCCGCCACCTCATCGAGGAACAGCGTGCCACCCCGGGCAGCCTGGAAGAAACCGTCCCGCTCGCTGTCCGCGCCGGTGAACGCGCCCTTGCGATAGCCGAAGAACTCGCTTTCCATCAGGTTTTCCGGAATGGCGCCGCAGTTCACCGCAACGAAAGGGGAATCGGCACGGGCGCTCCGGGCATGTATCAGGCGCGCGGCCACCTCCTTGCCTGTACCAGTCTCGCCAGTGATGAAGACCGGGGCCTGGCTGCGCGCCACCTTGTCAATCAAGTCGCGCACCTGGCGCATGGCGGCGGAATCCCCCACCAGGGTGCGGTCGCCAACCGCCGGCCCCGTAGGCTCGGGCACTTTGATGGCCGAGCGCACCAGGCTGCGTACCTTTTCCGGTGTCACCGGTTTTTCCACGTAATCGAAGGCGCCGGCCTTCAGGGCCGCCACGGCGCTTTCCGCAGAGCCGTAAGCGGTGATCACTGCCACCGGCATGTTCGGCAAATGTTCGGCGATATGGCGGACGATGCTCAAACCCTCGCCATCCGGCAGGCGCATGTCGGTCAGGCATAGGTCGAAGGCACCCTGGCGCATTTGTGCCAAGGCGTCCGCCACGTTGCCGGCGCGGGCGCTGTCCAAGCCCATGCGTGCCATGTCGAGTTCCAGCAGATCCAGCAGATCCGGCTCATCGTCCACCAGCAGCACGCGCGGCCGTTTCATGTGCACCCTCCCCGTCAACATGGCGGCGCCTGGCAGCTCAGCCGGAACAGCGCGCCCTCCTGGTTTTCCACATAACGCAGCACCGCCCGGTTGGCTTCAGCAAGTTCCCGGGCGATATACAGGCCGAGGCCGGTCCCCTGTTTTTCCGTGGTGTAGAACGGTTCGAACAGGTGGGACTGCACCTCGGACGGAATGGGGGGGCCATCGTTGATGATCTCGATATCGACGCGATCCTCTGCCGCGGTAACGCGGATGCGGATACTGCCCGGGCGCCGGCTGCAGTAGCGCCAGGCATTGCGCATCAGGTTCCACAGGATCTGCTCCAGGTGGCCGGGGTCGATGCACGCCGCGGCTTCCCGCGCCAGGTGTATCTGCACCACACCGGGAGAAACTGCTTCGCGCTGTGAGAACTGCTGCACGAACATCGGCAGGAAATCCTGCATCGCCACTTCTTCGCGCTTCAGCCGGTCACGCCGGTTCAGTGACAGCACGTCCTCCACCAGCCCGTTCAGGCGTCGAACATGGTCCTCGATGATGCGGGTCAGCTTGGGGGCGATGCCTTCGCGTGCATCCTCCTTGAGCAGCCCGGCTGCGTGGCTGATCGCGGATAGGGGATTGCGGATTTCGTGGGCCAGGTTGGCGGTCAGCATGCCCAGGGAGGCCAGTTTCATCTTCTGGGCCTGGGATTCCAGTTCGGTCATGTCCTCCAGCACGATCACCGCGCCCTCGATGCGCGTCGGCTCCAACTCGATGAAGCGGGCGCGCAGGCGCTGTCCATCCTTCCCGACCCGGAATGGGTGGCCAGGCAGTTCCTGCCCATGCCGCCACTGGTTCCACTGCTCGGCGAGAACCGGCGAGCAATGTCCCAGGTTGCAACGGGAAAAGAAATGCGTCCCCAGCAACTGTTCGGCGCGGGTATTGAATTGCAGCAGTTCGCCATTGCCGCTCACTGCCATGACTGCGTAGGGCAATTCCTGGATCACCCGCTCGTTGATACGCGCCATGCTCTCGGCCTGGCGGGTTTGTTCCTTGGCCATTGCCGCAGCGACCAGGGCACCCTTTGCCAATGCGTGGGAAAGCAGGGCCACACCGAAGAAGCCGAGGGACAACAGGCCCGCCCGGACGAACCCCCCCATTCCAGACTGGAAACTGATGAGCTGGAGGAATTGTTCCCCCAGAACCACGATGGAGGCCACAGCAGCCCAAAACAGTACCGCCCGGGTCTCGGGCAGCATGCCCACTGCAGCGACGGTAACGATGAGCAGCAATCCCATGCCGCTGGCATTACCACCGCTGATATACATCAGCGCGCCCAGGCAGGCGATGTCGGCGATGACCTGGCGCACGACCTGGCGCTCGAAGTGTTCGCTACGGCGGACGGCGGGTTTCCTGAAAAGCAACGCAATCAGGAAATAGCCGAGACAGGTCAGGGTGAAGAGGACGGGATGATCCAGGCGCGTGAACGGCTGCCCGGCCAGCAGACCGGTGACGCCCAGCGCCATCGCCAGGAAAAGACGGAAGTGATTGAGGTGGACGAGGGAGCGCCAGAAACTGTCCGGAAATCCCCCCCCCGGAGAATCAGGAATCGGCGCGGCGATGTTCATCGCAACAGTAGAAACGCCCGCCGCTGAGGATGGCCTCGGAGCGGGGCAGATTCACGCCACAGGCCTTGCAGCGCACCATGTCCTCCGCAGCCTTGCCTTGCGGCGGCTTGGGCGGAGCGCCACGTTGACCGGCAAGGCGCCGGAACAGATACACACCGAGGATGACGAGCAGGATGACGGTGATGATCTTACTCACGGGACAGTCCGTCCTTGTGCGCCTGGTTGATCACCACCAGCAGTTGCTTGAAAGGAATCTCACGGCCCCAGCGGTTGATGAATTGCATATAGGGTAAATCCTTCCCGGTGGGAAACTCGTATCGGTCGGAAATCATGTCGTCGTAGAGCTTGCGCAGCACGCCGTCGAGATGGTCCAGGATGGCTGACCAGCGTTCCGCGTTTTCCGGGTCATAGTCGAGGCCGGCGCGCATCTCGTCCACCTCGTAGACGGCGTTGTGCACCAGGTCCACGTATTCATCGTAGGTTTTCGGGCCTTTCATGGTCGTCCTGATCCGGGTTCATTGCAGAGGGCATAACGATACACGAGGCATGCCGGATGGGCTCCAACGGCATCGCTCGGCGGTGTGGCGCGTTTGCACGACGGGCCATCTCCGGACACGTCGTGTTTGATCGATATCAATGTCTGAATAAGGGGCTTTATCCAGGATGGAACGGCTGTCGGCCAGGGTCGTTTGCCTCCAAGTCCCAGCCCCGGTCGTATATCGCTGCGAACCTCCCCCAACGTTTGGAAAGGAAATGCCATGCACAAGTCCGCCCTTCTCCTGATCACCTCCCTCGCCACACTCGCCAGCGGCGCCGCTGTGGCCGCCCCGGCCGACGACGCCTGCGCCGCCCTGATGGAGGCGCGCGGCAACCTGGTCACCCTAATCGGTTCCTCCGACAAGAGCGCCTACGATGGCCTGAAAGCCAAGATACACGACGCCAGTGCCAGGGTGGATGCCACCGTGGCCACCATGGCCAAGAGCTACAACGCCGACAACGAGGCCAAGGCCGCCGCCTTCAAACCGGTGTGGGAAGCCTTCAAGAACACCCGCGAAAGCGAGATCATTCCCTTGGTCTACGCAGGCAAGAACGCCGATGCGAAAGCCATCGCCACCGGCATCCAGGCCGAGCGCATGGGCAAGATGAAGGCCGCGATGGGCTGCAAATAAACAGCCTTGCCAATGAAAACAGGGGCCAACGGCCCCTGTTTTCACTCTCGCCTGCAGAATTACTTCCCCGCGAACTGCTCCAGCTTGCTGGCGCGGATGACGTTGCCGTTGAGGCCGGCTTCCTTGGCAGAACCGCCGTAGGCCAGGGTCATCAACTGGGAGTAATACAGCACCGGGATGTTGAACTTGGTGCCGTACTTCTTGTTGATCTGGCCCTGGTAGACCTCGACGTTGGCCTGGCACAGGGGGCATGGGGTGACGATCATCTCGGCGCCGTTGTCGTAGGCGGATTCGATGATGTCCTTGATCTGGCCCTGGGCCTTTTCCGGCTCGGAGAAAGCCAGGGCGCCGCCGCAGCAGGTCACCTTCTGGTCGTACTTAACCGCCTCGCCGCCCACGGTCTCGATGAGTTTGTCGAGATACATGGGGTTCTCGAAGGACTCGCCGGCGATGCCGAAGGGCCGGTTGGTCTGGCAGCCCACGTAGCCGGCGAACTTCATGCCCTGGAGGGGCTTCTTCACCGGCTTCTTCAGCTCGTCGTAGCCCAAGTCCTCGATCAGCACTTCCACCATGTGGCGGATCTCGGGGATGGCCTTGATCTGCAGGCCGGCTTCCTTGAGGGCCAACTGGGTGTCGGCCATGAGGCTGGAATTGTGTTCCAGGCGCTCCTTGGATTCCCGGGAGCCCAGCCAGCAGGCGGCGCAGGTGGCGACGATGTCCTGGCCGGGCAGATTGGTCTCGGCCAGGGCGAAGTTGCGGGCGTTCATGGCGATGCGGGGCAGTTCGCCGGATTCGGCGTAGCTCACGGAGGCGCCGCAGCAGTTCCAGTCCGGGATCTCGGTCATCTTGATGTCCAGGGTCTTGCACATGGACTCGACGGAAACCAGATAGTTGGAGGCCGAGGCGCCCTTCTGGGACGAGCAGCCAGGGTAGAAAGCGTATTCCTTGCGTGCCATGTTTCCTTACTCCTTACCCTTGTCGGCCTTGGAGGCTTTGTTTCGGGCTTCCAGTTCTTCGGCCTTGGCCAGCATGGCGTGGATGCCCTTGATGTCCTTGCACTTGTGGCCCATGCCCAGCGCTTCCATCACGTTCAGGCGGCCGGCCTTGACCAAGCCCAGGGCTTCGCTCTGCATTTCCATGGCCTTCTTGATGCCGGCGCCGATGCCGTCCTTGAAGTACAGGCTCTGGGTGAGCTGCACTTCGTTGACACGGCCGGCCTTGGTGGCGTTCTTCCAGAAGGTCTTGGACAGGTGCATGGTGGGCTGGGCCTTGGGCGCCCGGCCGATGCGGTAGGCGTATTCGGCGATGCCGTGCATGACGTGGGTGACGGGCACCTTGCGCGGGCAGCGCACGTAGCAGTTGTAGCAGGACGTGCACATGTACATGCCCTGGGCATTCAGGACGTCCTCGCGCTTGCCGGCGCGGATCATCATGAAGATTTCCTGGGGCGGATGGTCCCAGCCGGAGTGGAAGTTGGTGGGGCAGGAGCCGGAGCACAGGCCGCACTGCATGCACATCTTCACCCACTCGCCCATCTCGGCCTGCTCTTCAATCTCCTTCAGGAAATTGTTCTTGTAGCGCTCGGCCATCTGTTGGTTCAAATCGCTCATCGCAATCTCCTTAGAAGCCCTTGAACGGGGACGGCGGGAAGGACTTGATCAGCGCCGCGTAGTCGTTGATCTTCTGGGGCAGGGTGGCGATGTCGGTGATCGCCACTTCCAGGTCGTGCACCCGTTCGGTTTCCAGGTTCATGCCCTTGAGCGTGTCGCCCACCTTGGACAAGCGGTAGCGGCCCAGTTCGGAACCCTTGACGAAGTGGCACTGGTATTCCTCGCCGTGCTTGCAGCCCATGAGCATGACGCCGTCATAGCCGCCGTTCAGCGCGTCGGTGATCCAGATGGTGTTCACCGAACCCAGGCAGCGCACCGGTATGACCCGCACGTAGGGGTCGTACTCGTGGCGGTTCATGCCGGCCATGTCCAGCGCCGGGTAGGCGTCGTTCTCGCAGGCCAGGATGAGGATGCGCGGCTTCTCGGAGAACTCGTCCGGCACGTCCACGGCCTTGATCTGGGAACCCACGGTGTTCACCGAGTAGTTCTCGAAGG
>Ga0233425_10003094_pt1 | contig 31113 bp, 28 predicted proteins | sample Watercolumn_Towu_2_FD_181712 | JGI IMG/M metagenome (GOLD analysis project Ga0233425, IMG submission 181712) | Freshwater microbial communities from Lake Towuti, South Sulawesi, Indonesia - Watercolumn_Towuti2014_140_MG | ecosystem: Environmental > Aquatic > Freshwater > Lake | place... | reverse complement strand
CCTTTCTGCCCTGCTCCCTTGCTGCCTTTCTGCCTTGCTCCCTTGCTGCCTTTCACATATACAAAAACTATATAGTCTAACAACCTTTTCTAGGAGACGTCCTCGGAGAGAGTTGTTATGGTCACCGAAATCGAGTGGCTCCAGAAGGCGGAAAAGGCCCTGCAGGAAGGCGACATGAACACCGCCATCCAGTGCTTCGACCGCGTCATCGAGCTCAAGCCCGAAAACGACAAGGCCTGGTACAACAAGGGCGTGCTCCTTCGGCGCCAGGGCAAGATAGAGGAGGCCATAAGCTGCTACAACGAGGCCCTCAAGCGCAACAAGGACAACGACAAGGTCTGGGTGAACATCGGGTTCGCCCTCGACCGGCTGGGCAAGTACGACAAGGCCATCGCCTGCTACGACAAGGCCATAGAGATACGGGCCAACAACGACAAGGCCTGGTACAACAAGGGGGTGGCGCTCCGGAGGCTTGACAAGACCGAGGAGGCCATCGCCTGCTACAACAAGTCCCTCGAGTTCAAGATGGACAGCGCGCTGGCCTGGGTGAACATGGGGTGCGCCCTCGACAAGCTCGGTCGCTACGACGAGTCCATCTCCTGCTACGACAAGGCCATCGACATCGACCCGCGCGCCGACAAGGCGTTCTACAACAAGGGCGTCGCGCTCAAGAAGCTCGGCAAGAACGAGGACGCAATATCGCACTACAAGAAGGCGCTGGAGCTTCGGCCGGAGAGCGAGTACAGCCAGAAGCTCCGGGAGAACCTGGGCCTTCTCGAGGGCGCCGCTGCCGGCGCACCCTCCGCCGCCGAGGAGGTCTCCGATATGCAGGAGGCCGAGGAAGCCCCGCCCCCGCAGCCCCAGAGGAAGGCGCCGAGGGCCCCGCCGCCGCCTCCCCCGCCCGCCGAGGACGAGATGGCCGAGCTGGAGGAGATCGCCGGTGAGCCGGAGCCGGCCCAGCCGGCCGCCCCCGCCCCGAGGCCCGCCGCGCCGCGCCCGATGCCTCCGGCCGCCCGCCCCGCCCCGAGGCCGGCCCCGCCGCCCGCGCCTGAACCGGCCGAGGAGATGGAAAGCTTCGAGGAGGTCGGGGAGACCGACAGCTTCGAGGAAGTCGACCTCGTGGACGATACAAAGAAGTAGCGGGCAGGGATGATTTCCATGGGCCTTTTCGGGAAACCCAAGGGCGATGAGATCGTGCTGAAGGTCGAGGGCATGACCTGCGGCCACTGCCAGATGCATGTCGAAAAAGCCCTTTCGGGGCTGAAGGGCGTGAAGAAGGCGACGGTCGATCTTCGCAGGAACACCGCCACGGTCATCTACGAGGCCGGGGTTGTCACGAAAGAACAGATGGTAAGGGCCGTCGAGGACGCCGGCTACAAGGCCTCCTGAGAGGCCAAGTCTTTTATCCGGCAAGGAGCATTCGCGCGCGATGCTCATACCCATAATATTCGGAGTTCACAAGAATCCGAGGTTCGTTTCGACCTCGGTCGAAACCTGCGTCTTCTGCCGGCAGTCCACCCCGCACGAATATATTGCTCTCAAAAAGGCGGCCCATTTCTTCTGGATACCCCTCTTCCCTTTCGGCGCCTCGCTCTTCAAGAAATGCGGCATGTGCGGGAACGTTTGGGAGGTCGCGGACGCCCCGCTGGACAATTCCTTCTTCGCCTACCTGGCCGCCGTTGTCCTGCTCTTCGCCTCCAACATCTTCGGCGTTGCCGCCAACCTTTGCCGCATCACCGCATTCCTCGCAATCCCGGCCATCGTTTTGAACATCGTCTATCTTTTCACCGTGCCCTCCGCATACCGGTCCTACCGGCAGGAGGCTTCCGGCATGCCGCTCCAGACGGATGCCGTTCCCCGGCCAGTTGCCGGTCCTGTCTACCCTGCGGCACCGCCGGCGGATTCGATGGACATGAACTGCCCGCAGTGCCTCCGCAAATACCAGGTCCCGCAGGGCGTCCCGGTCGCCATCTGCCCCTACTGCGGGGCCTCGCAGATGCGCAGGTTCTAGCCTCGAAGGCCCCGGCGCCTTCGGCGCCGGAGGGCGGCCTTTGGCCGCCCACTGACGCAGTAGCCCCGGGAGGATTTGACCCGAACCCTTTTGGGGCCCCATCCAATCCAATCGCCCCACCCCAAAAAGCGTTCACGGAAATCGTACGAATCCTGACCGGCGCCTTCGGCGCCGGAGGGCGGCCTTTGGCCGCCCACTGACGCAGTAGCCCCGGGAGGATTTGAACCCCCTCCACTGGCTCCAAAGGCCAGGATGCTACCGTTACACCACGGGGCTGCGATGAGTGATGCTTCCGGCGCCAGATAAAAGTGCCGGAAGCTATCTTTGTTGGGAAAGCTCGCTCTCGTACCAGCCCCGGTGCTTGTGGCCCCGAAGGTTCAGCACGAATGTCTTGAAATGCTCCCGCGGCGGCGCCGTGCCCTTGTACTCGTACGAATCGCTCCGGTAGGGAATGATGTAGAACTTCCCCTGCCAGACGGAGGCGGTGATGCCCAGCCAGCCCAGCGGCAGGTAGGAGATGTCGGACCCAGTCGGAAAGGGGGCGGCGTCGACGTGCGAGTGCACGAGCGACCAGACGCCCTTTATCGGCAAATGGGCGAAATAGAACACTATGCGCTTCGAATCGATGGAGCTCCCGTCGCGCTTCATGTCGCCGATGTGGCGCTGGAGCTCCTTGAAAGAGACGAGCTCCTTGGCCTTGAGCATCAGGCGGTCGGATTCCCGCGAAAGATCGCTCAGTATCACCCAGATGCGCTCGCAGCGGTCGTTGAGCGCCTCCTGGACCTCCTCCTTCATCCCGGAGATGACGTCGGGGTGCAGATAGAGCTCGATTTGGGGCGCAAAATCGACCGGATATTCCTTCCTGGCCCGCTCCAGGTCCTTTGCGAGGTCCGCGGCGAGCCGGCCGAACATGGGTGGCAGGGAGGAGCCCCGCTGCTCCAGCCCCTTCATGCGCAGGTAGTTCTTTATCAGCGCCGCCCGTTCCCAGCCGATTGCCACGTTTCGGTGGAGGGGCTTGGGCAAAATAACCTTTTTGGTCTGGTTTGCAAACCAGGCCGGGCAAAGGTTATAATCGGCCAGCCGGATATGCGCCTGTTCGGGTGCGAACCATGACAAAAGGCCGCAATACCGGTGCCTCGCTTTTTTCAGCTGTTCTTTTGCTCGCCCCGTTGATGTTCGCCGCCGGCCCGGCGCTCCTTTCCGCCGACGGGGGCGCGCTTTCGCCGGCCTCCACCACGGCCTGGCTAAAATATCCGGGCAACCCTGTGCTGGGCCCCGGCCCCGCCGGCTCGTTCGATTCGAAATCCGTGATGTCTACCGCAATCGTCAGGTATGAAGGGAGATATTTCCTGTATTACAGCGGGGACGGCGGCTCGGGATACCAGGTCGGCCTGGCCACCTCGTCCGACGGCCGGTCGTTTTCGAGGTTCGCCGGCAACCCGATAATCCGGGCCGGAGCCAATGCCAGCGTCATCCGGGACCTTTCGGCTTTCAGGATGTGGTATGTCGGCGGGAGCGGCGTGTACGCCGCCACTTCCGAAGACGGTCGCGTCTGGAGCGAAGAGGCCCCGGGGCCGGTGATGGCCCCCGGCCCGTCCGACGGCTGGGATGCATCCATCCGGTCCGTGAACGTACTGCGCGACGGTGACATGTACAAGATGTGGTACTCGGCCGGCAAGCAGGAGGATGCAAAGATAGGATATGCCACCTCGCCTGACGGCGTCCGCTGGACGAAACACGCCAGAAACCCGGTGCTGGTGCCGGAGACCTCCTTCGAATCCGTGCGGGTCCACTCCCCCTGCGTGCTCCGGGTCGGAGACGAATACCAGATGTGGTACAGCGCGTACAACGGCGTTTCGACCAGGATCTGCTTTGCAGGCTCCGCCGACGGCATCGCGTGGACAAGATATCCGGGGAACCCGCTCATGCCCGCCGGCACCCAGTGGGAATCGCCCTCCAACCTCTGCCCCCAGGTGCTGTTCGACGGCCGGGACTACCGCATGTATTACACCGGCGGGGACGAGGGCTTGGACACGCAGATAGGCTGCGCCGACAGCACCACCACGGGCCCGGCGGCCCCGGTCCCGAGGTATCCTCCCGACAATGAGTGGTCCGCACTCTCCAAAACGACATTCAACTGGAGCTTCGGCCCGGCTGGGTACGTCCAGTCGGCCTACCAGCTCCAAATCGATGATTCGCTGGATTTCGGCTCCTTGCTGGAGGACACCGGCAAGGTCGCCTCCTCCGAAGGGGCCCATATCTCCTCCGAGGCCCGGCCCGACGGCAGGTACTACTGGCGCGTCAAGGCCTGGAACGACGGCGGCGAGGACAGCCACTGGAGCGCCATCCGGACAGTGAAGATCGACTCGACCCCGCCGGCCATAAGTACATTCATTATCGAGAATGGGGCCGCCTTCACTACGAACCGTTCCGTGCGGTGCACTCTGAACGCCTCGGATCCGGAGCCCGGGTCGGGCCTTTCCGGCATGCGCCACAAGGTCAACGGGGCGGACTGGACGAACTGGACGGCGTACAGGAGCGCGTTCACCGCAAACCTTTCCGGCGGCGACCGGTTGTGGACCGTCACGATCGAGGTGCGCGACCGGTTGAACTCCACGGCTCCTCCAGCCAACGGGAGCATCCTGGTCGACACGACGCCCCCTCCGGCCGCCTCCCTGCGCATCAACGACGGGGCGGCTTTCACGGGCAACCGGACGGTCCGGCTGGCCCTGTCGGCGGCCGATCCGCTTCCCGGGACCGGGACATCGGCGATGGCGTTCAGCTCCGACGGGGCCGCCTGGACGCCCTGGGAGCCCTACTGCACGACGCGCTCCTACGACCTCCCTCCCGGCGACGGCCCCCGGACCGTGCATGTCAAGGTGAGCGACCTCGCCGGGAACGCCGGCGCGCCGGCCAACGCCTCGATAATCCTTGACTCAACGCCCCCGGCCACCACCCTCGTACGGATGCCGGCCGTTTCCGAGACGGCCGTTTTTACGGTGTCCTGGACCGCCCAGGACGCCTTGAGCGGCCTCGCGGGCATCGACATCGAATACCGGGAGGGAACCGGCCCCTGGATGCCCTGGCTCAACGGAACGCTCCAGACGCAGGCGCCGTTCACCGGCCAGGACCTCAGGACATATCAATTCCGGTCGCGCTCCGTCGACCGCGTCGGCAATGTCGAGGATTTTCCCGGGAACGCCACGCTTTCGGTCAGGGTGGTCCTGCCCCAGCCCGTGGTGGCCATCCTCGACCCGGCCCCCCAGAAGATAATCCGGGGCAAGTATCTCGCCGGCGGGACCGCCGGCCATCCCAAACCCGGCAAGGCCGTCACGCTGGTCGAGGTGAGCGTCGACGGGGGCCCCTGGCTCCCTGCGGAGGGCACGCTGAGCTGGGGCTTCGTGCTGGACACCGGCAAACTCAAAAACGGGATGCACAACATCACGGTGCGGTCTTTCGACGGGGTCAAGTACTCCGAGACGGCCGGGACGGCGTTCAAGGTCTCGAACGAGCCACCGGCCACTTCAACGGACTACACGCCGCTCCTGATACTGGTGGCCGTTCTCGTGGCGGCCGGCGGCGGAGCCTCCTGGTGGGTGCTCCGGGGCCGCGGCCCCAGGCCGGAGAACGCGCCCCGGAAGGCGGCCCCGCCCGATACCGCGGAGGACGGCCCGGAAGCTCCGCCCGGGACGCCCCCGCCTTATTAAGACAGCCGGCGATTTTGGGCAAATCTTATTAGCCCGGGCGCCAGTCCACCCCTCGTGACCGCAGCCGGCCAGGCCGGGAAAGCAGGCTCGTTCTAGCAGTCGGGGCAGCGGTCGCTCCGTCCAGGGGTTGGCATGGCAGAAGAAAAAAACGATTCAACGGCGCTTGCGCGCTACGAGTTCCGGCGCAAGCTCGAACATGTCGAGTCCATCGAGGGCCAGGCGACGGAGCTGGTCTCGCTCTATGTCCCGCCGACGCGACAGATCGCGGACGTGTCCAACTATCTTCGGGGCGAGTACGCCCAGTCCTCCAACATCAAGTCCCAGTCCACCCGAAAGAACGTCATGGCCGCCATCGCCTCGATACTCAACCGCATCAAGGTCTACCGCGTCCCGCCGCCCAACGGCGTGGTGCTCTTCGTCGGGACCGAATCGCTTGCGGGCAACAAGGAGAAGAGCGTCACCATCGTCATCGAGCCGCCCGAGCCGATAACCACATTCCTCTACAGGTGCGACTCCAAGTTCTATCTCGAGCCGCTCCAGGCGATGCTCGCCGAAAAGGAGGTCTGGGGCCTCCTGGTCATGGACCGCAAGGAGGCCACCATCGGGCGCCTGAACGGCAAGCGCATCGAGGTGGTGGACAGCTTCGAAAGCCAGGTGCCGAGCAAGCACGGCCGCGGCGGACAGTCGGCGCGCCGGTTCGAGAGGCTCATCGAGGACGCGGCCGACAAGTTCTTCGTGAAGATCGGCGAGCGCGTGAACGGCGCGTTCCTCGGCGACAAGCGCCTCCAGGGGATACTCGTGGGCGGGCCCGGCTCGACGAAGAACATCATCACCGAGCACGACTACCTGCACTACGAGCTCCGGGGCAAGGTCCTGGGGTTCTTCGACGTCGGGTACACCGACGAATCCGGCCTGAAGGAGCTCGTGGAGAACGCCACCGACCTGCTCAAGGACATCGGCCTGATAAAGGAGAAAAAGCTCGTGGACCGGTTCATGCGCGAGGTCGCCCGCCCGGATGGCGGCCTGGCCGCATACGGCGAACGCGAGGTCCGCGAGGCCCTGAAGCTCGGGGCCGTCGACATCCTGCTGCTCTCCGAGGGCATGAGGAAGGAGCGGTACAAGGTAAAATGCCCCGGCCCAAACTGCGGATACACGGGGGAGGTCACGCAGGGCGAACTGGAGTTCAAGCCGGTCCCGTGCCCAAGATGCGGCACCGAGCTGGAATCCGATGAGGACCCCGTCGATGTCGTCGACGAGCTTTACAAGGCCGCCGAGCAGGTCGGGACGAAAGTGGCGCTCATTTCAGCGGACTCGAACGAGGGCAAGACGCTCCTGAGCGCATTCGGCGGAGTGGCGGCGATTTTGAGATATCGGATAAGATAAAGGCAGCAAGGGAGCAAGGGAGCAAGGCAACAAGGGACGGATTTGTTGCGTTCATCACGGTTGTTGTTTCTTCAACGATTCTATCAGCTTCCAGAGCAGACCGGAGACTTCGTCGATGTGTTTTTCCATGTGGCGGAAGGATTCTTCGTCTATCCAACGGGCGTCCGAGGCCACCAGCAATTGGGCGTCGAGCTCGCCGCAGGAACCATAGGCAATTCTTAGAAAACGTACATACTCTTGCCTCGAGAATCGCCTGTAGCCCTCTGCGATGTTGGATGGAATCGACAACGCGGCCCGGCGCATCTGCGAGACCGTGCCGTAGAGCTCGCTTTTTGGAAATTGGTCGGTTATCCGAATCGTTTCGTTCGCGAGTTCGCGAGCTTTCTTGAACACAAAAAGGTCCCTGTACCCATTTATCCTGTTATGCGTGTCGGATGGCATGGCATCACGGATTCTGTTGTGTGAACCAGGGGGATATAAAGGAATGGTGGTCATGACCACTTTTTTGGAAAAAAGGCAGCAAGGGAGCAAGGCAGGAAGGCAGCAAGGGGGAACGGGGAAAGGATGCCCGGTTCTTCGCCCCTTGCTCCCTTGCTCCCTTGCTGCCTTTTTCCTATTTCTTCGCGTAGTATTGATAGCTCACTTCCAGCGCCCAGGCGTTCCCGGCGTCCGTGTACGCCACCAGGCTCACCGGATGGGTGAAATCCCCGCAGGCGCCGCAGACGACCGTCACTTCGTAGGCGCCCGTGCCCTTCCTGTCACCCGGTCGGGCCGGCGCGAACTCGATTGTGACAGAAACCTCTCCCGGCTGGCCCCGGACATTCGCCACCGGGCGCGCCTCCACTGCGGTGCCGTTGGGCGGGGCCACGCTCAGCCCGAACTGGTCGGGCTGGTTCTCGTAGGTGCGCAAAAGCCTTTGCATGTCCGGCTCGTCGGTCCATCTCAGCGTGAACGTGGCGCATACCAGGTTGAGCTCGGAGAGCTCCACCGTGTGGACGCTCTCGAGGTTTTCCTGGGCATTCCCGGAAAGCTCCTGGCTGCCGGCCGTCAATGTGTAGGAATCCCAGCCGCCGCCGGTCCCGCCGCCTCCTCCCCGCAGGAAGCCGTCCGTCCCGCCGGCAAAGGCCCCGAAAAGCAACCCGGGGACCAGGAGCAGGGTGGCCAGGACCGGCAGGCGGGATTCCCAGGCCGGGTGGCCCACCGGAATCCCCGCCGGGTCCGCAGGAGCCGGGATGGCAATGCTTTCCTGCACGCCGGGCGGCGCTGGATATGGCTGAGACGGTCCGGTCGATGCCAAAGCCTTTTGCTGCCTTTTCGCTCCCATCGTCTGGCTGTAGAGAAGCAGCAGGGCGATGGTCACCAATCCCACGGCGGAAATGGCGCCCCAGAACAGCTTGGGCCGGTGCATCTCCTCGGCCATTGCGGCGTACGCCACCCCGCCGAGGATGTTCCCGGCCGAAAGGCCGATGAGGGGCGGGATGAATGCATACGCCATGTAGACCGTCAAGCGCTCTTTGGGGGCGATTTTCGACACGTAGGCGATATAGGTAGGGTGCGTCACGAACTCGCCTATCGAAAAGATTATTATGCCGACAAAGAAGACAGTCGCGATGGTGGTCAGCCCCAGCACAAGAAGCCCCGCAATGAAAATGCCCATTCCCAGGACCATTACCTTGAGCGAATCGTATTTTCCGAACAACTTTCCCAGGAACGGCCCGAGGAGGATTATCGTGCCCGGGTTCACGATGGCCACGAGCGCCGGGGGGAACCAGTCCCCGAGCACGCCGAAGTCGAGGGCGTACAGAAGCAGCGCCAGGTGGTTCGTGGCGTACATGAACCAGAACCCGGAGTAGATGAGAAGGAGCGCCATGAACCGGAAATCCTTCAGGACGAATGCCGCGCCCTTGAATATGTCGGCGACGCTCTTTTGGGGATTGGGTGGAACCGGGTTCTTGAAGACGAAGAGCGCCAGCGCGATGTTGACCGCGATGAGCGCCGCAGACAGGTAAAACACGTAGACATAGTCCTGCTTGGGGATGAAAACGGAGATGATTATGGGCATCGAGAACGAGCCCAGGTTGATCATCCAGTAGTAGATGCTGTAGCCTAGATTCCTCGCCTCGGGCTTCGTGGTGTGCGCTATGGAGGCCGATATTATCGGCTTGAACGTCCCCACGCCCGTCCCAAAGACGACGAAGGCGAGCACGAACGCCTCGAACGTCGTCATGAACGACGAGGCCAGGTAGCCGAAGATGACGAGGGAGAGCGCCAGGACGAGCATCGGCCGGAAGCCGTACTTCTCGACGAGCGCGCCGCTGATTATGGGCAGAAGATAGAGAAACGGCGTCAGGATGCCCAAAAGGAGACCGAACGCGGTCGTAGGGAAATGCAGGTTGTACACGAGATGGTAGGGCAGGACCGCCAGCATCCCGTAGTAGGCGCCCCGCTCGAAGAGCTCGATGGCGTTGACCACCCAGAAAAGCCGAGGGAACCTGCCGAACAGGTCCTGGAGGTTCAATGCCCGCGCCCCCCGAACGCCTTCGGCCGCATCCAAGACGGCGCCAAGGTTTGTATTCTATTTATAGATTGTTGAATTGGCCTTCATTTCCTGGTATAATATGTATGGCTGATCTCAAGCTCCCAGTCGTTTCCGGTGTCGGTGTACAATGTGGCGCTGTACGGGTTGGTCAGGTCCCCGCAGGTACCGCATCTCACCGTCACGCTGAAGGGCCCGGGATTGGAGTCCTCTCCGGGCTTTCCGGGGTCGAGCTTTACGGAGACGGACACGCTGCCTTCGGCGCCGGGGGGGTTCTTCACCAATGAGGAGATCTCCACCGTGCCGTTGGGCGCCGTGACCTCCAGCCCGAACTCGTCCGGCTGGTTCTCATAAACGCGGACCAGGCGCCGGATATCGGGCTCGTCGGTCCATTTCAATGTGAATGTGACATTGACCATGTTGGAGCCCGGGACCTCCACCTCGAACGTGGTGTCCGTGTTCTCGTCGGAATGGCCGGAGCTGCTCCCGGCAAGCCCGGTCGTCAGGGTAAACCGGGACCAGGAGCTCTCCTGCATGGTCCCGCCGTCCCGGAAATAGCGGTCCGTCCCGCCCGAGTAGCCCCCGAACAGAAGGCCCGGGATTACCAGCAGGGCAACGGCCACCGTCAACTTAGATTCCCAGACAGGGTGATTCGTCTTCCCGGACCGGACTGTTGACGGAGCAACCCGGTCCGTCCCCGCAAGCGCCTCGGACGGAGGCGGGTAGGGCATGGGCGCCTCCTCGGCGCCGGCTTCCTCGACGGCCCTCTTGCGGCCCAGGTACTGGCTGTAGAGCATGAGGCAGGCGATGGTGAAAAGACCAACCGAGCCGATTATCGCCCAGAAGAACTTCGGCCGGTGCGCCTCCTCCGAGAATATCGTGTAGAGCAGGGCCACCAGGAAATTGCCCGAGGAATAGCCTATCAGTGCCGGGATGAAGCTGTATCCCATGTAAACGGGCACCTTGTCCTTCGGGGCGATCTTCGACACGTAGCTGATGTAGGTCGGGTGGACGATGAACTCCGCAACCGAGAAAATGACTATCCCGGAGACGAAGAAGGGCCAGCTCCCCGGAATGCCCATCATCATCAGGCCGGCTGTGAAGATCGCCATCCCGCCGATCATCGCGTGCAGCGAATCGAATTTTTCGACGAGCTTGCCCAGGAACGGCCCCGCCGCTAGGATGGTTATCGGGTTCACCACGGCCACCATGGCCGGCGCCACGTCCCACACCTTGAAGTCGACCATGAAGAGCGTTATGGCGGCGTTGTTCACGGCGTACATGAACCAGAAGCCGGAGTAGATGACGAGCAGGATCATGAACCGGTAGTCCCTCAGGACGAGCGCCGCCCCGGCGAGCACCCCCGAGACGCTCTTTTTGGGGTCGGGTTCCACCGGGTTCCTGAAGAACAAAAACGAGAGCGCGAAGTTGGCGGCCATCAAACCAGACGAGATGAAGAACACGAGCCCGTATTGTTCCTTGGGCACAGCCACGGCCACGGTCAGAGGCATGAGGAACGAGCCGACGTTTATCATCCAGTAATATATGCTGTAGCCCAGGTTGCGCGTGCCTTCGGAAGTGGTGGTGGCGATGGTGCCCGAGGTCATCGGCTTGAACGTCCCGGTCCCGATGCCCAGGATCATGAACGAGACCAGCATCAGCTCGAATGTCGTCGCCGTGCCGGCCAGCGCGTAGCCGGCGGCTATCAGGAGGAATGCCGGCACCATCACGGCCCGGAAGCCGTACTTGCCGGCGAGCGCGCCACTGATGATGGGCAGGATGTACAGAAACGGCGTGAGCAGGCTCAGGAGAAGCCCGACGAGCTCGGTCCGGATGTGCAGGTTGTAGACCATGTGGTAGGGCAGTGCCGCCAGCATCCCGTAGTAGGCGCCCCTCTCGACGAGCTCGAGGGTGTTCACCACCCAGAAGACCCGGGGGAACTTCGCAAACAGCCCGTTGAACGCCATATGGTATTTGCCGTCGAAGCCAACGGCAAGAGCCTATTTATAAATTGTTGGAGGGGTCGGGTTCCGGGCGCCGCGAGCGGGCGATGACCCCCAGGGGGAAAAATTTAAGTCCGCCGACGCCGATTCGATGCAGGCAATTCTCCGGGGGAGGGAAACCATATGACGGATCTGGCACAGTCTGTGATACACAAGGAAGGGAGCATCGAGGTCCTGACCACCGACCGCATCTCATTCGGCCACCGGGGCGACAAGGTCGTCCTCCGGGGGCCGCTCCATGCAATGGTGCATTACAAACGACCGGACGGCGGCTACAAGGGCGCCGAGGAGCTCATCCTGCGCGCGCCCAGCGAAACGAGGGAGATAGCCTGCATGGAGAGCCAGGGCGACATGTACGACGTCCACATCACGGACCTCGGCGGCATCCCGCCGGCGCCGACCATCATGGACCATGTCATCCAGAAAAAGCACCTTGACCACAACACCACGGGCGGGTTCACGATGTACCACCAAAACGATTCCATCTCGCTTCGGGGCCCGGCATCCTACCACATCGAGTACAAGAACAAGCAGGGCGGGGTCAAACGGGCCGAGGATGTCACCTTGCCGGGCATGGCCGACATCCGCGAGTTCGTCAACCGGTCCGCCGACGAGACCATTTACATCACAGGCACGATGCTCGGGGCAGGCGCCGCGCCGGCCCAGCAATATGCCGCCCAGCCCCAGATGCAGTACATGCCCCAGACCGCCCCCCAGCCGGTGATGGCGCCCCCGCCCATGCCAGCCTCGCCACCGGCCCCGCCGATGTTCCCGGGGGCGTTCTGCGGCAGGCTGCCCGACGGCATCCTCGTGAAGGCCCCGAACAACGACAGCGTCTACGTGATGCAGGGCGGCCAGAAGCGCCCCCTCACGGGCGAGGGCTTCAACCGCATGGGCTACCGCTGGGACAGCATCTGGGTGCTGCCGCAAAACGAGATAAACAGCGTGCCGACGGGGCCGGTAGTGAACTGAAAAGAACAAGGCGCATTGGGCATGGCGCAGGGCGCAAGGTGCGAGGGCGCACGGCTCAAGGAGCAAGGAGCAATGGTCGTGACGAGCCGCGGTACAGCTCGTAGCACACTTTTCCTGCCGCCCCCTCTTCACGAGACCCCTTGCGCCCTGCGCCCTGAGCCCTGCGCCTTGCGCCATGCGCCTTGATCAATACTTCCCGTCCACCGTCGCCCTCTTCCCGCCCGAGTAGCCCCGGCCCAGGAGACCGGCCCAGAGCATCGCCGAACGGACGCGCTCAAGGTCGCTTTGGCCGATTGCGGAAGCGCCCAGCACGACAAGCGCGTCGTGCAGGGCGTCGAGCTTGGGGGTGGTGAACTCGTCCTCCCCGGTGCCTATCGCGGCAGTCAAAAGCATTGTCGCCAGGACCTTGTGCGGGTCGGTGTCCGCCCGCGATCGCAGCTCGACGAGCATCATCTCCGAACGGGCTTTCAGCCGGTCGAGGAAATGGCACCGCAGGTCATAGTCAAGGATGTTTTTCCGTATCTCGGCCAGAACGGCCAAAAGGGCGTCCGATTCGGCCCGGAAGGAAGCCATTGTCGTTTCCCCGGAGACCCATCAGCGGGGGGGCAGATAGCCTTTTCTCCGGTTTCATTCCTTGGGGGCGCCCTTTCCGGCCGGCCCGGCGCCTTCCGGCGGGGGCAGGGGCTCCGCCAGGGGTTCGAGCGCGGCCTGCTCCCCGATGAGGCCGGGCTGGCCGCCGTTCCCTTTTGAAAGTTCGACGACCTCGGGCTCGACTATCTCGACGTGGTCGGCGGCGTGTCTCACGGCGCGCATGGTAAGCACATTGCCCGCAAGCAGGATGGCGCCGATGGCCGCATACAGCCCAAGATTGACGCCCACCCAGGTGTTCTGGACCCGGTAGCGGAAGAACTCCCAGCCCAGCACCCCTGCGAGCCCGAGCACCAGGAATGCGATGACGAAGAGCGCCCATTTGCCCTTCCTGTCGTAGAACGCCGTCAGCTTCATCTCCACCTGCGGCCGGCTCGGGAAAAGGAAATAGGCAAGCAGGCAGACTACGGCCGCGGCGAGGGTGAAAACGAACCGGGTGGCATTGTCCCAGAGCACGAAAAAAGACAATGGCTCTCGAATTAAGAACTTTGTGGTTGACGGATTCGCCTTTCCATTTCACCATAACGATAAAATAGGCGTGACCCTTTCCGATTTCCGGGTGTGCTTGTAATGGGGAGGAGGGACGGTTGAATACCGCCAAGCTCCGGCCCGTGGCCTTTCGCCGGCTGGGCGCCGAGACCGCCCTCGCCGCCCTCGCCCTGATGCTCGCCGCTTCCGTCCTTCCCTGGGGGAACCTCGACGTCGAGACCAAAATAGGGATCATCCCGGTGACGCTGGATGCCGATGTGTACGGCTACGGCATCAACTACGAGGCGAACCTCAGCGGCGCCGGCCTGTTCTCGGGCGCCAATATCCCCTCGAAGATGGCCGACAACAAGGTCTTCCTCACAGGTCTTGGAGGCTTCCAGGAGACCATCGGCTTCGTCAAGGGCAGCTCCAAGGAGAAGGTCGCCTACGCCACCTCCTACACCTGGCCGCCGCCCAGAAACGGCACGGCCGAAACGAAGCTGACCACGATGGTCGGCACGATTCCCTGGTGGCCGGTGGGCCTAGCGCAGGATGTCGGAATCTCCGTGGAGCTTTTGACGGCGGTCAATGTTTCCGAGCTCAAGATAGTCAAGGTCGTGTTCGAGCTCCACCGCACCATCGGCGGCGCCGACCGCTACAAGGTGGTTTTCGAATCCTCTCCCGGCCTGGTGCTTTCGAAAGCGGGCGACCGCAAAGCGGTCTGGGGAAAGGTCACCGTTGACGAGGACTTCGGCAACTTCACAATCCTTGCAAAGGTCCAGCTCGAGCTCAAGGACACCTTCGGCAACACGAACCGGCGGGGGGACGGCAGCTACTACGAGCTCGCGCCGCCTCCCAAGGAGGTGCGGCTCTGGACGATGGGGACCGACAAGACCGTCCGGCTCGGCATGATGGTGGCGGCCTTCCCCCTGAGCCTTCTGGCCGCGGTGCTTCTCGCCGCCGGTGCGGTTCTGGGCCTGCTCGGAAGCGCCCGTGAAAGGGCGGCGCGATGGGCCTGGAAGCTCTGCCTTGGGGGCTCGGTGCTGGCCATCCTGGCGGTCCTGTTCTATATGCTGGGCATCTATGCCCTCATCGACCTTACCGGCTACGGGGAATGGTTCAGCTGGAACCCGCAGTTCTACATTGCGGTGGCGGGCGCCCTCTTCTCGCTTGCACCGGGTATCCTCCTTCACGTCGTCCGGCCCCCTCCGCAGCCGGGGAAGAAGCCGGCGCCCGGCGGGAAAAACAGCCCGGCGGCCGGGGAAAAGCCGGCCGGCGACGGGAAATCCACCGATAAAGCGGGCGAAATACCCCCCCAGGCCCCCGCTGCGGGGGATGGTGAAAAATCAGGGCCTTCAACCAATAAGATTATTAAGTGAAATGGCATGATTTGAGTTGGACGGCATGGCCGCAATCCCTGTAAAAACGGTCATCGGCGCGCTGGCGGTCGCCGCACTGGTCTTCAACGGCTACTACGCCTACGTGATAATGGGCGGCGAGGGGACGGGCGGGGGCTGGCTGGGCGGGAGCGGCGGCGGCGCTGACGGCGACCTGGGCGAGCTGACAGTGGCGGTGCCGCAGTTCAACCTCTACGACCTCATTACTTACGACTACCACGTGTTCGCCGAGCTCTACTGGAAGAACATGAGCTCCGGCGAATGGGAGGACTACACCCTCGTGATAGACGGCCAGATGAAGCGCTCCTACCCGGCGATAGTGGACGCCGTCGACGGCTTCAACGTGCCCCACAAGTGCGTCGAGTTCGACACCGACACCACCGCGGCGTTCATACTCTATGTCAACGCGAGCGGCGCCGAGCCGCTGCAGATCGGCGGGAGCCTGGAGGCCAAGCGCAAGGAGTACATAGAGCTCAACAGCCGGCGCCCCATCGACGCGCTCACCGAGGCGTCCGTCGCCATCGACCGCCTGCCGAAATACAACCTTCCGCTGAGCTTCGAGGGCTGGATTGACGCCTACCCCGACCCCAACCGGAAGCTGGACGAGACCGTCGACGACAACATATTCAACGCGGGCCAGACGATCAAGCGGGGCGACAACGGGACGTTCGTCATCGCCCAGGAATACGCCCAGTACGGCTTCTCGATGGCCACGAGGTACAACTGGTCGGCCGAGGCGGCCCAGCGCGTCTCCGGATTGAAGGCGCTGCGCATCAACATAACCGGGACGCTCTTCGGCGCCGAGGAGGGACAATCGACCGAGGACTGGTTCGTGTTCAACCAGACCGTGTGGGTCTCGGGCGACTGCTCGTTCCCGGTCAAGCGCTACAGCCTCACGGACATCTACGACGAGAGCAAGGACCGGGAGAACAACACCATGGTCTCCCGCACCGTGTTCGAGCTTTCCAACACCCTTGCCAAGAACGGCTACACGCGTGGCCAGTCGGCCATCCCCTGGGGCAGCCCCGAATCCACAGCTTTCGAGAAGCGCCACCCGGTCGGCGAGTTCTCCGGCTGGCAGTACACCCCGTCGGACGGCTCGGGCGTCCAGGGGTCGAGCTTCACATTTGGCATAGACGGGGCGGTCTCGGAGGCGCTGAAGAACTCCACCGGGCTCCAGGGCTTTGTTTCGAGCTACAACCGCCCGGGGCGCAATTGCATGGTGGACGGTGCGCTCTTCAACTTCACGCCGGACCCGACCGACCTCACCGGCCAGGCGGGCGTGTACCGCTGGAACCTCACATTCGGCGTTCTGCCCGACCAGGCCGAGCAGGCGGCGGCGCGCCAGTCTAACAAGTGGAATTTCCACTACTCCATTGTCGTGGTGGACAACGTGACCTGGTCGATAGAGCGCCTCCGGACGGTCTACCGCCACAGGGTCTACATCGAGCACGACTGGGGCCCCCAGCGCGGCTACAGCGCGTTCAACCGGGAGTTTCTGGCCTCCGAGGGCGTTACGCTCGCCTCGAGCGAGCAGATAATGATGCTCAACGCGAGGATAAAATCGAGCACCACGGACACGCGCACCGGCGACATCGACTGGGAGGAATCCACCTATTTCCTGGGCGCGGCCGGGATGGGCAGCGCCACCCCGGGCCTCTCGATGCTCCAGACGCTGACCGGTCTTACCTTCCCTTCCGTCGACTTCGCCTGGGGCGTGCAGACCCAGACCGTGTACGAGCAGGGCCACACCTTCGGCGCGGCGGTCGACGTCGAGACCGGGCAGCTCGTGTACGTCATGGACATCTCGGGGACGGCGCTCCTGGGGCTTTTCGGGTAGCACGAGCGGGAAGCGAGAAGGGACGAGGACCGGCCCCTGGCTGCCAGATTTCTCCTTCCCGCTATACCCTTCCCGCTCGTCTTCCCCGGTAGCGCAATCTTTAAGCCCCTATTCCCTATCCGTGGCGGGAGGGGGCGGCTCCATGTCCGGCAAGGCCTACGTCACCGCGGCCAACCTCGACCGAAAGGTGGCCCTCTGGAAACGGGCGATCGCGCCATACGAGAGGCACCCTTTCGAGCTTCAGGCCGACAAATGCGCCCTCCTCGTGGTGGACATGCAGCGCTATTTCACGGAGAAGGCATCGCACGCCTTCGTCCCCGCCACTGAGGCGATAATGCCCCGCCTCCAGGACATAATAGCCGCATTCCGGGCGAAGGGCCGGCCGGTCTTGTTCACGCGCCACAGCCACCGGCACGGCGAGGAAGGCGTGCTGGGCGTATGGTGGAAGGACACCATCCGCGACGCGGCCGCGCAGAGCTGGCTTGACCCGCGTCTTGACACGGCGGGAAGCCCCGTCATCAGAAAAACGCGCTATTCGGCCTTTTTCGGGACGGACCTGCATGCGCGCCTCTGGAAACTGGGCGTGAGGACCCCGGTCATCGCCGGGGTGCTGACGCACCTTTGCTGCGAGACCACGGCCCGGGACGCCTTCATGCGCGACCTCCAGCCGGTGGTGCTGATGGACGCCACGGCCGCCGATGACGAGGTGCTGCACGTTTCATCCCTCAGGACCACGGCGGACGGGTTCGCCGAGGTCCTGACCTGCAACGAGCTCAAGCGGAGGCTGGGGTGGAGTTGACCGCGTCCAGACGCTCGGCGGATGCCATCGTCGTCGGGGCCGGCCCCGCGGGCCTGGCGGCGGCCGTCCAGCTCACAAGGCAGGGCATCGACACTGTCGTTTTGGAAAAGGACCGGCCCGGAGGCCAGATAGCCACCGCGAACCGCGTCGAGAACTATCTGGGGCTTTTCGGGATCGCGGGACCCGAGATCGCAAGGCTCTTCGTCAGGCACGCGATGAACGCCGGGGTCAGGATCGTCAAGGCCGATGTCGCGGCCGTCACCGGCCGGGGGCCTTTTGCCATCAGGACCGACAGGGGAGATTGGCGCGCCAGGGCCGTGGTGGTGGCCACCGGTGCGGCGCCCAGGGAGCTTGCAGGCGCCGATGGAGTGGTCGATTATGACACCGGGGACCTCGACGCCTTCCGCGGGCGGTCCGTGCTGGTCCTGGGCTCGGGCGATGCGGCGTTCGACCGGGCCCTCAGGATAGGGCCGGTGGCCTCCTCTGTCCGCATAATATGCCGGGGGAAGCCGACGGCCCTCCCGCTTCTCATCCTGCGGTGCCGGAAGGCGAGCATCCCGGTCGTGGAAGATGCAGGCGAGCCACGCGTGAGGATGGCCGGCCTCCGGTTCGAGGTCGGGACCCGGAAGGGCACACTGACGGCGGACAGGCTCCTCGCCAGCATCGGAAAGACCGCCCGGCCGCCCGGACTGCCCCGGCCCATTGAAAAGCTTGCGCCGGCGCTGCCCGATGGCCGTACGACCGTTCCCGGCCTCTGGCTCGTGGGTGACCTGGTCTCCGGCCGGGAGCGCTATCTCTCCACTGCCACGGGCATGGGCCTCTCAGCGGCAATGGCAGTCGGGGAATGGTTCAAGAAGGCAAAACGCATTGGGGGCCGGAGATGACGCCCCTGGAGGTGGTCCATTCCGGCGGCCGGGGAGACCTGGCGACGGTGCACGTCGCCCGCTTCCGGGGCGACGACCGCTACCTCGCCGAGTTCGTCGGCTCGCTCTCGGGGAGCCCCTCGCCGGACGAGAAATGGGTGGCCATCCTCTCCACGCAGTACGGCTGCCCCGTGGGCTGCTCGTTCTGCGACGCCGGGGACCACTTCGACGGCAACCTGACGAAGGACGAGCTTCTGGCCCAGCTCGACTGGCTCGTGGAGGCGCGGTACGGGAGCCGGAAAGTGCCGACGCGCAAGTTCAAGGTCCAGTTCGCCCGGATGGGCGAGCCGGCCCTGAACCCGGCCGTCATCGATGCCATCCGGGAGATGCGGACCAGGTACGACGCGCCCGGCCTGATGCCCTGCGTGTCCACCGTCGCGCCGGAGGCCTCGGGGGATTTCTTCGAGCGGCTCCTCAAGGCCAAGCGCGAGCTCTACGACGAGAGCTTCCAGCTCCAGTTCTCCGTCCACACGACGGACCCGGCCCTCCGCGACAGGCTCGTTCCCTGCCGGAAATGGGACCTTCCAAAGATGTCGGAGTACGGGGCCCGGTTCCACGGCGGCCGGGGGCGCAAGGTGGCGCTGAACTTCGCCCTGGCGCCCGACGCGCCCGTCGACGGCGGCGCGCTCGCCCGGCACTTCGACCCGGCCCATTTCATGGTCAAGCTCACGCCCGTCAACCCCACGGAAAATGCGCGGTTGCGGGGGCTCGTGTCCCCCCTTGGCCCCGGCTTCGGGGAGGGGACGCATCCGGTGGTCCGGTCGCTTGCGAAGGCAGGCTTCGAGGTCGTGATTAGCATCGGCGAGCCCGAGGAGAACGCGCTCGGGAGCAATTGCGGACAGGTGCTTGGATTGTGGAAGAGGGCGCAGGGCGCAGGGCACAAGGCGCAAGGCTGATGGGAAAGGCGCAAGGGTGAAGGCGCAAGGCGCAAGGCTGATGGGAAAGGCGCAAGGGTGAAGGCACAAGGCGGCCCGGGGACGAGGCGCGGAGGATGGCCAGGGTTGCCAGGCCGCAGAGAACCTGCGGCAGTGCGCCACGGCCGTTCGTTTCACCACCTCCTCACGCTCCCCGGCGTAAACGATGGAGCTTCAGACGTCCCAGGGTTCGAAAACCCCGAACTGAATTGCCGGGCATCCCTTGTCCCCTGCACCTTGTCGCTTCCACCCTTGCGCCCTGCGCCTTGCGCCTTGCCCCTTGTGCCTTGCACCTTGCGCCTTGCCTGCATTTAATATTCAATAAACTTATAATAGTCCCTAAACGCATATTATATGCCAAGGGGCGGAAGAGGCAAAAGGGGATATCCGATGGCCGGGGAAGACCAGGACGGGGACACGGGCAAAAAACCGATAAACGAGCACGTCGAGGAACTCGAAAAACAGCTGGAGGAGCTGCGCCAACGGCTGTACACAAGCCAGGAGAAGGCGCGGGAGCTCGAGGCGCTCCAGTCCAGGTACGAGGACCTCTCCGCCGTGTTCAACAAGATAAAGAAGCCCCCGCTGATCTACGCGTATGTCGTTCGCAAGGCCGGACCCGACCTGGAGCAGGGCCAGCTGGTGGTGGCCCGGGGCGCCGACCTGCTCAAGGTGGAATCCGGCGGCGTGGACATCGACACCCTCCAGCCCGGGCAGTACGTCTGGGTGCATCCCCAGACCTACGCGGTCCTCCAGGCCGCACGGCAGAAAAACGAGGGAATATTGGGCAAGATAGTCGAGATCCTGGAAGACGGCAAGAAGCTGGTCGTCAGCACCGAGGGGGACATGACCAAGCGGATAATCGATTGCCCCCAGGAGTTCTGCTCGCAGGCCAAGATAGGTTACCAGGTCACGCTCCTTCCCCCCACGATGGACGTTTTGGACATAATGCCCAACTGGGACGTGAAACTGCTGCTTCTGGGCGAGCGCCCCGAGGTGTACTACTCGAGCATCGGCGGGCTGGGCACCGCCATCGAACGCATCCGGGACGTCATCGAGCTCCCCTACAAGGAGAAGGAGCTCTTCGAAAAGGTGCATCTGACGGCGCCCCGGGGCATACTGCTCCACGGTCCGCCCGGGTGCGGGAAGACGCTCCTCGTGAAGGCCGTGGCCTCCGAGAACAAGATGACCTTTTTCAACGTCAGCATTGCCGACATCCTCAGCAAGTGGGTCGGCGAGAGCGAGCGCATCGTGAAGGAGCTCTTCAAGCAGGCCAAGGAGCGGCGCCCCTCCATCATCTTCTTCGACGAGATAGAGGCGCTCTTCACCGTGCGCGGCCAGCTCGACACCTCCGGCGTGCACAAGAACATCATCGCCCAGATACTATCCGAGATGGACGGCATCGTCGACCTCAAGGACGTCTACGTGATAGGCGCCACGAACCGGCCGGACCTCGTGGACCCGGCGCTTCTCAGGCCCCGGCGGTTCGACGAGATAATCGAGATATCCCGGCCCGACCGCAAGGCCGCCGAGGAGATACTCGCGGTCTACCTCAACGACAGGCTGCCCATCGACGAGTCGCTGATGCGCCGGTACAAGGGCGCGGCGGGCGCGGTGAAGCACCTGCGGGGCTACATCCTCGACGAGATCTACGGCAAGGACAAGTGGATAAGCGTCAAGCTCAGCCCCGACGCCAAGGAGGGCGTCAGGACCGTCCTTCGAAAGGACATCATATCGGGCGCGATACTCGAGGCCGTCGTGACCTCGGCCAAGAAGAACTTCGTGAAGCGGGCGATGGTCAAGCCGAAGAAGGAGCGCGAACATGACGGGCTCTGCGAGGCCGACTTCGTCGAGGCCGTCGAGGAGGAGTGCAAGGAGCACGCCATCACCGAGGTCCAGACGCTCGAACGGCGCCAGCGGGAGCTGCGCAAGGCGGTCGGCGGGGACCCGATGGTGGGATGAGGAGACCGTGAACCGTGAGCCGTGAGCCGTGAGCCGGAAGAAACGGCGTCGTTATCCGGCTCACCGCTCACCGCTCACCGCTCACGGATTGACAGGGAACGATAGCATGAAGCGAAGGATCCAGGGCACGGAGCACGAGTACACGCTGTTTTGCCAGCGGATGTACGAGCGGGGCTTCGACCCGCACGTGCTGGCGCTCCAGGCGGTTCACGAAAGCGACCTCCAGGGCGCCGGCGAGTTCCTGGTCAACGGCTCGAGGGCGTACCTGGACGTCGGCCATTTTGAGCTCTCCACCTGCGAAACTGCCGATCCCTTCGACCTGCTCAGGTGGGAGAAGGCCGGCGAGAAGATAGTCGACTGGGCCAGAAAGAGCGTCGAGGAGCGCCAGGCCGGAGAGGGGTGGCGCATCTGGGCCTACAAGAACAACACCTCCCCGGACGGAACCTCCTACGGGAGCCACGAGAACTACCTGCTCGACCGCGCCGTGGACTTTCCCGAACGGTTGCTTGTCGAGCTCGTTCCGCATCTTGCATCGCGGATGATCTACACTGGCGCCGGGGACATCCTCGAGGGCAAGTACGTCCTTTCCCCGAGCGCCTACCTGACCTCCACGGTCGTTTCCGGCAACACGATGCACGGCACCGGGATAATCAACACGCGGGACGAACCGCACGGGGACCCCGGCCGCTGGCGGCGCCTCCACCTCATCGTCGGGGACGCCCTGATGAACGAGAGCGCCATCCTCCTGCGCAACTGGACCACAGCCGGCATACTCCAGCTCATCGAGGAAGGGAAGCTCAAGGATGTTCCAAGGCTCGAGGACCCGCTGCGCGACATGTGGCGAAACATCGAAGAGACCAATCCGGCAAAGTGGAGCTTCACGCTCAAGGACGGCCGGAAGGTCTCTCCCATCGAGATCCAGCGCTACTACCTGGGGAAGCTCGAGGGCATCGCGGAGGGCAGGCAGGACCGGCAGGCCCTGAAGCTCTTCGAGAAGGTGCTCGTCCTCCTCGAGAAGCGGAAGACCCGGGAGGCGGCGCGCCTCGTGGAGTGGCTGGACCGCTACCTGGCCATCCAGGAGCATGCCGGGGATGGCGAAAGGAACGATGCGGAGACGGAGATGACCGCCTGCAAGCGCTACTCGGAGCTCTCCGAGGGGCGGTCGCTCTATCACGACCGGGTGCGGCGCGGACTTGTGGACCGGCTTCTCTCCGACGGCGAGATACTGAAGGCAATAACCGCCCCGCCGCCGGACACGCGGGCGGCGCTGCGGTACAAGATATTCAAGAGGTTCGAGGTGCAGACGATGGACTGGAGCCGCGTTACCGTCAAGGACGGCGGGTATTCCCGGGAGATCTGGCTGAACGACCCCTTCGAGAGCGACCGGGAGGCCATCTGATGGGAGACCAGGAGGAGGCCCAGAAAAAGAAAAAGAAAAAAGAAGAAGGAAAGCTCGAGTTCGACGCCGGGAAGGTCTTCGGGCCCGAGGAGGGAAAGGCCGACGACTTCAAGCTCGAGACCGACCGGGAGAGCTCCCGCTACAAGGCCCAGAAGGGCGAGGGCGGGGACCGGAAGAAGGAAGGCGCCTGAAAAAAGCGGGAAGCGGGAAGGGGGACGACGAATGATCGCGTTTGGAGGGCCGGTGGTGAAGCGGGATGGCGGGGGACAATGACGGGAAGCCGGCGCCGGTGGTTCCCCTTCTTCTGGCCGGCTATGCCGCCTGGGTCGTCATCGTGCTCTGCATCACCTCATCGGTCGAGCCGGGCGCGAGGGTGCTGGTCGCGGGCCCGCTCCTCGCCATGGGCGCCCTCATCTCCGGCATGGGCTACCTCTCGCTTCTTCGCAGGCGGGCGCTGAACGAGCGCCGGGAGGCGCTCGGCCGGCTGCTTGAGAAGAGCCGGAGGGGGCGGGGCAATTGACCGGGAGAACGCCCAGAGCTCGATAAGAAACATTTATAACCAGCGATATGTTTCATGGATTGTGGGTGCGATTGAATGGCAATAGGGTTCGTACTGATTAGCACGGCCCCCGCAAAGGAGCACGATGTGTACAACGACCTTTCCAAGGTCAAGGAGATCGTCGAGCTCCACCCGTTGTTCGGGGAATACGACCTTATCGCCAAGGTCGAGGCGGAGGACTTCAACCGCCTGGGCCAGATAGTGGTGGACAAGATCCGCTCGATAACCGGCGTGATCGACACGAAGACATTGACCGGGATAAAATTCTGAAAGGGTGGAAACGATGACGGCTGAAATCAACCTCTTGGACATGTTCCTGAGCATTCTGGTCCTGGCATTCGGGATATTCTCGATGATAGCCGGGGCCTTCACGGCCTATTTCGGAACCGGCCGGAGCCGCTCCATCGGCGGGGCTCTCATCATACTCGGCGTCATCGGCTTCATAATACTGCTGTGGTTCATGGGCATGTTCGGCGCCTCGGTGGGCCGGCCTCTCGTCTGGGACACGTCAATGGTGATAGCCGGTTTCGTTGCCGTCATCGGCGCGCTGGTGGGCGCCCTCGTGGCGCTGGGGATTTTCCTGGTCGCCATAATGAAAAGCTGAACCGCTCACGAGCGGGAACCGGGAAGCGGGACCGTGGAAGACCGGTTCCGTGCCGGTCTTCAACAGAGCGTGCAGGGGCCACGACGCCTGCCCGGTTCAAGTTCCACGCCCGCCCGCCCGCTCCCTGCCCGCTCCCCGCTCGTCAAAAAGTATTATATGTTTTTCAGCCTTTCCCTGATTGCTGGCGGTGGTGGGACCCCATGTCGGTTGCGATCGTTCTGGGCAGCAAGTCCGACCTTCCGGTGGCCAGGGCGGCCACGGAGGTCCTCAAGGAGCTCGGGGTGGCGTATTCGGTGCACATCGCCTCGGCCCACCGCACGCCGGGGCTCCTGCGCGAGCTCGTCGAGAAGAGCGCCGCCGGCGTTTTCATCGGCATCGCCGGGCTGAGCGCGGCGCTTCCGGGCGCCATCGCCTCCCACACGACGAAACCGGTCATAGGCGTCCCAGTCAGCGGGAAGGTCAACCTCGACGCCATCCTTTCCATCGTCCAGATGCCACCCGGAATACCGGTCGCGGCCGTGGGACTGGACTCCGGGGCCAACGCCGCGGTGCTCGCGGCCCAGATACTCGCCGTCTGCGACATCGGCCTCGCCGAAAGGCTTGCCCGGAGGCGCCGGGCGATGCAGGAAAAGATTCTGGCGGACGCGAAGGAACTCGGCGATGTTTGATCGACGGGCAATAACGGGCAATACCGGGCAATGCGGGCAATACGGGACGACGAGGCAATGCGGGCATTGCGGGGACAACGGTCGCGTCCGTGCCCATATTGCCCGTTTCACCAATTGCGGGCATTGCCCGTTATTGCCCGTCCGTCCCATCATTCCCAGTTTCCACTATTGCGTTGATTGACCGTATCGCCCGCATTGCCCGTTCAGGCGCTTATCCCTGCGCCCTTGGCGGCGGGGCCGTCGCCGAAAGCCCTGTCTGCTGGGGCGACTTGCCTGGCACATAGACCTGGGCGCCCGGAATTGCCGGTCCCGTCGGGGCCATCTTCACCGGCGCCGCCGATTTGAAGTCTCCCCGGGTGAGCCCCATCACAATGATGAGTATCACGGCCAGGATGACGAAGACCAGCCCCTCGGCCACCGCCAGGCCGTACACCGAGTTCATCTCGGCGCTCCTGCCCAGCTGCTCCGGAAGGTAGGACACGAGCCCGAGCTGGAGGAGGACGACCGCCACGGTTATCAGGACTATCGCCACGAGCCACACGAAGCCCATGACGATGTACTGGCGCAACACGTGGCCGAAGTCGAACTCCCGCAGGTTCTTTTCGATGGCCATCTCGCCGATCTCCCAGAACCGGCGCACCCCGTGGGTGTACTCCAAAAACAGGAGGAAGAACACCGCAAACAGCAGGGCCAGTATGAAGTCGGCCGAACCCAGCGAGAGCTTGCCCATCGCGAGCATCGCCGGCCGCGTCGTCGCGCCGGCTATGATGAGCGCCACCGAGCCGATGGTAGTGATGTTGTTCAGCTTGCGGTTCTTCTGGTTGATTATCGCGAGGAACCCGCAGACGATGCCGCCGGCGGTGAGGCCTATTCCGGCGCCGGACAGGGGGGTCATCCCGCCGACGCTGATGAACGAGTGGAGGATGCTCAGCGAGGCGGCGATGAACATGAATATCAGCGCCAGGATGCGGATGGTCCCGATCTCGCGGTACCGCGCTGCGACGTTGATGTCGGGGCGGGGCGGGGCCGCCGGGCCCTCGGGCGCCGGCGCGGCCGCCGCGGGTGGGGCTGCGGGCGGCGCGGCGGGCGGGGCCATCGGGGGCCCGGGCGGTGCGGCGGGAGGCATGGGCGGCGGTGCTACGGGGGGCGTCGGTGCCGTCGGGGGTTGTGCCTGTGCCATGTCTTTCACCTCAGATCCTCTTGGTCTCCCTGAGCACCGCGAGCAGCGGCGTTTTCGGGTCCCAGTCTATGACATTGGCGCCGTAGCCACGCAGGTCGGAAAGCAGTATCTCCCGCTCCAGCTTGAGTATCTCGTACGGGAGGGGGTCGCTCACGCCCTGGCGGGTCTTCTGGCGCGCCTGGAGCTCGAACTCTATCGACGAGGGGCAGATGATTATGACCGGGTACTCGAGCACGCGCAGGGTGCTCACGCCCTCGGCGATGGTGTCGTCCCCGTCCAGGCTCGAGATGAGCATTATGGGGGAGCGCTTGGGAAGGAAGGGCGCCGTGTAGTCCACCACGCCCTTGAAGGGCAGGTTCCCGTCGGACTTGGCCCCGGCAAGGGCCGTAAGCACCTCGAAGAGCTGCTTCTGGCCGCTGCCCTGCTTGATGGTGAGCAGCTTGTCGCCGTAGACTATGAGGCCGACGCTGTCGCGCCTTTTGAGGAAGAAGTTGGTCATGGTGGCGGCCGCCCGGGCCCCGTACATTATCGGGTTCTGGGCCTCGGTGCCGTAGCGGCTGAACTCCCGCGCGTCAAGAATTATGACAACGTCGGATACGGCCTCCACCTCGTGCTCGTTGACCAGGAGCTTCCCCTTGCTCGCGTACTGCTTCCAGTTGATGTTCTTGAAGGGGTCCCCCGGCAGGTAATCGCGGACCAGGAAGAACTCGGAGCCCGGGCCGGGGCGCTTGACAGGGGTGGCGCCGGGATAGAGCTTGAGCGAGCGGGCCTTGATGCTTATGTCCTTGACGTCCTCCACCCGCGGGAAGACGGTAATGGTATGGAGGTCCTCGACGCCCGCCTCCTCGTAGAAGAGGGCGTAGACGTCCTGGGAGCGCATGGAGACCGGGCCGATGGTGTAGATTCCCCGCAGGGGCGCCACGAAGCGGTAGTTGATGATGGTCTTCTCGCCACCCCGCATGTCCAGAATCAGGTAGTTGGAGCCCTCGCGTACGTCCAGCTGCTTGGGGAGCTTGTCCCTTATCTCGAGGAAGCCGGTCCGGGTGAGCCTCTTGTTGTGGAGGGAAAGCTGCACCGAGACATCGCCGTCCTCGAAAAGCTTCTCGCTGGAGATCTTCCTCGAGGGGATCACCCTGGAGACCCTCACGAGGAACAGGCTGACCACGAGGTACGAAAGCAGCATGACGCTGGTCAGCATGAGCGGAAGGCTCCGGAACACCAGCCCCAGGAACGACAGCGACGCTCCCAGGCCCAGCACCAGCACGCTCTTCTTGGTCCACATCGAACTTCACATCCGTTTGGATTATCCGACCTTTCGGTCCTTTCTCTGGCGAACGGGCGCGGCGTCGCACGGCTACCGGCGCGGCGCCGGCCCGTTCGCGGCTGACGGGCTCCGGCTTACACCGCCGGAACGGGCACTTCCGCGAGGATCTTCTTCAGGATGTCCTCGGGCAGGACGCCCCGTATGCGCGGCTCGGGCTTCAGGATGAGCCGGTGCTGCAGCGAGACCACCGAGATGAACTTGACGTCATCCGGCGTGATGTAGTCCCGCCCGTTTATCACCGCATGCGCGCGGCCCATCTTGAACAGGGCCAGCGAACCCCGGGGGCTCGAGCCGACAAGGACGCGCGGGTCCTCGCGGGTCCGGGTCACGATCTCGACGATGTAGGTCAGGAGGGCGGGGTCCACGTGGACCTTCTCGACCACCTGCTGCATCTCGATGACCTTCTTGGGGTTCGTGATGACCTCGAGGTCGACGTCGTCCTTGCGCCTGAGCTCACGGCGTATCAGTATCTCCTTTTCCTCCTCGCGGTTGGGGTAGCCGACCGACATCTTGATCATGAACCGGTCGATCTGCGCCTCGGGGAGGGGGTAGGTCCCTTCCTGCTCGATGGGGTTCTGGGTCGCCATGACGATGAAGGGCCGGGGCAGCTTGTGCGTGACGCCTTCGATGGTGACCTGCTTCTCCTGCATCGCTTCCAGCAGAGCGGCCTGGGTCTTGGGGGGCGCCCTGTTGATCTCGTCGGCGAGCAGGATGTTCGTGAATATCGGGCCGGGCCGGAACTTGAACTCGTTGTCCTTTTCGTCGTAGACGTAGGTCCCGGTGATATCCGCCGGCAGCAGGTCGGGGGTGAACTGTATGCGCTTGAACGTGCACCCGAGCGCCTGCGCGAAGCAGTTGGCCATGAGCGTCTTGGCAAGTCCGGGGAAGTCTTCGAACAGCATGTGGCCGTTCGCCAGTATGGTGACCGCCACCTTGAGCAGCACCTCGTGCTTGCCGATGATGGCCTTGGCGACCTCGCCCATGAGGGCGCGGGAGGTGTTGGCGACCTCCTGTATCTCCGCCATCGTCGCTCCGCCGCGTCCGGGCCCCGGCATCCTGCCGGGCATCGGCGCGGGCGGTCGCGTTGCGCCGGGCGGCGCCGGGGCCGCTGGCCTCGGCGGGGGTGCGCCCGGGGCGCTCATCGGTCTGGGTGCTCCTGGAGCCGGGGGTGCCGGCGCAGGGCCCTGCGCGGTAGCCGGATTCTGGCCTTGCGGGTTCATCATTTTTCTCACATCCTACTTTCTTTTTCCGTCAGCAATCCCTTGTTTTGGGACATGGAGTAGTGATATATCTATCTTATGCCTTCCCCCACGCCCGGAGCTTGAGGGCCGTGGCCCTCACCTCCTCCGGCGTGTACACCTTCTGCTCGTTCAGGAGCAGCTCGTTGAGGTCGTGGTCCTTTATCAGGTTCGCCTTCTGGGCCGGGGTCAGCGCGCCCAGCTCCTCTGTCGAGAGGCTGTTGAGCATGCGCAGCTTCTGGAGCAGCGCCCGCCGCAGATGGTCCACCTGGACGGCGCGCGTGTCCGGCAGCACCGCCCGGCGGTGCACGGAGGAGATGTCGAAGCGGTGTATCCAGGTCTCCTTGTCGCGGGCCCGCAGGACTATCACGGCGAGGATGAGGAGGATGCCCAGGGACAGGAGGCCGGCCTCGAGAGGGTTCGAGGTCACGATGGTGAGGGTCGTCATTGTGTCGTAGACGGCCGCGGTGTACTTCGTCTGCGGGTGGCGGCTCTCGTCGAAGACGACCTTTCCCCCGCTGGGCAAAAGGTAGCTCACGAGCGCGGTGACGAACTGCTTGTTGCTTCCGCCGCGGGCCGAGGCGAGGTCGACGTCCTTGTTGTGGGCATATATGGGATTGAAATTCATCGTTTTTATGTTGTCGATAGTGAGGAGCATGCTGTTGGTGAAGATGGAGGTGTCCGAGATGAAGATTATCTTCCCGCCGGCCGTCATGCCCTTGTTCAATTCGTGCTTGGGGTTGAGGCGCACCTCGAGGACCACCGGGATGTTGTCGTGGGCGTCGGACGGGTCTATCCTTCCGTTGTCGTTGCGGTCGACGTAGCTCTTGCCGCTCCCGTTGGCTATCATCGTGTAAAGGAACTCGCCCTTGCTCGCGTCCTCGTAGGACTGGTTCGCAAGCCCGGTCGGTTTGCTCAGAACGAGCCAGTACTTGTTGAGGTAGAGGTTCGCCGGGACCATGGGGAAGTCCTCGGTCTGGAGAAAGTTCTGGTCCCACATTTGCCCGCCGTAGAATGTGACGCCGAACTTGTTGGACAGGTCGTCGGCGTAGCCGGTGTCGTCGGCGATGATGACCTTGCCTCCCTTCTTCACGAAGTCCTGGATGATGCTTATCTCGGCGGCCCGGTATTTCTTCTCGACGCCGACGGAGATGTAGAGCGCCTTGGTGGCGTCCTTGATGTCCCGCAGTATCGCGGGGCTGCCGATGATGCTCAGGGTCTCGACGTTGGTCTGGCCCGCGACGAGCTCCCTGAACTTGCTGAGCTGCTCCCAGCTGCGGTCTTCCGTCGAGGGAAAGGCGTTGAGCCGGATGGTCGGCTCCTTTCCGATCGATATCGCCGGCACCAGGAGGTATCCGAGCAGGATGCCCAAAAGCAGGACCAGGGCCACTATCCTCTGTACCTTCATCGTTTCACCCCTAAAGCACTCTCTATATTTAACCTTTTAAAGGGCGCCATTTTACGGCCCCTCTTTTCGCTCGGGCATGCGCGGCGGTTCGGCCGGCGGGCGGACCTCGGTCGGCGCCACCGCCGTGGCCTCCGCCGTCGGCACGTCCACGTTCACGACGCGCTTCTGGCCGTCGGCGGAGGTCACGTAGATCTCGGGCTCGGCCTCGTCGGGCAGGGCGCCGGCCTTGTCGGCGAGTATGGCCAGCTGCTCCTGGGTCAGGATGACCTTCTCCAGCGAGTACTGCACGGCGCGCAGGGCGTTGATGGCCCGGCCGCGGTCCGCCTCGCCCATCTCGTGCTGGCTGTAGCGGGCCTCCTCGAGCACGGTCAGGAAGTCGTTCATCGCCTTCTGGTCGATGGGCAGCGCGATGCGTATGGCCTTTTCGAACTCGCGGAACGTCTCGGAGTCGCGCCTCATGTAGCCGTAGCGCTTCATGTTCGCCGCCAGCCGCCGGTAGGCCTTGAATATGACCGCCGCGTACTCGTTGCCGGCGACGAGCTGGTCGGCCGCCCGGCGTATGATCGTCTGCATGCCCCTCAGGGCCCGGCGCTTGTTTATCTCGTACATGGCGTAGCCGGCCACAATCACGATGACCATTATGATTATAAGGGTGAAGACCCAAAGGTAGCTCGGCACCACTATCTTGGCCGGGATGATGTAGGTGATGGGCTTCTCCCCGGTCGAGTTGATGTACTTCATCTTGAGCTCGCCGTCCGGCATGAGCTCGTAGGAGCCCCGGTAGGCCGCCCAGAGGTGGATCTTCCATCTCTGCTCGGTGTCCTGGTTCTCGCCCATTGTGAAGGTGACGTTGAAGTTGAAGTAGCCCTGAAGGTCGGTGTTGCCAATGGCTACCTGCTTGTCCTTCTTGTCCTTCTCTATCTCGGGGTTCTCGATGTCGATGGCGCTCTTCTCCAGCGTGTAGAATATGGTTATTGTCTGGTTCTGGAGCGGCGTGAAGGCGTCGTCGACGAGCCGGACGCGCCCGCTGAGCCGGTGCTTCTGCTTGAGCGTCTCGTTGGGGAACACGTCCTCGAAGCCGATGAGCGTCCTTCCCTTCACGAAGATCGTGGTGGCGTTCGAGGTCGGCAGATACGAGGCGCTGCCGTTGTAGTCGAGGGATATCTCCCGTAT
>Ga0233425_10003093_pt1 | contig 31116 bp, 63 predicted proteins | sample Watercolumn_Towu_2_FD_181712 | JGI IMG/M metagenome (GOLD analysis project Ga0233425, IMG submission 181712) | Freshwater microbial communities from Lake Towuti, South Sulawesi, Indonesia - Watercolumn_Towuti2014_140_MG | ecosystem: Environmental > Aquatic > Freshwater > Lake | place... | reverse complement strand
CCCCCTCCCGGAGCCCCGGCCCCCGTCCCCCCTCCTCCCCACCCGGGGACGGGCCCGGGAACGACGAGGCCCCGGCCCCCCTCGCGGGGGACCGGGGCCTATGTGACTTTCGAGCTTCTGGTTACTCGACTTCGTAGACCGTGACGTCGTCGGACGTGAAGTCCAACAAGAGGACGCTTCCGTCGAAAAGGAAGACTCCCTTGCTGCGAATCACCTCTACCCCGTCTGAGGTCGAGATGCCGTCGTGACTGTGGAGTCTCGACAGGAGTTCTCGTGCTAGAGGTAGCAGGAGCGCCTCGGGTATGACAAGCTCGAACGCTTGTTCGTTCTCAGACTCTTCTGTGGTGGGAGCGTACTGGGTACTCATGGACGCCTCGGTGGGTTCATCACGGGTTTGAACGGGCGTTGTGTCCGGTCGACGCAGTTGGCGCACAGGCGTGCTCCGACCCGGACCGTGGAACCGTACACGGCGGCGCCGTCTTCGTCATAGAAGACGAGGCGGTTCGTCGGTGTGATGACCGAGTTGTGGCAGCTAGTACACTCTAGGACTTGGTTGTCTTTCATAGCCTCTTCACCTCCCCGCTTTCGACCTTCTCCGCAGTTTCCCGCAGGAACGCTGGGAGGACTTCCCTGCACAGGTTCGACGCGATGGTCACGACACCGGTCTTCGCGTTGACGAGCAGGAGGACGTGGGCCACGTTGACCGGTGCCGCAGCTCCCAGGATCACGCTCGCCTGCTCGGTGAACTCTGACTGCGGCCCAGCCAGCTCCATCTTGATCTGGTCGTCGACCGGTCCTTCGAGTATCTTCTTCGCTATGCTCATGTGTTCTCGCCTTTCCTAGCTCGCTTCCGGGCGCGGTTCAGCGCTAGCTGCCAGACCGCGTCGAGGTATGGTCGCTCGCTGAACTGTCCGGGTGCTACCTCCCACCACCCGCGCAGCTTCCCACCGTCGCGTTCGGGCGAAGCGACAGCGCCCGGACACGGCTTCACGATGCCGAGGTAAGCCTCGACCTCGGAGGCCGACAGCGGCCTACCGAGCCTCTTGTACCACCCCGTCGGTCTCCTCCTCGCCGCCCTGGACAGCGAAGCGACCATCTTATCCCAGCCTGCCATGGTTTCAGCTCCCGTGAGCGACGAACCCCGACCGATGTAGAGTCGGTCGGGGCTCGTGGCTCGGTCGCGGGACGAGTCTCAGCTGTCCTCGTCCTCGTCTTCGTCCTCGTCCTCGTCCTCGTCGGACTCCTCGTTGGCCTGCTTGATGCCGGCCTCGACGCCGTCCGTGAAGGCCGAGACGATGGCGCGGGTGATCCTCTTCTGCTCCTTGGGCTCCTTCTTCGTGAACCCGCTGGGCAGGTCCACGCACTCCCACAGGAACTCCGTGGGGTCCTTCGAGAGGATCTCGATGTGTCCGAGGCTGCTCAGCATCCCGAGCAAAGCCCCGAGCTTGTGGCTCTCGTTCTTCTTCGTCTCGATCCAGCCGTCCTTCCCGCGGGTCCCGTCGGGGGACTTCCCGGCCTTCTCGGCCAGGACGCGGTCGAAGTTGTCCACGAGCGTGTCCGCGGTCGGGCGGTCCTCCGGCTTCAGGGAGAGCATGAGGACCTCCTTCTCCATCACGTCGTTCGTCAGCTTGAGCGGCGAGGTCCGCCACCTCTCCAGGAGGCCCGGAGCGGTGGCCAGGGCGTCGTAGAAGCGGTGGAGCTTCGAGACGTAGGGCTGGCTCTTGCCGATCTTGTTCGCGATGGCGGAGTCGTTCAGCTTGAACGAGACCACCAGCTCGCCGACGAACGCACAGAGGTCCGGCCCCGAGATGTCCTCGCGGACGATGTTCTCGATGCCGTTGAGGAGACGCGCTTCCTGGTCCGACATGTCGCGGACCACGACGCGCACGAGACCGCGCTGCGCCTCGGCAGGACCGCCGTAACCGGCGGCCTCTCCGAGCTCGACCACGGCGCGGAATCGCCTGAACCCGGCGACGAGCCTGACCTTACCGCCGGCCTTCGCGGGCGGACGGCAGAGGATCGGCTCGACGTTGGTCCCGGTCTCCAGGATGGAGTCCTTGAAGTTGTTCCAGAACCCCTTCTCGTGGACCACCTCCTTCTTCCCCTTCTTCGGCTTCTTCGCTCCCTCCACGACCTCGGGGACCTCCGGGGTCTTCTCGATGTCCAACCAGAACGCGCCCGAGCGGCTGTTCCACTCGTAGTCGGCGTGGATCTGGCGGACGTCCATGAAGATGATCTTCTCCTCCGGGGTGACCCCGTTGCTCGGGGTGGACTTGGGGGTGGTGGCCGTCTTTTGAGTCGTCGTCATTGTCTTCCTTCTTTCGTCCAGGTGGTTCGTGTCTCTGACGGAGGGACGCTAAACCTGGGATTAGCGTACCGTCCGTGTTTTCTCGTCCGACGGACGTGTTCGTCCGTCCGTCGGGGAGCCGGTGTCCGGGCGTCGCTGTTCGCGAGGGCCGGTCGGGTGATGTCAAGGAGCGGGGCGGCGGTCGGCCGCGCGGGCGGAGAAGTATGGTGCAAGCGGCGTGCCGCACGTAACCCCGCGGAACTGTTAGGGTTCTTCGGCTGCCGCGTAGACGGTTTCGCTACGTCCAGCGTAGAGCCGTTCGCGACGATGTGTAGCGCTCTTCGCGGCGTCACTTCCTGCGTCCTTTCGCGTCTTCCTCCGCCGGTCGTGGCTGTAGGCCCAAGTCGGTCATGACGAGCTCCTCCTTCACCCCACTAGGACCGTGTCGGTTCTTCACGGCGACGAGGGCCCGCTCGTCCTTTCCCTCGGCGAACATCACCAGCGTCGTGTCGACGTCGTGCTGGAGGTTCAGTCCGCCGGCGAAGAAGTCGTCCTTCGTAGCGTGGTCGATGACGATGGCGTGGGACCTGTTCGCGACGACGTGCTGCTTCAGCTTGCGGAGGACGTCCATGGCGCCAGCGTTGTTCGTCGCTCCGACCATCCCGGGGAGCGAGTCGAGGATGACGAGCTGACACGGCGGGCCGCTGTCGAGTGCCTCGTTGATCCACGCCCCTCCGAGCGCGTTGAAGACCTCGACCCTGTCCATGACGTCTACCCCTATCCTCTCGGCCCTGGCCCTGATGTCCGAGTCGGACTCCTCGGCCGCGACGTAGAGGCAGCTGTTCGTCCTGGCGGCGACCTGGAGCATGAGCGTGCTCTTCCCGGTCCCTGGCTCTCCCCCGACCAGGCTGACGCACCCTAGCGGGAGCCCGCCGTTCCACGCCAGGACGCCGATACCTTCCGTCACTATCCTCTCCACGAAGGAAGTCTTGACGTCCCGGAGCCTGGTCCGGTTACGTCTGGCGGTCGAGTTGCTCACCTGCCACTTCCCGCAGGAGGGACACTTGGAACCGCCGGTCGGTATCGTAGCGTCGCAGAGTGAGCACTTCATGGCGTAATCCTGGGCTTAGTGGTCGGGAGTCGGTGTTGACTTTTTAGGAAAACTATGCTAGCATGTTCCTTGAAAGATGGCAAGTCGCCATCGAGAAGGAAAGTACGGAACAATGACGAAAAAGACGGAGAGCAAGGGTAATCCTGAGATTGCGCCGAAGGCGCCGGGGATCGTGGTCGCGGCCGACTTCGACGACATCGAGGTCGCGGCACCGGACGAGAACGTCGGGCTCGCGGAGATCCTGGCGGCCATCGCGGACCCGACCACGGGCGAGGTCCTGGACCCGAAGGAGTGGGAGGCGTCCATCGTCGGCTCCGACTACTTCTGGCCCGCGATGCAGGGACTCGTGATCAAGGGCAAGATCCTCGGCGTGGACGAGCGCGCGACGAGCTTCATGGTCGACGGCAAGCAGCTCGTGGCGAGGTTCTACACGTTCGAGCTGACAGGACCGTGCGTCGCGATCCGCTCGGCGGACATGCGACCCGGGCAGCCGCTCCCGAAGCCGGTCCAGTGCAATCCCGGGCAGCACGTCGCCGTCCTGGAGCGCACGATCCTGCGACGCCTGGAGAACGACATCGGCCGCGAGGTGATCGTGATCTGCGACGGCGAGGGTCGGACGAAGCGTGGTCTCCGCCTCTGGCGGTTCCGCTCGTTCCGCAAGGTCGAGGTCCAGGTCGTCGAGACGAAGGCCCTCGACGGCTCGCCGGCGCCTCGGTCGCTGCCGTCCACGGCGAGCTGAGCCATGGCGAGGCCGACGCGCCCCTACGGTCGTCGAAGCGTCAGCAGCTACGAGCGGGACCGCGAGTACCTCCTCCGGCTGCGTGGAGCGATCTGGCTCGACCACCAGCTCGACGCCGAGAAGGTCGGGAGGGTCTGCCGGATGATCGACGACCTGCTCCTCGCGCTCCGCGACCTGGCCCCGCCGAAGCCGGCGGACCCGCCGAAGACGGCCGTCGGATGAACGAGAGAGAAAAAGCCCCCCCGACGGAAAGGCGGCAAACCGTCGGGGGGGCCCGGTCGCTCGTCGCGGCCGACGCACGGCGGAGGGGGGGATACGCCGCACGGTCGACTAGACCGACCGAGACGACGGTAACACTAAAACCAGGATTAGAGCAAGATGGCTGACGAGACCAAGGTGGTGGAGAAGGTGGCTGAGGCGGTCGTCGGGGTGGACCTCCCCGGTCTGCACGCTCTGGCGGTAGCGCGTAAGCCCATCGTCGTCGAGCGGGTCGGAGGAGAGCGACCCAGGGTCGTGCTGGACCTGGAGAACGACATGAACGCGAGGGTCGCGATGGTCGCCTACGCTGGCGCCTGCGAGGAGGAGGACCCCGAGCTCGCGAAGGCGCTGATCGCCCTCTGCGGGTGCGAGGCCGACTGATGAGGCCCCTCCTCGTCGGAGAGAGCTACGACGGTGAGTGTCTCGGTCTAGGGACGAGCTCCGGTCGGAGGCTCTGCTCCATCATGGGCCTGGACGCGGAGGAGTACCTGGAGCGGTTCATACGCCGGAACCTCTGTCCGTTCGAGTGGTCGCCGAACGCGGCGCAGAGCACGGCCAGGAACATCATAGTGAACGCGATGTTCGGGGTCGGCTCGTCGCGGATCGTGATGCTCGGACGACGGGTCGCTGACGCCTTCAGGGACGGGTTCACGTCGCTGGGGGCGGTGGACGTCCCGAGGTTCGAGCTGCTCTGCGGCTACCGCTTCGTGCGGTCCGACGACGAGGTCACCATGGTCGTCCTCCCGCACCCGAGCGGTCGGTGTCGCGTGTGGAACGAGAAGAAGTCGATCAGGCGTGCCCGCAGGCTCCTCGCGGAGGCGGAGATCATCCCGCTCGTCCCGGTGTTCGTGCCGAACAAGAGGAAGGCGAGGACCGGATGAGCTGCTACTGGGACGTCTACTGCCGGTCGTGTGGTGTAGGCGCAGACGTGTGGTGTAACAGCATCACCCCGGTCTCGGACATCATCAAGGTCCTGTCGTACTGGAGACACGTCGACGTGGCGATGGCCGGGTGGGTTGACCTCCGGTCACCCGCGTTCGAGAGCGGCGTGTCTGGACTGTCGGAGTTCGCGCGAAAGCACCATGAACACGACGTCGTCGCTCGAAGTGAGTACGGAGCGGAGCATGAAGTACCTCGGTGGCAAGAGGCAGATCGCGGGTAGGGTCGAGGAGCAGATCCTCGCCAGGTCCGTCAGCCGGGACAGGTACGTCGAGCCGTTCGTCGGCGGCGCGTCGATCTGGACGCGACTCGCTCCGAGGTTCCGGGAGGCGCACGGGTCGGACGCCCACCCGGACCTGGTCCTGTACCTCAACGCCCTCCGCGACGGTTGGGTTCCACCCGTGGAGATGCCGCGGGAAGAGTACGACGCGCTCCGGGTCGCGGAGCCGTCGGCGCTGAGGGGACACGTCGGGTTCAACTACTCGTTCGGGGGGATGTGGTTCCGCGGGTGGCAGGGGGACCTCCGGGACGGGAAGGGGAGGACGAGGATGGAGGACGGCTACCGCGCGGCGCTCAGGGACGCCCCGCTGCTCGCCAGGTGCCCCCCAGTCCTGAGATTAGACTACCGCCAGGTCGAGGTAAGGCCGGGCGACGTGGTGTACTGCGACCCGCCCTACCACGCGACGGAGGAGTACGACGTCGGGTTCTGCTCCTACGCATTCTGGGCGGTAGCCTCCAGGTGGGCTCGCCTAGGCGCTACCGTGGTCGTGAGCGAGGAGACCGCACCGGACGACTGGGTCGCGGTGTGGTCCTACGCGAGGGCGACCATGATCGGGTACGACCCGAGGACCGGGGAGCGGAACCCCTCCCCGCGCAGCGAGCGGATCTTCGTACACGAGTCGCAGGTGACAGCCTCGGACCGGACGAGGCACAAGCCGACCGGGTGGCCGGCGATAGAGTAGAGGAGAGGACGATGTGTCAGACGGTGAAGCTCACACAGGCTCAGTTAGGCTACTCCGCGTCACTGCTCATAGACGGGATCGTGTCCGACGGCGGGGAACGAGGATACGCCCTCTACGCCGCGTCTCGTCTTTTCGGTGTCAGTGTAAGGACGATCCGTCGTTGGCTCGCCGCGTACCGTAAGAGTGCTCTCGGTGGTGGGAGCAGGTACGAGGAGAACTGACTCAAGCTGACAAGTTTGAAAGAGTAAAGGAGGAGCCGATGAGACGTGTCGTGCGGAAGGTACGTTCCACGGAGGAGGTCACGGTCGAGGTCGAGGACGGGGAGTGTCCGGCGTGCGCGGCGATCCGAGAGGGAGGGTGCGACTCGGGCGTCATCTTCCTGGAGTGTGACGGGGTGGTCTATCGCTGTGAGGTCATGTCCCTACCTGGGTTCAGGGTCACCACCGTCTTGTGTGAGGTCTCGACCTACGAGGCGGCGATGTCGGTGACGGGATGAGGGTCGAGCACGTCGGGCTGCGGATCATGGTGGAGCACCTCGGGCTCCGCAAGGTGGCGAAGAGGTTCGGGGTGACGGAGCGGACGGTCAAGGACTGGCTCAGGAACGGGCTGCCCAAGCGACGCGTCCAGGAGGTCAGTAAGCGCGTCTCGTACAGCGAGCGATCCACGAGGGGTGCTTCGCGACAGCGCCGGTACCGCGAGCTCGGGTGGCGGAGGATCAAGAACTTTTCCGCGGTCGACGAGCTGATCGGGTCGGAGCCAGGTCACGCGAGGGAGCGCTGGAGGAAGCGGCGAGCGTGGTGGGCGAAGAACAGGCCGGACGAGAGGCTCCCGCGGAAGGTCGACATCATGGTCGACGCGGAGGGGAGACTGCTCTACGTGAACGGGGACCAGGTCGTGTGGCGTGGATACCTCGTCAACAGGTTCCTGTTCTGGACGCCGGCGACGTACCTCGATGGGTACGACACCGACGACGAGTTCAGGCAGGCGTACGAGACGCTCACGAACGCGACCGTGAGGATCTTCTTCTAGGGGGTAATCCTGGGATTGAGTCGAAAGAAAGGCGAAAGATGGCGAAGAAGACGAAGGTTGAGAAGGTCAGGGAGGCGCCGCAGGAGGTGATCAACAGGCTCAACGTCCTGAGCACGGAGGTCGGGATGCTGATGTCGGCCGTCCGAGCTATGCGACGGGACCTCACGGAGAGGAGGCACGTCAGCGTCATGCTCCTCGGGACGGGTAAGGAGGAACCCGGTCACATCTTCCCGGTCATGCTGGCGGAGTCCTACAACGTGGAGCCCAACAAGGACTTCTTCGGCGAGCTTGAGACGATGCTACCAATCGCACCCGGGGCGTGGCTGGTCGTGGTCGGGGCACCCTTCCTCAAGCAGGTGATCGTCGGACGTGACCTCCAGGTAGGGAACATCGGGAACGGGTCACCCGTCGTCCGGCTCCGGGACGAGGTTCCGGTGGGGCAGCGCGTCAAGTTCGTGATCTCGTGGGGAGAGTAGGTGATGGTCAAGATGGAGATGAGTAGTGTGTACGGGAAGTACGGGAAGGAGCGGAAGGATGGAGCGTAGCTTGTACCATTACCACACGATGATGCTCCCGGTCGGGGTGAGGGTCGACCACGTCACGTACAGGGAGGGACAGGTGACGTTCCGGTGTGAGGACTACGAGAGCCTCAGGTTGCTGGCTGAGAATCTTCGGGAGGCCGCGGAAGACATCGAGAATTTCGTGAACGACTACGACACGGACGACTCGACGGAGCGGGCTGACGAGTACACTGAGACGGAGGACGAGACATGACGACTTCAGAGTTTCTGGCGATGCGTTCTTGCTGGGAGTGTAATCCTTCGCACGAGCACCTGAAGAGGGCGAACGGTAAGTTTTGGTGTTTCGTGTGTGGTCGTAGGTATGAGGATGGACGGTTTGGTGTCGTCGGGGAAGGCTCACCCGAGACGACCGACGATTACACAGAGACGGAGGACGAGACATGAAGACGAGTACGGTGCTCCACGAGTGCGACGTGTGTGGACAGAAGCGGGTCGACGGAGCGCTCGTGCCGGAAGGATGGACGTCGAACTGGGGGTTCGAGCTCGTCTGCGGTAACTGCGACATCTCGATAGGTCGGTACGTCGACCAGATACGCGGAGAGAGAGCCGGGAACGAGGTCCAGCTCGCGAAGAACGGGAAGTCGGGATCATGACAGCGACACGGAAGTTCACGCTCCACAAGCGGGGCGACTTGGTCGAGGTGCTCTTCAAGGCGAGCGACCGCTTCCGCCAGATGGCGGAGTTCTCGCCGCTCGCGCGGGACAGGGTCGTCGGGGTGGACACCGAGAGCCTGACGAGGGAGGGCAGGCTGGAGACGGTGCTGGTCCCGCTGCACTTCTCTACCGGCGAGCAGGTGATCGAGCCGCGTCTGGAGGACGACCCGCTGGAACTCATGCTGGAGGCCGTCCACGAACGCTACTCGCTACCCGAGGATCGCCCGTCGAGGACGTCGCAGCGGGAGCGTGGGCAGGACGGGAGGCTGCACGGCCGGAGGGAGATGGTCGACCCGGTCCTCCTCGTGTTCTTCAACCTGCCGTACGACGTCGGTCGACTCTGCTCGCGCAACCCTCGACTCCTCCGGGCGCTCGTGAGCGGCGCGGAGACCTACGAGGTGCCAGTCGGGAGGTACCTCGTGGAGGTCGCGAGGATGGTGCTCGGGGCCGGCTCGTCCCTGGAGTGGTACGTGCGGTCTAATCTCAGGATTACCCGCATGCTGGGGATCGACATGCACGGCTACTGGAAGTCGTCCCTCGCCGCGGCGGCGAAGGCCGTCGGGGTGTCGGACAAGGTCGAGATCGACAAGGGGTGGTACACCAGACCGTTCGAGGAGTTCGAGCCGGAGGAGTGGGAGGAGTTCAGGAGGTACGCCGCCGGCGACGTCAAGAGCACCGCGGAGCTGTACCACGCGACGGTCGACCTGCTCAGGACCATCGACGCCAGGGTCGTCAAGCGGACCGGGGTCGTCCCGCCCTCGGCCCCGGGGGCCGCGGCGAGGATCGCGTTCGCGAAGGCGTTCGACCACCACCCGAGGCTCCGCTCGTGGAGGAGGTACCCGGCATGGGCGGACCAGCTCGGCTGCGACGCCTACCGGGGCGGCAGGGCGTTCTGCGCTCGGCCCGGCTCGCACCGCAGGCTCGTCGTCCGGGACATCAAGTCGGCCTACCCCTACGCGATGACGCAGCTCCCGGACCCGGTGACCGTGAAGTGCGAGCGGCTCGCCGCGACCGACCGCGGCGGGTTCGAGAGGATGCTGCCGTCGCTGTGCGGGAGGTTCGGCGTGCTCGTGGTCGACGGCGAGGGACTCGACCCGACGTACCCGGCGCTGAGGACGCACGACACGGCTCGCGGCAGGCTGCGCGGGGTCTACGGGAGGTTCAGGGGACTCGCGGCGACGGTGCCGGAGGTCATGATCGGGCTCGCGGCCGGGAGCCTCCGGGTCGACGCCTTGTGGGACGGGGTCCTCATGCGGGGGGAGAACGACACGTCGTTCTTGCGGAACGCGATGCTCGACTTCTTCGCCGTGAAGAACGACCCGAAGAACGCCCCGCCGCTCCAGAGCATGGGGAAGCTCCTCGCGAACAGCACCTACGGGAAGCTGATCGAGGTCCAGTGTAACCAGTTCTGGGTGGACAGCGACGTGATGTGTCCGGCGTTCCGCGACCTGGAGCCGGTCGCCGAGGCGCTCGCCAGGCTCTACGCGGAGACGGAGCCGGAGTCGTTCGACGACGAGGCAGCCGACCTGATCGACAGGTTGGCGTACCACCTGGCGAGCTGTGACGACCGTAGTTGTCGAGGGTGCGGGCCGGAGCCCGTCGCGACCGGGGAGCCGGCGATCCCGCTGCGGCAGAGGATGTCGAGGTTCAAGCGGTACGAGTGCGGGCAATACTTCATGCCGCTCTACGCGGCGCAGGTCACCGGGTTGACGAGCGCCTCGCTCGGGCTCATGGCCCGCTGCACCGACGCGATGCAGGGGGACACCGACTCGGTCCACACGGAGGCGGAAGGGGTCGAGCACAGGGTACAGGCGTTCTACGACGCGATGTCTGAGGCCGGGTACGCCTGGCCGAGGACCGGGTTAGGCTCGTGGAGCGTCGAGACGCCGGTCCCGAGCGAGGAGAGCCTCTGTGCGAGGATCAAGCTCTACTCGCACCGCTTCGCCGACGGGACGTTCAAGCAGGCGAAGCACGGGTTCAGTAAGTACCCGAACGGGGACGCCGCGCTGCACGAGGCGATCCGCGGACTCCTGGATGGGCGAACGGCCACCTACGAGTCCAAGCCGTCGCCCCGCAAGATCCGCGAGGCGCTCGTCCACGGGCTGCCCGTGGGCGAGTTCGTCAGCAGGGAGATCAACGTCGTGGCCGGGATCGACCCTAATACTGAGATTAGGGACGGTCGCTGCTACTGGAAGCCGATGGAGGACTGACGATGTCAGGACGCTACCCGCTGAGGGTGAAGGAGGAGAAGATGGGACTGAGTGAGGCGTACGATGCGCTGGACGAGAAGAAGGAGGAGAACATGGAGAACCAGGAGACGAGGATGGTGGTGACGGTCGGGCACAAGGACGGGAGGGTGTACCTCAACAACCACGGGGCGGAGGGGGTCCCAGCGAACCACATGTCGTGGCTGCCGGACAAGGCGAGGGCTCTCGCGGCCCTGATCCTCGCGGCGGCCGACGAGGCCGAGGGGGTCAAGTCGGAGTGAGCGAGCTCACGCAGTACCGCGTCATGGTGGCGTGTGCCGTCGTCGCGCTGTCGGCTCTCGTCGTCGCGCTGATCCGGTACGGTTGACACAAGGTCGCGGACCTGTTACGCTTGAGACAAAGGTGCCCGTCTGACGCGACGGGGCGGTAATACCAGGATTAGAGAGGAGTCGAGAGATGTCAGACGTGGTTGTGGCACACAAGAGCACCATCCGTCGGTGGATCGAGAAGATCGCCGACGAGACGGGCAGCAAGGTCGTCAAGTCTCACGCGGCAGAGCTTGCCTACACGCTCCGCCAGATGGGAGAGGGTGGCGCCGTCGGCTGCGTCCTCGGCGCGGTGGACGCGGAGTTCGGCCTGGACGTGAAGGGTGTCCCGATGGACCTCGTCGCGTCGGCGGTCGGGGTCGGCGGCGCGATGTACTTCGCCACCGAGGACTTCTCGCACGACCTGCGGAACGTCGGGTCGCACTCCTTCACGATCTTCACCTTCCGCAAGACGAAGGAGCTGATGCAGCGGGTCAAGACCGCGGTCGGCGAGGAGAAGGACGAGTCGACCAGCGACGTCGGCGAGGAGGACCCGGTCGTCCAGGCCGCCAGGGACCTGTAATCTCAGGATTAGAGGTCGCACCCCGCCCCGGTAGGCCGCGAGCCCCGGGGTCGAGGTGTCGAAAGGGGGTCACTCCCGACCCCGGTAGAACAAGGAGACACACATGCGACCCAACACCAAGCAGCTCGCCATGCGCGACCCGGCACTCGCCGCCCTGATGGGCGTCGACCTGGGCGCCGACTTCGGGGCCGAGTTCGGCGACCCCGACGACGACTACGGGGCCGAGTTCGGCGACCCCGACCACGACGAGGTCGGCGACGACGACTACGGGGCCGAGTTCGGTCTCGCTAGGCGTCCCCCGTCGGCCCAGCAGCTCGCCGCGATGTGGCGCGCCAAGCAGCTCCGCATGGCGAACGCCAACCGCCGCGTGCGGCTGCTCGACCCGAACCGCGGCAGCGGCCTCAAGGTCGAGCGGTACATCATGGCGCTCGACACGACGCTGACCATCCCCCTCCCGTCGGCGGTGACCCTCCAGGGACAGCCGGACTGCACGTTCCGTCCGCAGCGCCTGACCATCGTGGTGCCGACCCCCGGGTTCGTCATCATCAACCAGATCCGCATGGCGAACGTCAGCATCATGATCGGCCCCGGCTCGGTCGACGCGTTCCAGTTCAACGCGAACGGCGTGGGACAGACGCTCGACATGCCGACGCTGACCCCGGCGAACCGGGCGACCGTCACGGGAGCCTACACCGGGTTCGCCGGCGGCTTCCCGGCGGGCGGGTACCTGCTGAGCGCGACGTTCATCGGTCCCGCGAACCTCGCCGGCGGCAGCGCGATCTGAGCTGCCAATCCTGGGATTAGGAGCCACCAGTGGAGATCACGTTCAGCCTCCCGCACGTCTTCCACCCAGCGGCCTCGCAAGCCGAGGAAGCGACGGCGCTGCAACTGTGCCTCGAGTTCCTGATCTCGGTCGACAGAGCGTTCCTCCGACTCCACCCCCAGAAGAGCCTCTACCGCTCGGGGGTGGTGTACGGGAGGACGCAGGAGTGGGACACGGTCCCGGCGGTGATGGCGAGGGGGTACGCGGACTGCAAGTCCCTGTCGGCTTGGCGGATCGCCGAGCTGAGGGAGCGCGGAGTGGAGTGTCGGCCCGTCTTCCGGTGGGTCAGGCGCCGCGACGGACACAAGGACTTCCACATACTCGTGGCGGTCGACCGGAAGGGCAGGACGGAGCCCCTGTGGGAGGACCCGTCGAAGATCCTGGGGATGGGAAGCAACGAGAACGTCTGGTTCAACAGGAAGTAGGAGACGACGAATGGCGCACGAGGAGAAGCAGAAGGAGCTCGGGGAGAAGCGACTGAGGGTCCCGAGGGGCCTGAAGGTCGGGATCGTACAGCGGCTGAGGGGGACGCCCCTGGCGAAGATCGGAGCCGTCTCCGGCCTCGGCGCGCTCGCCGTGCTCGTCGGGTTCCCGCTCGTCCCGGTGGCCCTCGCGGCGACCGGGGTCGGCGGCTACTACCTCTACAAGAGCAGGAAGTACAGCCTGGCGATGACGCCGGAGCGGATCAAGGTCTACGAGGAGGCGCTCAGGACCCTGAAGGACCCGAAGAAGATCCGGGCCCTCGCCGACGAGTTCGAGAAGGCCGGATGCGTCAGGGAGGCCGAGCACCTGCGGAAGCGAGCCGCGCTTCGGGAGCGGTCCCCCGCGGAGCAGAAGGCGGACCGCGACCGCTACAAGCGAGCGATGGGGGCGGTCAGCTCCTCGAAGGTCTCAGGCGAGGCCGACTACTTCCAGGGGATCGGCGCGGACGGCGCCGCGGAGAACCTGCGCACGAAGGCCGAGGCCCTCCGCGCGGTCGGGAAGTAGGAAGATGACGGCCGCGACAGCCGACCTCGGTCCCTCCGTCGTCGCCAAGATGCGGGCGGCGGCGGAGTCGCTCGTCGTGAGGGCGAGGGCCGGGGACCAGAACGCCATCGCGATGATCTCCCGGATCCGGGAGTCAGTGCCCAGGTCGAGGCGCGCAGCGGCGGCCTACGAGCACCTCCGCGAGTACGTCGCCAAGCACCCGGTCGCGGAGGCCGGGTTCGGCTCGGTGCTCTCCAGGCTGGACACCCCGTCCGCCATGCGCAGCGTGGCGACCGCAGCGAACCGGGGCGACGGGTACGGAGGGCTGGTCCGAGCCGTGGAGCGTCTCCCGACGAAGACGGTCTCCTACACTCGGGCCGCATGCCTCGTCGCCGACGGGAGGAACGTGGACGAGGCCGCGGTCCGGGCCGTCCTCCCGATGCTGCGCGGGGACGCGGTCATCCAGGACGGCAAGGGCGTCTCGCTCGGCGCGGCGCACCGCGCCGGTCACAAGGTCGCGCAGGAGTGGGACGTGACCCTGGAGGGCGGTAATCTCAGGATTAAGCCGGTCGACGGCTTCGAGCTCGCGTTCGAGGTCAAGGGGAAGCCGGTGTCCTCCGCGTGGCTCTTCAGGACCGCGTTCAACCGCGCCCTCTGGACGGAGGACGTGCTGCTGATCGCGGAGCCGCTGAGCGACGCCGCGAGGCAGCCGGTGAGGGTCGGCTACGTGCTCGGCCTCGCCTACTCGATCCAGGGCGTGACGCGTCGAGGACGCAGGATCGGCGACCTGTCGGAGGTCGCCGGATGGGAGCTAGGAGAATGATCGAGCGAGCCTTTCCAGACCTTCCAGGCATCAGGACCGGAGGCTACAGCTTCCCGGGCACGCTCCGGGTCGGGGGACCGGCCCTGGGTGGTCCGCGGGGCGTCCGGATGCAGGTCGGGTTCTACAGCCCGAAGGACGTCAGGCAGCGACCGGCCGGGCTCTACACGGTGCAGTTCAACGTGGACGTCGACGGGGTACAGGACCCGCTCTTCCGCTACCTGAACCCGGTGGCGACGGTGATCTGGTCCGTGGAGGGGAACTCGATCCGGCGTCGCCTCTCCGTCGTGAACGGGACGAGCCTCACGGGGGTATGCGACGCCGTGGAGGTGACCGTCGTCGACGAGACGGACTTCTTCCCGCCACCTGGCCCCATCGACTACCAGATCACGATCTCGGTGACCCCGTTCCCGAGGCCGCGGTCCGGGTCACCGCCGATCCTCCGGGGGACCGCTACCCCGGTCGCCGTCGCCGGCGGCGGTCCGGCGGTCCTGGTCCCGGTCCCGTTCGACGCCGGCGCAAACTCCGTCATGGTGCTGGCGTCGTCCACGGGCGGCGCGATCCCGGTCGCAGGGCAGGAGGACACGAACACGGTCAACCTCGCGTCGTGGACCCCGGACACCAACTTCGTCCCGCTGCTCCCGCAGGCGGGCAACATCTCGCTCTCGAACCTCGGCCCGCCGGCCTCGTCGGCGAGCTTCAGCGTCCTCTTCGGAGTGGACGGGTAATACCAGGATTAGGTCATGTTCAGCGAAGACGAACTCAAGAAGCTGTACGCCCGACAGAACGTCGTCGAGGCTTGGGAGAAGAAGTACGGGGAGCCGGTCCCCCGCGTGATCGCGAACTTCCTCATGACGGCACCCCCGGACGCCATCGTCGCTCGGTTCCGCGACAACCCTGGACCGCACATCCCCCCGCAGGAGGTCGGTGGGGTCGACACGGCACTCATGGGCGGGGAGTGGGAGCAGACCGTCGGGTGGGACTCCTCGCCCGAGCTCTCCGGCGACCCGAAGTCCCTCGCCGAGAGGATGGTCCCGGTCTACGTCGCGGCTTTCGAGCGGGTGCGGAAGCGGAAGCCGACACCGGCGGAGCTGGAGTGCGTCATGGCGGTCGGCCGGAGCGAGACCATGTGGGGGACGGCGAAGTTCCCGGGCGGGCTCGGCCCCGGGATGCACAACCACGGGGCGGTCCAGTGTCACCAGGGCTGCACGGACGAGAACTCGTTCCAGTCGTCCGACACGCATCCCCTGGACAGCGGAGGGAGCGTCAGGTACGAGCAGCGCTTCCGGCGCTACGCCAGCGACGAGGACGGCGCGGCGGGACTGATCAGGAGCGTCGGCAACGACCCGCTCAGGATGCTCTCCTCCAGCGGGGACCTGCTCGCGGCGTTCTCGCTCGGGATGTTCGGGAACCGCTACTACGAGATGTTCAACGCCTCCCCGGCAACGGTCAACGCGAACCGGGCGACCTACGACTGGATCCGTGAGCACGCGACGAGGCCGCCCCCGAAGACCAGCGACTCGTTCCGGTCCGCGATGGCGAGGGCGAAGGACCCGATCTGGGCCGGTCGCGTCCTCATGCACACCATCGGGCTGAACAAGTCCATCGAGGCGACGTGCAAGACGCTCGGGACGAAGCGCCACACGAGGTTCGTGCCTCCGCTGCTCGGCGGACGGGAGGCCATCGGTCTCGGGGTGGGGTCGCTGGTCGGGCTCGCGGCCGGTGGTCCGGTCGGCGCCGGGCTCGGCGCCCTGCTCGGGTTCGCGGCAGGACGGGTCAGTCGGTAAAACCAGGATTAGGAGGTATCTGATGGCGTCTACTGTGGGATGGGAGCTCGGCGCGGACGGCGACTTCGGTCTCGACGGAGACTTGTGCGACGAGGAAGGGTCGGAGTTCGGTGCGGAGAACAGGGACGACCTCGACGCGATCAACCGACACATCGTCGACACCTCTCGGAAGGTGGACGGTTGGAAGGTCGAAGGTAAGATCACGGGATCGCAGTACAGTAAGTTCTTCAAGCTGTACGACGACTGGAAGTCGTTCTACAAGTACGTGATCGGGACGTGGTACGTGAGCGACGAGGACCTGAACGTCGCCAAGAAGAAGCGTGACGACATCAACTTGACGGTCCAGCCGGAAGCTACGAAGACGGCGCTGAAGTACAGTGCGCAGGCGAAGGGAGGCGTCGACGTCAAGAAGTACGAGGCGGAGACGCAGTCGTTCCTCCAGCGTCACTGGCTGCCGATCCTCGGGCTGACACTCGCCGGTGGGGCAGCGGTCTACGTCTCGGGCGCCGCGCTCGCCTACCTCCAGCTCGCGAAGAAGTCGGGAATCATCAAGGCCCTCGGGCACTAGGAGTCTGCACATGAGCAACAAGAGTGATCTGATGTCGATGAACGCCTACGTCGAGGGTCGTTCGGCTCCGGCTCCCGGGGCTCCAGCCTCCGTCGTCAAGCGATGGGAGGCCCTCACGTCGCAGTGGCGCTCGTGGTTCCCCGGGGTGGTTTCGTCCTGGTACGTCAGCGACTCGGACCTGGCTCACGGCAAGGCGATCAGGAACTCCCTGATGTGGAACCAGAACCCGAAGAACTGGAAGGACGTCTCTGGCGGCCACGCTGAGGACATCGCGAGCGCCATGCTCGACGAGAGGTCGAGGAAGGGTCCCTCGATGAGGAAGGGCCTCGTCCCCTCCCACGCCATGTCGAAGGAGGGGATCGCCGACCTCCAGCGCCGCATCAACGCGGCCGGCTACTCCCCCCCGCTGACGGTGGACGGGAAGTACGGCAAGCGGACCCAGGCTGGTGAGGCTTGGCTCAGGGCCGGCGGGTACGCCGCGAAGGAGGCTGCGAAGCAGATCGCCGAGAAGCCCGTCGCCGGGAAGCCCGCGGCGGTCCCGTCGGCGAAGGAGGCGCAGAAGGCGGCGGAGGCCGCGACCGCGTCGCTCGGCCCGAGCCTGCTCGGCGTGCCCATCAACCTGAAGAGCGCGCTGTCGACCGCGGCCGGCGCGGCGGCCGGGTGGTTCGCCGGCGGCCCGGTCGGGACGGTGGTCGGGATCCCGCTCGGGTTCCTCGGGTCGAAGCTGATCCCGGAGAAGAAGCCGTGATCGGGAAGGTAATCCTGGGATTGGGCTCGGTCGCCGGCGGGACGCTCGCCGCCTGGCGACTGACCCAGGAGGTCGTCGAGTCGCGGAAGCTCGGACCGCCAGCCTGGTGGGTCCTCTGGATGCACCCGGTCACCCGGGAGGTCGAGCCGCCGTCGGCGAAGCGGACGGAGGAGCACGCCACCCGGGTCTACCGATGGGAGAAGGACAGCTGGGTCCCGCTCACCCCCCACCTGTACCTGCACGCCTCGGCGGCGACCCTGGTGGTCGGAGGTCCACCCATCGGTAGGCTGCTCTACGCCCAGGTCCGGTGGAAGAGGAAGCTGGGCGCCGCGTGGTCCGTCAGCCGGGTGGAGTACGCGAGGAACGTCAAGGACAAGCTCCCGAGGTGAAGCGATGAAGAAGTACGCGATCCGTTCGGCACCTTCGAGTTTCAACCCGTACAAACCAGAGACCGTCTACATCGTGTACGACACCACGAGCGGTGAAGTCGTCTCCAAGAAAAAGAGTCTTCGCGCAGCGAGGCAGTTCGTCCGTGGTAAACGACTTGCCAAGAGACTCGTCAAGAGGAAGCGATGAAGAAGTCGAGGAACTACTGGACCGCGAACGAGCAGAAGAAGCGACGCAAGGCGAGGAAGCGCGCGATCCAGAAGGAGGTGAGGAGGCTCACCAACGCGCTCCAGAAGGAGCAGGCGACGAACCGGCGCCTCGCGAAGATCCTCGTAAAGACTCGACTCAGGCGGGGGAAGGTCCCGTACAGGTTCCCGGACGTAGGGTAATCCCAGGATTGGAGGCGGAACGTGCGAAAGACGTTGAAGCAGTTCATCGTGGAGTGCCTGCTCGTGAGCGAGAAGCAGGACCTCTACGGGGTCAAGAGGTGTACGGGGTTCACGCTCGTCCACATGCGAGGCGGGCAGGAGGTCGAGCTCAAGACCATCAGGATCGGCGCCAAGCAGTGGGAGCCGAAGGACCTGGCGGAGCTGTTCGAGTCGACCGCGGCGACGTTCGCGGGCGGCGTCCCCGGGACCCAGCAGTTCCAGGTGATGGCGTTCTACGACGACAACGAGCGTCCACAGTCGTTCTACCCGTTCAGGAAGACGTGCGACCCGGAACACGAGGGGATCGTCACTGAGCCCCCCACCCCGGCGGGCCAGGCGACGATGCTCATGCGCCACCTCGAAGCGAAGGAGCGCATGACGACGCAGTACACCATCTCGATGTTCTCGATCCTGGAGAGGATGAACAAGATGCAGGCCGACAGGATCGAGCGGCTGGAGAAGGAGCAGTTCGACGCCGTCGATCTCGCGAAGGAGATGATCCTCAGGCACGCCTCCGAGAACCACACGAGGGAGATGGAGCTGCTCAAGGCGAAGCAGAGCGCCTCCGACCGCGAGAAGGTCGTCGCGCTGCTCCCGGCGGTCGCGAACAAGGTGTTCGGGAAGGAGGTCTTCCCGCAGTCGGTCGCGGACTCGGCGCTGTTCGAGAACCTCGCCGGGTCCCTTACCGAGAAGCAGGTCCAGCAGCTCTCGCAGGTCCTCACGCCGGAGCAGTGGGGCCTGATCGCGGCGCGCCTGGTCGACGTCCTCGACAAGAAGGCCGCGAGGGAGAAGGCCGAAGCCGACGCGAAGTCGAAGAACGGGAAGAGAGATGCTGCGCAGTGACGTCCTCCTGGAGGCCGGGAACGGCAAGACCCTCTTCGCCGTCGCCGTCGAGAAGGGATGGGCGAGGGTCCCGGACGTCCTCTACTTCGCCGCGGCGACCATCGAGGACGTCCGCGCGCAGCTCGTCCGCGGAGTGTTGACCTTGCTGCCGAAGGGTAGTAAGATCGTAGGAGTGGCACCAGCGGTCGGGTTCCACCACGACGAGCGCGGGGACCACCTGACGGCGGACTGAAGACGGATGACCCTTTACGCGATGGAGGTAGCGATCCTGGTCACGCTGATCGTCCACCTCCTGAGGGCTGGAGAGAACAATGGCTGACGCGAAGTCGATCATCGCAGCGATCAAGGCGACGAAGCCGATGGACCTGGTCCACAACCCGTTCGCGTTCGCGGTCGGGGTCGGCGTCGCGAACGGTCTGCTCGCGGTGGCGCGAAACAAGCGGATCGACCTCCCGACCGCCTCGGCACTCGGGGTAATCCTGGGGTTGGGCGAGGCCGCGCTGGTCGGGCTGGAGCCCGGGAACAAGGTCTGGTCCAAGGAGACCGGGAAGGTCGCGCTGTGGTCGGTGCTCGGGGTCGCGGTCGGCGTGGCCCCGTTCATGCTGTTCGGTGGGGAGGGGAGCGCGCACGCGATCCCCGTCGCGGAGAAGGTCAGGGAGACGAAGGGAGAGGCGGTGGCGTGATGGAGAGGGTGTTCCTCAGCAGCAGGACCGACGGGTGGGCGCTCGACGTGGTCGACGCGGAGGGGAAGGTGTCGCACTCGGTGGCCGGGGAGTATCCCGCGGGCCTCACCGGGGCGCGAGACAAGTCAGGCGAGAGGCGGGTCTTCGTCGTCTGGCAGGCCGAGGGGATCGTGGTCCCCGGAGGGTTCTACGGCAAGAGGGCGGTCGTGGACCTCTACCACGTCGCGTGGACCCTGGTCGAGTGCGGGGTGATCGAGGACAGGTCGCTGGAGTCCCTAGCAAAGTGGTGCAGCGTGTCGTACTCCGACAAGACCCACGCGGACCGAGTCCGGGTGGTCAGGGAGTGCTACCTGCGCACGGTCGAGAGGCTTCGGATCGGACTCAAGGTCGAAGACGTCGGTCGGACCCTCGCGAGCGGGCTGGCGGACAAGGCCATGCAGGTGTTCGGCAAGCTCGCTACGTGAAAGGAAGTCGAGAGATGGCAAAGAGGAAGACGAAGCGGAAGAAGGCGTCGAAGAAGGTGAAGCCGACGATCAAGTGGTTCGAGGGTGGTGTCATGACTCCGTGGGGTCTGGCGAAGCCCGCGAAGAAGGCTCGTCGCAAGACGGTCCGACGCGGTCCGGTCCTCGGGACGCTCGGCCGCAAGGACAGCGGTACCGCCAAGAGCCACAAGCCGCTCGAGGTCCTGGAGGACCGCCTCAAGCGTCTGTCGAGCATCGTCGCCACGCGCCGCAAGGACCGGAAGAAGTGGGCGTGAGGCGTCGATGAAGCGGTGCGGACGCGGGTTGCGGGTACAGACGGTCCTGTTCGACAGGGCCGAGTTCCGCACTCCCGCGTCCGCGCTGTCCTGGGCCCGGAGGCACGGGATGCGCGCCTCGAAGGTCGACACGACGAGCAACTACCACCGCGTCAGGCAGGAGTCCCCGACCGCGTTCGACCGGAAGTCGTTCCGCATGGTCCCGTTCAGGTCCGGCGTCAAGGCCGTCGTCGGGTGCCCCAAGCGGAGGCGGAGGAAGCGATGACGGACCGGAGGCGCTGTCCCTGCTGCGGGGACCTGATGCACTGGGTCGAGGAGCTGTCTGGGTGGTTCTGCGGCGGGTGCTTCGTCGCGCACGAGGCACCTCCGCCGACGAGGACGATGTCGCGAACGGCCGCGCTGGACGCGGTGCGCGCCCTGGCGCTCTCCATGGACTCTTACCCGGCGGTGGAGGTCAAGGATGCTGGCTAATCCTGGGATTGCCGTCGCCGCGGCGGTCGCAGCCGGCGGCACCTGGCTCGCGCTGCGGAGCAGGACCCGGTCGCGGGTGATCCGCGCAGCGGAGCGCGTGGTCCCGCTGAAGCGGGAGCACGCGACCCACAAGATCGTCTCGCAGGGTCGCGCGTTCGCGAAGGGCTACAGCGGGTGTGGCGACCTCTGGAACTACGTGCTCGACGTGGTCGGCGCCCCGGATCGGTACGTCAACCGAGACAGCAGGCGTCGTGGCCTCCGCTGGAAGGAGGCCGTCAACATCAGCAAGCCGTGGGGAGCCGCTCTCGCCGACGGGTCCGCCGTCAAGTTCACGCGAGGAGGACCGTGGCCGAAGGCCGGCGACCTGCTCCTGATCGGTCGGGAGCCGGCGGAGTTGGCGCACGTCCTGGTCCTCACGAAGCGGCTCGGGCCGCGGAGGTACCGGACCGCGGAGTACGGCGGAGCGAGCAACGCCGGCGGGGTCGGGATCAGGACGTTCACCGCGGAGGGGAAGAACATCCCTCCGAGGGACGCGAAGTTCGTGGACAACCGGCACATCGTCGGGTGGATCGACGCGGACAAGATCCCGGTCGAGAGGAAGTACGTCACGAGCAGGGTGGTGTGAGTAATGAGTGCAGCAAAACGAGCACGAAAACTCCGGTCTGAGTCGAAGCGAAGACGAAAGCAGAGACACCTTCAAAGTACTCTGCACCGTTGGCAGTCTTTTCCGTGGGAGTTCGACACAAAGACGGGAAAAAAGCGAACGATCAAGCAGCAGAAGCGACTCGCGAACTTTTTGGGGATTCGACTAAGTGATCTGAAAAGACGGAAGAGCATAATTCGGTGAAGAGGAAGGCGTGATGGGAAAGCTACACGTCAGCATCGACCACGGTGGGCAGCGGGTGGAGTTCGACTCTCCCGGGACCGAGGGTAATCCTGGGATTGGGCTGGACGGCGACCTCGTCTACGACTTCGGGGACGACTTCGGGATCCTCGGGCTCGGGAAGGCCGTCAGGTCCGCGACGAAGGGCGTCGCCAGGTTCACCCGATCCGCCGCGAACGCGGCCGGCCACGGGGCTCACACGCTGACGAGGGTGACGGACAAGGTCACCGGCGAGGTGACCGACGCGGCCCGGAGGGTCCCTGTCGTGGGGAAGCCGCTGCGCGCCGCCGTCGGGGCGACCGTGGAGCCGGTCAGGCTCGCGACCTCCCTCGCTTCTGGGAGGAGGATCGACCGCGCGGTCGTCGACTCGTTCCGCCGCTCGGTACGCGAGGCCAGGACCCTCGCCCCCTACGCGCAGCTCGTCGTCTCGGCCGTCCCCGGGATCGGGACCGGGCTCTCGGCCGCGATGGCCGGCGGGCTCGTCCTCGCCGAGGGGCGCCCGGTGAACGAGGCCGCGGTCGCCGCGGCCAGGGCCGCCGTCCCCGGCGGGCCGATGGCGGTCGCGGCGTTCGACGCCGCCGTCGCGGTCGGGTCCGGGAAGCCGGTCAGCGACGCCGCGGTCGCGGCAGCCGTGGCGAACGCGGCGCCGGACCAGCGGTCGCGCGAGCGGATCCGCGGGGCCCTGGAGGTAGCCGGCGGGGTCGCCCGCGGGAAGCCCATCGACAAGGTCGCCCTGACGGCCGCGGCCCACGCCCTCGCGCCGGAGGCCAGGACCAGGGCGGAGGCCGTCGTCGGGAAGCCCGGGGCGCAGGAGGCCGTGTACGACGAGCTCGTTGCCGCGGTCCCGGCGTCGGTCTCCCGCGCGACGGTCGCGGGACTGGCGCTCGGGTTCGCGATGGAGGACCAGCGCGACCTGCACGCGGCCGTCACGTCCGCCGCCGGTCGCGCCGCGTTAGTGAAGGCGGGGTCGGAGGTGGTCGCCAAGAGCGACGTCCTCCGCACGGCGGCGAAGGACGTCCCGGACCGTGCCGCGTTCGACCTCGGGATGGGACTCATGCGACACGGAGAGGTCACCGAGCCGGCCGTGGCCTACCTCCGCGACTCGCTGACGCCACGCGGCAAGGTGTCGTTCGACGCCGCGCTCGCGGTCCACGTCGGGGCGGTCAGTAATCCCAGGCTTACCGCCGGGACGAGGTACAAGGTCGGTTACTACGCCGTCACCGGGTCGGTGGCGGGGTCCAGGGAGCAGCGCGAGGGGATCGTCAAGCTCCTGTCGAAGAACCCGGAGGCCAAGAGCGGCGCGGCCTCCGCGGTCCGAGCGGTCAGGCGGCGTCGCTCGTGGTGGAGGAGGATGGTAGCATGGCTGACGACGAAGCAAGGTTCAGTGTGACGATCAGGCACCTCGGCGGCGCGAGGAGGACCTACGTGGCGACCGTGACGCAGACGTGCGTGCTCGTGTACCCGTCGATGGACACGCCGCACGCCTTCAACCTGGAGACCGGCAGGAGCCGGACGCTCCGGGAGTGGACCGTGGACCCGGAGAGCCTGCGGCGGGCGAACGCCTACAACGCGATCAAGTACCGGACGAAGGGCCGGGCACGCTACGTGACGGGAGGTGCGTCGTGAGCGAGGACCACGGTAATCCTGGGATCGACGGCTCGGCCGACACCCAGCCGGCACCCGCGGCCGTCCTGATCGACGAGTCGTGCTTCTTGTGCGTCGGGCTCCCGCGCGAAGCCCCGAGCGGGGTCGACGCGCCGGAGTTCCACTACGCCTTCGGGTTCGCCGAGGGCGTGTCGCAGGCGCTCCGCGGGCAGGGGTACTACCTGTGCGAGCGACACGCAGCGCTGGTCCGCAAGGCGTGCGTCGAGCGCGGGATCAACTGGGGCAAGCCGGAGCGGAGGATCGTCGGGTGACAAAAAAACAGCGTGCTGCGCTACGTCAAAAGATGTACAAGCTCGCGCGTAAAGAAGGCGCGACGGTTAAGACAGCTAAGCGCGTCGCAAGGGAACCGTGGCGTTGGCTGAACGAGAAGGGGAAACCTCTTGCGATGCACGTAGCGCCGAGAGTCGGAAAGCCGATGTGGTGGAATGACTAACGTGGCCGTCCGCCCGGCCTTCGTGTTCCTCCGAGAGGACGGGGAGGGCAACAGCGACGCGGTCGCGCGCTGCGCCCTCCAGGCCGTCTCACCGGGACCGATGGGCCGGACGGTCCGCGACGAGGACTACCGCTCGTTCATCGACGCCGGCTTCGCGGTGGACACGCCGTCGAGGCCGGTGTACGCGAGCAAGGGGACGCACTGCGCGATCTTCGTCCGGTGCGTCCTCGCCTGCGCCGGGGTCAAGCCGCGCGGCACGAGGCCGACGGTCACGGGGGTCACGTCCTGGCTCGGGGTCGGCTGGTTCGTGGAGCCCGAGTGGATCCCCGTCGACGAGCTCGACGCGGTCCTGTCCGGCGACGTCCCCTACTGGTGCGGGTTCCCAGGGATGACGCAGTCGGAGTGGAGGGCGGCCTACAACGGTCACGTCGGGGTCGTGCTCCCCGGCGGCGAGGGGTGGATGCACCGCACCGCGGAGGGCGGCGGACCGCCCGACGGGTCGACCTGCCGCATGAGCGAGCACGCGAAGGACGTCAGGGTCAGCAACGCGCGTCCGCTGCGCGGCGTCTGGCGACCCGACAGGATGACGGCGGTTCCGGCCGCCTGAGAGAAGGAGAGAAGCCATGTTCGTTCCCAGCTGTGGTCCCGTCCTCACCGCCGTCGGCGGCACCTTCGTCCCCGGGTACGGTCCCGTCCTCTTCGACGGGTTCGGGGCGCCGGAGTGCGTCCCGAGCGTCGGGATGGTCCTCGTCTAGGCCGCAATCCCAGGATTAGGAGGCAGGATGGACAAGATCGATCCCGTGCTCACGGTCGTCCAGTACGGCTGGCCAGGCGTCTTCGCCCTCGTGCTCTGGTGGCTCGGGAAGATGGCGAGCAAGTTCCTCGACGCGCACCTGGAGAACATGAAGAAGGTCGTGGACAAGCTCGACGCGCACAGCGAGGCCCTCGCCGAGACGAAGACCATCGGCGAGGGGAACTCCGCGAAGCTCGACTCGCTCCTGGCGCGGGCTCGACAGCCCACCGACCCGGGGGTGCGCGGTGCATGACCGAGAGAGACCCCTCGACGTCCGCTGCTCCGGGTGCGGAAGCTCCATCGGGGTCGTCTGGGCTAGCGGCACTCCTGAGGAGGATCAGGAGGTACTGGAGCGCGTACAGGCGTGTCCGCCGTTCTGCGTCGTATGTTCGTGCAGGACTGTGGCTGGCCCCCGACCGCCAGTCGAGCTCTGGGAAGGGACGTACCCACGGATCGAGCGGCGACGACAAGACGACTCCGTCGCAACGAAGGTGAGCGACGGCAGCACTGGCCAGCAGGCCGTAACGGGTGACGCCCTTTCTGTCGCTTCGGGCGTCGACGCTTCCGAGGTACCCAACGGGAGCGCGGTCTCCATTACCGCGGAAACTCCTCGGTTACAGGCCAGTGGCGGCGGAGTCGACCTCCACGACGAGGTAAGGTACTGACGCATGTTGAGACATACCGAGATCGCTGAAGGGGTCGGCCACTGGCTGAAGGTCACGACCATCTGCCTCGCGGCGTACTACGTCGGGAAACATGTCTACGAGTGGGCTAAGCCCAGGATTACTGGGAGAGTGAGAGGTGGCTGACTCCTACGTCCCCGGCTACGGTCCGGTCATCCCGACTCCTGGATCTGGACCGCCAGGACCTACCGGACCGACCGGACCGACTGGTCCTATCGGACCGGCAGGACCGGCAGGATCAGCGGGACCTACCGGACCGACTGGTTCTACCGGACCGGCGGGACCGGCAGGACCGGCAGGATCAGCGGGGCCGGTTGGACCTACCGGACCGGCAGGACCGACCGGATCGACGGGACCGGCAGGTGTTACGGGACCGGCGGGACCGACCGGACCGGCAGGGCCGACCGGACCGACGGGACCGGCGGGCGCCGATGGTGTCACGGGACCGACGGGGCCGACTGGGCCTACCGGACCAGCGGGACCGGCTGGACCTACCGGATCAACGGGACCGGCTGGACCGACGGGTCCCTCTGGCGTCGGGGAGTTCTCGATCCCTGACTACCTCTCGCAAGCCCAGACCTTCGCGCTCAACGCCGGGAGCTGGACGGTCGGATGCGCGTTCAACCCGACGTCCGCGGCGACGGTCACGGGGATCCGGTTCTACTGGGCCGGAGTGACCCCGAGGACCGTCAAGTGCGTCCTGTGGAGCCCGACCGGCGTCGTGCTGGCGTCGGGGACGGTGGTCACGTCCGGTCCTGGTCTCTACACCGTGACCTTCGGCTCCCCCGTCCCGATAGCGGTCGCGAACGGTGGATCCTACAAGGCCAGCGCGTGGGACACCAGCGGGACCGAGTACACGAGGTACACCGCGGCACCAGCCGTCTTCCCTGCCGTGAACGCGGCGTTCCTGAACGGGAAGGCGCTGTATCGCAACGTCAACTCGTTCGGGGCTGGCGACACGAACCCGACAGGAGCAGGTGCCGAGTACTACGCGGTCGGACCCCTGTTCGCACCGTAATCTCAGGATTAGGAAAGGAAGAAGAGTATGCCGTTCGTACCAAGCGCAGGACCGTCGCTTCCGACCACAGACCCCACGTACGGCGGTCGCGGGGTCATCTACAGTCCCGGGAACCCGTCACCCGGACCGAACGAGTACACGTCGTGGGCCGATGCCTACGCCGCGGCGGCCGAGCCGCGGTCGATCTACGTGGACGACTCCTTCGTGTCCCCGGTCCCGATCCCGAGCGGGTCGTGGGAGGTCAACGAGCTGAGGGCCGCGGCGGCCCCGGGCGCGATTGCCCTCGTCGAGCCGCAGGCTGGGTGCGTCCTCGTGAACCTGGCGACGCTCGACCACATCACCATGGATGGCGTGTCGCCCTCCCCGGTGATCCCGCTCGCCTCCGGGCAGATGCTCAACCTGAAGTGGAGCTCGATCAACGTGCAGTCCACCGGGGCACCGGCGGTCAGCGTCTCCGCGTTCTCCTACATCACGGCCGAGTTTTCGCAGATCGGAAACTTCGCAGGCGTCGCGGTGGACGTGAACGGGTTCCTCCTCCTGTTCGTGGACTCCGGGAGCGGGGTCGCGAACACGGCGCTCGACTCCTCCGCCGCGACCGGGATCTGCGTGGCGCAGTTGATGAACGCGGGAGCCTACGTCAACCCGGTCCAGGGTCCCGGGCTCCTGCTCCTGCTGTCGAACTACGGTCAGGGATCCAACGTCGGGTACACCCCGGCCGTCCTCGCGGACTGGAGCGGCGTCGCCCCCGCGAACCTCGCGGACGCGCTCGACCGGATCGCCGCGGCGTTGGGACCGATTGCGTAAAGGAAGGAGAAGGAACATGGATCTGACTGTCAGGATACCAGGAAACACGACGCCGCTCACCCCGACGGAGGCGAATGGCCTCCGCGCCGGGGACGCGCTGGAGGTGGTGGTCGGGACCAACGTCACGACGATCACCGTCAGCCGCGTCTCGAAGGGCGCGAGCTGGACCCCGAACCCCCCGACCCCGCCGTCGCCGCCGTGATCGTCGACGCCGCAACCGTTCTGGTGGCGCTGAAGGCGCTTCCCGCGTACCCCGACCAGGGATCCGCGGAGGAGCGCGACGCGCTGCTCAGGCCGGTCGCGGCCGTCATCGTGGAGGCGACCGGCGGGGACGCCGCCAGGGCGTCCGCGCTCGTCGCCATCGGGAACGCCGAGTCGGCCTTCGCCCGGTACGTCCTGGAGGGCCGATGCCAGGACGGTCCGGCGGGGGCTCGATGCGACTGGGACTACCGTCGCCGGAGGAACAACGCTCGCGGCCCGTGGCAGGTCCACGACTGGTGCCGCCAATCCTGGGATTACCCCGAGGCCAGCCGAGAGGCGCTGCTCGGGGAGGCCCGCTGCGCCGACCTGATGGTCAGGAGGGCGTGGGCTCGGTGCAGGACCCAGGTCGGGATCTACGCCGGCTACGCGACGGCCGGGAAGGCGTGCGTCTGGAAGCACGCCGAGCGCAGGCGCAGCGTCGGCGCGTTCGTCCAGGGAATCATGGTACGAGAGACGAAGAGGAGGTCGAGGTGACTTCATCAAGCGTGGTCTGCGTCCCGCTTGACGTGTTGGTCGGGCTGGTCGTCCTCCTGGTCGTCAACCTGATCGGCCTCGGGTGGTGGTTGTACGAGAAGGGGAGAAAGCGAAGGATCGCGGAAGACGTCAAGGACCTCGAAAGGATCCAGAAGCGGTTCATCGAGCTCGAGGAAAAGGTCGAAGGATGGCGTTCACTCCAAGCGGCGGTCCAAGTCTGGCTACAGTCAAGACACTCTAACGCGGCCGCGAAAGTGAAAACTGGTATTCAACACTCTACCCAAGACGAGAAGGCGAAAGATGGCGTTCACTCCTAGCAGCGGTCCTATCCTACCACCGTCGTCGATCCCGTTCTCCTACGTCGGGGACGGAACCGCGGTCCGCACGCTGAGCCTCGGGTTCCCCGGGAGACCGACGTTCATGCTGGCGTTCGACGTGCCAGCGTCTGGACCGCCGGCGATCCTGAAGTTCGGGAACCAAGCCGGTGATGTTACCCCGTTCGGGAACGGCGTCACGTTCAACGCTGACGGCACGGTCAAGCTGTCGGCTCCGCTCTCCGCGTTCAACAACGCGCTCGGGGTAAACTACTCCGGCGTCGCGTTCTTCGACTGAAGAAAGGGAACAGACATGAAGTGGCTGCTACACTCTGCGACCGGGAACCTCGTGCTGCTCGTCGGCGTATGCGCCGCCGGGGCCACTGCGCTCGGGCTGATGATCCGGCGGAGGGTCGGGTGAGCAGGATGGTCCTAATCCTGGGATTGGTCGCGGTCGGCTGCACCCCGGCGATCATCGGCGTCTCGGCCGCGCTCGGCGGTGCGAGCGTCGCGGTCACGTACGAGGTGACCGGGGACAGGTGCGCGGTGGACGCGGGAGCGGACCGATGACCGACCCGTACCTGACGGGTTTCTACGTCGGGCTCGCGACCGCGACGGTCATGGAGCTGCTCTTGTTGCTCGGTGTCGCTGCGCTGATCCGAGCGAAGAGGATGCGACCGAGGGCGCTCCGACACTGCCAGAGGTGCGACGCCGAGGTACTGGAGGACGGTGGATCGCGGGACTCGCTGTTCACGCTGTACGTCTGCCAGGAGTGCGGGGACACCGTCCCGAAACGATTCGCCACCGACTACCACGTCCCGCTGAGGGACATGTGGGACGTGACGCACCAATCCCAGGATTACGTCAGCGATACGTCGCCAGCGTGAGGAGGACCAGATGAACCAGATCGTGGACGAGAGCGACGACGAGTGGGTATGCCCGACCAGGATGGTCGAGAGCATGGTCGCGGACCTCGCGTGCGCGCAGGTCGCGTGCGGTGACTGCTGCGCGGGAGCGGGCGTACCGTGCGCGCGGGAGCGCTCGCGTGACGCGCGTGGCGAACGCTGGGAGCGGCCGGCCGCGCACTGACAGGGAAGGTCCGAGGGCACGAGCCCCCAACGCCGGCCGACGGGCCGGGGACGGGGGCTCGGTTCCGTCCAGGGCGGAAACGGCGCAGTTCCGTCCAGGGCGGAACAGGCCGTTCCGTCCAGGGCGGAAAGGCTCGGCGGTTCCGTCCAGGGCGGAACAGCGGCAGGTCCTGCGTAACCGGCTTCGCGCCGGTGCGTAACGTGTTACGTCACACTGCGTAACGTGTTACGCTCCTGTTACGCTGGGAGCCTGTCCAGTGGTACAGTGGTTCCGCGGGGTTACGGGCCGACGGTTCCGCCCTGGCTGTAAGACCGGCCAGGCACGGGAGCTGCAAGGTCCTTTAGCGTGGCCCAAACGGCCAGCCCGGGGACGGCCCCCGGGGTAGCTCCCTGAAAACCTAACCCGCGCGGAGCCTAGCAAGCTGACCGCGCGTGAGAAAAACCCTTCCGCTTTCCGCTACGGTCCGCTCCCGCTTTGGGAGTGGCGTGGCAGAAAGCGGTTAGCAACGTGAACGAAACTACTCTCAAGGTGAACTGCGGTAAGGGGCTCGTGCTGGACGTGGACGTTTCCAAGTTCAGTGACGAGGTGTACGAGCACTGTTTCAGGCTCGGCCTGAAAACGGCCCTGCGCAACGTCCACGCCGGTGTGGAAAGCGTGGAGGAAAGTCACGCTGCCTCGCGCGAGAAGCTGGAGAGCTTCTACGCCGGGCAGGTCCACCGTCCGGGCGGGAACAACTTCGCGGAGCAGCTCTCGGCCAAGGACGCGGAGATTGCTGCGCTCAGGGCGCAGCTCGCGGCCGCGGGACAGCAAGCGAAGGAACCGGCGTCCAAGCCGAGCAACGGCGTGGTCCGGAGGCCCGGACGCGCCACGGCGAACGGTAAGTAAGGCAGGCCGCGCGGCTGACCTAACAAGGTCAGCCGTAGCGGAAAGCGGAAGGGAACGCAACCACGAAGGAGAAAAAGGCGAATGGACATCCGAAAGTGTGAACAGTGTGGCGGTTACGTCACCGTGATCAAGAGCGGCGATTGGTGCGTCGCTTGTGACTTGGACTGGGAGTGGTTCATGAACCTCAAGGTTTTCGTGGACCTGGACGAAAACGAGGAGGGAGTTTGGACAGCACCGCTCGGTGACGAGCGTGTAGTCCTTGCTTGCTCCACCGCGGAGCTTCGTGAGCTCATTCTGCGTCAGCCTGACCTGGGGGGTGCCAAGTGACTCGCGAGGCGGCCATCGTCATCGTCGCAGCTCTGACTACGATCAGGGACGCGTCGATGACTCCGTCGGGTGGGATCCCGTCGGGTCACCTGTACACGGCGCTCATGGGCGTGACTGACCTGGACACGTACAATCGCGTCCTGGCGACGCTCAAGTCGGTCGGGTACATCAAAGAGCGTGGTCACTTCCTCACGATCACTTCCGAGGGGAAGCAGGTCGCGGAGGAGCTGGAAGCCGCGGTCGAAGGAGCGAAGTCGTGAAGGCGTCGCAAACGCGGTGGCTCGAAAAGAGGCTCGGTAAGGTGCTCGATGACCTGGAAGCTATCGAGCGCTACGCCCGTGAGATCCCGTACGGTGACGCGGACGTGTTCTACGGGCGGATATCGGCTGCGGCGGACGTCGTGGCCGGGACCGTCGTCCCTGGCTCGGAGTATGACGGGTTCGAGCGGAAGCGCTGACCAATAGGCCCCGGTCCCCCGCGAGGGGGGCCGGGGCCTCGTCGTTCCCGGGCCCGTCCCCGGGTGGGGAGGAGGGGGGACGGGGGCCGGGGCTC
>Ga0233425_10003091_pt1 | contig 31127 bp, 30 predicted proteins | sample Watercolumn_Towu_2_FD_181712 | JGI IMG/M metagenome (GOLD analysis project Ga0233425, IMG submission 181712) | Freshwater microbial communities from Lake Towuti, South Sulawesi, Indonesia - Watercolumn_Towuti2014_140_MG | ecosystem: Environmental > Aquatic > Freshwater > Lake | place... | reverse complement strand
ATGATAGCAGAAACGTTCGAGGGGGGTGTCGGTGATGGCTGTAGATTTTTTTCTTGAAGCCATTACGAAAAGGTGAGGATCAGTCTATGCCGAGGGTATATGGGATTCCATTGTTTTGCAAGCGATTTTGTATTCTTCAGCTTTAATTCGCAATTTTAAATTGAAATGCTTCTGCGATGTGGCGCCGGTTGATCGTCGAACTCAATTCCAGGTCGGCGATGGTGCGCGAGACTTTGATGATGCGGTGAATGGAGCGCGCGGAGAGTTGTAGCTTGTCGCCTGTTTGAGCCAGAAATTGACGGGCCTCTTCGGTGAGCTGACAGATATCGAAGAGACTCTGTGAAGTGATTTCACTGTTCGTGCATGGGCGCAGAGCTCGTACATGGGCGATACGGGAGATGATATTTTCCACGTCTTTTTTTGGTGAGTCTTCATGGAAAATAATTGCGCTGGCATCGATTGGCTCCATGTTTACCTGAAGATCAATTCGATCCATGATGGGGCCGGAGATCCGTTTCCCGTAATTGCGTATTATCGAGGCTGTACAGGTGCACTGTTTTGATTTTTTCTCCGTCCCGAGCATGCCGCAGGGACAGGGATTGCTCGTTGCAAAGAGAAGAAAATTCGCCGGGTAGGTGACGGATCCGCTTGAGCGCGTGATGGTGATCCTCTTGTCTTCGAGCGGCTGGCGGAGCGCCTCTATCATGTGCCGGGGAAACTCGGGAATTTCATCCAGGACAAGAACGCCGTGGTGAGCGAGTGAGATTTCTCCGGGAAGCAGGTCGTATGAACCGCCGATCATGGAAATAGTGGAGGCGGTATGGTGCACCTGTCGAATCGGTCGCTTTCTGCGCTCTGTGATCGGCTGCGATGAGCGCAGTGAATGAATGGCGGCGACATCGAGAAATTCTTTGTTCGTGAGATCGGGAAGCAGATTTGCAAATGCCTTCGCGAGGAGCGTTTTGCCGATTCCGGGAGGACCGGAGAGAAGAATATTATGGTGGCCTGCCGCCGCAATGATGAGCGCGCGTTTTGCCGCATCTTGTCCGATGATTCCTTCGAAAGGATTTTCGTGATGGGATGGTGATCGATCGCGCGCCAACTGATATTTGGCCGGCGTCAGCCTTTTCTTCCCTTCGATGTGCGCTGTGATATCACCGATATTCTTTGCGGGAAGAATTTCTATGTTGTCAATCATGCTGGCATCGATGCTGTTTCCGACCGGAAGAATCACCGAACGCATGCCGGATTTTTTGGCGAACATGATCAATGGGATGATGCCCGGAATTGGTCGAAGATCTCCATGTAATGAGAGTTCGCCGATGAAGAGCGTGTCGTGTGACGGAACTTTTATCTGTTTTGATCCTGCCAGAATGCCTATCGCGATGGGTACATCGAATGCCGGCCCGTGTTTCCGCACGTCAGAGGGTGCGAGGCTTACGGTCTTGCGATTTGCTGGAAACGTAAATGAACTGTTTTTTATTGCGGAGCGTACACGCTCGCGCGCTTCCAGGACTGCAGTATCCGCAAGGCCAACGATGTTGAACGCGGGGAGTCCCGGGCCAATATCGACCTCGACCTGAACGATTCTGCCTTCCAGTCCTATGGTGGTTGCGGTGATGACGGTAACCGGCATGCGGCGAGACTAGCACGGCGTTCTTGCAAAAATGTTACAAAAATTTTTCATGTTCTTATCAATTTTCTTGCAAAAAAATTACAAAATTCTGACAATGTCCTGACGGAGAGAATTGTACAAATAGTGGCGACATGCGCTTTTCTTTCATTCGCCTTTGCGATGTGCCGTGAGCAACTGTGGAAAAACATTGAACTGTTTTTCTTAAGTAACCTTATGCAAGCCATTATTCGAGTGGAAGATTTTTGTACCAGGTTATTTTTGGCGTCATCTTTTCTGATTTTTTTTCAAGAAAAATGGCTATGATATCGAACTGCCAGTTTCTGTACCCGTGATTTTGAAAATAGCACAGTATGGTTTTTTTGAGACGCATGAGCTTTTTGCCGGTTACCGTCTCTTCCGGCGCACCAAAGTCGAGACTGCTCCGAAGTCGAACTTCGCAGAAGTGCAGTATGCCATCTTTTTCCCCAATAACATCAATTTCTCCGAATCGGCTGTGAACGTTGCGTTCGAGTACGACAAATCCACGCTGTGTCAGCAGTCGGCAGGCAAGGTTTTCGCCCATTTCTCCGAGCTTTTTTGATGTTTGGGTAGTCATGGAAGATTACCGTACACCATGGGATAGACAAAGCAATAAAAAAAACTTTTAAAAGGAAAGAAATTGTGTCATCGTGAGCGTCCAATGGGTGAAGGTTTTGGAAAAATTCCGCCGCACAGCCTGGAGGCCGAGAGATCGATTCTCGGTGCGCTTTTTGTTGATAAAGAAGCTGTTGTCAAAGTGTCTGATATTCTGCAGCATGATGACTTTTACCATGATGTGCATGCCATCCTCTACCGGAGTGTGATGGAGCTCTATGACCGCCGCATGCCGATCGACGTCGTCACCCTTACAAACTATCTGGAGGACCGCAATCTGCTCGATAATGTTGGCGGTGTGACCTTCATCGCCGAACTGAGTACGGAAAACTTCACTTCTTCCCATGTCGTCCAGTACGCCCTCATCGTCAAAGAGAAGTCGACGCTCCGTAAACTCATCAAGGCGGGAGACAGCATCATGGCCCTCGGATACACCGAGACGGTTCCCCTTGAAGAATTACTGGAAAAAGCGGAGAAGTCGCTTTTTAGCGTATCGCAGACATTTTTGAAGGATCGATTTGTCCATGTTCGCGATATTCTCACGCAAACATTTGAGAAGATTTCCAATCTCCACGATCCCGAGGCGAAGCAGAAATATCGCGGAATTCCCACCGGTTTTTCCGATATGGACAATCTGCTTTCCGGCTTGCAGCCCTCCGATATGATTATCATGGCTGCGCGCCCCTCCATGGGAAAGACGGCTCTGGCTCTTAATTTGGCTCAAAATGCTGCGAAGCGCGGGTTTGGCGTCGGCATTGTTTCGTTGGAAATGTCAAAAGAACAGCTTGTGGAGCGTATGTTCTGCTCTCTCCTCCAGGTGGACTCGTGGAAACTGCGTACCGGAAAACTCACTGAAGAGGACTTCGCCCGTCTCGGCGGAGTGATGGATGAGCTCAATTCTATGAAAATCTTCATCGATGATACCTCCGGAAGTTCGATTGCCGAACTTCGGGCAAAAGCGAGGCGTCTGCAGATGGAGCACGGTCTCGATATGCTCATCATTGATTATCTCCAACTCATGAGTATCAGCGGGGCTGCCAACGTGAATCGTGTGCAGGAAATTTCTGAAATTTCCCGCGCCCTGAAGCACCTCGCACGCGAACTCCATATTCCGGTTGTGGTTCTCTCCCAGCTCTCGCGCGCCGTTGAGTCGCGTCCGGTGAAGATTCCCCAACTCTCTGATTTACGTGAATCGGGAGCCATCGAACAGGATGCCGACGTGGTGATGATGCTCTACCGTGAGGATTACTATGAGGAGGATTCGCAGCGCAAGGGCATGCTCGATGTGTACGTGAAGAAGCACCGCAACGGCCCCACGGGCAAAATCGAACTCATGTTCAAGAAGGAACAGATGCGGTTCATGAGTATCGAGCGGTCGAGAAAGGCCCCGGATTTTGCGATGGATGAATAACTCCCTTGAGCCATACTGCGAGACGGGCGTATGTATCGTCATCTCTTACCTCAAGAATATCCAGTTTTGGCATCTCCCCTTTTGCATCAGCGATGAGTTTGGCTGGCCCATGCGCGTCGTGAACGAAGTACTGTGTCATTTTTCCGTGTTGCCGTGTTTCAAATTGAATGCCTTCTTCGGGCTTTCTCCCAACTTCACGCAGTGTGTGTGAACGATCCACGTTCACGATAAGCACTTGCTTGAGCTCGGCATACACGCGTCTACTCGTCATCCGCACCACATCAAGACATGGATATTCCTGGAAATTCGCCACCGGCGCATCGACGATTCCGAGAACCCGCTTCGTTGGGTTTCCTACAATGTCTTTCATTTCTTGATCATCGCCAAGCATATCCAAAATTCTGATTCCTTCTGCGGCATGTACTCTCGGAATTGATTCGCCTAACATCTCTGCAAATACCTTCTCGTAATCGCGATAATTTCTCGTCCTGCTGCAGACAACAAGGGCATCGACTGGTTGATTTGACGGTGTCGGTTGATTCATTTGGTGGTCGCCACTTTAGCATAAAATTTTCTGATGTCAATGACAGAAAGTTAGCGTATCAGCTTTTTTGTATAGGAGTTCTTTTCAAAACTTCCCGGTGTGATTTTGGCGTAGGGTTTGTGAGTGTGTTGCCTCGGCTAAATCAACTCTTTGTACAACTCTTCCATTTGCTGTTTCAGCTTTGGAATATCTTTCTGTATCGTTTTCCAAACAACATTAATATTCACTCCAAAATATTCATGAATGAGCATGTCTCTCATTCCGGCCATGTCTTTCCATTCGATATGGGGATATAATTTTCTGAATGGCAATGAAAGATTTTTCACGGCTTCGCCGATAATTTCTATCCGACGAATAATAGCGTCTTGCATCATTTTCATGCCTACAAATTTTTCCTTCGTCGTGTGATTGGCATATTTTTCTATGTCCTGAATGCTGTCCAAAATGTGCCCGATCAGGATTTTAGGATTTTTTTTCATAGATGATTTTTTGCTCGCCCAAGATGATTTTTTTAAGTCTGGGACTGATTCCGCCGTAGGTTAGAAGATCAACTTTTCGCCCAATACTTTCTTCCAGTGTGCGCTTAAGATGCGCTATTTCAAGGAGACTTGCCGTTCTTTTGAATTTTACCAGCAGATCCAAATCACTTGTTTTTTTCCCAGTTCCTGTTGCAAATGAGCCGAAAACCGCCGCTTTGGTTATCCCTTTGCGCTTCAAGATAGGGAGAATTCTTTTTTTGATAAGCTGAATTGTCATATGGGAAGTATATCAAATAGCCTTTTTCCATATCAAGGGGTTAAAAAGATATTTACTCATAGGAAATTTTTGCCTTATACTGGCTGCGTTTTGACCCATAAATTACATTAATGTTCTGGCTCGACGAGCTCGTTGATGACATTGTTCGAACTTATCCTGATCGCGAAGAGTTTATCATTCGTGATGAGAAGACGCTGTCGGGGCGGGTGCATGTGGGGTCGCTGCGCGGCGTGGTGATTCATGGACTCATTGCGCAGGCGCTCAATGAGCGTGGACGCAAGGCCAGATTTCTTTTTGAGTTTAATGATGCGGATCCGATGGATGGGCTGCCGACGTATCTCGATGCGGAAAAGTATCGTGAACACATGGGAAAGCCCTTGAGGGACGTGCCGTCGCCGGCTTCCGGATTTAAAGATTATCCGACCTACTATGGTGAGGAATTTTTGAAGGTGATTCGCAAGCTTGGTTTCCATCCGGAAATCGTTCGCGCATCGGAACAATATTCGAGCGGGAAGTATGATCAGTGGATTGAGAAGGCACTCATGAATAAAGAAAAAATTCGGACGATTTATCGCGAGGTGAGCGGCTCGGAGAAGCCTTCGGACTGGTATCCACTCCAGGTGGTGTGTGAGCGGTGCGGGAAAGTAGGCACCACGCAGGTGACGGGATTTGATGGAAAGGAGGTAACGTATCGTTGTGCGCCTGATTTGGTGAAGTGGGCAAAAGGATGCGATTATCAGGGCCGAGTGTCGCCATACGGCGGACGGGGGAAATTGCCGTGGAAAGTTGAATGGCCCGTGAAATGGCTTGGGTATGGCGTAACTGTGGAAGGCAGCGGCATGGATCACTGTGCCGCCGGAGGATCGCATGACGTCGGTGAGCGAATTTGCCGAGAGGCGCTCGGGGGTGAACCGCCATACAATGTTCCCTATGGATTCTTCTTATTAGAAGGCGCGAAGATGAGCTCATCGAAGGGAAAGGGCGCAACGGCACATGAAATGGCGGAAGCGATGCCGCCGGAACTCTTGCGGCTGCTACTTACGAAGACGCAGCCAAAAACACCCATCAACTTCACGCCGGAGGGGGATACGATTCCGAGATTATTTGATGAAAATGATGCGCTTGCCCGTGTGTGGTTTGGCGAAGAGGATGGGTTGCCGGACATGAAGGCGCTGTTTCATTACTCGCGGGTCAATGGTGAGACAGCGATGCGGAAATTTTTACCGAGATTTTCCCGAGTGTGTTTCATCGTGCAGATTCCGCATCTCGATGTGTACAAAGAGTGTGAAAAATTAAAAGGCTCAACATTGACGGAGGATGATCGCGCCGAGGTAACAATGCGAAGTGAGTATGCCGGAAAGTGGCTTTCTGAATATGCTTCGGAGTCTCATCGATTTGTCTTGCAGGAGAGTGTGCCCGAGCGTGCGGCGGAGTTACATGTAAATCAGAAGAAATTTTTAAGTGATGTGGCGGATCTGATGGAAAAATTTTCCGGGAAAGGAGAGGAGCTCCATGCTGCAATTCATGCACTTCGAAAAACGTCTGCGCTGGAACCGCGCGATGGTTTTTCCGCGATTTATTGGGCGCTCATCGGGAAGGACTCCGGTCCACAGGCTGGCTGGTTTTTGGAAGCGCTGGAGCCATCAATCGTCATACGGCGTTTCCGTGATGTGGCTGCATTTCCGAATGTCGAAAAACAGGAAAAGAAGATCGAATCGGCGCAGTTGCGCGTGATGCCGGAGGTATTGCAGATATTTCCCGAGTTGAAGTTTGGCGTGGCACTTATCGATGGCGTTTCAGTGAAGGATTCTGATGAAACTCTTGAAACGTGGAAACGGGATGTCGTGAAGAGTATAAACATTGAAGATCGCAAGAAGAATTCAAAGATCGCCGAGGAGTATCGTCAGATGTTCAAGCGGTTTGGTGTCGATCCGGTGAAGAAGAAGCCTTCGGCTCCGGCGATTATTGATCGTCTTGCGTATGGCAAAGAACTTATCACGATCAATACCGCTACTGATGCGGGACAGCTTGCATCACTCAAGCATGAGGTTTCCGTGCATACATTCGATGCCGATCATGTAGCCCTCCCGCTCACCCTTGAGTTTGCGCGGCCTGGTGATATGTTTCAGGCTGCGGGCGAGGATAAGCCCAGACAAATCAGTAAAGGCGAGCTTGTATATCGTGATGCCGACGGTATCATCGTGGCGCAGGACTATAATTATCGCGACAGTGAAGTATCGAAGATCACCAGTGGGACGAAGCGTGTACTTGTTTTGGCTGATGGAAATGCCCGGACTGATTCTGCCCTTGTGAAGGCCGCTCTCGATGATGCGAGCGCGATGATCGTGCGCTTTGCCGGAGGGAACATAAGAGAAAATATTCTCCTCCACGGCGTTCCAGAGGATGTTCATGAACTATAGCCTGCCTGACCGAATCGTGGTATATATTTCATCGTATCTACCCCTTTATCTTTCATCCTAATATCTTTCATCTATGATCCGATCTCCGATGATGCTCAGGCGCATTGCGGCCTTTTTCCTCATCCTTTCCCTTCCCATGCAGACTGCCTCCGCTTCCATGGCGGATATTATGCCGGAAGATTCCGCCGTCTATTTCGATCTTGATCTCAACAACCTTCCGCAGAATGATCTCGTAACGGCACTCAAATCACTTGCGGATGAGTTTTCCAGCAGCCTTCCCGGAGACGCGAGCGCGAATCTCATTCGCGAAATTGTCACGAACGGGACGTTTGGTCTTGGCGTGAGTCCGCCTTCGGATGATGCTGAAGCCGTAACGTATGCAACCTTTACGATTACCGAAAAGCAGTTCGCAGATTACATCGCTTCTGAAAAAAAACTTGAGAAAAAGATGTATGAGAAACATGAATACTACCTGAAAAATGAGTCTGCGTTTGCCAAAATTGGCGAGCTGCTCCTGCTCGTTTCAAGCGAAGATCAAATGGTTTCACTCTTCAAAAAAATCGATGCGGGCCAGACGCTCTTCAAGAGTTCGAAATTTTCTTCGACACTTGGCGGACTTGAGTCGAAGCGGTTTCTCGGATACTTTGTCGATTTTGGAGAGGTGCTCAAAAGTGTCAGCGGCATGCTCTCCGGCGGTGATGAAGTTTCTGAAGCCCTGAACTCGCTCAAGTATCTCGGTGCTTCCATTCATACCTTTGACGGGGGATTGAGTTTCGACACGCTCAATGTCCGAAATCCTTCTTCGAGCGGAGCGTCGCATGTCTCTTCTCCGTTCACTCCGACGATGTATAAGTATGCCACGTCGAAAAAGCCACTTCTGTATCTGGAAGGATCCGATATGGCAGCATCCGCCCAGCGTGAATGGAATCTTTTTTCAGGTGCCGGTTTGCTCGATGAAAAAGAGATTTGGGTGAGGGATTTCTTCAAGCTCGTTTCCAAAGGTTACTCATTTTCTGTCGAGACAAGCGGCAATTCACTCATTCCCTCTCTCACATTCATGGCCGATGTCTCTGCGAACGAAGATAAGGCCGTTTCTTTTTTGAAGAACATGTATGAAGTTTTGCTCGAGGAAACAGAGGGACAAGATGTGAAAATCTTCCTCGATGCCGATCAGAAGGCTCTCACGTTTCAGATCAATATGCCGAAAGAGTTCGACAATGATGTGGCCGATCTCCTCGATGAAAATTATATTTTTGAGGTTCGATTCCGTGTGACGCCGGATCATGTGCTCGTGGTTTCGACGAATCCTTCCTGGGAACAGCAGTATGCAACGGGAGTCGATATGGCCGAGTTCGGCGATCTCATGAAACGCAGTGACGTGATCGGGCTTTTCTCGATGAATCTTGAAAATATCAAAGACATTGCAAAGCGTTTTGTTCAGCAGTACTACGATGGACTCAGCCAGGAGTTCCGGCCGTATTTTCGGCTTTCCGATGCACTATCTTCGATTGAGCAGATTCTTTCGCCTTGGAAGCGTCTGAGCGGTTCATGGATGACTTCCGGTTTGACGGATCGCGGATCTCTCAAGCTCTCTGTCGACCCTAAGGTGTACAAACAAGCGTACTGGCAGGAAGTGATTGCTTCCGGTAAAAAACTCGATGAGGTTTTTGGCCAATATGATCAGGTGAGTCGCCGGTTTAATGATGTTGAGCGCGATGAGTGGTTCTACTCTGATGTACGCAAACTCAAGGCGAAGGGCATCGTGAAGGGGTATGAAGATGATACGTTCCGCCCCGGACAAAATGTTTCCCGTATTGAATTCCTCGTGATGCTTTACCGCGGAGTGTATGGGAATCCACCAGCTGTCAATTGGATTGGAGAAGAAAAGGGGTTGGCCTTCGATGATGTGGAGGCGCACGCTTGGTACTATCCGATACTCGATGACGCTTTCAATAAAGGCCTCGTGAAGGGGTACAACGGAACATCATTTCGACCGGGTGCTCCGATCACCCGAGCGGAGGCTGTCGCCATGCTCCATCGATTCTATGAATTCAACAATGAAGCGGAATTCTTCGTGAACCTCGAGTCGCGCGCGGAAGAGAAAAAGTTTTCCGATGTTTCCCGAAATGCCTGGTTCTATGATTCCGTGAATGAGGCATACCGTCTCGGTGTGGTTGATGGAACGGCTGCTGGCAATTTTGAACCCGGCAGAAATCTCAATCGCGCCGAATCCGCAAAACTCATCAACAAGTTCCTGCGCAACAAGGGTGCGGAAGTATACAGCCCTCATGCAGACTAAAGATTATTGCGATTTTGCGCTCTGGTAACTGCGAAACGCACGTCTGATGCGAAGTGCCAATTGTGGCTTGTCGAGGAGCTTCGCGAGTCTTATAGCGCTTTCTACATTTCCCGACTGTGCCGTGTAATGGATATTCTGTCGTACTTTCTCCGGGTAGCTACCCAAAAAATTAAGCCCGAGCGATTCATAGTACTTGTATGTCGAAGTGTCCGTCAGCTTGAGCTTGCGTGCGAATGTGAAATAGTCGACGTAAAAATTGAAGAAATTTGCCGGGTCGCTCCTGAGAGCGTTTTCGTAGGCGATAAGCGCTTTTGGTTCATTTTTCTCTTCGAGAAGTCGACCGTGGAAGTTCCAGGCAAATGCATCGTAGGGGTTGAGGTGAGTGGCGCGCCTGCTCAATGCGAGAGCTTTTTCCGGATCAGACGTTTGGGTAAAATACCTTGCCGTTTCCAATGTATAGTTCCTTGAAAAAAGAAGTTTTTCATATTCTTTCGACACGGCGTTGTATCCTTCGATGCCGATGAAGCCGCTTAGCGTGAATATGCCGGTCGCCAGAATAACTGCAAACGGAGTGATGGGAGATTTTTGGATAGATGTTTTCAGTACTGCATCTTTTTGCGATGCAAAAAAAGAGGCAAGTATGATCCAGAAGAGGAGCTGGTTCGTGAGGAAGTTCATGTTGTAGTCCATGAGATTATGGAGGAGTGCGCCGAAAAGTGAGACCAGGAGCACTGTGTCGAGTTGTGAAAGGTTCGTATTTTGAAGCGCATTTCTCTTTACATACACAATGCCGGCGATAAAAATGATGAAGACAGCGGCCGCAGGAATCCCTTCTTCAAGAGCTATTTTCAAGTACCAGTTGTGGGGATGATCGGAAACGGCTAAAAAGTGTTTCTGAATTTGCGGGTAGAGGAAACGAAAAGTAAATGGGCCGGAGCCGATCCATGGGTGTTCTTTCGTAAGGATGATTGCACCTTTCATGAAGTCGAGACGTTCCTGAAACGATGTCTGCTGTTCTGTCCCGACAAAGGTTGCTTTTGCCAGAAATGAATTCGTCGGTGCCTTCATCTGCGTCCGAATGAAGTGCAGTGAAGAGATGAGCATGAGGATAGAAACCGATATCGCCAGTATGAACGCTATGCATGTTCGTGTGAGTATTTTTTTTCTGAAAATCCATGCGAGTAGTGCGAGCTGCAGGAGAAAGACGAGAAAGGCGGCACGTGAAAATGTCAGTATGAGTGCCGTGATCGGCAGTGCGGTGAGAAAAATGTTGAGACATTTGCTACACACATTTTCCGGTTTGAACCGGAAAAAAAGAAGAAGCGGCCAGGTCATGAGCAGAAAGAGGGCAAAGGCGTTTGGCCAGTAGTGAGCCTTGATTGCGCTCACGAAAAATGGGCCGGCGATGCGCGGTTCTTCACGAATGAGATACTGGGCGATGCCAAAAATGCTGACGATGAGTGCAGTCGTGCAAATAATGAGAAGGAGTTTCCGTCGTTCATTTTCGCTCCAATGCTTGATGAGAAAGAAGAGTGCGATACTAGATGCCATAACCACGACCTCGCTCCAGCCGAAATTTTTTACCGGAGAAGCGATGAATGCGGCGATGAAGAAAATTGGCAAGAGCAGACCTGCCCATGTTACGATTTTTTGTGGGTGTGTTTCTCCCGAGTCCTGTCCTGCGAGCTTTTTCCAACTCAGTACGAGCAGGAGTGCGAGCAAGGGGGAAAAGAGGTAGATCAGGGTCGCGTGCGGGGTGTTATCGAACTTGTTCCAGCCCCTCCGAAGGAGGGTCAGAAGGAAAAGTAAAGCTAAAATGATGACCTTTGGCGACATTGCGTTGGACGTATCATACCATAGTGTATAATGTGGTCGTTCTTTTCTGCTTTGCCAGCTTTGTATTCCTACGAATACCATGGATACCATAGCCGTCCTCGACTTCGGCGGACAGTACGCTCACCTCATCGCCAATAGAATTCGCAGGCTTGGAGTGTACAGTGAAATTTTTGATGCGGGCGTTTCCCCCGAAAAACTCCGCTTCCACAAGGGAATCATTCTCTCCGGCGGTCCAAGCAGCGTCTATGAAAAAGGTGCGCCCACCTGTGATCCTGCGATATTCAGCCTGAATGTTCCCGTGCTCGGCATCTGTTATGGGCATCAGCTCATGGTTCACCTGCTTGGCGGACGGGTGCGACCGGGTGGTATCAAAGAGTATGGACGCGCGAAACTCAATATCTCCCGCAACGTCGGTGTGCTCAAGTTCATGGGCGATGAACAGAAGGTGTGGATGAGCCATGGCGATGAGGTGGTGAGCCTGCCTGTGGGGATGGAAGGAATCGGAAACACGGAAAACTGCAATTTCGCCGCCGTGGCCGATGAACATCGTAGGCTCTACGGCATGCAGTTTCATCTCGAGGTGACCCATACGGAGAATGGTATGAAGATGCTGGAAAATTTTGTCGATGCGTGCAGCGCCGAACATGAGTGGAACCTGAAGGAGCACCTCGAACAGATGAAAATCAATATCCAGAAAGATGTGAAAAACAGAAAGGTATTCATGCTCGTGAGCGGTGGAGTGGACTCGACGGTTGCCTTTGCGCTTCTGGAAAAGTCTCTTGGCGCAAGTAACGTTTACGGCCTTTTTGTCGATACCGGATTGATGCGCAAAAATGAGGCGAACGAGGTGCGCGCCGCTCTGGGTGAGGCGGGGTTCAAAAACCTCCATATCGAAGATGCTTCTGCGGATTTTCTGAAAGCGCTCAAGAACGTCACTTCTCCCGAAAAAAAACGTATGGCTATCGGTGATACTTTTCTGGAGGTCCAGAAGCGGGTTTTGAAAAAAATGAAACTGAATACCCGCGATTGGGTTCTGGGGCAAGGGACGATTTATCCCGATACCATCGAGTCGGGCGGAACCCGCAATGCCGCACGAATCAAGACGCACCACAATCGCGTTCCCCAGATCGAAGAAATGATCAAGAAAGGACTTGTGATCGAGCCGCTCAAGGAATTCTACAAAGATGAGGTGCGGTATCTCGGTGAAAAACTTGGCCTCCCCAAGCCACTTTTGGCTCGCCATCCTTTCCCGGGACCGGGACTTTCCGTGCGGATATTGTGTGCGAAAAAGGCGGAACTGCCTTCAACATGGAAGGTTATCGAGAAAAAAGTTGCGTCAATCTGTGATGCCTATGATTTGCAGGCGCGTGTACTGCCTATCCAAAGTGTCGGCGTGCAGGGAGATAGCCGTACCTATAAAAATCCTGTCGTCGTGAGCGGCGAGGCTTCGTGGGATATATTTGAATCCGTTTCCACCAAAATCACCAATCAGGTTCAAGGTGTGAATCGGGTCGTACTGAGCGTCGTGCCGGAAAAAGTGACGAGCGTCGAGTTTGGAGGCGGATTCATGACTCCCGATCGGGTGAAGTTGCTCCAGGAGGTGGATGATTTGGTAACGAATTTCTGCCGTAAAAAAGGCCTCTACGACTCTGTGTGGCAGTTCCCCGTCATTCTGGCGCCGATTGCCTTTAATGGCAGGAAGGGGGAAGTTGTTGTTTTGCGCCCCGTGTGCTCAACTGAAGCAATGACGGCGAATTTTTACCAGATGGATTTTGCGCTGCTTCGAAAATTGGCAGATTTGATCTCTGCCGTGAAAGGCATTAGTGGCGTTGTCTATGACATTACCCACAAGCCCCCGGGGACTATTGAGTGGGAGTAGCATTTTTCAAAAAGCCATTTCGAGCTCTAGAAAAATTAGGCTTTGTTCACCGCAGACAAACAGGATTTTACATTAAGCACATCGAATAACGTCTATCCAAATGCCAGAAGAAATATTTTCACCTGAATTACCTGAAGAAGAATCAGAAGAAGTAGCTCTTGCGCGCCTGCTGACAGAAAGAGGATTTGAAGATTCAGAAGCGCGAGAACACCTTATAGATTGGATAATGAGACAAGAGGGCCTTGTGGAGACATCGCCAGATCTACACACGAGAGTAAATTTTGAGCTCAAACGTGCAAGATTGTATCTCAATGCTGGTGATAGACAGAGGGCACTCCAAGCATTTGAAGATGCTCATTCTATCGCTTGGAACGAAGGGGATGATGATTTTGCAGAACAGATCAGACAGGAGATAGAAGCTCTCAAATGACGCACGCAATAAGCCCTAACTCCTCATTATTTCTAACCAACCTAAAATGCAAGCGAGTACCCACTTAGCACACATCTTCTTCACAGGGCTCGTTGGTTGGTTACTTGCTAAAGTGCAACCTGTTGCACATTAACTTTTTCGCCCTTGAGGAACTTCTCAGCGAATTCGGCGAAACGTTCGGGAGAGTCGGTACAGGCGAGAGTGAGCCCGCCTTCGCGGCTTAATTGTGATTCGATTTCGGGATGACGTTTGAGGTAGTCGGCGAGCGACTCGGCGACGGCCTGCGAAGAATCGGCTACGTGGATGCGTTTTCCCATGATATCCTGGAATACGTCGTGCATGAGCGGATAGTGCGTACAACCGAGGATGAGCGTATCGGGTGCGAAGTCTTTTGTTGGGGCGAGGTATTTTTTCAGGATGGATCTAGCCTCGGGTTTATGGTGCCAACCCTCTTCGATCAAGGGGACGAGGAGGGGGGCAGCCTGTGAAAAAACGCGGACTTCTGGATCGAGCTTGTGTATTTCTTTTTCGTAGGATTTTGATGCCACCGTAGCGCGCGTGCCTACGACGGCGATTCGTTTATTTTTTGTCATTTGGACCGCCTTCTGGACGACCGGTATGATGACGCCGAGCACTTTCCTGTCCGTGATGCCTGGTTGGCGCAGATATTTTTCCTGAAGGTCCGGAAGCGCCACCGAAGATGCGGTGTTGCAGGCGAAGATGGTTAAGGGAATTTTTTTTGCGAAAAAAAACTCAAGGGCCTGCTCTGAAAATTTTTTTATTGTCGCAGGTGAGCGTGATCCGTAGGGAACTCTCAGATTATCGCCCAGGTAGAAGTAATCGTACTGGGGCAGGAGTTTTCTGCAGGCCTTCAGGACTGTCAGACCACCGAATCCGGAATCAAACATGCCGATCATGCGCCTCCCATAGTGTCAGAAATGCATCTCAAAGGCAACGAAAAGACTGGTAAGTGAAGGGGAGTAGACTTACAATAGAAACTGATGAACATGCGACTCTCAATCATCTTCGTTGTGCTGGGCGTCATGATAGGTGTCTTCTTCGCGGCACAGTTTGGGACTGATGTACCTCTCGACGGCGCCTTTCCGGCTGATCAATACCAGGCGAGACGGGTACTCATCAAGGACTTCATCGATGAGCAGGAGGGTCTCCGTGATCGAATTGCAAAGCTGAACCGACAGATCGATGAGCGGCAGAAGCGCAATCAGGCGCTCCTCTCCCAGACGAAACTCTCGTACCTCGATGAGTTAAAGCGCGCTGCCGGACTTACGACCATAACCGGAAAAGGAGTTGTCATCAATCTTGGCGACAGCCCGGGTGCGAGTCGAGAGTCGACGGGTATCATCCCGGAAGCGCTCGTGCAGGCCTCGGATTTGCGTGATCTTGTGAATATTCTCCGTACGGGAAATGCCGATGCCATCGCCATTAATAACCAGCGCATTCTCTCGACTACCCACATCAGTGCCGTTGGAAACAGCATTCTCGTCAATAACTCCTACATCGTCCCGCCGTTTGCCATTTTCGTTGTCGGTGATGTGGACTACCTTTCTTCACGGTTACGGGATGCGGGTGTCCTCTCCGATCTCAAGAAAAGGGCCAGCCAGTACCAGCTCCAATTTGATCTGACGCTCAAGTCCCATGTCAATATTCCACCTTACAACGGTAACTTCCGCATGAAGTATGTTGCGACTGAAGGATCTTAATCTCAATTCTGGCCGAAGGAGAGCCATTTTTTTCACCAGCTTGACTCTGGGATTGCTCTTTATTGTCCAGTCGCGATCATTCGAGGGTCTCAGCATCGCCCACACGCGCGACTCGGCGTCGAATGTATTTCGCGAGATTCAGGTGCTTCGCGATACGAATAAAAGTCTCCTCGTTGAGATTTCCTCTCTCGAAGAAACCTATGAAAAGACGAAAGATAGTTCGAGGAGCATACAGGCGCTCGAAGATGAGATCAGAAAGTTTTCCATGATTACCGGCGGGAAAAGTATTCATGGACCAGGTATCCGGATCACCGTGCCGAAGGGCGCCGATGTCACTACCCTCATCGACCTCTTCAATGAACTCTACAATAGCGGTGCGGAGGCGGTGAGCCTCAACGGAGTGCGTCTCACGGGCAATTCTTTTGGACTTGATACTATTCCAAATGGGCAAATTTTGCTCAGGGGAAATATACTTGAATCGCCCTATGTATTTCTCGCCATTGGCGAGAGCGGAACCATGGAAGCTTCTCTGCGCCAAACCGGAGGCTTTTTGAGGCGCTTTGAGAAAGACCATCCAGGCAGAACCCTCAAAATCGAGAAGCGGGAAAGAGTAGATATGGAAAAGGTTTAAGAGAGATTAAAGATCTTTAGGAAATGAAGAGGAGCCAGAGCGGCTGAAGCAGAAGAAGCGTGAATGCTATGGCGAGGTAGATGCGCTTGTTGAATTTTTCGTAATAGAAAGCTTCGCGAATTTTTTTCAGGCGCGAGAGCGTGTCCGTGACTTGGGCTTCGAGTGACTGCGTGGACTCTTCGAGCCTTAAAATTTCCTTCTTGTGCTCCGGAAGAGTGACGGCGTACTTGAGCTGACCCTCCAGCTGGCCAATGCGGTAGTGGGCCGCCTCGAGCTCTTCCTGACGTGCGCGAAGATGTGCCGCGAGTTCGTCGTGCATACGTTTATAGGTTTCCATGAGTTCCTTGTCTACGGTGGCGACACGTGGCGGTTCCTGTGTGTCGTGTTGCGTGTCCTGCTCTCTGTCTGGTGTTTTCATCTTCCTCGAGCCAGATTCTGCAATGTGGACAACCTCGATGTCGTCTCCATCCCTCTCCATGTCTACGTTTCTGTCACGTGACAAATCTACAGATTCATACTGTCTACTATGTCTAGTTATTAGATCATGTTTTCTTGCGATGAACTCTAAAATTTCGCTTTTACTAAGTAAAATTTTGTTATCTATGATTCTCGTTGTGATTTGTCCAGCCCGTCTATATCTGTCTAGTGTGCGAATTGAAACTTTTAGCAGTCTACTCGCTGCTTTTCTATCAATTATGTCCTTATTTTCTACGTAGTTTTTCATGTCTATTGTGTCTATATAATGTCTACTAAGTGTGGACAATCCGAAGAGACAGGAGACATGTCTACTCTATAAGAAGTTGTCTCTTGTGTCCAGTTCAGACACCGTCAATCTCATGAAATCTGTTTGCGTCAAGCGACATGCGCCCGCATGGTAGCTTTCTTTTTCTCTCTCATTCTCCTATAATACGGCTACTTTTTTTCTCAAAAATTATGATGGGAAGAATGGCGGTTCTTCGAAGGGATGTGATCATTGGCGTATGTGTCGCAAGTCTATTTTTGGCTTTTTTAAGCCCGTTTGTCCAGGCCGAGTCCAAGCCATACTATGTTCATAGTCTTGGCGTCAATCGAGAGAGTCTTGATGTTTCTTCATCATTTTTTCCGTATGGACCTGCGTCGTCTCCGGGTAGTGCCTCCAGTGGAGGCCAACTTGGGGCGGTAATTTCCAAAGGGGACTTCAATGGAGATAACATTGATGACCTTGTCATTACTACGCCATTTCATTCTACGTTTGACCGGAAAAACCGCGGCATGGTGCAGATTTTTTTCGGAAGGAAGGATTTTTCAGCTTATCTGCGTCAAAAAAACTCCCAACCAAACGTGACTTTCCTCGGAGCTTCCCATAATGGCCAACTTGGGACTTCCTTCGCCGCCGGTGACCTCAACCATGATGGCATTGACGACATGATCATGGGGGTTCCGGGAGAGAATGCCGTCTATATCATGTACGGAAGCTCAACCCGCTACTCCTCGCCTTCCACTCTGGATCTTGGCTCGATGCCGGTGGACTGGATCATTCGTGGGCGGGCGGAAGACTCTCAGTTTGGTTTTGCGGTAGATAGCGCAGACATCAATCATGACGGCACCGATGACATCATCATTGGTTCTCCTTTTTCCGCGAAAGATACACTCAAACGGGTTGGGAAGGTCTATGTCATCTATGGTCATGAACGACTGGCCAGAGGGATTCTCATGTACCTCTCGTATTCCGTGCCGGATCTCCTCTTCACGGGAGAGCGCGAAGATGATCGCTTCGGTATTACCCTTACCCATGGTGATTTTGACAAGGATAAGAAGATCGACCTTGTCGTTGGCTCATATATGGCCTCAAATGGAACCGTGAAGCAGACGGGTACGGTTTCCATTTTTCTCGGTTCGAAACTCGGACTCTATAATCCTGTGCGAGTAGGCCCTGAGCTCGTTGATCAAGAAAACAGCGATGCAGACGATGAGAATGACGGGAAAGGTGAGGGAAGTACGCTTATCACGGCTGATCGGAGCTTTGACTGGTTCGGGTACGCCTTGGCCAGCGGAGACCTCAACAATGATGGTGTCGATGATCTGGCCATCACTTCTTTCCCTTATTTGAAAAACAAGTACCAGGGCGAAGTGGATATTCTCTGGGGAAAAAAGGGTTCGGATTTCAAAGATGCCGTACTTTCCCGTGTCTATGCCCCAAACGAGCCGTCTCTCCTTGGAGGCAGTGTTCTCATCGCCGATATCAATGCAGATGGCGCATCGGATCTGCTCGTGGGAGCTCCCAGTGGCGCTCCTTCTGATGATACGAAGATTGGGCGAATGTATCTCCTCACTCATTTTCCAAGAAATAACGAAGCCTGGAATTTTTCCAAAATTCCGGCGGATATGACCATTGTAGGAAGAAACAGCCACGACTGGTTTGGGAGCAGTGTCATTTCCGGAGATTTCGATAATGACAGCAAGCCGGATCTCGTCGTTGGGGCACCCGGACTTCAAGCAGGTTCGATCGAATATTTTTCCGGACCGGTCTTCCCGAGAGGAGCTGTATCCTATACCCTTCCTGCGCCTTCGGATTTTGTTCGAAGAGGGTCTTTCATGGCTCAAATCATGCGCAAATTCCGCTATGACGAAAAAAACAAGGAGTTTCTTGCTTCATGTATGGCACAGAAAGAGTTCTGTTTCTACCAGTTTTCTTCGCAGACGAAATTTTCCGGACTTACCCTTTCACCAGTGCTCCAGCTGTACCCGGATGTGAAGTCAGGGGATTTCTTCTACGAATCCGTCAATAATGCCACGATATTGGGGTATGTTCGCGGTTTTCTTGAGGAACCCGATTCACCATTCCATCCTGAAAAATCGATTACGCGCATTCATGCCCTTAAAATTCTCATGACGGCGACCGGCATGCTTCCTTGGAAGGACTACTATGAACTCAAGGACGAGCTTGCGCGCGAAAAAAATGGAGCAACTAGCGGCGGCCGTGATGCTTCCAGGGATGTGATTGCCGCTCAAAAAACCCCTTATCAGGACGTTTCCGGACATATCGCCCACATGTGGTGGTATCCGAGGTACTTGAATTATGCCTATTTGAGCGGTATTATCGACGATACCGTCTTCTTCCAGCCTGACTCCCCGCTGCTCCAGAAGGATCTCGATCTCTGGATTGAAAAAATCCAGGAGTACGTCGACAGGAGACAGCAGTAATTTACAGTAGTAATTTTTTGGGATTTTTTAGTAATTTCTATGCCGAAGAGCTTCTCATTGCGCCGCGAAAAAAAGTTTACGATTCTGAAGTATGTTGTTTTTATTCTCGTTTTTCTCGCATTTTCTCTCTGGTATCTGCTCCTCGGGCCGAGCCGTGAACTTTCAGGTGTGGCCTATAACCGGAATCTCAATGCCGTGTGGGCCGAGCACGCCTGGGTTGATTCTCCGCGTACTGTGGCTGAGGTTCGCGAGTTTGTGCAGCAGCTTGCGCGGCATGGCGTGAAGTATGTTTTTCTCCATGTTGGACCGATAGAAAGTGACGGATTTATTCCAGTGGAACGGTACTCCCGACTTGGGGAATTTCTCTCCGTAGCCAGAACGTACGGCGATCGGATCGTTTTTCTGCCGTGGATGGGGCAGCTCCGCAGCAAACTGCCTCTCGATCGTATTGAGGTTCGTCGCAACATTGTTTCCACGTCAAAACGTTTCATCGAAGAGTATGGTATGGCCGGTTTGCACCTCGATATTGAACCGATTGTCAGTGGTGACAGTGATTTTCTTTTTCTTCTCGAAGACCTAAAAATGGCTATGGGAAGTGATAAAATCCTCTCGATTGCCCTCGAAGAATATGTGCCCCATGCTCTCTATCGTCTGGCCTCAAAATTTATTGAGGTGAATCCTTTCCTCTCGATTCAGTACGTGAAAAAGATCGATGCTCTGGCTGACCAGATTGCCATCATGACCTATGAAAATAGCATACGGAGTCCTTCTCTTTACCGCTATTTTGTGCGGCAGGAGGTGATATGGATGAGCCGTGTTCTTACACATGCGCGACTGCTCATCGGGTTGCCGACCTACGACAAGGCGAGTCCCACATTTTACCCTGAAGCGGAAAATATACGAAATGGGCTTCTCGGAGTTGTCGATGGTCTCAATAGCTGGAAGATGAAGCGTGGTGTCTTCGAGGGAGTTTCGCTCTACGGGTCGTGGACGACTGATGATCGCGAGTGGAAGACGTTTCATGACCTCTTCATTTCCCAACCCCTAGCTGAAAAATGACCTTATCTGAAAACTAAATGCGACTTGAAATTGTGCGAAAAACGCGGCGAAAAGTTTTGGGGGTGTCCCGATTGGATGTGTATAGGCGACGAGCTGAAAATCTTATACAGAAGCGGATTTTGAGGCTTTGTCCCGAGGGCGCGACGTTGTCCCGTCTCGGCCTCACCGTATTTCTTGTTTCGGATGATGAAATCCACCGTCTCAACCGCGAATACCGCGGGAAAGACAAGCCGACCGATGTCATTACGTTTTCTTTTGTGGAACATGGAAACCATATGCCGCCTCCGCCCGGGGAACTCTTCCCTGTAGCCGAGATTTTTCTTTCGGTTGACACGATTGCAAGACAGGCACGGGAAAAAGAGCTTGAGTTTGCGGATGAACTCTCGTACATGTTCGTCCATGGCGTACTCCATGCCTTCGGGTACGATCATCAGACCGAGAGGGAAGAGCGGGAAATGGAACAAATGGCGTATGCCATTCTTCAGGAAAAATATCCGCGAAAAAAAGAGTTTAAATTTCGCTGAATTTCATCGAGGCGACCATGGCTTCGTACTGCGGCATAAAGAGAGCGAAGTCTTCCATGTCTTCATCGAGGATGATGGTGTAGGCGTTGTTGTCCTTGATGGTGAAGGTGACGGCGAGTTTCTCCGAGATGCTCTTGTCTTCTGCATTTCTGAATTGAAGAATGAGCCTCTTACCGCTCTGTCCCATGAAGGTCATGTCGCGCTCTTCGAGCGTCTTCAGTTCGGTTACGTGCTTATTGAGGTACTTGATGAGTCCCTTGAGCTCGCTGTCGACCGTGAGCTTTTCTTGGCCAACGGGGCGTGCAAGACTGAGCGCTACATGCCCGTCTACATTTGAGGCATTGGATTTCTTTTGCGGAATGTCGATCACATAATCCACATACTTCTCATCTTTTTGCATCTTTGTCTTCTTCCATGATGCGGGACGATCAACCGTAACGCCCATCTCACCGATGGTATCCGTCGCTACCCCGATCCCCACGAGGGAGCATCCCGAAATGATGCTTATTGCAGCGGAAAATAAGACTGCCACTGTTATTTTCTTCATCTTCATCGGGGGAAGAGGTTACAGAAATTTTTGTGAACTTGAGAGTACTTCGAGTGTACTATACTACATTTTTTTCGACTAGCCAAGCTGTATTATGGTTTCGAGGAGCTGGCGGGGGTAGATGGGTTCGGGCTCGGCCAAGGATTGGTGAAAGAGAACTGTCGATGGCGTGAGTGCCGGAAGCGTGTTCGCCTCGATGATGTATACCTCTCCCGTTTGCGTATGCATGAAGGCGTCGATGCGAGCGTAGCCCTCGATGCCGAGGGTCTCTGCGACGAGTTCGATGTGTTTTTTTGCTTTTTCTACAGCCTCTTCCTTTACGTATGGCTTGGGTGGTGGCGTGATATTGATACCGGTTCCTCCCTGGAATTTTTCTTCGAGACTCAGGATATGTCCAAGTGAGACGGTGATACTTGGGAAGAGGGCATGGAGTTTTCCTTTTTTCCCGAGTACGCCCACGGTGACTTCGATCCAGTCCGTGCGACGGTTCCAGTGCATTTTTTTGTCTACCACAACCGTTTTGTCGGTGTCGATGAACTGCTCGAGCATGATATGACCCATGGGTTTTGCCGGCATTTCGATGATCCCGTGTTGAGTGTTCAGCGTTCCGGCTGGAATTTCCGGAAATCCATTTTCCGCATAGGAAAGGTATTTCTGAAAATCAGTATATGTCTCTATTCTGCAAATACCGGCTGAACATCCGTCGTCTACCGGTTTCACGATGAATGCTCCATGCCTCCCATCCACCTTGAGTTCACGTCTCAAGCCGCTCCAGAATTTTTGCCAGAGCTTCGGCGAGGTCAGTGTTTTGAAGAAATCAATATCAAATACTTTCCGCTTCGCGGTGTAAATTTCCTGGAGGATGAGGTTGTCCAGGCGCGAGCCGGTTTTCGCCTTGTCCATGCAGAGACGTGAAGCCGCTGCCCGCGAACCGTTGAAGTGTTTTTTGCGCTGCTCGAGAAGATGCTGAATGGTTCCGTCTTCACCTACGCCCCCGTGGAGTCCGATAAAAGTAAATCCCTCGATCGAGAGAAAATCTTTGAGTGTCATTTTTTGCGGAGGAAAGAGCTCTTCACTGATTTCTCCCGGCAGGGCTGCGAGCCGGAGGAGTACCCTCCTCCTGTGTTCTGCGAGAAATTCCTCGTTTGACTCTGCATTGTTGAGCATATCCCGTATCTCCTCGACCGTGTGATTGAGCGTGAAGTTGTAGGAGGTATGCCAAACTTCATCGCTGTCCGTCATGATGAAGAGTTCGGGCCAGTATTTTTTTGATTGTCTGAGTTTGAGCCAGACGTTTGTCGCGCTCATGAGCGAGACCTGACGTTCGGCTGAAGTTCCACCACCGATGACGTTTACCCGCTTTTTATTCTGCGAAGTTGTTTCTGAAATTTCCGGCTCCGGTACTCCATAATCTGCACACGCCTTCCTGATGATGAACAAGAGAACATCGCGATGGCTCATGCCGATCTGCGATGCCTGCTGGAAGAGAAAACTATTCTGCTCCATGCCGCTTATGGGATTGAAATCCGAAAACCAGATGCGTCCGTCTGGAAGAAGCCAGCCGTCGAAACGGGCAAAGTGGCGCACTGCGAGCAGTGAAAAGAGCTGCTGCGCCTGAATTTGAATTTTCTCTATCTGTTCGTGCGTGAAACGCGGGGGACAGTGGTAGTGCACCTTGCGGGTGGGAAGGTATTTTTTACGAAAATCGAAAAACTGGTTGTCGTTGTAGGAAGTTTCTATTTCCGATGGTATGAGCGCCGTCGGCTGACCGAAGCGGTTTTGGAGGAGTACCACCGTGAATTCTTTTCCTTCGCAGAATGGCTCGGCGACGGCCTGGGTGTCGAGCTTCTTGTTGAAGATGTCCTGCATGGCTTTGAAAGCCTCCAGAGGAGTAGTTACCGAGTGCACTCCAATGGATGAGCCGCCCGAAATTGGCTTTACGATCGCACGTTTGAGTTTATGGTCTTTGAAAAATTTTTCGAGCGTTTCGAAATTTTTGTGTTTTGGGAGGTGTGATTTGAGGAGCACCGAGGGCTGAGTTGAGAAATTGTTGGTTTTCAGAAGTTCATTTGCCGTGAATTTATTGAAGGCGCGTTTACAGGCGTGCGATGGCGATCCGATGTATCGCGCCCCTATGCCTTCGAGGAGTTTTTGAATCTGTCCGTCTTCACCGAAGGGCCCGTGTATGATGGGAAAAACGAGATGTGCTTTTTTAAGGCAAGATGTTAGCTGTCTTTTTGTCAATTTTCTTCCTCTCTTTGTGAGTTTAAAGTCGAAGTCGGCTGGAGTGTTGGAGTAGAGATCGGCCTTTGAGATGAGATGGGCCTTTTTTTGAAAATCAAAATAAATCGGCTGTATGTCTATTGATGGATCCTCGAGGTGGTCCACTACACTACGACAGGAATTTAGTGAAATTCCGCGCTCCATAGATGGACCTCCGCAGAGCACCACTAAGCGAAATTTCTTGGTTTTATTCCCATTCATTGAGCATAATTGTATATTGTTTTCGGGGAAAAACAAGGTGGCACTTTTACGGCCTGTATATTCCTGGAGCTAGAACAGCTTAATAATGATATTTGCGATTTGCTGTGATCATGTATGCCCGATAGAGCTGCTCCAGGAGAACGATCCGTGCGAATTGATGCGTAAAGGTCAGGCTTGAGAGGGAGAGGGTGATGTTGGCCTGTTTGAGAATCGTCTGGTCCAGGCCGAGAGGACCGCCGATCAGGAATGTAAGAGTTTGGTGCTGGCTTGTCCAACTCGAGAGGTATTTGGCGAACTCCTCCGAAGTGCAGGTCTTTCCGTGTGAATCGAGGGCAGCGATGAAGTCATTTTTCGAGAGGTGCTTCTGGATTTTTTCGGCTTCGCGCTTTTTTATATTCTCTCCGGAATTTTTCTCGGAAAATGGTTCTTCTCTGAGTTCGACGATGTCGAGCTTCGCGAAAGGCCGGAGGCGCTTGCGATATTCGGCGTCGGCATCCCTGAAATAGGCTTCTTTGAGCTTCCCGAGCGTTATGAGACGGATTGCCATTGTGCTTCCAGCATAGATCAGGATACCTTGACTTGCCAGTCGAGTTTCATTAGAATTTTACCTTGTTTTAACATTTCTATGGCGCGCGACGGGCTTACGACTCATAATATGCAAGATACTCCTCATGACGACAGGCTTTGCGTACTTGCGGTTTTGGAGAGGCGCAAAAACAATACAAAGAAGGATGAAAAAGTTGGTTATTTTGAAAAAGTTGATGCTGGAGGTGGAAACCGCAAGTCTCCGTTTGATAACGCATGCCTTAGGATGAAAATTGCTGGAGCAGCGAAGGACATGCTGAAATATTTGGTCAAAAATCCGAATGAGCAGTGTCATGTGGATTTTTTTCTTGGTCATCGCGAGTGCTTCGGTACAATTCCATATCCCGATAATGCCATTCGTAATGCTTTTGAGGTGCTTGCTCTTCGAGTGAAATCAGAATATACGGCACGGTTCACGATACAATATGATCCTGAACTTCATCTTCTCTCTGTCATCATGTTAAGAAAAGAAGTTGAGCATAATCCGAGGCCGAAACCTACGAAAGCTCAATTGGCTGCACACACTGCACATGCCGTTGCCCGTCAACTTGGTGTTGAATTTAAGGGGAAAATTAAACGTGCGCTTACCCATGCTGAAGCGGGAGCGCTTCCTCATGAAGATATCGATGGGGGAGATTTTCTTCGGGATCCGTTATAATCACTCCCGATGAAACTTCCGAAGATTCTTTCAGGGCTTTTTGAGGGCGTGAAATTCGCGGAGGATTTTGATCGTGCTGCGAAGGAGTTTGGAGTGCTGCCGGTGAAGATTTCTGATTTCTATGCCGCAAAAGTGGCTGAGGAGATTGCCGCGCTGCGCAGGCGTGGATTTCGCGGCGATGAGGGGCCTCTTTTTCGCTGTGTGCTTCCCGGCAGTGATCGATTTTCTGTGCGAGTGGCTGGTGAAGTTTCGGATTTCATTGGTGATGCAGTGAACATGCCGGATGAGCTTACCGATGTGCTTATTTGGAAGTATGCCGACAGGGTTTTGTTTTTACCTACCGATAGATGCGCCAGCAATTGCCAGTACTGCTTCCGGACGGCATACTTGAGCGACCGATATGGAGAGAAACCTTTTTCGCTTCCTCAGAAAGTTTCCAAACTTGTGGAATTTTTGCAGACACATCCGCAGGTTACTGAAGTGATTCTCTCCGGCGGAGATCCGATGGTGATGAGTTTTTCTGATCTGGAAATGATTTTGAAGGCCTTGCGGGAAGATGCGCGTGTATCGCATATTCGCATTCACTCGCGCGCGCTCGTCTACTCGCCGTTCGTCTATTCACAGCGTACGTGCGAATTGCTTGCGCGGTATCGCGTGCGGCTTGTGCATCATGTGACGCATCCGTATGAGATTTGCGAGGTCGTTCGTCAGCATGTCGGGCGGTTGGCTGGCGCCGGAGTCCGACAGTACAACCAGTTCCCTTTACTTCGAGGTGTGAATGACCATGTGGATGTTTTGCGGGACTTGATTATTGCGCTTGATGAGCTTGGTATCCGCACTCTGTCTATTTTTGCTCCCGATGCCGTGAATTTTTCTGCGCCGTTCCGCATTTCTCTGAGGCGTCAATTTTCCCTTATGGATCAGCTTTTTTTGAGTACACCGGCATGGGTGCACAGTGCCCGGTATGTCCTTGATAATCCTTCCGGCAAGGTGAGACAACAGGATTTTGTGAAGTGGGAAAAGGATGATGACGGCAGATGTTTTGCAATTTTTCGGCGTGGGGATAAAATTGTGAAATATCCCGATTTTCCCGTGGAATTGGATGTGCCGGGGAAAAGAGAAGTGATGATGTGGAAGGAGACACCGCTTGCAGACTATGTACTTCTACAGAACTGCAATAATCAATAATTGATCGTCTGTAATTTCTCGAAACATATAAGCCGTTGACATTGAATAATTCGGTTGCAGAATCACATATTTTGGGAAAAGTGGTCGAAAATAAAGCTGAAATTTTCCCCGGGGAAATTTCGTGAGGAACAGGATCGTGAAAAATCAAACAGAGTCTTTTCTGGTCAGCTTTGTCTGATCCATTTGATCTGGTCGGGATGATCTGGTCGGGATGCCCGGACTTGAACCGGGGACCTCAGCGACCCGAACGCTGCGCGCTAGCCAACTGCGCTACATCCCGAGATGATCTCTATGAATCGAGATAATAAGGGTAAGATGGAATAACGCCTATATTTCTTCTCCTCTCAAGAGCGCTATCCACCTTTCCTCTAAAGCGGTCGATGAGTTCCCGATAAATACCTGCGTGTTCGGCTGTTTCCAGTTCTGGCGGCATGAGTTTTAGATCGGTGAGATGCCTTCTCACTTCTTGCCCAATTCGTGTCCTTGGACTGTGGCCCTCACTTGTTGAATCGAGTCCGTCTTCAAAACCTGTTTCTAGCTCAGTCAATTGTGCTGCAGTCAGTGGGCTTTCTTGGGTCAGTAAAGTACCAAGAATTGAATAGCGGTCTTCCGTGATATTGGGCATGGGGTTGATTGTTTAGGATTCGCCTGTGAGCCTAGCATATTTTCCGTGAAATTGCTAGAATCGCTGTGTGAAGCCGAAAATTACGATTATTTATGAGGATGAGTATCTTCTTGTCGTGAACAAGCCGGCGAGAATGGCGAGTGTGCCGGGGGAAAGAATCGCGCTTGCTGTGACGGCGCTCGGGGAGGTGCAGCGAATGTGCCGCGAAAGGGGGGATGTATGGGCGCCATACCTGCTCCATCGCATCGATATGCAGACGTCGGGGCTCTTGATGTTCGGCAAACATGAGCGGGATCGTGATAAGCTTGAAGGAATTTTGCGAATGTCGGATACGATGAAAAAATATACAACGCTCGTGAAGGGCATACCGAAGGGACATGTGATTACTGCGAAATTGAAGGCGAGAGAGTCGGGTGAAAAGATTTTTGCCCAGACGAAGTATCGGGTTGTGCGGGTGTACAAACTGCCGGAGCTTAAGAGTGTTGTGTCGCTTGTGGAAGCGGAAATTGTTACGGGTCGCAGGCATCAAATCCGTCAGCACTTTTCCGATATCGGATGTCCGGTGGTACTGGACGGCCAGTATGGAGATTTCGCTTTTAACAGGAAATTTCGCTTGGCGCTGCGATTGGGGAGGATGTTTCTGCATGCATCGTCGATTGAATTTACGCATCCGTTTTCCGGAAAGCGGATTGCTCTTCGCGCCGAACTGCCGCCTGATCTTGAGATGACGCTTGAGAAGATCAGGAGCTAAAAATCATAGAAGCATGACCGTAAAATGTCCACATTTTCCCTGTCTGGGCCTTCGTTGTCATAGCCTGGCACTTCGAGAATCCAGTCGGCTGCGAGTTGGCATTTTTCCCTTGCGAGAGCGCGAAAAGCATTGAGTCCCATGTGGCCGCGGCCGAGATTTTCGTGACGGTCGCTGTGCGAATTGAACGGTGTTTTGGAGTCGTTGACGTGGATGGCGACGATGTCTTTGAGATCGATGTGCTTCGCGAAATTATCGAGTGTGTGTTTGATGTGTTCGTGCGTGAAGTCGGGACCGAGTATTCCCGCTTCGAATGCGTGAGCGGTGTCGAGACATATTTTGATGCGGGATGAGGCGGCGATGGATTTGATGATGCCGAGTTCTTCGGGAGTGTTGCAGAGTTTTTGGCCGCCTCCTGCGGAGTTTTCCATGATGAGCTGGGTTTCGCCTGGAACTATTTTGAGAATTTCTTTCATCGCGTGCGCCGTTTGTTTCAATGCATCTTCCCGCGAGAGTCCGGAATTACACGACCCCATGTGAAAAATGAGACCCCTAGCCTCGATGAGATGTGCGATGTGGAGATGCACTACGAGATTTTTTATTGATTTCTGAAGTGAAATTTTTGAGGTGGCGGCCAAGTTCGGCAGGTATGCGGCATGGAGATAGACCGCTTTTACACGGCTTCCCCTGAGTGCATTTTTGTACTTTTCGATGGCGGATCGTTCCGGTAATTTTGCGAACCACTGACGCGGAGATGCACCGAAAAACTGGATAGCGTCCGCACCGATGCGTTCTGCGTTTTCTATGGCTCTGTGGAAACCCCCTGATGCCGAGACGTGGCCGCCGATAAATGGGAGAGGTGCCATTGCTAAAAAATTATTCTTTTGGCGGCTGCCGGTCCTGCATGATTTTTGCCAGGTAGTAACTCACGAAAACGATGAGCAGTGTTACGCCGGTTGCGTAGGCGAACTTTGCCTGAAGCGTATTCTGCGTAGATGGATAAAAATACTCGATGAGCGCTTTTATGGCTTCATTCCATGCTAAACCGGCAACGAGGCCGAGTGAAGCGACCACATAGGTGAGGAGCTGCTTTTTGATTTCCCGCTGTACGTTCGCTGTTTCACGTTTCAATTTTTCCCGAAGAGACGGTTTTGGAGTGTCCATACCTACATTTTACTCTTCGATTCCTACGGCGTGAACTTTATTTCTTACCTCCGCCATGAGCGTACGGAATACTGCTGCGTCATACTCATCCAGCGCCGGAATTATTGTTTCATTGAGGACCCTGTCTATAGCTGTGAGCGTGTCATTGTCTGATTGTGGAATTCTGTTTATGGCATCCTTTATGATCCAGAGTTTTCCCTGAAAAATTGTCCTCTGATGCCGTAGTGTATTTGTAGTGAATGTTCCTAGGGTTCCTTCGGGCCGTATCCGTTGAAACGGTCCGTACATTCCTCTGCTTTGCATCGCATTGTTCGCCAAATCTTCGTTGAGAATCTGCCTTCCGGCTCCTTCCAGTATTGCGCTGATTGCCTCCAATTCAGTGCATGCTACTTTTTTCTGTTTTTTCGCCATTTTTTCTCGAAGAGCTCTTTCTTCTCGCGTTTTCCCGGTGTCGAGCTGTGGTGTTGAAAAAATATTGATTGAGAGTTATGGTGTTTAAAAAACGGGCTGTATTCTAGTTATTTTTTTATCAATGTCAAATTTTTATGCCAGTGCAACAACGCGAACAGACTGATCAGCTTCAGGCGCTTCCGGCGCAGTTTCAGCAACCGACGGGATATTTTGCCGCTACAGTGAAGGAAATTTTGAAACAGGATGATATGACGGAGTTAGGCGGCGGACGCTTCCAGGATGTGAAACTCAAGATTACAAGTGGAGTGGATAGCGGCAAAGAAATTACGCTTCGGTATGGAGATACCGTGAATCTGGATGAGGGCCAGTTGGTTCATGCCGGAGACCGCGTGATCGTCGTGAAGACGGAGCAGAACGCTTACTACATTGCCGACAGTTATCGGCTGCCGGAGATGTTTTTTGCTTTCCTCTTGTTTGTCGGCCTTGTGCTCTACTTCGGGAGATTGAAGGGCTTCATGTCGCTCCTCGGTTTGGGTTTGAGTATTACCGTCCTCTTGACACTCGTCGTTCCGCTCATTGTGAAAGGCATATCGCCTACTTTGGTAGTGATCCTTGGTTCTTTTATCATCACCCTTGCCGGAATGTTTCTCTCACATGGATTTTCGAGAAGGACGAGTGTTGCTGTCGTATCGACGCTTGCCACTCTTATCATTGCGATTGGGTTATCGGTGCTTTTTGTCTACCTGGTGGGCTTAACCGGCTCCGGTTCGGAAGAGGCAATGTATTTCAAACTCGATCCGAATCTGGCAATCAATCTTAAGGGGCTGCTACTGGGCGGAATTATCATTGGTACGCTCGGCGTGCTGGATGATGTTACGACGGCACAGGTAGCATCGGTGGATGAGATTCGCAAGGCCAATGAGTCGTTGTCCGCACGAGAATTGTATCGACGCGGGATTTCTGTTGGACAGGAACACATCGCTTCGGTGGTGAATACCCTCGTGCTCGCCTATGCTGGTGCGAGTCTGCCTCTCTTTCTGCTCATTACTCTGCCATCGGCACAGCCGCTCTGGGTAACGCTTAATGGTGAGTTTATTGCGCAGGAGGTGGTACGAACTCTGGTTGGCAGTATGGCGCTTATTTTGGCGGTTCCGATTTCAACGTACTTGGCGTCGAAATATCTTGTTGGAAAGCGGTGAATTCAGCTTTGAGAGCTTGACTTTTTATTGTTTTTATGTTATTTTTGGCGCATGGCTGCTGAAGATCAGAATCGCGCAGGGAGGAAGGCAGAGGGACATGAAGGAGGCTGGGGAGATGTAAGATCAGCTACGAGGAAAGTTGACCCGGGTGCTGCTCCGTCTCATTTGGATCATGCGACTGGTATACATATCAAAAGAAATCCACTTGTGATGGCGAAGAATGTGCCTGATGGGATGGCTGCACATGGTATCACTGCTCGTCCGGCTTCGCATGTTTTTGAAGTTGCGCCGAAACTGCGCACCGCTCGCAATACGCTCAATGAAAATCTTGATCATGTCTGTACCATGCTCTCTACCGTGCATGGTAATGAGCGTGGCGATTCGATCATTTGCCTTCTTGTCGATGTCAAAGATACTTTTATGAAAGATGGAGCCGCTGCAAAATAGCCCTCTGATTTATTGGTATTTTGGAAACTTTTTTGCTATGATTTGGTTATTCTCTAGCCATAATCATCACTTTTATGCAACCAAGTTTTGCCGCATTTCATTTCCGGGA
>Ga0233425_10003090_pt1 | contig 31133 bp, 26 predicted proteins | sample Watercolumn_Towu_2_FD_181712 | JGI IMG/M metagenome (GOLD analysis project Ga0233425, IMG submission 181712) | Freshwater microbial communities from Lake Towuti, South Sulawesi, Indonesia - Watercolumn_Towuti2014_140_MG | ecosystem: Environmental > Aquatic > Freshwater > Lake | place... | reverse complement strand
TCGGTGGTCGCCACCGGCATGGAAGACCTGGCCGCCGCCAAGACCCCGCCGGTCGCCGGAACCGCCTTCGAGACCCGCCGCCCGGCCCCCGCTCCGCGCGCCGAGGCTCCGGCGCGCGCCGAAGCGCCCCGCGCCGAACCGGTCCGCGCCGAAAGCCCGCGTCCCGCGCCGCGGGTCGAGGAGCCGGCGCCGATCGTTCCGAGCTTCCAGCCCGCCCAGCCGACCTTCGGCGCGCGCACGGCCGCGCCGGAACCGCGCCCCGAGCCGGTGATCCACGTCGCCGAGGAGCGCAAGCTCGAGCCGATCGTCGATCCGTGGGTCGAGGAGTTCGAGGCCGCCCCGCGCCCCGCCGCCCGGACCGCCCCGCCGGAAGCCCAGGGCGAGCTCTATCTCGACCGTCCCGCGGCCGCGGCTCCGGCCCCGACGCCGGCGCGCGACGAGCCGGCGTATGACGAGTACGACGAGCGCGACCACCGCAAGAGCGGCTGGAGCCTGTTCGGCCGCAAGCGCCAGCAGTCCCAGCCGACCTACCCCTCCGCCCCGTCCCGCCAGACGGAGATGCGCTCGACCAGCCAGTATCAGCCGGCGCCGCAGCAGCCGGAGCCCGGCGAGGCCGAAGACGATCTGGAGATTCCTTCATTCCTGCGGCGACTGGCCAACTAGGGCCGACGCAGCCGACAGCCGACGACAGGGAAGGGCGGCCTCCGGGCCGCCCTTTTCGCTGACCGCCGCTCGAGGCGGACGCCGGCCTGCCGCGGGCGCCGGCGAAACAATCCGAAACCCGACTTTCATTTTCCGCTGGCGGACCGGCCGTTAAGGAAGCCGTGGGGCGAACTCCGCACGCAGAGGCGGGGCGCAAGCTGTAGTGAGTATGAGATTGTCGGTCCGCAACGACCATCACCAGAAGACCACCGTCGCGCCGGCGATCATCGCCGGCGTGGGCGTGCACACGGGCGACCGCGTGCGTCTGGCCGTCCGTCCGGCGCCGGTCGGAACGGGGATCGTCTTCGTCCGCGCCGATGTGACCGATCGCGACAACCGCATTCCGGTGTCCGGCGAGGCTGTGGTCGACGCGCGCCTGAACACCATGATCGAGAACGGCGCCGGGGTGCGCCTCTCCACGATCGAGCACCTGATGGCGGCCTTCGCCGCCCTGGGCGTGTCGAACGCCGTGGTCGAGGTGGACGGGCCGGAGCTGCCGATCCTGGACGGATCGGCCCTGCCGTTCGTCCGGTTGCTGGACCGGGCCGGCTTCCGCCGCCAGGAGGCGCCGGTCCGCTACATCGAGATTCTGGAGCCGATCCGGGTGGAGGAGGGCGACAAGTCGGCCGTCCTGCTGCCGTGCGACCGCTACGAGATGCGGTTCGAGATCGATTTCCCGACCCCCGTCATCGGCAACCAGGTGGTGGATTTCGTCGTCGACGAGCAGACCTTCCGCGACGAGATCATGGCCGCCCGCACCTTCGGTTTCGCCCATGAGGTCGAGGCCCTGCGCAAGGCCGGTCTGGCCCGCGGCGGTTCGCTTGAGAACGCGGTGGTCATCGACGGCGACCAGATCCTCAACCCCGGCGGGCTGCGCATGGAGCGCGAGTTCGTGCGGCACAAGGCGCTGGACGCCATCGGCGACCTGTATGTGCTGGGCGCGCCGCTGCTGGGCCGCTACGAGGGCGTCAAGGCGGGCCACGCCATCAACAACCTGCTGGTCCGCGCGCTGCTGGCCAATCCGCAGGCCTGGCGCGAGGTGACCCGCACGCCGGAGTTCGCCCTGGCCGGCTGATCAGCCTGCCCGGATCGCGCTCATCTGGCGGCCGAAGTCCGGCTCCCCCTCCAGGAAGGCCCGGCGGTTGGAGAAGAACCGCGCCGCGTCGCTCCGCGTGTCCTCGCCCGTCCACGCCGCCTCGCCGACGCCGGCCTGCTCCAGCCGCCACAGCACGAAGCCCGGCAGGTCGAACAGCCGTTTGTCGGCCGACGCCCCGGCTGTGAAGAACCGGCCGCTGCCCGGGGCCTGGTGCTCGAACCGCGCCTCGAAGTCGGCCCCCACCTCATAGCTGTCGCGGGCGATGCAGGGCCCGACGACCGCCGCCATCCGGGCCGGCCGGGCGCCGAGCGCCTCCATGGCCGCAATCGTGGCGGGGATGATCCCGCCCAGCGCCCCCTTCCAGCCGGCGTGCGCCGCGCCGACAATCCCGGCTTCCGGATCCGCCAGCAGGATCGGGGCGCAGTCGGCGGTCAGCACCGCGCAGATCACGCCGGCCGCGGCGGTGACGCTGGCGTCGCCCTCCGGGCGTTCGCCCTTCCAGCCGGTCTCCGCCACCCGCGCGACGGCGGAGTGGACCTGGTAGCAGGCGGCGAGGTCGTCCGGCGTCCCGCCGAGATGGCCGGCGACCCGGCGACGGTTCTCGGCGACGGCCGCCGGATCGTCGCTGGAGCCGACCCCGGTGTTCAGGCTGTCGTACAGTCCGGTCGAGACGCCGCCGAGGCGGGTGAAGAAGCCGTGCCGGACGCCGGCGCGGTCCAGCAGCGGATGGGTGACGGGTTGCAGCGCCATCTCAGGACTCGAATCCGGGCACGGCCAGGCTGCGCGGGGAGAAGATCGCGCAGGCCTTGAACAGGGTTCCCATCTGGTCGTCCGCGGTCAGGCGGTCCAGCTGGCGGTCGATGACGGGGGCGGCGTCGGGGCGGCCCGCCTTCAGGGCCGCGGCCCGGTGCTCGATGCCCAGCAGCCGCAGGAACGCCCCCTGGTCGAGGCAGCCGGTGACGTCCGCACCGGCGTGGAGAGCGGCCTCGAGCACGGTGGGGAAGTCGGCCCACTGGGTCAGATCGGCCTCGCCCGGGCTTTCGAGGGGATCGACCTTCCGGTGTCGGCGCAGGGCCTGCAGGGTGTCGCCGGCCTCGGGCCGCGCGCGGCCGTAGTCGATCAGCAGGGCGGCGCCGGAGGCGGCCTTGACCAGGGCCGCGACCTCGCGCCCGAACACGGCCTGCTGTTCGGAAATCTCCACGGTCCCGCCCGGGTCCACGGGGTAGGCGGGGCGGGTGAAGCCGCCGGTGATCCGGGACAGGCCGAAGACGAGGCCGCCGGCGTCATCGACGCCGACGCGTCGCTCCATCCAGCCGTCGCTGGTCCTCACGAACTGGCGGGCCGGCAGGCAATCGAGCACCTCATTGGCGATCAGGATGACCGGCGCGTCCGTCTCGACCCGGTCGAGGGAGGCGACCCAGCGGGGGTGAACGTCGCTGTCGGCCAGCATCCGGGCCTGGGCCTCGCGCAGGGGCGGGGAGGGTTCGATCAGCACCAGGTCGACGGCGCGCAGGAAGTCCGGGTCCAGCCGGGCCGCCCGCAGGGCGTCGGCCATCAGGGTGCCGTCGCCGGGGCCGACCTCGACCAGCCGCACCCGCTCGGGCGCGCCCAGGCGGCGCCACAGCTCGACCGCCCACAGACCGATCAGCTCGCCGAACATCTGGCTGACCATCGGCGCGGTGATGAAGTCGCCGCCGACTCCGATGGCGGGTCGCGTCGCATAGTAGCCGTCCTGCGGATCATGCAGGCAGCGCGTGACGAAGTCGGCCACGCTCATCGGGCCGGTGAGGGCGATCTCCCGCGCGAGACGCTGCTTCAGGCTCACCGGATCAGCCGCCGGCGCGCACCGGCGGACGGCTCCACGCCCGCCAGACCAGCCAGGCGCCGATCAGCATCATCGGGATGGACAGGATCATGCCCATGGTCAGGCCGAGCGGCAGGTTCTCGAGACCGGCGTCGGGCTGGCGCACGTTCTCGAGCGAGGCCCGGGCCAGGCCGTAGCCGAACAGGAAGATGCCGGTGACGTAACCCGGCTTGGCCAGCAGCTTCGCCTTGTGGACGGCGAGCCAGAGCACGGCGAACAGGACGATCCCCTCGAGCCCGGCCTCGTAGAGCTGGCTGGGGTGGCGGACCACGTCGCCCGGGCCGACCACGTGGCCGCTGTCGGTGATGAACTGGCAGGTCTGGCCGTAGAGCTCCCGGGCCCGCTGGCTGCAGAAGTTGACGCCCCAGGGCACGGTCGTCTCGCGGCCCCACAGCTCGCCGTTGATGAAGTTGGCGAGCCGGCCGAAGGCGAGGCCGAGCGGCACCACCGGCGCCACCAGGTCGCCCAGGCTGAGCAGGCGAACGCCACTGCGGCGGGCGAACAGGACGATGGCCAGGGAGACGCCGATCAGACCGCCGTGGAAGGACATGCCGCCGTCCCAGAGGCGGAACAGGGCGAAGCGCTCGGCGAAGCCGTCGCCGGTGAACAGCTGGCCGTACAGCGACGGCTGATAGAACAGGCCGTAGCCCAGCCGTCCGCCGAGGATGATGCCGAGGGTGATCCACAGCACCAGGTCGTCGAGCTGACGGGTCGTCACCGGGGGCCGGTTCGGCGCCCAGAGGGCCTCGGCCTTGGCCAGCCGGGCGGCGTACCACCAGCCCAGCACGATGCCGGCGACGTAGGCGAGGGCGTACCAGCGGATGTCCAGCGGACCGATGCTGAACAGCACCGGATCGAACTCGGGGAATTGCACGGGCGCTCCTGCGGCGGGTTCTCACGCGACGTTTAGCAAGCGTCTCTGCTCCAGTCCCCGAAAAATCCGTAGCGTTTCGGCGACGGCGAAGGCATGGACGGCAAGGTTTCGTTCACCATATCCGGCAACCATCCTTAACAGCGCCTTCGCGCGAGTCGGAGTCCCCATGCAGACGCGCAATCCCATCCTCGACGAGTTCGCCAAACTGACCACCGGGGCCATGGGCCTGGCGCAGGCCGCCGGCGAGGAGGCGAAGACGGCGTTCCGCGCCCAGGCCGACCGCTTCGCCGCCGAGATGGATCTGGTGCGTCGCGACGAACTGGACGCCCTGAAGGCCGAGGTCGCGGCGCTGCGCGCGGAGGTGGCGACGCTGAAGGCGGCCAAAACGCCCCGAAAGGGAACGTCCACAGCGGCCGTTCCCCCGCAGGACGCAGCCGGTTGAGCCGAATCTGCGAACCCGCCTACCGTTTAACGAGTGGGCGTGAGTCGCGCCCGGAGACGACTTGATGGACGCCGCCCGGCCCGAGGAAATCGACACGCCCCACGACCCGCTGGACGTGGTCGAGCATGTGCTGGTGGCGGAGAACCTGCCGTTCGACCGCACCGACGAGGGCGATCTCGCCTTCTCGCTGGCCGGAGACTGGAAGGACTATGAGCTGTGGTTCGCCTGGCGGCCCGAGGGGGACTGTCTGCAGCTGTGCTGCGCGCTGGACCTGCAGGCGTCGAAGGCGAAGCGGGCTGCGGCCTATGAACTGGTCGGCCTGATCAACCAGCGCACCTGGATGGGCCATTTCGAGGTTTGGGCCGAGGACGGCGAGATCGTCTTCCGCCACTCGCTGGCCCTGCCGCTCGGCGAGCGCCCGACGCTGGCCCAGGCCGCGTCGATGATCGACGCCGCGGTCGAGGCGGCCGATCGCTACTACCCCGCCTTCGACTTCATGATCCGGGGCTCGAAGAGGCCGCAGGAGGCGATCGACGCCTGCCTGTTCGAGACCGTCGGCACGGCCTGAACCCGTGACCCCGTCCCGGAAGCCGCCGGTCGTCGCCCTGGTGGGGTGCGGCCGCCTCGGCTCCGCCATGCTGGAAGGCTGGCTCGCCACCGGCGCGGTCCGGGCCGCCGACCTGATCGTCCTGACGCCGTCGGAGAAGCCGGCCGCCGAAAGGGCGCGGGCCGCCGGCGCGCGGATCAACCCGGATCCGGCGGCTCTCGCCGGCGCGGACGTCGTGGCGCTCGCGGTCAAGCCGGCCGTCTGGGAAGCCGCCCTCGGGCCCCTCGCGCCCCACCTCGGCCCCGACGCCCGGATCGTGTCGGTGATGGCCGGCGTTCCGGCCGCCCGCATCGCCGCGGTCGCGGGTCGCCCGGTCGCGCGCGTGATGCCCACCACGGCCGTGGCGCAGGCGCGGGGCGTCGCCGCCCTCTGGTCCGGGGACGCAGGGGCGTCGGATGCGGCGCGCGCCCTGTTCGGGCCGGTGGCCGCGACGGTCGTCCTCGACGCCGAGGACCAGATGGAGGCGGCGACCGCGGTGGCCGGCTCCGGACCCGCCTTCATCTACGCCTTTGTGGAGGCTATGGCTCGCGCCGGCGTCGCCGCCGGTCTCTCTCCCGACGCGGCGGCCGCCCTGGCCGGCGGCGCGCTGCGGTCGGCGGGCGCGGGAGTGGAGACCGGGGCGTCGCTCGACCAGCTCATCGGGCGTATCGCTTCGCCCGGCGGGACGACGCGGGCCGGGCTGGACGCGATGCGCGAGTCCGGCGACCTGGAACGGGCGGCCGCCGCCGCGGTCCAGGCGGCCGTCCGCCGCGCCCGCAGCTTCTAGCGCTGGACGTAGCGTCCGGCTTCCAGATTGGCGGCGAGGCGGCGCCAGGCCCGTTCGGCGTCGTGCCAGACTCCGACCCCGTAGACGTCCGAGAGACTGTCTGAATACCGCTCGTAGTGAACGGGCAGCTCGCGCCCGTCGGCGGTGACGATGCGGCCGTCGACCGTGGCGCCGCCGGTCGAGATGCTGCGGACCGGGTCGAGACCGGGGCGGTCGCGGAGCTGGCCGGTGGTCGGCCGGTTGGGGCGAAGGTCTGTCAGCACCAGTTCGATGCGGGCGCCCGCGAGGTCGGGATCGTCGGCGAGGGCGCGGGTGACGACCTCGGCCAGTCGGTCCATCTGCGCCTGCACGTCGGCGCGGCCGAGGTCCTCGGCCGCGCTCTCGAACTCCGGGGCGAGGGTGACGGTGACGGCGGCCGGCTGCGCCTGAGCGGCGGCGGCCAGGGCGACGGCGAGCGTCAGCGGCGCGAGGAAGGCGAATTTACGCATGAGGCAGTTCCTCCTGACCCCCCGGTCAGGCGGAAAGATATGCCCGACGCCAGGCTTCGCCAGAGGGGTCGCAAAATGTGATCAGCCGGGCAGGCGGATGATGGCCCGCAGCCCGCCGAGGTCGCTGCGCTCGAGGGTGATGTCGCCGCCGTGGCCGCGGGCGACGTCGCGGGCGATGGCGAGGCCGAGCCCCACGCCCTTGCGGTTCTGGTTGCGGGAGGCGTCCAGCCGGGAGAAGGGGCGGAAGGCCTCGTCGTGCATCTCCTCGGGAATCCCCGGACCGTCATCCTCGACCGCCACCTCGACGCCGCCGGAGGCCAGCGGCCGGGCGCTGAGGCGGACGTGCTCGCCGTGGGCGGCGGCGTTGCCGGCGAGATTGGTCAGGGCGCGTTTGAAGGCCAGGGGCCGCACCGTCGCGGTCAGGCCGGCGGGAACGGCGACCTCGACCTCGGCGCCGGCGCGGCGGGCGTCGTCACCGGCCTGGGCGAGCAGGTCGGGCAGGGAGACGTCCTGGGCCGGTTCGCCGGCCTCCCCGCGGGCGAAGGCGAGGTACTCGTCGATCATGTGCTCCATCTCGTCGAGGTCGCCGCGCATGGCGGCGGCGCGCTTGAACGGCGGCGCGAGGGCCAGTTCGAGACGGAGACGGGTCAGGGGCGTTCGCAGGTCATGGCTGACCGAGGCGAGCAGGGCGGTGCGCTGGTCGATGTGACGCTGGATGCGGTCCCGCATGTCCATGAAGGCCTTGGCGGCGGCGCGGACCTCGCGGGCGCCCGAGGGCTTGAAACGCTCCCGGGCCTCGCCGCGGCCGAAGGCTTCGGCGGCCTCGGCGAGGCGCTCGATGGCGCGCACCTGGTTGCGGATGAACAGGATGGCGACGCCCATCAGCAGGACGGTGGCGACGAACAGCCAGAGCACGAAGATGTGGGCCTGGGTGGCGACGGCGCGCTCGCGCGGGGCGATGATGCGCAGCACCCCCTGGGGCTGCTGGACCCGGATGTCGACGTAGGCGGGATAGCGGGTGGTGTCGAACCAGAACGGTTGGTCCAGCCGGTTGGCGAGCGCCTTCTCCAGGGTGCGGTCCACGACGCCGATGGCGCCGCGGCGGGCCTCCTCCGGGAGCACGTCGCCCTCGCGCAGGTCCACCGACAGGGACATGGAGCGCTGGGCGCGCTCGGCGATGATCGCCAGGTTGGCGGGGGTCGGATCGTCGGCGTAGCTCTCGACCGCCCAGGCGATGTCGCCGGCGAGGCCGTCGGAGAGGCGCGCGGTGACGGTCTGCCAGTGGGCGTCGAAGAAGGCCCAGGTCACCGCCACCTGCATGACCAGCACCGGCAGGACGATGATCAGCAGCGACCGGCCCCAGAGCGAGGTCGGCAGGCGCCGCTTGAGGAACCGCGGCCAGAGGCTGGCGGGGAGCAGCCTCACGGCGGGGTCAGTCCGGGGCCAGCATGTAGCCGACGCCGCGCACCGTCTGGAGGTAGCGCGGGTTCTTGGGGTCGGCCTCCAGCTTGCGGCGCAGGCGGGTGACCTGGACGTCGACGGCGCGGCCGGTGATGTCGGCGGTGTCGGGCGAGAGGCTCATCCGTTCGACCGGGGCGTGAGCGTGAATCGCCAGGGTCTTCAGCAACTGGGCCTCGGCTTCGGTGAGGCGCTGCAGCTTGCCGTCGCGGGACAGCTCCAGCCGCTCCATGTCGAACACCGCGTCGCCCAGCTTGATCTCGCGCGGAGTCAGGGGCTTGCCGCCGGTGCGGCGCAGGATGGCGTCGATGCGCAGGGCCAGCTCGCGCGGGTCGAAGGGCTTGGACATGTAGTCGTCGGCCCCGCGGGACAGGCCTTCGATGCGGTCGTCCGGATCGCCCCGGGCGGTGAGCAGCAGGACCGGGGTCTTCGAGGTCTCGGCCTTGGCGCGGACCCAGCTGGTCAGGTCGAAGCCGCTCTCGCCGGGCATCATCACGTCGAGCACGACGAGGTCGAACTCGATCAGTTCCATCAGCCTCTTGGCCGCCGCGGCGTGGGCCGCGCCGGTGACGCGGTAGCCCTCGCGGGTCAGGAATTCCTTCAGCAGCTCGCGAATGCGGTCGTCGTCGTCGACGACCAGCAGGTGGCGGCCGGCGCCGGGCCCGGCGATCGGGCCGGAGCGGCCCTGCGGACGAACGTCGCTCATCCGGCGTTGACCTGGACGGTTGCGGCGGGTCTAACGCCGGAGATTGCGCGGGAGACGTTCTTCAATGGCCTTCGTTCCTTTCGACGATCGTGACGGCTGGATCTGGATGGATGGCGATTTCGTACCCTGGAGGGACGCGAAAACGCACGTTCTGACCCATGCCCTGCACTACGGCTCGTCGGTGTTCGAGGGTGAGCGTATGTATGGCGGCGAAATCTTCAAGCTGACGCCCCATTCGGAACGCCTCAAGCGGTCGGCGAACCTGCTGGATTTCGACCTTCCTTACAGCGTGGCCGAGATCGACGCCGCCTGCAAGGAAACCTGCGCCCGGATGGGGCTGGCGGACTGCTATGTGCGCCCGGTGGCCTATCTGGGGGCCGAACAGGTCAGCGTCACCGCCCGCAACAGCAAGCCGCATGTGGCCATCGCCGCCTGGGAGTGGCCCAGCTACTTCGACCCCGAGGTCAAGGCGAAGGGAATCCGGCTCGAGTGGGCGAAGTGGCGTCGGCCGGATCCGGCCACGGCGCCGTCGGCGGCCAAGGCGGCCGGCCTGTACATGATCTGCACCATGTCGAAGACGGCGGCCGAGAAGCGCGGCTTCGCGGACGCCATGATGCTGGACTGGCGCGGCTATGTGGCCGAGGCGACCGGCGCCAACGTCTTCTTCGTGCAGGACGGGGTGCTGCACACGCCGCCGGTCGACGCCATCCTCGACGGCATCACCCGTCAGACGGTGATCGAGATGGCGCGCACGAAGGGCATCGAGGTGATCGTGCGCCACATCCGCCCGGAGGAGCTGGCGACCTTCTCCGAGTGCTTCCTGACCGGCACCGCCGCCGAGGTGACGCCGGTGAGCGAGATCGGGGAGTACCGGTTCACGCCGGGAGCCCTGACGCTGGGGCTGATGGAGGACTACGGCCGACTCGTGCGCGGCGGCTGAGACCGGTCTTCGCCGGGGGAGACGCAGACGCCTGCGTTTGTCCGCTTGCCACGCTTCCGGGCGCGGGTTCAAAGAGGCGGGTGCCGGGGGCGATGCCATCATGTTCAACCTGCTGAATCTCCAGAGCCTGCTCGGGCTGGTCGTGGTCATCGCCGCCTGCTGGGCGCTGTCGGAGAACCGGCGGGCGTTTCCGTGGAAGCTGGCCCTGGGGGCGGTCGCCGTGCAGGCGGGGCTGGTGCTGGCGGTGTTCGGCATCCCCGGCTCGGACGCGGTGCTGAACGCCATCAACGGCGGCGTGGACGGACTGGCGCGGGCGACGAACGAGGGCACGCGCTTCGTCTTCGGCTACCTGGCCGGGGGCGATCAGCCGTATGCGGTGACCAACGACGGGGCGCTGTTCACCTTCGCCTTCCAGGTGCTGCCGCTGATCCTTGTGATCTCCGCCCTGTCGGCCCTGCTGTGGCACTGGAAGGTGCTGAAGTGGATCACCCTGGGTTTCGGGCTGCTGTTCCAGCGCACCATGGGCCTGGGCGGGGCCTCGGCGCTGGCGGTGGCGGCCAACATCTTCCTCGGCATGATCGAGAGCCCGATCGTGATCCGCGCCTATCTGGACAAGCTGACCCGCTCCGAGCTGTTCCTGCTGATGGTGGTCGGACTGGCGACCGTGGCCGGGTCGACCATGGTGGCCTACGCCGCCATCCTGTCGCCGGTGCTGACCAATGCGGCCGGGCACGTGCTGGTGGCCTCGATCGTCTCGGCGCCGGCCGGCATCCTGCTGGCGCGGGTGATGGTGCCGGAGAAGCCCGGCGAGGGCGGGGCCCACGCCGATTACGACTCGGCCCTGAAGTACGACAGCGCCATCGACGCCATCGTGAAAGGCACCGCCGACGGGCTGATGGTGGTGCTGAACATCTCGGCGGTGCTCATCGTGTTCGTGGCGCTTGTGGCCCTGGCCAATGTGATGCTGGGCGGCCTGTGGCTGTTCGACGGCCCGGTGACGGTGGAGCGGGTGCTGGGCTGGCTGTTCATGCCGGTGGCCTGGCTGACCGGGGTCGAGTGGTCGGAGGCCGGCCGCGCCGGCTGGCTGCTGGGGGTCAAGCTGACCCTGACCGAGTTCGTCGCCTTCATCGAGCTGGGCCGGGTTCCGGTCGCCGAGATGGGGGAGCGGACGCGGATGCTGATGACCTATGCCCTGTGCGGCTTCGCCAACATCGGCTCGGTGGGGATCACCGTCACCGGGCTGAGCGTGCTGATGCCCGAACGGCGCGAGGAGGTGCTGGGGCTGGTGTGGAAGGCGCTGTTCGCCGGCTTCCTGGCCACGATCATGACGGCCTGCGTGGTCGGGGCCTTGCCGTCGGCGATCTACCGCTGATAGCGTTGCGATAAGCAACGGAGGTCGCAATGAAGCTCTACACCTCGAACCGGGCGCCCAACCCGCGGCGGGTCCGCTGGGTGATGGCGGAGAAGGGCGTCGAGGGGGTGGAGATCGTCGAGATCGACCTGCTGGCGGGGGAGCACCGCACGCCGGAGTACCGCGCCAGGGTGGGCGTGCCGCACGTGCCGGCGCTGGAGCTGGACGACGGCACGACGATCTCGGAGTCGCTGGCCATCTGCCGCTACCTGGAGTCGCTGCATCCGGAGCCGAACCTGTTCGGCCGGGACGCGCGCGAGCAGGCGGTGATCGAGATGTGGACCCGCCGCTGCGAGTTCTACCTGGCCAATCCGATCATGCTGAACGTGCGCCACTCGCACCCGGCGCTGGCGGCGCTGGAGGCGACGCAGCTGCCCCAGGTGGCGGAGTACAACCGGGTGTCGGCGGAGAAGTTCATGAAGTCGCTGGACCGGCGGCTGTCGGACCGGGAGTTCATCGCGGCCGAGCGCTTCACCATCGCCGACGTGGTGGCGGTGGTCGGGCTCGATTTCGCCCGGCTGATCCGCTACCGGCCGCCGGAGGAGCTGACCCATCTGGCGCGCTGGCTCGAGGCCAGCCGCGCCCGACCCGCCGCCGCCGCGGGGGTCTGACGCCCGGGCGGCGGGGCGGGGCCGCGCCTCAGTGCGCGGCCGAACCGCTGCGGGGCAGGCTCGCCAGGGAGTCGCGGCAGGCGCGCTCGCACTCGCGGCAGGCCTCGGCGCAGATCCGGCAGTGTTCGTGCTTCTCCGCATGCCGGTCGCACTCGGCGGCGCAGCGGGCGCAGGCCAGTTCGCAGGCGCGCAGCTGGGCCGCGATCAGCGGCACGTCGCCGCCCGAACGGCGGGTGGCGATCAGGCCGGTGGTCAGGCAGACGTCGGCGCAGTCCATGTTCAGGCGGATGCACTGGACCAGTTCGGCGACCATTTCCTCGCCCAGACAGGCGTCGGCGCAGGAGGCGCAGACCTGGGCGCAGTCGAAGCAGGCCTCGACGCAGCGGGCGAGGGCGGTGTTGACCTCGCCGCGGACGTGGGGGTGACTGGCGATCATCTGTTCGGCGCGCATGGCGATCTCCGGAGCTGAAGGGACGGGCCCGCCGGGGCGGGCGCTCCTTCAACCGGGCGCGGGCGTCAAGGTTCGCGCCGGAGCCGGAATCGCCCTCGCAAGGAACCTTGGCCGAGCCTCGGCCCTTTCCCAAGAACGGCGAAATGGAGGCGAAGATGGCGACGCGAACCGGCGCGGGCGGCTGGGCGGTGCGGATTCTGGCGGTGGCGTTCCTGCTCATCGGCGTGGTGCTGACGGGCGGCGGGGCCTGGCTCGCGGCCCTGGGAGGCTCGCTTTACTATGTGCTGGCCGGGCTGGGGCTGATCGCCACGGGCGTCATGCTGTTCCGGCTGAAGCTGCTCGGGGCGTGGATCTACGGCGCGGTCTTCGTGCTGACGGTGCTGTGGGCGTTGTGGGAGGTCGGGCTGGACGGCTGGGCCCTGGTCCCGCGCGTGGTGGCCCCGGCGGTGTTGCTGGTGCTGGTCATCGCCGCCCTGCCGGTGCTGGACCGCCGGCACGGGGGCCGTCTGGCCCTGATCGGCGGCGGCGTGTTCGTGGCGCTGGCGGGGGTGTTCGGCTTCGCCGTGGCCCAGGCCAACCGGCCGATGACGCCGCGCGCGCCGGAGACAGCGACCGTGGCCGGAATGTCCGAACCGTCCCTGCGCGACGTGGGCGCGGACTGGCCGGCCTACGGAGGAACCTACAGCGCCCGGCGCTGGTCGCCGCTGAGCCAGATCAACCGCGACAACGTCGACCAGCTGGAGCGGGTGTGGCTGTACCGCACCGGCGACCTGCCCGAGGACAAGTGGGGGGCCGAGACCACCCCGCTGAAGGTCGGCGACACCATCTACCTGTGCAGCGCCCGCAACGTGCTGATCGCCCTGGACGCGCGCACCGGCGAACAGCGCTGGCGCTACGACCCGCAGGTATCCGACGAGTGGATCCCCTACACCGCCGCCTGCCGCGGCGTGGCCTACTATGACGTCGCGGACGCCCGCGCCGCGGCCCCGGAGCCGGCGAGCGCCGCCGGCCGCGCCGCGCCCGCCCGTCCGCAGCCCCGGCCCGTCGCGGCCCCGGCGGCCGGGGCGACCGCGGCCTGCGCCCGGCGGATCATCGAGGGCACGCTGGACGGGCGGCTGATCGCCGTCGACGCCCGCACCGGGCGGCCGTGCGCCGACTTCGGCGAAAACGGCGCGGTCGACATCAAGGTCGGCATGGGCGAGGTCATCCCCGGCATGGTGTCGATCACCTCGGCGCCGACGATCGTGCGCGGCGTGGTGGTGACCGGCCACCAGGTGCTGGACGGCCAGTACAACGAGGCGCCCTCGGGGGTGATCCAGGGCTTCGACGCCGTGACCGGCGAGCTGCGCTGGGCCTGGGACATGACCCGCCCGGACCTGACCGGCCGTCCGGAGGAGGGCGACAGCTACACGCGCGGCACCCCCAACATGTGGACCACGGCGTCGGGGGACGAGGCGCTGGGCCTGGTCTATCTGCCGATGGGCAATTCGGCCGCCGACTACTACAGCGCGGACCGCTCGGAGGCGGAGAACCGGTACGCCACCTCGCTGGTGGCGCTGGACGTCACCACCGGCCGGCCGGCCTGGTCGTTCCAGACGGTGCACAAGGACGTCTGGGACTATGACCTGGGCTCGCAGGCGACGCTGATCGACTATCCGACCGCGGCGGGCCGGGTTCCGGCCCTGGTGCTGCCGAGCAAGCAGGGCGACCTGTACATCCTCGACCGGCGCACCGGCCGGCCGCTGACGCCGGTGGAGGAGCGGCGCGTGCCCGGCGGCGGCGTCGAGCCGCAGGAGCGCTCGCCGACGCAGCCGTTCTCCGGCTTCCACACCCTCGCCCGCCGCGACCTGACCGAGCGCGACATGTGGGGCATGTCGCCGATCGACCAGATGGTCTGCCGCATCGGCTTCCGGCAGGCGGCGTACGACGGCATCTACACCCCGCCGACCACGGATCGCCGCTGGATCCAGTATCCGGGCTACAACGGCGGCTCGGACTGGGGCGGGGTGGCGGTCGATCCGCAGCGCGGCTGGATCATCGCCAACTACAACGACATGCCGAACTACAACCGGCTGGTCCCCCGCGAGGAGGCCAACGAGAAGGGCTGGTTCCCCCGCGGAGATCCCCGCCTTGAAAACCGGACGCCGGAGTCGCGCGGCGGCGTGCCCGAGGGGGCGGAAGGGGCGGGCGACCCGCAGTGGGGGGTGCCCTACGCCATCGACGTCAACGCCGGCTGGCGGATGAAGTCGACCGGCATGCTGTGCAAGCAGCCCCCCTACGGCGGCATCCGCGCCATCGACATCCGCACCGGCCGCACGGTCTGGGACCGGCCGCTGGGCACGGCGCGCAAGAACGGACCGTTCGGCATCCCGTCGATGCTGCCGATCGACATCGGCACCCCGAACAACGGCGGGGCGGTGGTCACCGCGGGCGGACTGATCTTCATCGCCGCCGCCACCGACGACCTGATCCGGGCGATCGACATCGAGACGGGCGAGACGGTGTGGTCGGAAGCGCTGCCGGCCGGCGGCCAGGCCGGGCCGATGGTCTATGAGCAGGACGGGCGGCAGTATCTGGTCCTGATGACCGGCGGGCACCACTTCATGGAGACGCCGAAGGGCGACCAGGTGATCGCCTGGGCGCTGCCGCAGCGATGAGCGTCGGGACGGTCTGGCTGCCGTACTGCGGCCCGGCCCCCGCCGGGGGCGAGTGGCGCTGGAACCTCGATCCGGTGCTGATCGCCGTCCTGCTGGCCGCGGCGGGCGCCTTCGCCTGGCGGGCGCGCGGGCGCGAGCGGGCGCTGGGGCTGGCGGCCGTGGGCGTGCTGGCGGTCAGCTTCGTCTCGCCCCTCTGCGCCCTCAGCTCGGCCCTGTTCGCCGCCCGCACCGTGCACCACGTGCTGCTGGTGGCGGTCGCCGCCCCGCTTCTGGCCTGGGCCCTGCCGGCGCGCCGGGTCGGGCCGCTCGCCTTGGCGACGGCGGCGCAGGCGGCGGTGTTCTGGGTCTGGCACGCGCCGGGCGCCTACGCCTGGGCCCTGTCGCACGACGCGGCCTACTGGCTGATGCAGGCCAGCCTGCTGGGCTCGGCCGTGTGGTTCTGGGCCGGAGTCCGGCCGGCCTCGGTCCCGGCCGCGGTGGCGCATCTGCTGATCGCCATGGTCGCCATGGGTCTGCTGGGGGCGCTGCTGACCTTCACCGGCCAGCCTCTGTATGCGCCGCACTTCGCCAGCACGACGCCGTGGGGGCTGACGCCGCTGGAGGACCAGCAGACGGCCGGCCTGATCATGTGGGCCCCGGCGGCGGCGGTCTATCTGGCGGCGGCGCTGTTGATGCTCGGCCGCTGGATCGGGCCCGACGCGAGGGCCGGAGCCGGGGCGGCATGATCGCCCGGCTGTTCGGCCTCGTCCTCGAATGGGCGGCGGGCCACCACGACGAGGGCCGCTATTCGCCGGTGGCCATCGTCTTCCACTGGACCATGGCGGCCCTGGTCATCTTCCAGCTGTTCTGGGGCTGGTGGATGGGACGGCTGCCGGTCGGCGGCGAGAAGGTGGGGGCCCACGACCTGCATTATGCGATCGGGGTGCTGATGCTGGTGCTGGCGCTGGGCCGGGGGGCGTGGCGGACGCTGGCGCCCGGGCCGATCAACGACGCCGACAAGCCCGGCTGGGAGAGCGCGGCGGCGCACATGACGCACTACGTCTTCTACGCCTGCCTGTTCGGCCTGCCGCTGAGCGGCTGGGCGATGATCTCGGCGACCGCGCGGGAGGAGGATCTGAGCCTGCTCGGGTTCGTGCCGTGGCCGCTGATGCCGCTGCAGAACCTCGACCTGGCGACCCGCTGGCAGGTGGAGGCGGTGGCCGAGTGGACGCACTGGGGACTGGTGCTGACGCTCCTGCTGATGATCCCGATCCACGTCGGGGCGGCGCTGAAGCACCACTTCATCGATCGGGACGATGTGGTCCACGGGATGCTGCCGGTCGTGCCGCAGCTGCCGCCGAAGCGGACGCGGTGGCAGCGGCGCTGGCTGGCGCTGGAGCAGTGGGTGCGCGCTCGAGCCAGGCGGCTATGGCGCGGATTTCGGAGTCTGTCAGGCCGGCGACAGCGCCCGACATGACGCCGCGCGGATCGTTGCGCCGCTTGCCGGCCTGCCACCGCTGCAGCTGGTCGACGACGTAGGCGGCCGGCTGACCGGCCACGGCGGGGTTGCCGGCGCCCACCCCCTGACCGCGCTCGCCGTGACAGGCGGCGCAGGCCACGCCCCCGGCCTCCGGGCGCGGCTCGAACCAGACCGCCGGGGCCGGGCCCGCGGATCCGGAGCGGGGCGGCGTGGGCAGGTCGGCGTACCAGGCGGCGACGGCGCGCCGGTCGTCGTCGTCCAGCCAGCGGGCGGCCTCGTACATCCTCGGATCGTCGCGCAGCCGCGCGGCGTAGTCCTCGAGCTGCTTCTGCAGATAGCCGGCGTCCAGTCCCGCGAGACGGGGCGTGCTGACGCCGTCGCCCATGCCGTCGAGGCCGTGGCAGCTGAAGCAGGCGTTGGACGGGCCGCCGTCGCCGCCGCTCATGGCGATGACCTGTCCGTCGGCGCTGAAGGCTGCGGTCGAGCGGGTCTCCGGCTCGGCGCAGGCCGCGACGAGGAGAAGGATTCCGGCTGGAAGCAGGGCGCGCACGCGGATCGAACACCCGCCCACCTTGGCGGTTCCCGGAACCGTCACCTTGGCCGGAGGGTTAGGGTCCCGAGCAGGAACGGGGCGGACCTTTGCCGGCGAACGGGTGCGAGCGGACGTGAGGAGGCGGGCCATGGTGCTGGCGTTGCTGACCGCCGCCTGCGCGGACAAGGGCGGCGGACCCCGCGAGATCGCCGGGGCGGACCCCGCGCGCGGCTTCGCCCTGGCCGAGCGCGCCGGGTGCGCCGCCTGCCACGACCTTCCGGGAGTCGCCTGGCCCGCCGGCGCGGCGGGCCCGCCGCTGGAGGGCTTCGGCGGCCGCCCGCTGATCGCCGGACGGTTCCCCAACCAGCCTGACCTGCTGGCGCGCTGGGTGCGCGACGCGCCGTCCATGGCCCCCGAAACCGGCATGCCGCCGGCGCCCTTGACGGAAGCCGAGGCGCGCGACGTCGCCGCCTGGCTGTACACGCTCGAATGACCGCCTCCACCCCCCGCAGCATGGCCGGATGGCCGCCGCCGACGCTGGACCCCGCCGGCCCCTTCGCAGATCCGCTGCACGTGCTGGCGTGGGTGCTGTTCGGCATGGCCGGGATCGTGCTGCTCCTCGTGCTCGTGGCGCTGGGCGTCGCCCTGTTCGGACCGCGACGCTGGCGTGCGCGGCTGGGCGGCGAGCGGCTGATCTGGATCGGCGGTCTCGCCTTCCCGGTGGTCGTGCTGAGCGCCCTGCTGGTCTACGGGCTGAGCCTGACAGGCCGCCTGAGCGACGAGCCGCGCCCCGACGAGATGCGCATCCGCGTGACCGGCGAGATGTGGTGGTGGCGCGTCGCCTATCTGGACCCGGACGGGCGCGAGGCGCTGCAGGACGCCAACGAGATCCACATCCCGGTCGGGCGGCCGGTGGTGCTGGAGCTGGAGTCCGCCGACGTCATTCACAGTCTCTGGGTTCCGCGGCTGAGCGGCAAGGTCGACATGATCCCGGGCCGCCGCAACCTGATGCGTATCCAGGCCGATGCGCCGGGCGCCTACGGCGGCCAGTGCGCCGAGTACTGCGGCGGCCCGCACGCCCTGATGGGCCTGGTGGTGGTGGCGCATGAGCCGGCGGACTTCGCCGCCTGGCGGAGCCGGCGCGCGGCCCCCGCTCCGGCGGCCGCGGCGGCCCACCCGGGGGCGGCCGTCTTCGCCCGGGCCGGCTGCGGCGCCTGCCACACCGTCGCGGGCACGGCGTTCAACGGCCTGGCGGGTCCGGACCTCAGTCATGTCGGGGCCCGGCGCACGCTGGGCGCGGGCATCCTGCCCAACAACCAGGGGACGCTGGCCGGCTGGATCGCCGACAGCCAGTCGATCAAGCCCGGCAACCGCATGCCGGCCTATCCGGTGCTGACGGGCCGGGAGCTCCGTGAGGTCTCCGCCTGGCTCGAGAGCCTCGAATGAAGAGCGAGACCGGATTCGATCCGGCCCTGTACGAGCGGTTCCCCACCCGGGAGCCGCGGCCGGAGGGCGAGCTGGAGGCGCTGGAGCAGGTCTGGTGCGGCCCGAAGGGCTGGCAGTGGATCACCGCCATCAACAACAACTACGTCGGGGTCTACTACGTCGGCGCGGCCATGCTGTTCTTCGTGCTGGCGGGGTCGCTGGCGGTGCTGATGCGCACCCAGCTGGCCGTGCCGATGAACGGCTTCCTGCCGCAGGAGACCTACAACCAGTTCTTCACCGTGCACGGCACGATGATGATGTTCCTCTTCGCCGTGCCGGCGGTGGAGGCGCTGGGCGTCCTGCTGCTGCCGCAGATGCTGGGCGCGCGCGACCTGCCGTTCCCGAGGCTCAGCGCCTACGCCTTCTGGGCCTATCTGATCGGCGGCCTGGCCTTCTTCTCGTCGCTGTTCTTCGGTCTCGCGCCCGACGGCGGCTGGTTCATGTACCCGCCGCTGACCTCGACCACCTGGTCGCCGGGGATCAACGCCGACTTCTGGCTGCTGGGCATCGGCTTCATCGAGATCTCGGCCATCGCCGGGGCGATCGAGATCATCGTCGGGGTGCTGCGCAACCGCGCGCCCGGCATGACCTTGGACAAGCTGCCGATCTTCGCCTGGGCGATGCTGATCTTCGCGGGGATGATCATCATCGCCTTCCCCTCGATCATCCTGTCGACCCTGCTGCTGGAGATCGAGCGGGCGCTGGGCTGGCCGTTCTTCGACGCCCTCAAGGGGGGCGATCCCCTGCTGTGGCAGCACCTGTTCTGGTTCTTCGGCCACCCGGAGGTCTACATCATCTTCCTGCCGGCGGCGGGCGCGATGTCGACCATCATCCCGGCCATGGCCCGCGCCCCGCTGGTCGGCTACCGGCTGGTGGTGCTGGCCATGCTGGCCACCGGCTTCATCAGCTTCGGCGTGTGGGCCCACCACATGTTCACCACCGGCATGCCGACCATCTCGACCAGCTACTTCTCGGCGGCGTCGATGGCGGTGTCGATCCCGGCCGGGGTGCAGGTGTTCGCCTGGATCGCCACGGTCGCCTCCGGGCGGATGCGGTTCACGACGCCGGGCCTGTTCGTGCTCGGGGCCCTGGTCATCTTCACCATGGGCGGCCTGACCGGGGTGATGGTGGCCATGGTGCCGTTCGACTGGCAGGCCCACGACAGCTACTTCATCGTCGCCCACCTGCACTATGTGCTGATCGGCGGCATGGTCTTCCCCCTGTTCGCGGCCATCTACTACTGGCTGCCGATGAGCTCGGCGCGGCCGCTCAGCGAACGGCTCGGCAAATGGGTGTTCTGGCTGATGTTCGCCGGCATGCACCTGACCTTCCTGCCGATGCACCTGACCGGGCTGATGGGCATGCCGCGGCGGGTCTACACCTATCTGCCGGACCGGGGCTGGGAGTGGCCGAACCTGCTCTCGACCGCGGGTTCCTTCCTGTTCGCCGCCGCGGTGCTGCTGTGGATCGTGGACATGGTCCGCAACTTCCGTCCGTTCGGGGCGCGCGAGGCGGGCGACGTCTGGGGCGGGCCGGGGATGGAGTGGATCCCGACCGGCCGCTACTCGGTGCGCTCGATCCCCGTGGTCCGCAGCCTGTATCCGCTCTGGGACCAGAAGAACCTGATCCGGGACGTGGTCGCCGGGCGTTACTTCCTGCCGAACACGGCCACGGGGGAGCGCGAGACGCTGGTGACCTCCACCCTGAACGCCGAGCCCCAGTACCTGCAGCGGATGCCGACCCCGTCGGGCTGGCACGTGTGGGCGGCGGTGTTCACCGCCGGCTTTTTCCTGCTGCTGACCGTGCAGGCCTACTGGCCCTCCGTCGTGTCGGGGGTGCTGGCGGTCTACTGCGTGCTGGCCTGGTGCTGGACCCTGGACCGCCCGCGCGTCGAACCGACCGTGGATATCGGCGCCGGCATCCGCGTGCCCACCTACGTCAGCGGGCCGTCGAGCCACGGCTGGTGGGCGATGGTGATCCTGCTGATCGTCGCCGGCATGGTCGGGGCGCTGCTGGGCTTCAGCTACGTCTTCCTGTGGAGCCGCAACCCCGAACTGTGGGCGCCGCCGCCGGGGCTGCCCTCGCTGGCGGCCGTCATCGCCGCCTATGCCGCGGCGGCGGGGCTGGCGTGGGGCGCCTGCCGCATCCTCAGGCTGGACCGGCCCCGCACCCCGGCGATCGCCACCCTCGCCATGGTCGCGGCCGTCGCCGCGGCCGCGGCCGGCTGGTGGATCGATCTGGACAGCTGGACCGCGACCGGGCTCAAGGCCTCGGCCAACACCCAGGGGGCGACGGTGTTCGCCCTGCTGGCCTGGCAGGGGATGTTCGTCGCCACGACCGGGCTGATGGCCCTTTACGCGCTGGCGCGGTGGCTGGGCCGGCAGGTGGAGGCGGCGCGGCCGACCACCTTTGACCTGATCGCCCTGTTCCTGGTGTTCACGGCGGGGCAGGGGGCGATCGCCGCCCTGCTGGTCCGGCTGTTCCCCGGAGCCGCCGGATGAGGGCCTGGGCGTGGATGCTGGGCGGACTGACCCTGTGGGGCGTGCACTTCGCGGGCGTCTACGCCATCTCCAGCGTCGGCGACGTGGTCGCCGAGGCCGACGATCCGTTGTGGCGCGGCCTCGCCCTCGGCTTCAGCGGCCTGTGCGTGCTGGCGGGCGCGGGGCTGGGCTGGGTCGCCTTCGTTCGCCGGCGCACGGCGGAGGACGAGGCGCAGCGCTTCCGCCGCGACCTCGCCGCCCTGGGCTTCGCCGTCGCCGTGGTGGCGATGACCTGGCAGGCGCTGCCCACCCTCACCGGACACTAGGCGACGGCAGGCTCAGTCGCCGCCGTGGCCGTGGCTGTCAGTCTCCGTCGCGCCCGGGGCGAAGGCCTCGCCGTCGGCGCCGGCGAACCAGAACGGCCGGCGCGGCCGCTGGCGCGGGGCGATCTCGTTCATGCCGGAGTCGTACACGCGCCCGTTGGCCACGGTGTAGGCGATCGAGGTGGTGTTGCGGATGTTCTCCAGCGGGTTGGCGTCCAGCACCACCATGTCGGCCAGCTTGCCCGGCTCCAGCGAGCCGAGGTCGCGGTCCATGCCCAGCGCCCGGGCCCCGCTGAGGGTGCCAGCGCGGATCACGTCGAGCGGCGCCATGCCGCCCTGGGCGAGGCTCCACAGCTCCCAGTGGGCGGCCAGGCCCTCGCGCTGGCCGTGGGCGCCGATGAGGACGTCAACGCCCTGCTGGTTGAGCCGGGTCGCCTCGCGGGCCACGGAGATGTGGTTCCACTCGTTGTCCGGCAGGGTGACCGGGCGGCGGGCGCGGGCGTCGAGCACCCGGCGCGGCACGTACTGGGTCAGGATCGGGTGATCCCAGACGTCGCTCTCCTGGTACCAGTAGTTTTCGCCGTAGCTGCCGCCGTAGGCGACGACCAGGGTCGGGTTGTAGGCCACCTCCGTCTGGCGCCACAGCTGGTGCACGTCGTCGTACAGCCGGGCCAGCGGGATCGAGTGCTCGATCGTGGTGTGGCCGTCGACGATCATCGACATGTTGTGCTGGAACAGCGAGCCGCCCTCGGGGACGACCATCATGCCGAGCTGGCGGGCCGCCTCGAGGATCTGCTGGCGCTGCTCGCGGCGCGGCTGGTTATAGCTCTTCACGCTCCACGCCCCGGCCGCCTGCATGCGACGCAGGGTGGACAGGGCGTCGTCGAGGTCGTCGACCTGGGCGGTGAAGGCGGTGGTGGCGCCGTACAGGATGGTGCCGGTGGAGAAGATGCGCGGGCCGACCACGCGGCCGGCGCGGGCCAGCTCGCTGTGGGCGAAGATCTCGCTGGTGTCGTTCGACGGATCGTGGATCGTCGTCACCCCGAAGGCGAGGGCGGCGTAGTTGATCCGGCTCTGCTCGGGGATGATCTCGTCCTCGCCCATCGAGCCGTGCCAGTGGGCGTCGATCAGGCCCGGCATGATGGTCTTGCCGGTCATGTCGAGGGTCGGGACGCCGGCAGGGATGGTGGTGCTGGCCATCGGCCCGATGGTCTCGATGCGGTTGCCGTCGATGACGATCACCCCGTTCTCGATGACCTCGGCCCCGTTCATGGTGATCAGCCGGGCGCCGGTCAGGGCCATGCGGCCTTCCGGCTTGTCGGCGGGCACGCTGAAGCCGAGGTTGATCCCTCGCTCGTCAGGCTTCGGCAGCTCCTCGGGGGCGCCCTCGACGAAGGCGAAGGACTGGTTGAGGTCGCGGGTGAACAGCTCCGGCCCCAGCGACCACTGCAGGCGGCGGGAGTCGCCCGACCAGCTGAGCCATTCGCCGGCGTCGCGGGTCACGCGGGCCTGGGGCAGGGACTTGCCCTCGGCGCTGATGGTCACCGGCCGCCCGGCGGCGACGAAGGGGGCGACATAGGCGTTGAAGCGCTCGGTCCAGCCGACCCAGTTCCCGTCCGGGGACAGGGCGAACTCGGCCGCCCATTCGGAGCGCAGGTGGGTGCGGGCGTCGTCGCCGTCGAGGTCGACGGAGAACAGGGTCCGGTGGTCGCCGTCGCGGCCGGTCAGGAACAGGCGGTCGCCGTCGGCGCCAAACTGCGGGGCGACCCCGTCGTCGGTGACGAACACCGGCTCGCCGCCGGCGGCGGGGATGCGATAGACGCCGGTGTCGCGGCTCCACAGGGCGCTGGTCAGGTCGCCGCCCGAGACGGTGCGGTAGACCACGGTGCGGCCGTCGGGCGAGAAGGTCGGCTCCACATAGTGGCCCGGCCGCGGGGTGATCGTGCGACCGGTCCCGCCCGAGGCGGGAACCACGCGGACCGAGCCCAGCGCCTCGTCGTCCCAGGTGGCGTAGACGATCGAGCGGCCGTCGCGGGACCAGTTCGGATAGAGCTCGAAGTGGTCGTTCTGGCGGGTCAGGCGGCGCGCCTCGCCGCTCGGCAGGTCGCGGATCCACAGGTGGCCGAGCGCCTCGAAGACCACGCGGGAACCGTCCGGGGAGGGGCGGGCCCAGCGGATCATCTTCACGTCGAACGTGTCGGGCGCAACCTCGACCGGGAAGCGCACGGCCTCCTGCACGCGGCGGGTGTCGGCGACGTGGAAGGGGATGTCGGAGACCTCGCCCGAGGCGACGTCGACGCGCTGGATGCGGCCGTCGGCCCAGAACACGATCGAGCGGTTGTCCGGCGTCCAGCTGATGGCCGGATAGACGCCGTGGATGGCCCAGGTCTCCTGCAGGTCGCGGTCGAGGCCGCTGAAGACCGGAGTCTCGCGCCCGGACTGGATATCCATGACGTAGAGCACCGACTGGTAGCGGACCCGCCGGATGAAGGCGAGCGACTTGCCGTCGGGGGAGGGGGTGGGGCGGATCGAGCCGCCGGGGCCGGTGATGTAGGGCTCGATCTCGCCGGTTTCGCGGTCGAGCCGGCGGATGACGTAGATCTGCTCGTTGACGTCCTTCGAGTATTCGAAGACGTCGCCGGGCGTGGCGTCGTCCGAGAAGTAGAGGTAGCGGCCATCCGGCGAGAAGGCCGGCTCGCCGGTGTCCTTCTGCTGGGTGCGGCGCTCGGTCATCTGCACCCCGCCGCCGCCGGAGCGGTGGTACATCCAGATCTCGCCGGCCCCCAGGGAGCGGGCCGAGGTGAAGTGTTTGCGGCCGACGATGAACTGGCCGTCGGGGCTCCATTCCGGCTGGTTGAGCAGGCGGAAGGACTCCTTCGACACCTGCACCGGGTTGGAGCCGTCGGCGTCCATGATCCAGAGATTGTCGCCGCCGCCCCGGTCGGAGGTGAAGGCGATCTGGCGGCCGTCGGGCGACCACTTCGGCTGCATCTCCCAGGCCACGCCCGAGGCGATGGCGCGGGCCTCGCCGCCCTCGATCGGCATGACGTAGATGTCGCCCAGCAGGTCGAAGGCGATCATGCGGCCGTCAGGGCTGACGTCGACCGACATCCAGGTGCCGCGCGTGACGTCGATGGGAATGTCGCGGGCCGGCCCGGGCGGGTTCTGCACGTCCCACTTCGCCTCCTCCTCGTCTGCGGCCTGGGCGGCCTCGGTCGGCGGCAGGGTCGGCGGCGCCGTCTGCGGATCGGGCGCCTGGGCGAAGGCCGGAGCGGCGAGCGCCATGGCGGCGACGGTGGTCAGGAAAACGCGCTTCATACGGAAAGCCCCCGAGGCTTCTGGAAGATGGGCCGGCCCGCCGTCGCGAGGCGACGGGCCGGGGATCAGGTCGACGGCCGGACCGGCCGCCGGGTCACTCGGCCTCGCGGACCTCGACCGGCAGGCCGAGGGCGTCGAGCTGCGGACGGACCACGTCAGCGTCGCCGACCACCACCCAGACGATGCCGCCCGGGTTGATGGCGGCGCGGGCGGCGCTGTCCAGGTCGGCGGCGGTCAGGGCGCGCGTGCGGCTGGCGACGGTCTCGTAGTAGTCGTCCGGGCGCTGGTAGAGGGCGTTGCCGCGCAGGGCGTTCAACAGCTGGAACGAGGTTTCGAAGCCGCCGGCCAGCGAACGGGTGTTGCCGTTGACGGTCCGCTCCAGTTCCTCCGGCGTCACGCCGCGGTCGGTGAGGAAGGCGTTGTACTGCTCCAGCAGGGCGGCGATCGACTCGCCGGTGCGGTTGGCCTGCACCGGGGCCGAGATGAAGTAGGGCGTCTGGTGCTCCAGCTGGTTGACCATGCCGCGCACCCCGTAGGACCAGCCCTTGGTCTCGCGCAGGTCGGCGTTGATCCGCGACAGGAAGTCGGTGCCCAGCACGGTGTTGGCGGTGTTCAGGGTCAGCAGGTCGTCGGTGCCCGACATCGGCAGCAGCACGCCGCCGTAGATCAGCGACTGCGGCGACTGGGGACGGTCGATCAGGACGATGCGGCTCTGGCCGGCCGGGATCGCCGGACCGAAGGTCTTGGTCCCGCGCGGCGCGGACGGCGCCGCCCAGTCTCCGAAGGCCCGGTTCAGCTCCGCCGTCACCTCTGACAGGGGCAGGTCGGAGACGACGAAGACCGTGGCGTTGTCGGGCCGGATCCAGGTCCGGTGCTCGGCCAGGATGTCGTCGCGGGTCAGGGTGCCGATGCTGGCCTCGTCGCCGTTGCCCGACAGCGGACGGCCGTACGGGCTCTCCGGGCCGTACAGCAGGGGCGGCAGGGCGCGGGCGGCGATGGCTCCCGGCGAGGTGCGCTCGTTGGCGATGGTCGACAGGCGCTGGGCGCGGACCCGTTCGATCTCCGCCGGGGCGAAGGCCGGATTGCGCACCACGTCGGCCAGCAGGGCCAGCGACGGCCGCAGGTTGGTGGTCACCGTGGTCAGGCTGGCGCTGGAGCGGTCCATCGAGGCGCCGACGTTGATCGAGGCGCCGAGCGCCTCCTCCTCTTCCGCCAGCTGGTTGGCGTTCCGCGTCGTGGTGCCCTCCTCCATGAGGTTGAGCATCAGGCTGTGGGCGCCGAGACGGTCAGTGCGGTCGGCGGCGAAGCCGGCGTCGAACTCCACGGCCACGCGGGTCACCGGCACGGTGTCGCTCTGGGCGTAGACCACCTCAACGCCGTTCGACAGGCGTGCGCGCTCGATGGTCGGGAAGTCGAGGTCGGCCACCGCGCCGATGGTCGGCATCGGATCGCGGGCGACACGCTGGATCGGCGCGGCCTCGACCGGCGCCGCGCCGGACGGCGAGGCCGCGGCTTCCTCATAGGCTTCGCGCTCGCCGGGCTCGACGATCAGGGTGTAGGCGGGGCGGGTCAGCCACTTCTGCAGCGCCGCCCGGACCTGGGCCGGGGTGACGCTGGCGTAGGCCTCCAGCTCGCGCTTGTAGTGGTCGGGATCGCCGGCATAGAGCTGGCCCTCGGCCAGCACCGAGGCCTTGCCGTTGACCTGCTCGAGGCTCTGGATGGTGCGCGAGGCGTAGTTGGTGGCGACGCGGGAGACCTCCTCCTCGGTGGGTCCGTTGGCGATCAGGTCGTTGAGGATCTGATCAAGCCGGGCCTCGACCGCCGCCGGGTCCTGCCCCGGCTTCACGTTGACCGTGATCTCGAACATGCCGACGCGGTGGAAGGGCATCATCGAGGTGCTGACGGACACGGCGCTCTGGTCGCCGCGCACCAGCTCGTTGTCGAGGCGCGAGCTGGCGAGGCCGCCGAGGATGGAGGCGCCGACCGAGAGCGGGACGGACTCGGGATCCAGCAGGCCGGGGACGGCCCAGCTGCGCATCAGGCGGACGTTGGCGACGCGGTCGTGCATCGTCTCGCGCAGGGGCGCGTCCAGGGTCGGGACGTCGGCTTCGGCGGGGGTGTTCACCGGACCGCGCGGGATCGCACCGAAGTAGCGCTCGGTGAGGGTGCGGGCGGTCGCCGCATCGATGTCGCCCGAGAGCACCAGCACCGCATTGTTCGGGCCGTAGTTGTCGCGGAACCAGTTGCGCACGGTCTCAAGGCTGGCCGCGTCGAGGTCGGCCATCGAGCCGATGGTCGAGTGGCGGTACGGGTGGCCCTCGGGGAAGAGCGCCTCGAGCTGGGCGTATTCGACGAGGCCGTAGGGCTGGTTGTCGCCCTGGCGCTTCTCGTTCTGGACCACGCCCCGCTGCAGGTCGAGAACCTCCTGGCCCACCTGGCCGAGCAGGTAACCCATGCGGTCGCTCTCGAGGAACAGGGTCTGTTCCAGCGCCGGGGTCGGCACGGTCTGGAAGTAGTTGGTCCGGTCGAACCAGGTGGTGCCGTTCAGGCTGGTGGCGCCGGCGCCGCGCATGGCCTGGATGTGGCTGGTCGGCGAGTTCTCGGAGCCGCCGAACATGAGGTGCTCGAACAGGTGGGCGAAGCCCGTCGAGCCGGCCGGCTCGTCCTTGGAGCCGACATTGTACCAGATGGACACCGCCACCACCGGGGCCTTGCGGTCCTCGTGGACCAGCACGGTGAGGCCGTTGTCGAGGGTGAAGCGGGACCAGGGGATGTCGACCTGCGCCACGAGATCGGCCACCGCCGCGGGCTGCAGATCCTGGACCGGCGCAGCGACCTCCGTGATGGCGGCGCCCGCCGCCGCGGGGGCTTCGAGCGCCAGGGCGGCGGAGACCGGGGCCAGGGCGGCGAGGAGGGCGGCGGCGGAGACGAGGCGAAGACGCATGAAGCAACGATCCGGAAGGGCCGCGCGGCCGCGGCGGGAGGGCGCATAGGACACAGCGCCGCCACAGCCGTCAAACTCCGGATGAGGGCTTCAGCCTGCCCGGCCGTAGATGCGGTCGAGCACCCGCGCGACCTCGACGGTCGAGGCGACCTCCGGATCGAAGCCCGTTCCGGCGCCGAGGCGTCTCGCCCAGTCGGCGGCGGCCCGGCCGCCCCAGTCGTCCGGCGGTCCCGCGAGCGCGCGGCGGGCCGGCCCGTCGAACCGCTCGGCGACGAAGTCGTAGAAGGAGCCGCCGACGTTGCGGAACTCGGCCCCGGCGCCCTCGCCGTAGAAGGCGGCCGAGATGACCGCCTCCTGGCCCGCGGGCAGTCGCCAGGAACAGGCCAGGCGGACGACGCAGCCGGTGTCCAGCACCAGGGTGGCGACGGCGTAGTCCTCCACCGCCCCGTCCTGCAGGGTGCGCCCGCCCGACTGGAGGATGGAGGAGACCTCGACCACCCGCGTCCCCGGCATCAGCCAGAGGACGAGATCCACGAGGTGGACGCCCAGGTCCATGACGCAGCCGCCGCCGGAGAGCTGGGGGTCGTAGAACCACGGCTTGTCCGGCCCCCAGGCGTTATGGAAGGTGAGGTCCACGGCGTGGATGCGGCCGAGTTCGCCGCCGGCGAGTTGGTCGCGGAGGCGTTGCACGCCCTCGGTGAAGCGGTAGCTGAGGTCGACCCCGAGCAGCCGGTCGGCGCGGCGGGCGGCCTCGACGACCGCCCCGGCTTCCGCGGCGGTGCGGCCCAGCGGCTTCTGACAGAAGACGGCGACCCCGCGCTCGAGCGCGCGGATCGACTGTTCGGCGTGCAGGGCGCTTGGTGTGGCGATGACGACGCCGTCGACGCCGCTGTCCAGCAGGGCGTCGAGGTCGTCCAGACGGGCGGCGCCCGGCGCCAGCTTCAGGGCGTCGGCGGCCATGTCGTCCGAGGGGTCGGCGACAGCCGCCGCCTCGACGGCGCCGGTGGCCAGCATGGCCTCCATCCGGTGACGGCCGATCCAGCCGACGCCGAGGAAACCGATGCGCGGCTTGCGCAGGGCCGCGGCGGCCGGGCGCTCGAGCAGGGCGTCCGTCATCGCATCACCACCAGCGCCTTGACGAAGTCGCCGGGCTTGTCGCGGGTGGCGTCGAGGGCGTCGCCGAGGCGGTCCAGCGGATAGCTGTGGGTGTAGAGCGGCGTCGGGTCGAGCCGGCCGGCGGCGACCGCCTCGACCGCCTCGCGGACGCCCTCGGCGTAGACGGCCGGGTCGCGCTCGTGGGCGTTGACCACGTCGAGCCCGCGCCAGTTCCACAGCTGCATGTTGACCTGGCGCGGGCCGTCCTGGTGATAGCCGGCGATGACCAGACGGCCGCGCTCCCGCGTCAGCTCGGCCGACAGGTCCAGCGGCCACTGCTTGCCCACCGCCTCGATGACCACGTCGCAGAAGGCGCCCTCGGTCAGTTCGCTGACCCGCGAGATGATGCCGTAGTGGTCCTCCAGCGGAATGGTTTCCGCCGCGCCCATGCGGCGGGCGAGATCCAGCGAGGAGGGGCGGCGGGAGATGGCGATGACCCGCGCCCCGGCCTCGGTCGCCAAGCGCGTCAGCACCGCCCCGAGGAAGCCGATCCCGACGATGGCGACGGTCTGGCCCGCCTCGATCCCGCTGCGGCGGAAGATGTTGAAGGCGCAGCCCAGCGGCTCCCCGGGGACCGGCTGGTCGTCGAGGCTGGCCGGCAGCTTCACCGCCGATCCCTCGTCGGCGACGTCGTATTCCGCATAGGCGTGGCCGGAGAGGATCGCGACCCGGTCGCCGACGGCGAGAGAGGAGACCCCGTCTCCGAGGGCGTCGACCACGCCCCAGCCCTCGTGCCCCATGCCTCCCGGTTCCGTCGGGAAGGTCATCCACTCGGGCCCCGCCCACGGGGTCAGGTTGGAGGCGCAGACGCCGCAGCCTTCCAGGCGGACGCGCACCTGACCCGGTCCGGGCTCCGGCAGCGGGACGGCGCGCAGCTCCATGCGGCCGGGGCCGGTGACGACCGCGGCCTGCATGGTCCGGGTGCGGTTCAGAACGTCAGTCATGCTTCTCCTGTCTGTGGCGGGCGCGCCCCGGCCGGGCGCGGGCGGGAGGTTGCGGGCGGCTCAGGCCACCACGGCGGCCGCGGCCTGCCGGCGGGCGGCGGCGGCGCGTTCCCGATCGAACCAGTCGATGGTCCGGCGCAGCCCGTCCTCCAGCGCCGTTTCGGGCCGCCATCCCAGCACCTCGGCGGCGCGGCCGATGTCGGGTCGCCGGCGGCGCGGATCGTCGACCGGCAGCGGCCGGTGGACCACCTCCGAGCCGGAGCCGGTGAGGTCGAGGACCACGTCGACCAGCTGGCGGACGCTGAGTTCGACCGGATTGCCGAGATTCACCGGACCGGGCTGCGGTCCCTCGTGCTCCATCAGGGCGACCAGGCCGGCGATCATGTCGTCGACATAGCAGAACGACCGGGTCTGGCTGCCGTCGCCGAAGACCGTGATCGGCTCGTCCGCCAGGGCCTGGGTGACCAGGTTGGACACGACCCGGCCGTCGAGGGCCGACAGGCGGGGGCCGTAGGTGTTGAAGATGCGCGCCACGCGCACCTCCCCGCGGCCCGCGCGGTCGTAGTCGAAGGTCAGGGTCTCGGCGGCCCGCTTGCCCTCGTCGTAGCAGGCGCGCGGGCCGATCGGATTGACGTTGCCGCGGTAGCTTTCCGGCTGCGGATGGACCTCCGGATCGCCGTAGATCTCGCTGGTCGAGGTCAGCAGGAAGCGCGCCCCGTTCGTTTCGGCCAGCTGCAGCAGGTGGCGCACGCCCAGCACGCAGGTGAGCAGGGTGTGCTCGGGGTCGGCCTGGTACTGCGGCGGCGAGGCGGCGCAGGCGAGATCGTAGATGCGGTCGAAGCGCCGCTCCAGCAGACGGGCGGGCAGGGGCTCGACGATGTCATGGCGCACGAATTCGAAGTTCGGCCGCTTCATCGCCGACTCGAGGTTCGAGAGGTCGCCGGTCTGCAGGTTGTCGAGGCAGACCACATGATGGCCGTCGGCGAGCAGGCGATCGCACAGGTGGGAGCCGAGGAAGCCGGCGCCGCCGGCGACGAGGATCGATCGGGTGGAGGGGGTACGCTTCATCGACGCCTCACGGACAGGAAGGGGATGGGGGTGGTCGCGGTGGAGCACCGCGGCGGCGCGGAGCTCGCGCTCCACCACCCCGGCGCGGTGGGCCGGGGTGTGGTCGGCCAGGATGCGCTCGCGGGCGCGCAGGCCCATGTCGCGGGCGCTGCTGGGCGGCGACTGCAGGGCGGCCACGACGTCCTCGCCGGTGTGGGCCAGCAGGATCTCCTCGCCGGGCGCGAACAGCTCGTCGAGACCGGGCCAGACGTCGGAGATCACCGGCGCGCCGCAGGCGGCGGCCTCGAACAGGCGGATCGACGGGCTCCAGCCGGCCGCCACCATGTCGGCGCGGGTGACGTTCAGGGTGAAG
>Ga0233425_10003089_pt1 | contig 31135 bp, 17 predicted proteins | sample Watercolumn_Towu_2_FD_181712 | JGI IMG/M metagenome (GOLD analysis project Ga0233425, IMG submission 181712) | Freshwater microbial communities from Lake Towuti, South Sulawesi, Indonesia - Watercolumn_Towuti2014_140_MG | ecosystem: Environmental > Aquatic > Freshwater > Lake | place... | reverse complement strand
GCATGGCGCCAATGAGCAGAGCCGTCATCCTCATGTCCGAGACCTCCACGTCGTTGTCACGCCTGCTGCTCCGGCGTGATTCGTCTCAGCTTGTCCTGCATGATACGCAGGATCTCCGCGTCCGTCTCCACCATGCCGCGGCGTGCGATGCGACCCAGGTTCCGGAGCGACTCCTCGCCCGACGCTGCCACGATGCCATTCGTGACCGGAATGCCGACCCCGCTAAGCGCCAGGGACGCGGCACGCAATGCCGCGTCCACCGACGTCATGGTCTTGAGCGCGCAGCCGATCTTCGCTCCGTCGCAGATCATGCCGGTCACGTTGCCGACCATGTTGTTCATCGCCAAGGCAACCTGCTCCGGCGTTCCGCCTTCCATCAGCACGAGGCCCGCGGCCAGCCCCGCGGCGCTGGCCGCAGCAAACGCAATGGACGCGGGCTCGGTGCAACCCAGCGCGGGCTTCCATTCGCACGCCAGGTACCTCGAAAGCTCCATCCCCGCCTCCCGGCCGCAGCATAGCCCAGGCCCACGGCCGAGGCAACGCTCCTGCAGACCCGGGGTGCATGTAGTCCAGATCGGTGAAGACACGGCCGAGGCAATGCTTGACCTCGCGGCACCACCGTCCTAGGATCGGCGCCGCCTCGGCCAGGTACCCGGGGCACTCCGGGAGGATTCATCATGATCGGCAGGAACCGACCGCTTCTGGTTCTGGGGCTCGTCCTCACACTCACTGCTTGCGCTACCAGCAGGTCCGCCGCACCGACCCCCACCCCCGAGGAGATCGCGTCCGCAGTGGCCCTGCCTACTGAGCAGTTCGTACTGGCCAACGGACTGCGCGTCGTGCTCCACGAGGACCGGTCCGACCCGATCGCCGCAGTCGCGATAATCTACCACACCGGCTCCTCCCGCGAGGAGACCGGCAAGACCGGCTTTGCCCACCTCTTCGAGCACATCATGTTCCAGGAGTCCGAAAACGTCCCGCAGGACACCTTCTTCGCCCGGATACAGGCAGCGGGAGGCACGCTCAACGGCTTCACCTGGGAGGATGGCACGCTCTACTTCGAAGTGGTCCCCCGCAACGCGCTCGAGATGGTCCTTTGGATGGAAGCCGACCGCATGGGGTACCTCCTGGGAGCGCTCACCCCCGAGGCCTTCCGCAACCAGCAGATGGTCGTCATGAACGAGAAGCGCCAGGGCGTCGACAACCGCCCCTACGGATGGCTGGACCACGTGCTGGCTTCCACGCTCTACCCCGCGGGGCATCCCTACGGCTGGACCGTCATCGGCTCCATGACCGACCTGGCGGCCGCGTCCGTCGAGGATGCAAAGGCGTTCTTCCGCAGATGGTACGGCCCCAACAACGCCACGCTCATCATCGCAGGGGACTTCGACCGGGAGCAGATCAAGGGGTGGATCGAACGCTATTTCGGGGAGATCCCGGCAGGACCCGAGGTCGCTGCCCGCGGCCCGGTGCCCGCAGGGCTGAAGGAGACGCAGAGCGTGTACTACGAGGACGCGCTCGCCACCGTGCCGCAGCTTTCCATCGTGTGGCCGGGAGTCCCCATGTTCAGCAAGGACGAGGCAGCGCTCGACATCCTGGCCGACTTCCTCTCGGACGGAAAGAAGGCGCCGCTCTACCGCACGCTCGTCATGGAGAAGAAGATCACCACCGAGGTCGAGGCGCTCCACCAGTCGCAGGAGCTTGCTGGCACCTTCGTCATCACGGTGCGCCCGCTGAAGCCCGGCCCGCTGGACCCGCTGCGGCAGGAGATCGAGGCGGTGCTCGCATCCGTCACCCCCGAGATGGTCACGGACCAGATCCTGACCCGGCTCAAAGCCCGGGCGGAGATGGACTTCTACAAGAAGATGGAAAGCGTCTTCATGAAGGCGCTCTACTTCGCGTTCTACTCGGTGTTCTGGGGAAGCCCGGACCGCGCACGGGAGGACCTGCTGCGCTACATGGCAGTGACCCGACAGGACGTGGTGCGCGTCCTCGACTCGTACGTCCGCGGCAAGCCCCACGTGATCCTGTCCGTGGTGCCGGCCGGCCACGCGGAGCTTGCCGTGCCCGGAGCCCGCGGGTTCGACCTGCCCGCGGACTCGGACACCGCGCCGCCGGCCCAGGCCGCCGCAGCGCTCGCCGCACCCACCAGGACCCCGTCGAAGATCGACCGCAGCCTCGCACCGGAGCCGGGCGACGCACCGCCCGTTGCGCTTCCCTCGGTCGACAGGACCACTGTCCGCGGACGGACGCCGCTGGTCTCCCTTCGCCGCCAGGAGCTGCCCGTGGTCCGGTTCGCGATCGACGTTCCGGGCGGCCGTTCCGTAGAGCCCCGGGGCAAGGCCGGGCTCGCCTGGGTCACCGCTTCCTTGATCGATGAGGGCACACGCGACCGCACGCCCGAGGAGCTGGAGGAAGCCCTCGCACTGCTGGGCTGCACGGTCAACACGATGCTCCAGGCGGAAGAGGTCCTGCTGGACGGCACCTGCCCGGCCCGCAACTTCGGCCGCGCGGTGGATCTCCTTACCGACATGCTCGCGACCCCGCGCTACGACGCCGCGGAATTCGAGCGGGTGAAGCGCACCGCGCTGTCCAACCTGCAGGAGGGGGAAGGCGATCCCGCATGGATCGCGGATGCCGTGGTGTCACGCCTCCTGTTCGGCGACGGCCCCCTCGGCTTCCCCGCAGAGGGAGACAAGGAGAGCGTCGAGTCCATCACGCTCGACGACGTCAGGGCCTTCGTTCCCAAGCTGCTCCGGCCCGAGTGCGCGGTGGTGTCCGTGGCCGGCCGCATCTCTTCCGAGGAAGCCGCTGCTGCGCTTGCCCCCCTGTTCGCCGCGTGGGACAAGGCGGGTGCGAGCTGCCCTCCCCCTGCGCCGCCCGTCTTTGCCGAGAGCCCCACGCCGGCCCTGTACTTCGTGGACGTGCCCGGAGCGCGACAGTCGGAGATGCGCATCGCGGGCCCGGTCATGACCCGCGACCACGAGGACTTCTACGCGTCGTTCGTCTCCAACTACCCGCTGGGCGGCAACTTCAACTCCCGCCTCAACATGATCCTGCGCGAGGAGAAAGGCGTGACGTACGGCGCCAAGAGCCGGCTGGATGGGGGCCGCACCTACGGCCTGTTCCGCTCCTTTGCCGCGGTCCAGTCCGTGGCTTCGGCAGAGTCCCTCGCGGTGTTCAGGACGCAGTGGACCGACGCAATGAAGGGGATTTCCAACGACGAAATGGAATGGAGCCGCACCGCGCTCAAGAACGCCATGACCCTCGAGTTCGAGACCCTCGACAGCCTGCTCGTGGTCCTTCGCAACATCGCGTTCTACGGGCTGCCCGCCGACTACCCCGCCCGCTGGCGGAAGACCCTTGCAGGCATCACCGTGGCGGACGTCGGCAACATGGTGACCCGATGGATGAACCCGGACCGCATGCGCTACCTCGTGGTCGGCGACCGCTCAACGGTCCTGCCGCAGCTCGAGGGGCTGAGCTGGGGTCCGGTGACCGAGCTGGACAAGCGGGGACGGGCGCTTGCCCCGGCCCCGAAATAGCGTTCGAGATACCAACGAAGGAGGAAGGAAGATGAGGCTCGTGTTGCGTTTGGCAGTCGTGGGGCTCTCCCTGGCATTCCTGGCAGTCGGGTGCAAGGGGAACGAAGAGGCGCTGAAGAAGCAGGCGGACGAGTTCGCCAAGGCGTCACAGGAGGCGGCCAAGGCGCAGGCCGCACTCAAGGCTGACGCGGAGAAGGCAAAGGCCGATGCCGCCAAGGCCGTGGGTGACGTGACCACCGCCAGGGCCGAAATCGAGAAGCTGAAGGGCGAGGCCGACGCGGCCAAGGCCGAGGCCGCCAAGCTCAAGACCGACCTCGACGCAGCCAAGGCCGAGGCCGACAAGGCCAAGGCCGACCTCGCTGCCGAGCTCGAAAAGGTCAAGGCCGCGGCCCAGGCCAAGCTCGATGCCGCAAAGGCCGCAGCCCTGGAAGTCGTGGCCGCACAGTACGCTGCCATCGACAAGGGCGACGTGGACGGCTACGGCGCCACCATCGACCCCGCAGCGTTCTACTTCGGCTCCTCCTCCCTCGAGGCCATCCAGGGAAGAGACGGCATGCTCGCCATCCTCCACCAGGTCTTCGACCCCGCGGTCAAGACCGGCGGCAAGTTCGCCACCAGGGTCACCAACCTCCAGACCGGCATCTACCCCGACGGCAAGGCGCTCTGGATCGCGGACGAGGTGGAGATCACCATCACCATCGGCGACAAGCCCATGGTGCTGCCCTTCCGCGTCACCCAGCTGCTGGTCGACAAGGACGGCAAGTGGACGGTCATCGCCCTGGCCTGGTCCCACTCCATGCCCAACGAGGAAGCGTTCAAGGCCGCCGCGGAAGGCAAGCTCCCGGTTCCCGCGGCCATCGCGGACCTCGTGGATGCCGGGGCCGAGCCGCTGGCTCAGGCCTACAGCGACACCGTCGCTGACGTGGCCAAGATGCTGGCCACCGTGTCCGACCGCGACGACGCATTCGTGTTCGGCACCGCGGCCGAGGAGAAGGTCACCGGCGGCAAGACCATCAAGGAAGCGTTCGGCGCCCAGGTCCAGCAGTTCGGCGTGACCACCGCGAAGAAGGACGGCATCCGCGTCGGCCTGGCCCCCAACGGCAAGGTCGGATTCGTGGCCGGCAACATCGACTACACCGCAACCATCGAGGGCAACAAGATCACCGTCCCCTACAGGTACCTCGGCATCTACCGTGACGAGGAAGGCGCCTGGAAGTCCGTGCAGGTCCACTTCTCCATCGGCATCGCAGCGCAGCAGTAAGCGCGGCCCGGGCCTACTTCACCCACAGATTCCCGTTCAGGTTCCAGCCCTGGTCCGCCCAGTAGCATCCGCCGCCCTCCGGCAGACCGTTGACCGCCACGTAGTTGACGTGGCCCGCGGAGCACACCGGGTGGTCCGAGAACACGTACCCCGCCCGGTTCGCCTTGCACTCGAACACGAGGTCTTTGTTCCGGTCCATGCTCCAGTCCTCTCCGTTGAACTTCATGGAGGTCCACTTGTTGGACGCATTCTTGACGAAACGGCTGGTGCTGCTGCAGTTGAAGCGGAAGTAGCCCACGGTGTTGAGCGCGTTGATCTGCGCGTCCGACAGCTTGGCAGGATCCGTGGCCACGGACACGTCGCCCACCGCACCCGGGTTGTCTCCGTGGAAGATGGAGTTGCTCCGGACGTTCACGACCCGCGTCCAACCGCCGCCATCGGTGGTCATGTCGCAGTAAGCGGCAAACGGCGCCCACGGCCCGTTGCCGTCCGCATCCAGCCAGTAGACCCCGTCCCCACCCGAGTCCCCCGAGCCGAGGATCACGAGGCACGAGAGCCCAGGGTTTCCCGACGTCCCGAGCTTGTAGGTGCATGCCGCGTTGCGGCACACTTGGCCGGCAAGTGAGCAGTCGGTGCCCTGCCCGACATAGCCCGATCCGATGCCGTCGCACTGGAGCAGCGTGTTGCCCGAGCAGAGCTTCCCCCCGGGTGCGCACACCTGGGCAAGACACGTCGGCCCCGGGAACTTCGCGGGGTCACAGTAAAAGCCCGGGCCGCAGGCCCCGTGGTCCACCGTGTGGGTCACCGCGTGGCCGGCCTCGTCGCACGCATCCTTGGTGCACGCGATCCCGTCCTCCAGGATGGGCGGCTGCCCGGGCTCGCACCCCACCACGGGGTTGCACGACTCCATGCCGTTGCAGAAGGATTCGTCTGCGCACTGGAGATCCACGGCCCCGACGCACGTGCCGCCCATGCACGCGTCCACCAGCGTGCACGCATCGTTGTCGTTGCACGGCACGCCGTTGGCCGTGTGCTTGCACCCCACGGACGCCGCGCAGACATCGTCGGTGCACACGTTGCCGTCGTCGCAGTCCAGCTCCTGCCCGGAGCCCACGCACACGCCCGCGGAGCAATGGTCCCCGAGCGTGCACACGTCGTCGTCCGAGCACTGCCCGTCCACCGGAGCCGTCACGCAGCCATCCACGGGGTCGCAGGTCTCCACCGTGCACGGGTTGGCGTCGTCGCACACCAGCTTCTTGCTGCCCGCCAGGCACGCCCCCTTGGCGCACGTGTCGCCCAGCGTGCACACGTCGCCGTCCGAGCACGGCTTGCTGTTGGCCACGTGACCGCACCCCGTTCCCGGGTCACAGCTGTCATCCGTGCACGGGTTCCCGTCCACGCAGTTCACGGGGCTTCCGGCCACGCACGCCCCCTTGGCGCACGTGTCGCCCGCGGTGCACGCGTTTCCGTCGTCGCACGGTGCGTTGGTCATGGTGTGCACGCAGCCCAGCTTCAGGTCGCACGAGTCCGTAGTACACGGGTTCCCGTCGTCGCAGTCGAGAGCCTCATCGGGGACACACGCTCCGGAGACGCACGAATCGCCCACGGTGCAGGGGTTCCCGTCGCTGCACGGCAGCACGTTGAACGCGTGGTCGCACTCCCCGTCCACGCACGCGTCGTTGGTGCACGGGTTCCCGTCGTCGCAGACCAGCACCGGGCCGGGCACGCACGCCCCCGACTTGCACGCGTCGTTGACCGTACACGGGTTCCCGTCCGAGCACGCAGCCGGCGCGGGAACGTGCGTGCACCCTTCGGGTCCGCATCCATCCGCGGTGCACGGGTTTCCGTCGTCGCACTGGAGCAGGGACTCGTAGCTGCACACGCCGCCGACGCAGTGGTCCCCCAGGGTGCACGCGCTGCCGTCGTCGCACCCTGCCGAGTTGGCACCGTGAAGGCAGCCCTTCTTCGGGTCGCACGCGTCGTCCGTGCAGGGGTTTCCGTCGTCGCACGAGAGAGCGACCGCCCCGCTGGTGCACTGGGCCTCGAAGCAGACATCGCCCACGGTGCACGCGCTGCCGTCGTCGCACTCCAGCACGTTGGGCACCACGACACACCCCGACGCGGGGTCACACGTGTCGTCCGTGCACCCGTTTCCGTCATTGCAGTTGACGGCAAGCCCAGGCATGCACACGCCCGACGCACAATGGTCACCAGCGGTACACGCATCCACGTCGTCGCACGCCTTGCCCTCGTTTGCCGGCACCAGCGAGCACTGGCCGGTGACCTTGTCGCACAGGGCACTCAGACACACAGCGTCCACTCCCGTCGGCTGCGGGCAGCTGACGACGGAGCCGGGCTTCACCTTGCACTGGAAGGGAAGCGTGCCCGCCGCGCACACCAGAGTCCCGTTGCACACGTCGCCGTCCTCCAGGGCGAGGCAGTCCGCGTCTCCCGTGCAGTCGCAGCTTACGGGCACACCCGCGCAAACCCCCTCCTTGCACTCGTCCGCGACCGTGCACGGGTCCCCGTCGTCGCAGTCGTCCTGGTTGAACGGGAACACACACCCTGCCTCGCCGCACTCGTCGTCCGTGCAGGGGTTCCCGTCCTCGCACACCACCGGCGTGCCGCCGCACACACCGTCCGTGCAATGGTCTGCCACGGTGCAGATGTCCCCGTCCTGGCACTCGGTGCCGGTCAGGGGCTCGAACGCGCACCCCTCGGACCCGAGGCACGCATCCGCGGTGCAGCCGTTTCCGTCGTCGCACAGCGTCTCGTCCACCGCGCCGTCGCAGTCGTCGTCCATGCCGTTGCACACGTCTGCAGCCGGAACCGCGGCATCGCACGCGCTCAAGCCCGAGGCCTCGCACACGCGCTTGCCCGGACACGCACCATACTCGTTCTCCACCGCGCACGGCGTGACCAGCGCCAGCTCCACGTACAGCTCGGTGCACTCGCACACGGCCCCATCCGCCACGCACTGCGTCGTGTCCACGCCGTCAACCGTCGTGGCCGCCATGCAGGAGAACCCCTCCGGGCACTCCACGTCTTCGGCACACACAGCACCACAGAAGCTCCCCTCCGCACCGTAGGAGACGCATACCGCGTCCCCGCCCATCCCCGCGGCGCAATCCGCGGTCGTGCTGCACGGCCTGCAGAGGTAGGCGAACGGAGACGCACAGACATACAACAGATCGGGGCCAAGGCCGCTGGTCAGCTCGCAGGTGAAGCCCTCGGGGCAGTCCTCCACGCACACCTGCGTGCACACATTCTGGCCCATGTGCTCGATGCAGTAGCCCGACAGGCAGTCCGATCCGTCCTTGCATGGGTCCAGGAACCCGCCCGCAGGCGGGCAGCATTCCTCCGAGGCGCCCGTGTCCACGATCTCCTCCGCGCTGCCCCGGTCCTGGACCGCGTCCCCAGAGTCGGGTGCGGACAGGTCCTCCGTCACGGCTGCGTCCTGTCCGGCAACGTCCGGCGACCCGTGGCTGTCCCCGTCAGCGGGAACGTCCGAAAGCACCGTGGGTGAGGATTGCCCGCTGCACGCAGCAGCCAGGGCCGCAACAACCAGCACGACACGACGCAACCAGCAAACGGAGCCCGACATGACACCACCTCCCGAGACCCCAACGCTACTCCGAAAACGAAACGAGTTCCATTGTGCGGATGAACTCGTGTAGCATTGGCGCAGCCGTCCTTGCTCCCGCGTGCGCAGCCGCAGCCGCACGCGGACCAACGGGCCGACCGGGAGACCCCCCGGAAACCCGAGCGAGACGGCAGCGCCGGAGGAGCCATGCTGACCGGGCCACGGTCCCTGTGCCTTCAACGCCCCGCTCTCCTCCTACTGGCAGTCGCCGGCCTGATGGCCGTGGCTCCGGCTTGCGAAAGCAGCGGGCTCAACATCTCCGGTGAGGTCCAACCCATGCCGGACATGCGGGCCGAAGGCGCCGGCTCCTCTGACGCGGACACGCTCGCCGTTCCTGGCGAGGGGCTCCAGGAATCCGCAGCGCAGGATCCCGGGACATCGCCCGATGCAACGGCAGACGACGGTCCGGCCGACGCGGCAAACGACGCCTGGAACGACGCGGCGCGCATGGACGCACCCGACGCGACGGACCTGGGTCCGCTTCTCGACACGGACCTGACTCCCGAACCCTGCGCCTCGGACGCGGACTGCAGCGACGGTGACCCGTGCACGGTCGACGGGTGCGCCGCGGGAGCATGCCAGCACCAGCTGTTCCCGCCCGGCTGGTGCTGCGACGACGACGAGGAGTGCGACGACGGCATCGGCTGCACCATCGACTCCTGCAAGTCCGGCAAGTGCTTCCACACCAAGGAGTCCAACCTCTGCTGCGTCACCGATGGCGACTGCGAAGACTTCGACGTCTGCACGCTGGACGTGTGCGTGCGCAACGGTTGCGCCCACGTGTTCATGGCCAGCGACACGGTCTGCAAGTGCCAGGACGTCCTGGACTGCAACGACGGGCTGGCGTGCACCAGCGACTGGTGCAAGGAGGGCGCATGCTACTACACTCCGGCCCCGGATACCGGGTTCTGCTGCGCGGGTGCGGCAGAGTGCGACGACGGCAACCCGACCACGCTGGACGCCTGCGAGTACAAGACGTGCGAGTCCGTGGCACCCACCACCTGCGTGGTCGCGGCGCACTGCGACGACGAGAATCCCTGCACGGCCGACGCGTGCGACGCGGGAACCTGCTCGCACGCTTCCCTGCCCGCATGCTGCAGGGTCGACGGAGAGTGCAACGACCCCGACGGCTTCACCTTCGACTCGTGCGTCAGCAACGTCTGCGTGCACTCGAAGGGATCCACTCCGGCCCCGTGTCTGGCTGCCGCGGAATGCAACGACAACAACACGTGCTCAGCGGAGGACTGCGTCGCGGGGTTCTGCTCCTACCAGATCCTCGCGGCCACGGGCTGCTGCACCAAGGCCTCGGCCTGCAAGGACGACGATCCCTGCACCGTCGAGTCCTGCGACGATTTCCACTGCACCACGTCGCTTCCCGACGGGCCCGTGCCCCACGTCTCCTGGAGCTTCCCCGACATTGCCATTCCGGGCTTCGAAGTCGAGTCGGACGGAACGGACGTCAAGTGGCAGGCCTCCTTCGAGATGTTCACGTCCGCACCGTTCAGCCTCTACTTCGGTGATCCCAAGGGCCCCACCATCAACAACGGGCAATGGGTCAAGGGCAAGGTCAAGAGCCCGCCGGTCACGCTGCCCGCCGCGGGCCCCTTCACGCTCAAGGCCTGGACGTTCATCGACGTGGAGCCGCTGCTCTCCCGAGACCTCGTCTGGATCTCCATCATCGACGGCGACAAGACCATCGACGTGTGGGACAAGGCCCACGTGGGAGGGTCGACCAGCATGACGTGGAAGCCGGTCGAGGTGGACCTGGACCAGTACGGGAGCTTCGGCGGCCACACCATCCGCGTCCAGTTCGCGTTCAACTCCGTGGACGCCAAGTCCAACGACTACACGGGCGTCTACTTCGACGACGTGGAGATCCTCTGGCCGTGCCCCGCTCCGTGATGAGAACTCTCACCGGAGCATGAATCCGAAGGGGCCCGACGGGGAGCGCGGCCTCTACAACGGCTCGCACCCCGTGTCGAACCAATGCTCGTGTGCGCTCCGGGCCGCGCTCGAAAGCGTCCCGGCCAGTGCGTCGGCCTCGAGCTTCTCCAGCCCGTCCAGGACCGCTGACACCTTACCCCAGTCCACCACCCCGCCGCGGTCCATCACCTCCGAGCCGGCCAGGCGCGACAGGTAGAGACCGGCCACGAGCCGCTCCACGCTCGCGCCGTATCGCGACGGCCGGGACAGGAACGACAGCATGTCCGCAAGGCTCAGGGCAGCGCTCACGGGATCCTCGGTGTCCAGCTCGCAGAGGTACGCGGACAGCTCCGCGGCCAGCGACCGGAGGACACGGTCCGGCGCATTGGGAAGCAGCATGGCCGCCTCTGACGGCACCGCGAGGTCGTCGCCGTCCAGCAGGTGCTGCAGCTCGTGCCGCTGAGTGGATGCGGTGAGCGCCACGTCGAACGCTGCCTCCAGCGCTGCCTCCACCGGCGCACCGTCCTCGCCCGACGGAACGAGCCCCGCGACGATTCGGCCGCAGGAGGCCAACGCGGCCCATGGACCGAACGCATCCATGCCGTACTCCAGCAGCAAGCCAGGGGAGAGGCACATGCCATCCCCTGCGATGGCGGCAGCGATCGTCGCCGCGTGGCCCTCGATTTCGGTCAGCTCCACCAGTCCGAAGGGCTCGTCCTGCACCACTCTGCCCAGCGTGCTTCCCGCGATGTTCAAGTCGTCGATCCGCCGCAGGTGCAACACCCCGAGCCCCCCGACTCGCGTGCTTACCCGCTCGATGCGCTCGACCCGGTGGCTGGTGATGAAGAAGAGGCGCCTGGCCGCGCCGTCCACGTCGTACTCCAGGGCCGACGCATCCAGGAAGAACGGGAGCCCCAGCTTGCGCAGCCTCTGGTTCACCGCGACGGTCGCTGCCCGCCACCGCAATCCCGACATCTCGATTTCGCCCGTGAGACCGACCAGCCCGCGCACCCGGGCCTCCAGCTCCTCGTCGATTCGTCCCGCAGCCCGCGTCGCCTCCTCCACCTGCGAACGCAGCATCACCGCGGCCTCACCCCCGCCACCGCCCTCGAACAGCTCGCTGTTGCGCATCGACAGGCGAACCACCAGCTCGGGGAGTATCTCGGTGACGAGAAGTGTCTCGGTCTCACTCGGCTCCCGCATCTCCCACTCGAGGTCCGGGCCGGGATGGTAGATCCGAACGCCCAGCAGCACGAGCGCCCCCCCGGCCACCGCGGCTGCCACCTTCCGCAACCTGCCCGGGCTCGCCTTGAGCCATCGCACCTCGGGCGGAGGCGGCTCCGCCACGTCCTCGACAAGGTCCCGTGCCGCAGCTTCCACGGCCCGGGACACCAGCGTGATGACCACCGCCATCAGCACCGCAGCCTTGACCTGGAGCAGCAGCATGGTGGAGTCAAAGCCCCGCACCATTGCCGGGTAGCTCATCATGAGAACCAGGCCGGGCACCGCGTGCCGCGCCATGTAGGGGAGCAGCGGCATTCCAACTCCCGCAGGCCGCAGCGTCCACGCACCCGCCAGCGCCAGTCCCAGGGGCGTGAGCCACAGGATCCACCACACCAGGCTCGCCATCAGCACCGGCCACGGCGCATCCAGGGAGACCCGGACGATGCCGCGCACGACGCCCACCGCATACGGCTCGCCGAGCTGGGGCAGCGCATAGAACGCAAGCAGCAGCACCACCCCGGCCCCGGTCAGACGCCGCGCAACCCTCTGCGTGCCCTCGCCGAACCAGAGCTGGCTTCCCGCGGCCAGCAGCGCAAGCCCGAGCAGTATGGGCAGAGGGTTGCGGCCCACGAACGCCATGGTGCTGTCGAACAGCTCCCGATAGCCCAGCGGCGATGCGGTGAACGCTCCCACGGCAAGAACGACCTGGCCCAGCACGAGGACCGCCAGCCCGAACCGGGACAACCTGCCCACCGCGGACGTGGCGGCCATACCCGCGGCCAGAAACAGCGGGGAGAGAAGCCGCAACGCTTCCGCCAGCCCGACCGTGGGAATCACGTCCCACAGGAACAGCCCTCGGCTGGCTCCTGCCATGACGGGAAGCAGCGACACCGCGACAAGGACCGGCGCAATGCGACGCAGCCGTGTGGCGTATTCGTCACGCAGCAGCCGCGGCATCGGGACGTCGTAGCCCTCGCCGCGCACCAGCCCTTCTACCGATCCCATCACCGCGCCACCCAGTACACCCGGTTGCTCCAGACCCGCGCCTCGGGCACCGGGTCCCGGGACGACTGGTGGAAGTACACGCGGTTGTCCGTCACAGCAGCGATCCAGGCCCCGTCCGCGGACATTCCCGGGTAACTGAAGTAGTTGTACGTTTCGTGCAACACGCGGCGGCTTCCGCCGTCACCGTCCGCAGCAATCAGCGTCTCCGGCCCGTCCCGCACCTCGAGGCGCTCCGTCGAAGAAACGAGCATGCGCTCCGCTCCAAACACCTTCTCGAAGCGGGACGCCATGGCCATCTCGTCCGGGGAGGTGCTCCTGTGGAGCAGCGCCCACGACAGGAGCGCAACAAGGCCGGCAACCGCGACAGCCACCCCGAGAATCAGCCGCTTCGAGCTTCCCGAACCCATGCCGTCGCCCACAGTCACCTCCTGGCGCTGCGCCCCATTGTAGAGCAAATCAACGGACAACTGTACAGCAGGCACGGGCCACGGTTCAGCGCCGTGACCGGCGTGGCCCCGCTGCAGGCCGAGACAGGCGGACCTCAGGCGATGTCCGGTTGACAAGGCCGCCGGACTCGTATAGGCCAACACGCATGGATGCCGTGACCCTGCAGGTGGCCCGCAGGACGGGCCTTCAACCTTCCCGCGTCGCCGGCTGCTGCAAGCTGCTGGCAGACGGAAACACCGTGCCGTTCATCGCGCGCTACCGCAAGGAAGCCACCGGCGGCATGGACGAGGTCGAGATCCGATCCGTCGAGGACGCGCTCACTCAGCTGTCTGCCCTCGAGGCCCGCAAGAAGACCGTGCTGGCCGCCATCGAGAAGCTGGGAAAGCTGACCGAGGAGCTGCGTTCCCGCATCGAGGCCTGCTTCGACAGGCAGGAGTTGGAGGACATCTACCTGCCGTTCAAGCAGCGCCGCAGCACCCGTGCGGACGCAGCGCGGCAGGCCGGGCTCGAGCCGCTGGCCCGCATGATGCTGGGGCTGGAGCCGCCTGCCGCTGCGTCACGGATCGAGTGCGCGCGGCGGTTCGTCTCCCCGGCAACGCAGCCCGCGGGCCCGGATGCGGGCCCGGCCGGCGCGGTCGACGCGGATGCGGCCCTTTCCGGTGCCCGCGACATCGTCGCGGACCTGCTCGCGACGCACCCGCCCACCCGGCAGCGGCTTCGCGACTTCGCCGCGGCCCGCGGCCGCATGGTGTCCCGGCGCAAGCGCGGAGCGGGCGAGGACGCGGCAACGTTTGGCGACTACTTCGACCACGAAGAGCCGGTGGCAAGCGCGGCCCCGCACCGGGTGCTCGCGATGCTGCGCGGGGAAGAGCGCGGCGCCCTGACCCTGGCCGTGGCAGTGCCCGACGCAGCGGGCATGGACATCGCGGAGCGCGACTTCTCCGCCCGCGTCCCCCCCATGTTCCGCAACGACTTCCGGGAAGCGTCCTCGGACGGCTGGCAGCGCCTCCTCTGGCCCGCAGTGGAGCGGGAGGTGCTCGCAACACTCAAGGAGAAGGCGGACCGCGCCTCGGTCACCGTGTTCGAGCAGAACCTCCGAAGCCTGCTCATGGCGCCGCCCGCACGGGGACTGAGGGTGATTGGCGTCGACCCCGGCTTCCGCAACGGCTGCAAGCTGGCCTGCGTGGACGCGACCGGCGCGGTGCTCGCCACCGCCACCATCTACCCGCTGGAGCCGCAGGCGCGGCAGAGGGAGTCCGCGGACACCCTGCTTGCACTGCACCGGGCACACCGGTTCACCGTGGCGGGAGTGGGCGACGGCACGGGCCACCGTGAGGCCATGGCGTTCCTCGCCGCGATCCCCTGGCCCTCGCCCGTCGAGGTCGTGGATGTAAGGGAAGCCGGAGCGTCGGTCTACTCCGCTTCCCCGCTGGCCGGCCGGGAGCTGCCCGACATGGACGTGACGCTGCGCTCCGCGGTGTCCATCGCACGGCGGTTCCAGGACCCGCTGGCAGAGCTCGTCAAGATCGAGCCCAGGGCCATCGGGGTGGGGCAGTACCAGCACGACGTGGACCAGAAGATGCTCGAGCGCGGCCTCTCCTCGGTGGTCGAGGAGTGCGTCAACCGCGTCGGCGTGGAGATCAACAGCGCGTCGCCCGAGCTCCTCTCGTACGTCGCAGGCATCGGTCCCACCACGTCGAGGGCCATCGTGGAGCATCGCAACCGGAAGGGCGCGTTCACCCGCCGGCAGGACCTGCTGAGCGTCTCGGGCGTGGGCCCATCCCGGTTCGAGCAGGCAGCGGGCTTCCTGCGCGTTGCCGACGGGCCGGAGCCGTTGGATGCAACGGGCATCCACCCCGAGCGCTACCCCGCGGTGCGCCGCGCACTGGCCCTGGCAGAGACCGGCCTTCGCGACGTCCTTGGCAAGCAGGACGCGGTGGACCGGCTGCGCGGGACCGTGCAGCCCGAGCAGCTGGAGCTCGGCCCCGCCACGTGGGCGGACATCCTCACGGAGCTGTCCAAGCCCGGGCGGGATCCCCGCGGGGAGCGCGTCGCATTCCAGTTCGGCGACGTGTCCTCCGTGGACGACCTCCAGGAGGGCATGGTCCTTCCCGGCCGCGTCACGAACATCACGGACTTCGGCGCGTTCGTGGACATCGGCGTGCATCGCGACGGCCTCGTGCACATCTCGCGGCTGGCCGACCGCCGCGTCACCTCCCCCTTCGAGGTCTGCAAGCCGGGCCAGGTCGTCCAGGTGAAGGTCGTCGGCGTGGACCGGGAGCGCAACCGGATCAGCCTCACCATGCGGCCCTCGGACATCAACTAGCCTCAGCCGCCGTCCCCGAACCGAGCCAGCAGCACCGTGGAGACCAGCAGCAACGCGACGCCCCCGAGCGCGGCCGGTGTCGGCAGCTCTCCAAACCCCACGACCCCGATGAGCAGGGACAGGGGCACCTGGAGGTACATCACGGGGCTGATTGCCGACGCGGGCGCATTCCGGTAGCCGATGGTCAGCAGCACCTGGCCCGCAAGCGCAAGCAGGCCCATGGCGCCCAGCACGGCAACGCCCATCGCATCGGGCCACGTCCAGCCCCAGGCCACCGCGAGCGGAAGCACGAGGATGGCCACCCACATGGAGAACCATCGCACGATGGTGAGCGGCCCGTCGCTTCCACGCAGGCTGCGAACGAGGCTGTACGCGACGCCGGACAGAGCGCCGGAAGCCAGACCGCCCAGAGCGTACAGGTTGACGTCGGACAGGTCGGGCGACAGGATCAGCCACACGCCCGCGAACCCGACCACCACCAACGCCCATCGAACCGGACCCGGCCGCTCGTTGAGCAGAGGAATGGAAAGCAGCGCCACGAACAGCGGCGAGCTCAGGTTCAGCGCGTTGGCCAGCCCCAGGTCCACGCGAGTGATGGCCAGCACGTAGAGCAGCAGCGCGGCCATGCCAAAGGCAGCACGCAGGAACAGCCCCCGGCGGTTCTCCCCGCGGGCAATGCGGCCCGTGGTCACGCGCTCCAGCACCAGGACCCCCACCCACGCCACCAGCCCGCGGAAGAACACCACCTCGAACGGATTGTATGAGCGGCCCGCCACCTTGATGAGCCCGGCCATGAGCGCAAAGGAGACGGCCGTGCCCAGCATGCAGGCAATTCCCCTCCTCAGCGATCGTCGGTCCGTGTCCATCCCGCCGCCCCCGGCCAGCCGCGCACCAGAGCACGGCAGAGGCAAGAACATAACCCCTTTGGCACCCGCTGGCCAGTCTGGTAGACTGCCGGGGCTCGCGTCGCACCCGATGTGCGACGGTCTCGTGGAGGACCCGATGAAGAGACTCCTGCTGTGCATGACCCTGCTGCTGAACGCCTGCTCCGGCGGCACGACCAACCTGATGGACACCACGCCCCCACAACCGGACGTCGTCGCCGACCTCGCAGCCGAGGTCGAAGTCTCCGCGCCCGAGGACAACGGTCAGCCCGAGATGCCCCTGCCTCGCGAGGAGACTGTCGAAGACCTCGTGCCCGACTTCTTCATCGAGTGCGAGCCCGGCACCGGCTGCTTCCTCGACCCGTGCAACGAGGGCAAGGACTGCCAGTCCGGCTACTGCGTCGAGCACATGGGCGACGCGGTCTGCACCGAGTCGTGCAAGGAGGAGTGCCCGGCGGGCTGGACCTGCAAGCTGCTGTCCGATTCCGGCCCGGACGCGGTCACGCTCTGCGTGTCGGACCACTCCAACCTGTGCAAGCCGTGCGCGGGCAACAGCGACTGCAAGAGCCTCGGCGAAGCGGACGACGTTTGCGTGTCCTACGGAAGCGACGGCAGCTTCTGCGGCGGGACCTGCGCATTCGACTCCGACTGCCCCTGGGGCTTCAAGTGCAAGCAGGTCGAGACCGTGGAGGGCGTGCCCGTCAACCAGTGCTTCGCAGAAGCGGGCGTCTGCCCGTGCACCCAGAAGTCCATCCTGCAGGGCCTGGCAACGCCCTGCTCGGTGGTCAACTCGTTCGGCCAGTGCAAGGGCAAGCGCGTGTGCACGCAGCAGGGTCTTTCCGCGTGCGACGCACCCACCCCCGCGGCAGAGGCGTGCAACGGCGTCGACGATGACTGCGACGGCGAGGCCGACGAGCCGGTGCTGGTCGAGGGCAAGTACGTCGAGGTCTGCGACGACGGCAACCCGTGTACCCTCGACAGCTGCCTGGCCGCGGACGGCTGTGACCACCAGACCCTCGACCAGGGGGAGTGCATCGACGGCGACGCGTGCACGGTGGGCGACCACTGCAGCGCAGGCGAATGCAAGGGCCTGCCCATCGCGTGCGACGACGACAACCCGTGCACCGACGACGCGTGCGATGGCGTGGGCGGGTGCACCACCACGTTCAACACCGCAGGGTGCGACGACGGCGACCCGTGCACCGTGGCCGACACCTGCAAGCAGGGCGTCTGCTCGGGCTACGACGTGGACTGCGAATGCGCGACAGACGCGGACTGCATGCCCATCGAGGACGGGAACCTCTGCAACGGCACCCTGTTCTGCGATACGGCCAAGCCGCCCTTCCTGTGCGCGGTGATCCCGGAGTCCGTGGTCACCTGCCCGGAGACTGGCGACCCGGCGTCCATCTGCGTGAAGACCGCGTGCAACCCGGCAACCGGCAAGTGCGTGACGTCTGCTCAGCACGAAGGCTTCGCGTGCGACGACGGCGACCCGTGCACCGTCGGCGACCAATGTGCGGCGGGGCTCTGCGCACCGGGCGTGGCCGTGACCTGCGACGACGGCAACCTCTGCACCTCCGACTTCTGCCTCCCGGGCCAGGGCTGCGCCCACCAGGACAACGCGTCGGTCTGCAACGACGGCGACGTGTGCACCACCAACGACGTGTGCGCACAAGGACAGTGCAAAGGCGGAAAGCCGCTGGCGTGCGACGACGGCAACCCCTGCACCTCCGACGCATGCGATTCCGCGGTCGGCTGCGTCCACGCTCCCTCCGACGGGGAGTGCACCGACGGCAACCTCTGCACGCAGGGCGACCACTGCGAAGATGGGGCGTGCACCTTCCTTTCCGCGGTGGACTGCACGGACGGAAACCCCTGCACCCAGGACGCGTGCGTGCCCTGGAGCGGATGCACCTACACCATCATCGCGGCCGCGTGCGACGACGGCAACCCCTGCACGCTCAACGACACGTGCATCAACGGCCTGTGCACGCCGGGCCCCGCGGTGTCGTGCGACGACGGCAACCCCTGCACCAACGACTCCTGCGGCAAGGACGGCCAGTGCCTGCACACTCCCAACACCGCGGTGTGCAACGACGGCAACGCATGCACCGCCGGCGACGTGTGCAAGGCAGGCAAGTGCACGTTCACCGGATCCGTGTCGTGCGATGACGGCGACGTGTGCACCACCGACTCCTGCGACGCCCTTGCCGGCTGTCTGCACACGCTCAACCAGGCGCCCTGCGACGACGCGGACCTCTGCACCACCGGCGACCACTGCCACCTCGGCAAGTGCATCTCTTCGGGGAAGCTGCCGTGCAACGACTCGAACCCCTGCACCGACGACTCCTGCGACCCCACGGCCGGGTGCGAGTTTGCCCCCAACACCGCGGCGTGCGACGACAAGAACGTCTGCACCCAGAACGACGCGTGCAAGGCCGGCGCGTGCTCCGGCGGCAAACCCGTCAGCTGCGACGACGCCAACCCCTGCACCGACGACCTCTGCGACGTCACCACCGGGTGCGCCCACTTCAACAACAGCGTGGTCTGCAACGACCTCAACGCGTGCACCGCCAACGAGTTCTGCTCCGCAGGCTCCTGCGGCGGCGGCGTGCCCATCGTCTGCGACGACAAGAACCCCTGCACCGACGACTCCTGCGCGGCCAAGACCGGCTGCACGTTCACCAACAACACCAAGGTCTGCTCCGACGGCAACGCATGCACCTCCGGGGATCTGTGCAGCGGCGGGACCTGTGTCTCCGGCGGGCCCCTGGACTGCAACGACGCGAACCCCTGCACCACGGACTCGTGCAGCTTCGCAGACGGCTGCCATCACGTGCCCCTGCCGGACCAGACGCCGTGCGGCGTCGGAGTCTGGTGCAAGGTCGGGCAGTGCGTGCCGACACTTGCCTGCGATGCCGCGGCGGGCAAGAAGGTCGTGTTCACCTCGAGCCAGGGCTGGAAGGTGCCGGGAGACGTGAAGCACGTGCGGGTGATGGTGGTGGGCGGCGGCGGCGGCGGCGCGCAGGGGCACGGCAACGGCGGCGGCTCGGGCCACGTGAGAATGGGCGAGTACGACGTGGACGCGTGCTCCACGATCCAGATCACGGTGGGAGGGGGCGGGACCTACAACAGCAATGGCAATCCCTCCTCCTTCGGCGCCTACAAGTCCGCGAGCGCGGGCCAGGCCGGCCTCCAGAACTCGCCGGGCAGTGGCGCAGGAGGATCGGGCGGCGGCGGCGCGGGCAACGCGGGCTGCGGCGGCAACGGCGGCACGGGCGGCTCCAACGGCTCCCCCGGCTGCACCTACGCGGGAGGAGCAGGCGGCAACTTCGACAACGTCACCGCCGGCTTCTTCAAGAGCGCTTCCATGTCCAACGGCCAGGGGGGCTTTGCAGGCACGTCCTCCCACGCGGGCGGCGGCGGCGGCGGCGGCGTCCTCATCGACGGCCAGGGCACGGGCGGAGCCAAGGGCGAGTACTCCTGGTCCGCAGAGGGCGGCAAGGGCTACGGCGGCGGCGGCGGCGGCGGCGGCTACAACGGCCCCTACGCGCTCGGCGGCACCGCCGGCACCGGCGTCGTCTACGTGGAGTGGGACTGAGCCCGGCCCCCACGCTCACCAGCGCAGGTGCAGTTCCGGCCGCAACGGCTTCCGCCCGGAGCTGGCGCGATCCAGCGTGTGGCAGGAGCCGCGTGGAGGGGAGCGGGGGGGACCGGCTCTGAGCCGCAGCCCCCCCGGCTGCCCCGGAAGCGGAGCGGCTCCTGCCAATCTGCCGAGAAGGCGGGCACACCCGTCAGGTTCAGCACCGCCGCGCTTGCGGACGGGGGCTGCTACGGCACGTCGTACGCGTTGCACTCGCCCCAGGGGAACACGCCCACGACCATGTCTTCCGTGCCGGTCTCGAGAGTCCGGTCCGTACACGTGCCGAACTGGCAAGCCGCGGTCACTGTGCCGTCGCCGCACGGGTTGTCCTCCACCGCGTACTGGCCGTTGGGGAACTCGTTGGCGTCGTTGGTCCACTGGTACGACCCGAACTTGTACGTGTATCCCGTGTCCGGCGCGAGGCACACGCTCACGAAGTAGAGCTTCGTGCCCCTCTTCCGCTCCATCACGATGCCGGGCCAGAAGCCCGGCGGGTCGCCGTCGAACGATGCCTGGAGCGCGATGACGTTGTTCTTTGCAATGTCCCACGCCTTGGACATGTCCAGCCAGAACGTGACCTTCACCTGCCCGGCCTCGCACGAAGAACTGCCGCCGGCCGGAGGCGCGTCCGCGGGGCACTGCCCGCAGAACCCGTCCCCGCACACGCTGAAGCACGCGTCGATGACCATGCTCTGCGAGCCCATGGTGAAGAACCGGTCGTCGTAGTCGCCCTTCGCACAGTCCTGCCCGCCGATCTTCTCCTTGCACGACCAGTCCGTGCACGCATCCAGCGTGTACGTGTAGTACGTCGAGAAACCCGCGGACAGCGGAATCGTCACGGTCCAGATGTCGTCCAGCTCCGGGTCGGACATGGGATGGTCGCCCGGCATCCCGAACGTGTTGCCGCCCGCCACCTGCGGCGCCACCACGTTGGAAGCGCACGACGTGTCCAGGTTGAACGTCACCGACACGGGCAGGATGCACGAGCCGTCGTCCACCGTGGCGCCGGGGTCGTAGTTCAGCGCCTCGGGGTCCGTGCAACCGGCCACCGGCACATCCTGCACCGATTCCGCGGTCCCCGCGTCCTCGGGCGCCGGCTTGGCATCTCCGTCAGGCTCCGGAGACGCGACGTCCGCGGGCGCACCCGTGTCCTCGGGAATGACGTCTGCATCCGGCCCATCCACCTCCGGAGCGAACGCATCTTCCTCGTCATCCTGCTGCTTCGGCGGTTGCTGTTGCGGGTTGAACGCGTTGGCGTTGCAGGCGACCGCAAGGAGTAGCGACAGGAGAAGCGACGCAACGGTCAGGCAAGCAGAAGCAAAGCGCATGGTCGTCCTCCGGCTCAAAACAGCATGAACAGGCGCAGGCGAACGCTGTACATGTCGTTGACCCGCGGGTTGTCGAACGAAGGGTCGATGTCCGCCCGGGCCCACGCAAACACGAGCTTCGCGGTAAGCCACGGGAACAGCAGGGGGTGGCGGACCGATGCGAACGCCTGCTGGTGCACGAAATGGCCGATGCGCCCGCTCTGGTCGTTGAGCTGCCGGTCCCCTTGCAGCGTGTGGTTGTACCCGAGCCCGAGCACCGCGGACCACACTCCCAGGTTGAGGTAGCCGCCGGCGGAAAACGTGTCCGGGCTTCCCCGCTCGTCCACCTTGCCGAACGGATCCACGCGGTCCACCACGCCATACCCGGAGTTGACGCCGGCCTGCACCCGGAGCTTGGACCACAGGTCCTGCGAGTCGAGCTGAAGCCCGCCGCCGAGCCCGCGCTTCTCCTCCCACTGCTTCTTCCCCTCCTCCTGGTTCGTGACCTTGCGGTACTCCGCGGCCAGCTTGAGCTTCACCCACGAGAAGTCCGCGATACCCGTGGGCCGCACACCCAGCGAGTTGAATCCCAGCTCGTTGCCGAACACGGTGTGCACCTCGAACCGCAGCCAGTCCAGCGGGTACACGTGCGCCGCGAACTGCCCGTACCCATCCTGACGATAGAACGCGTAGTTCACCTCGTAGATGTCCGGACCGTCGTACGCACCCTTGTCCTCCAGCGTGTCGCGCTCGAGCCCCTCGCCCTTGCGGTACACCTCCCACGCCTCGAACCTGCCGAGCTGCACGTCCCACAGGTCCCACATGCCCAGCCGGATCCACGCGTCGTCCGTGTCGATGTACTCGTTGCCCGGGATCTCCTCCACGTGCGCCAGGATCTGACCCTTTGCCTGAGCGAAGAACCGCTGGTAGGTCCGCGTCGCGGTCACGTCCAGCATGAACCGCCCCTGCATGAGCCAGAACGACATGTCCGGCTCCCCGTCGAGCTCCCGCAGGCTTCGCTCGTAGCCGCTGTCGATCCACACGTCGCCGCCGACGTGGACCCCGTCGTCACGCAGCGGCGACTGCAGTCCGTCGGCCGGGTAGTACGGCGACGGGGGCATGGGCCCCCAGGGTTCGAAGGCCGTTGGCCCGGTCGCGGCCGCTCCGGTGCCTGCCGGAGCGCTTCCCTGGCCGCAGGCCGGGCCGGGAAGGAACGCCACCACCGCCACGAGTGCAAGCACGCCGGAAGCAACCCGCAGGCTGGCTCCCGCACCCACGTCAGCGTGTCTCATCGCTCTCACGCTCCTTTCCCTCGGCCCCCACGAGGAACGTCCCGGAAAGCGGCAGGTCCTCCGCATTCGTGCCCACGAGCAGCGTGTGCTCCCTCTCCTCCACCACCCACGCGTGCTTCTTCGTATCGAAGTACGCGAGGTCCCGGATCTGGACCGGTATCTCCACCGTCTTCTTCTCCCCGGCTTCCAGCACGACCCGCGCAAACCCCTTCAGCTCCTTGGGGGGACGCCGCTGCTTGGTGCCCGGATAGGAGACGTACAGCTGCACCACCTCCACGCCCTCCCGGTCTCCGGTGTTCTCCACGTCCACCGTGACCACGAGGCGGGCCTCCGGCGTCACGACCTCGCACGGGACCACGAGATTGCTCAACGCGAACGTCGTGTAGCCCAGCCCATAGCCGAACGGGAACAGCGGCTTGATCTGGTAGAAGTCGAAGTGGCGGTACCCGTGGTAGTACTCGAACTTGGTCTGGTCCTGGTGGTTGCCGAACTCCGGCTCGTCCTCCCATTTCACCGGCCACGTCTGGACGAGACGGCCCGAGAAGTTCACGTCCCCGAACAGTGCGTCCGCGATGGCCCGGCCCCCTTCCATGCCCGGATACCAGGCCATTACGATCGCGTCGGCCTTGTCCTTCCACTTCTCCATCGTGATGGGGCCGCCGGCTTCCATGACCACCACCGTCTTCTTGGACGCCTTGGCCGCGTCGAGGATGAGCTGCTCCTGCTCCGGCGCAAGGTCCAGCGTGTCCCGGTCCCCGCCGCCGTTCCACGCTTCCCCCTCGTCCTGCTGCGTGAGCGCGACCACGACCACCGTGACGTCCGCACCCGCAGCGGCCGACGCATCCTTGCTCGTCACCACCTCCACGCCCGCTCCGGCCACGGTCTTGATGCCGTCGTACGGAGCGATGGCATAGCTGGGCGTCACGTTGCTGCTCCCCGCGTCCCCCAGCCGCGGCTCCTGGGCAAACTGTCCCACCACCGCCACCTTCTCGAGCTTGGACCGGTCCAGCGGCAGCACCCCACCCTCGTTCTTCAACAGCACCAGCCCCTGGTGGCCGGCCGTTCGCGCCAGGGCACGATGCTCCGGGCTCTCCACCACCGACGGGTCACCCCCATAGGGCTCGGACAGCAGCGCAAACCCGAACTTGAACTTGATGCGCAGGATCCGCTCCACGGCCTCGGTGATCACCTCCTCGGGCACCTGCCCGCTGGTGACCGCAAGCTGCAAGCCGTCGTACAGGAAACGCCACGGCATCTCGATGTCCAGACCCGCGAGCGCACTCTCCACGGTCGTGTGGTTGGCGAACCAGTCGCTCACCACGAACCCGTCGAACTGCCACTCCCCCTTGAGCAGGTTGGTGAGCAGCTCCTCGTTCTCACAGCAGTAGTGGCCGTTGACCTTGTTGTACGCGGCCATCACGCACGCGACGTCGGCCTCCTTCACGATCATCTCGAACTGCCGCGTGTAGTTCTCCCGCAGGTTCTGCTCGTCCACCACCGCATTGTTGGTCATGCGCGTGTCTTCGATGTTGTTGCACGAGAAGTGCTTGACGCACGCGGGCACCTGGGCCTGGATACCCTTGGTGGAAGCAATCCCCATCCTCGCGATGAACCACGGATCCTCGCCGTAGGTCTCCTGCGCCCTGCCCCACCCCGGGTGCCGCAGCGTGTTGACCGTGGGCGCCAGCAGGCAGTTGTGCCCGAGTCCCCGCACCTCCGCACCGATGGCCTCTCCCACCGAGCGCTCCAACTCCAGGTCCCAGGACGCGGCGCGGGCGACCGCCACCGGGAAGCAGGTCGCGGTGCCGGACTCGAGCCGCACCCCGCGGGGCCCGTCCCGGAACCGCATCCCCCGCACGCCCGCCTTCTCGTTGTCCGGCGTCGCGAACATCTCGGCCCCCTGCTTGAACCCTGCCATCTGCTCCACCTTCTCGGAGAGCGTCAGGCTGCTCAGGATCACCTCCACCTTGGGATCGGTGGACAGTGCCTGCGCACTCTTGAAGGGCACGTTCCCGCACACCCCGCCCGCCGGGGGCGGCGCCTCCCCGTCCGGCCAGGACGTGTCCGGCCCGCGGGCCGAGGCATCAGGCCCGCCCGCGCTCCCGCCCCCCCCGGAGCGGTCGATGGGCGGTCGGTCGCACGAAACCAGCAAGACCAGCAGCAGCGCCAGGGCTCTGACCATTTCGCCTCCATCGGCGTGACCGCCACAGTCTCACCTGGCGGCCAGCGCCTCACGTCTAGCTAGCACGAATCGGGGGGAATGGTCCAGAACAGGTAGACTAGAACTCGACCGCGGCGCCGACTTCCGCGGCGATGCCGCCGGACTCGCACTTCTCCCGGGCCCCGTAGCCGATACCGCCGGTGACCTCCACGCCCCCGAACATCGCGGACAGCCTCAGGGACGGAAGCGTCGCAACCGGGCCTGCCGCAGGGTACGTCGTGATCTCGTTGCGCAAGCCGACCTTCAGGATGTCCTGGTAGGGCATCTGGAACTCGACCAGGAACCGCCAGCCCACGTTGGTGATCCCCTCGAACTCGACATCCATGTGCACCCCCTCGATGGTGCCGAGCCGCGCCAGCGCCCCGCCGCCCACCTCGAACCCGCGGTGGCTGGCTCCCATCATGACCCGCGGCTCGATGCCGAAGAGGTCGCCGAACTCCCAGTAGGCGCGGGCAAAACCGTAGTAGACACCGGGAAGGTACGGCGCTTCGAGGGGCTTGGAAGCCTCCGGCACCGCGTCGGAGAAGAACTCGTAGCGGTCCGGGGTCATGGCGCCCATGACCCCTCCCACCATTCCGTATCCGAACGTCATCTGGTAGATGCTCGGCATGAGCGGCCGCACCGTGAACGACAGCTCACTGCTGTTGTACCAGTCATGCATCATCAGCTCCGTGAACTCCCCCTTCTCGTCCTCGTAGTACCGCGGGGCCAGGCCGAGGTTCCTGTACGTGGCCGTCGCCTCGAACCGCACCCGGCGCCCGTGGTGCCGCTTCAGCCGGATGCGCTCAACCACCGAGGCGTCGGACTCCTCCACGAGGGAGAAGTGCGGCGACTCCCCGGTCCCGCTGACCGGCTCGAGCACTCCGTCGACGCCCGTGGAGGAGACGTAGTACTCCACGCCGGGCGGGCGGATGAACCCTGCCGGAATCGCGGCCGAATAGGTCCCGGCCACGTCCCTCCTGAAAGGGTTCTCCTCGAACACAGGGTCACCCGCCCGCCGGACGTGGAGGGAGAGCACACGGCCGCTCCAGGAGCCGGGGATTGCCAGGACGACCGAGACCTCCTCGTCCCCCTCCACCAGCTCCGCCTTGGGCACCAACAGGACCACCGGCCGGATTCCGGGATCCTCTACCTTGTCTTCCGCAAACCCGGCCGAGGCGGATGCCAGGCACACCGTCACAGCCAGCGCAGCTGAGAGAATCGTCTTCATGGCGTCCTCCTACCACAACACGGCGAGGCCGAAGCCGCCGCCGATGCCGATGTGCCGGATGTTGCGCATGTTCACCCCGAACTGGCCCGAGACCTCCAGCCAGTCCGACGGCCGCCAGCCCAGCTCGTAGATGAGCCTTGCAGCATAGTCGTCCCCCACCGGGAAACTGGTGGCGACCGCGGAGACTCCCATCGGGAACATGTCGAGCAGTGCCAGGTTCATCTTGATGATCGCCTCGTTCCCCATCTCGCTGGTCAGGCTCCCGCCGAGGAGCAGGTTCGTCTCATCCTCCCTCCCGATGCGGAGGTACAGGTGCGCGCCGAACATGTCTCCGCTGTCCCTGGACATCTTCTCCAGCGGGTCCGGCTCACCCTCCCCCGCCCCCCAGTTGTCTCCGATGTCGCCGACCACCAACCTCGGGTTCAGCGTGACCCGGTCCGTGCCCAGGGCCAGCGCGGTCTCGAAGTACACGTAGTTCACGACCAGCCGCGCAGGGTCTCCCTGCTTCTTCTCGATGAACTCCGCAGGTCCCCCCTCCCCCTGGAACACGCCGAAGCCCATGCGGAACGAGTCCAGGAACCCGAGATCCAGCGTGTACCGGAGGTCCCCCTCGATTCTCCAGAAGTGGTCCCTCCCCGGGTCGGTGAGGTAGAAGTCCGCCCATTCGGCCTGGGTGGAGACACGGCATCTCCCCGCACGGTCCGGCTCGTCTGCCGCGGGCGGTTCGACCGCGACGGACAGGGGCGTGCCCGCGTCCCGGATCAGAGTCACCCGCTGGCCGCTTGCGGTCTCGGCTTCCACGAAGTACTCGATGGCTCCCTTCGCTCCGGTCATCTCCTGCGGGAGATCCGCCTGGTAGTACCCTGTCGACGCCTCGTTCATGACGAGGGAGTCGAACGGCGCGTCGCCCAACCGGCGGAAGAAGACCCGCACGCGCCTGAGCGACACGGTGGACTCCAGGGTGACGGCCACCCGCACCCTGGCGCCCTCGACCACGGAGGTCAGCGCGTCGTGCCGCACGCTCACCTTGGGAGCCGGCGGCTCGCTCCTCCTGCGCAGCGAAGCATCGGTGTCGTCGAGCCATTTCAGCTCGGCTTCGACCTGCGTCTTGAACCGGGTCTCGGGATTGAGCGCGAGAAACGCGCCCCACGTCGCCTGCCGGGCAACGACGCTGCGTCCGACAGTATCCAGCCATGCCTCGTGCAACGCCTGCGCTTCCGGATCCTCCTTGCACTCGGGACAGACCAGCGCCTGCTCCGAGATCTCGCACGCGGGCTGCGGCTCCGCCGGCGCCTTCGACGCGGCGGCAACCACGTCTCCGACCTTGAAACGATCGGGCCTGGCCGTTCCGACGCTCACGGTGCTCATCCGCTCGCCCACGCTCGACACCGTGGCTTCTCCGACGGGGAGAAGGTCCTCCACCTTCTTGCGCGTCACCGGGTGGACGAGGGTGACGCGTGAGAAGACGTTGACCCGGTCCCCGTTTCCCAGGCCATCCTTCTTGCCCATGTCCACGAGCAACTCGTAGTCGGTTGCGGACAGCTGCTCGATCCGCAGGACCACTCCTTTCCTCGGCCCGGCCGCCGGGCTGGTAGCCTCCTGCCCCCGGGCGGGAACCGCCCAGAACGCAAGCGCCGAAGACAGGACCACCACCAGTGACCACAGACCTTCCTTCCCGCGCTTCCTTGCCATGGAACGCCCTCCTGTTCGTGTCTGCCGTGACGCATCGACAGCATCTTTCGTGCCAGGCTTCCCATGAGCCACAGGACGAGGGCCCGGCCCCTTGCCCCTTCGGCCGCGCCCCCCGGTGCCGCTCCAACGTGTGCCCCTGCGCCTGCCTGGATGGGCCTTGCTCCACCTTGGAGCACACGTACCCAGGCACCGTGCGCCACGCTTCCTGCATCTTGCGGCTTGCGGGACCGTGCCGCGGCTGTTACCTTCTGTTCAGTGTCTCGACCCGGGGCGCCGCGGCGCGCGTGTCGCTCCTCGCGGCAGACCCGGCAGGGGTGGCTCCAATGTGCGGAATCCTCGGTGCGGTCAACGTGACGCTCGGCCAGCGGGAGCTCGACCTCATCCGTCACCGCGGTCCCGACGCGGGCGGCCTTGTGAGCGTCACCTCGTGCGGCAAGACCGTCACGCTGGCCCACCGCAGGCTGTCCATCCTCGACCTGTCGCCCACCGGCGCCCAGCCCATGTCGTCGCCCGACGGCCGCTACGTTCTCTCGTTCAACGGAGAGGTCTACAACCACGCGGACCTTCGCCGGGAGATGCCGGGCCAGGCCTTTGCCGGCCACTCGGACACGGAGACGGTCCTCCATGCTCTGGCACGCTGGGGAGCCGCGGCGCTGCCCCGCTTCAACGGCATCTTCGCGCTCGCATTCCTCGATGCGGTGGAGGGCCGGCTGCTGCTGGCGCGGGATCCCTTCGGGGTCAAGCCGCTGTACCATGTCTCCACCGGAGACGGCCTGCTCTTCTCCTCCGAGATACGGCCTCTGCTGGCCCTGCGGCCGGACACCCTCGACCGACAGCGGCTGGCCCAGCTTCTGCGGCTCCGCTTCATCCCGTCGCCCGGCACGCTCTGGACCGACACTCGCAAGACAAGGCCTGCCCACTACATCGAGGTCGACCTGTCTCTGCCTCGCATTTCCCCTGTGGAGCGGCCGTTCGCCCCGCCCGTACCGCCGCGCCAGGACATCCCCCTGTCCGATGCGGTGGCCCGCTTCGGCCGGCTCATGGAGGCCGCAGTCGCACGCCAGCTCATGTCCGACGTGGAGGTGGGCGTGCTCCTGAGCGGCGGCCTGGATTCCGCGCTGGTCGCGGCGCTTGCCGCCCGTCACCTCGGCTACCGGCCAAAGGCCTTCACCGTCGGCTTCGACCGGCCAAGCGCGGCTGACGAGACCGGAGACGCTGCCCGGACCGCCGCGCTGCTGGGACTCGACCACCACGTCGTCCGCATCGGGCTCGACGACTTCCTCGACGCGGTCAGACGCTGCGTCGACGCGGTCGAGGAGCCTGTCGCCACCACGTCGGTCGTGCCCATGGACCACCTCTCCCGCCTCGCGGCAAGCCACGTCAAGGTCGTGCTGTCCGGACAGGGAGCGGATGAGCCCCTCGGCGGATACGGCCGCTACCGCGGACTCCTCCTGGGCAGCCTCGTGCCCAGACGGGCTGCCGCGCCGGCCGCGTCCCTGGCCCGGGCTGCGGGACTGTCCGGGAGACGCCTGGAGCGTGCACTGACCACGTGGGCAGCACCCACGCGGCTCGACCGCTTCCTTGGCGCATACACGGTATTCTCGCCGGAGGAGATCCGGCGCCTGACCGGGGTCGAGGACACGCTGTCGGCTCCTGCTGTCGCGTCGGTGCTCGAAGGCTCCGGCATCGACAGCATCCCCGACGACGCGGCCGCCATGATGTCCGCGGACCTGCGGCTGGACCTCGCGGACGACCTGCTGCTCTACACCGACAAGATCACCATGCAGCACTCGCTGGAATGCCGCGTCCCCATGCTCGACCTGCCGCTGGTCGAGTTCGCGGAGTCGCTGCCGCGGCGCCATCGCATCGGCTTTCTCCAGGGCAAGCTGCTGCTCCGCCGGTTCGCCGAATCCATCCTGCCCGGGGAAATCCTGCGCAGGCCCAAGAAAGGGTTTGAATCCCCGACCCGGGAGTGGTTCCACGACCGCCGCGTCGCGGACCTCCTGACTTCGCCGGGAACCCGCTTCTCCTCGGTCGTCGATGGCCGCGCAGTGGCATCCATACTGCGCCTGGGCAGCAAGGGCCCCGTCCGGGAGCGCGAGACCATGCTCCTGCTGAACCTCTACTTCTGGCTGGAGCGGAACGGCTGGAGCAGTGTGGAGGTCAAGCATGTTGTGCGGGGATGATTCCGGACTGGCAGGAGCAAGCGAATTACTTCGCGGCGATGTTGAAAGCAGTTCAGGAGAAGCCCGACTCCGGAATCGCGGATGGAGACGCTGCGGCCGTACAGGAATTGCGAGCCCCAGACCAGGCAGAAGACGTGGGCAGGAACATCGAGGCAGTTGGCGAGCCCGCTGAAGTCCGCCCGGAGGACGCGGCCGATGGCCACGGCATCGAAAACAAGTGGGTCCCGATCCCCGGGGGCACGTTTCAGATGGGCTGCTCAACTGGGGACTACGAGTGCGATGAAGATGAGTTTCCGCGGCACTCGGTGACGTTGTCCGGCTTCGAAATGCTGGAGACGGAGGTGACTCAGGCGCAGTTCGAGGCGGTGATGAAGTGGGACCCCTCGTGCAACTACGGGGGCGGAGGCGGAGCGGACAGCCCCGTGGAGTGCGTGGATTGGTTCCGGGCCAAGGATTACTGTGAGGCCATCGGTGGCCGGCTGCCGACCGAGGCAGAGTGGGAGTATGCGGCGCGCGGCGGGACGACGACCAAGTACTACTGTGGGGATGCCCCGGAATGCCTGAACGACATCGCGTGGTATGACGAGAACAGCTCGGTCATCAAGCAGCCAGTGAGGAAGAAGTGGCCCAACGCGTATGGGCTGTACGACATGCTGGGCAATGTGATGGAATGGACGAACGACTGGTACTACAGTGACTATTACTACTTCAGTCCTTCAAGCAATCCGCAAGGGCCGGAGAGCAGTGACACCCTGGGCGCGCAGGTCCAATTGTCGCCGAACGCGGCAGGAGCATTCTGCTGCAATGCTCGGCACTGAAGGCTGCGTTGTTGGCATCCGTCATCCTCAGCGCAGGCCGCGTCTCCAGTCACTTGTGCCGGACCTCCTGCCTTGGCCAACCATTCCTTAAGATCCTCATGCATCGGTCTGTCCCCATGTGCGAAGCGGCCCTTGACACCGAACCAACCGGTCCGGCAGAATCAGGCCATGTACATCGGACCAACGTTGGACAATGGCACCTACGTCGGCCTTCGCAATCAGGCCTTCGGACTACTTCTGCGCAGCTCGAACATGCGCAGATGCCGTGACGGCGGGCAGCTTCGGCGGAGGATTAGTCGATGAACAGGGTACTGTGGGCCGCGGCAGTGTTGGGAGTTTCCTGTGGCTTTCGAGCGGAGTCGGTAGTTGAGTCGGACGGGGTGACAGCGGGAGTCGAGAAGGTTGATGAACCAGGAGAGGATGGTGGGCAGGCAGATCTCGTAGGGGAAGCCCTGACCGTGAGTTGCAGCGTTTCAGCTCCGGTGGTCGCCTGGGTTGTCTCGTCCGG
>Ga0233425_10003088_pt1 | contig 31139 bp, 32 predicted proteins | sample Watercolumn_Towu_2_FD_181712 | JGI IMG/M metagenome (GOLD analysis project Ga0233425, IMG submission 181712) | Freshwater microbial communities from Lake Towuti, South Sulawesi, Indonesia - Watercolumn_Towuti2014_140_MG | ecosystem: Environmental > Aquatic > Freshwater > Lake | place... | reverse complement strand
GCTGGCCCGCTTCGTGCGCAAAACGCTCTCCTTCTCCAAATCGGACGTCTATCACAACATCGTCACCAAATGGTTTATCGCCGAATACAATCTTGAGCTATCATCACTTACCATCTGACCACTACCGAGATGACTTCCAAATACACTGAGGACTGAACCCATGACCTATCGTCGTGTCGTCATGCTAAAAACCCCGACGGCGTTCCGGGAGCACATCGCCGGCCTCGACATCGAGCTGCCTTTCGACGCGCAGATGGAGACCGGGCCGGCCGCGCCGCTGGCGCAGCCCTACACGCTTCCGAGCGGCTTCACCGTCGGCAACCGCTGGTGCGTCCTGCCGATGGAGGGCTGGGACGGCACACGCGACGGCCGTCCCTCCGAGCTGACCACCCGTCGCTGGGAGCGTTTTGGATTGAGCGGCGCCAAGCTGATCTTCGGCGGCGAGGCGACCGCAGTACGCCACGACGGCCGCGCCAATCCGAACCAGCTCCTCATCAACGAAGAAACCCTGCCCGACCTGATCCGCCTGCGCGAGGCGTTGATCGCCGGCCACACGGCCAGCTTCGGCGCGGACAGCGCGGCCGACCTGTATATCGGCCTGCAACTCACCCACTCCGGCCGCTTCAGCCGGCCCAACGGCAAGAAACTGGAGCCGTGGATCCTCTACCCGCATCCGGTGCTCAATCGCAAGTTCGGCATCTCGGCCGACTACCCGGTGATGACCGATGACCAGATCAGCCGATTGATCGAAAATTTCGCTGCGGCGGCCGAGCGCGCGCAACGGGCCGGGTTCCGCTTCGTGGATGTGAAGCACTGCCACGGCTACCTGGGCCACGAGTTCCTCAGCGCCTTCGACCGCCCCGGCAAGTACGGCGGCAGCTTCGAGAACCGTACCCGCTTCCTGCGCGAGGCGGTCGCGGCGATCCGGGCGGCCGCGCCGGGCCTGGAGATCGCGGTGCGCGTCAGCGCATTCGATTTTGCGCCGTTCCGTCCCGGCCCCGATGGCGCCGGTGTACCGGAGACGTGGGGCGATGGGCCGTATCGCTGGGCGTTCGGCGGCGACGGCACGGGTCAGGGGATTGACCTGACCGAGCCGAAGGCGTTCCTCGACCTGCTGGCGCAACTTGGTATCTCGCTGGTGTGCGTCACCGGCGGCAGCCCATATTACGTGCCGCACATCCAGCGGCCGGCGCTCTTCCCGCCCTCCGACGGCTACCAGCCGCCCGAGGACCCGCTGGTCGGCGTCGCGCGGCAGATCGCGGTAACGGCCAGCCTCAAGCGCCACGCGCCGCAGCTCGCCGTGGTCGCGTCGGCCCTCTCCTACCTCCAGGAATGGCTGCCTAACGTCGGGCAACACCTGGTACGCGCCGGGATGGCCGACTTCATCGGCCTGGGCCGGATGGCGCTGAGCTACCCGCAGATGGCGGCCGACTCGCTGGCGGGCCGGCTGTTGCGGCGCAAGCAGATCTGCCGCACCTTCAGCGATTGTACCACCGCCCCGCGCAATGGCATGGTGTCCGGGTGCTATCCGCTGGATGAATTCTACAAGGCCCGGCCGGAGGCGGAGCGGTTGGAGAAATTGAAGAACCCGGAGGGAAAGGGACAATGACCACCACCTACCAACATCTCGGCATCTTCAGCGATTGGGTGGATGAAGCCCGTCGGCAAGGGCCGCTCTACCCCATGGCCGCGCCGGGCCGCGAGACGCGCGCCCGGCTGCGTGCAGTGCTCGGTTTCTACAACGGTCCGGAAGCGCCGTTGACCCTGCGCACCGAGGCGCGCTGGGAAGCAGACGGGCTGATCGGCGAGGCGCTCTCCTGGTCGGTGGGCTATGGCCCGGCCACGCACGCCTGGTTGCTGCGGCCGGCCGGCGCAGCAGGGCCGCTCCCCGGCATCCTCGCGCTCCACGATCACGGCGGCTTCAAGTTCTTCGGCAAGGAGAAGATCGCGCAGGGGCCAGACGCGCCCTTCCCCGTCCTGCGTGACTTCTGGACCATATACTATGGCGGCCGGCCGTGGGCGAACGCGCTGGCGAAGGAGGGCTTCGCCGTCCTGATCCACGACACCTTCCTGTGGGGCTCGCGGCGCTTCCCGCTGGAGACGATGCCGGAGCGCATCCTCGACCTGACGCGGGCCTCGCAGAGCAGTTGGTGGCCGAACGGAAATACGCCGTTCGAGGTCGCCCAATACCACGCGGCGGCCGGCCATCACGAGCACCTGGTCGAAAAGTACTGCAACCTGTTGGGGACGACGCTGGCGGGCGTCGTCAGCCACGAGGATCGCATCGCGCTGAACGTCCTGCGCAGCCGGCCCGAGGTGGATGCGGCGCGGGTGGCCTGCTGCGGGCTGTCGGGCGGCGGCAACCGCTCGACGCTCCTGCTGGCGACCCACGACGGCATCGCAGCCGCGGTGATCGTCGGGCTGATGAGCACCTACGAGGGGCTGCTCGACCACAACGTCGCCAGCCACACCTGGATGCTCTTCCCGAACGGCTGGGCGCGCTGCGGCGACTGGCCCGACATCGCCGCCGCCCGCGCGCCCATGCCGCTGCTCGTGCAATACGACAACGAGGACGACCTGTTCACGCCGGCCGGGATGCGCGCCGCGCACAAGCGGCTGGCCGGCCACTATGCCGCGGCCGGCCGCTCCGATGCCTACACCGGTCAGTTTTACCCCGGTCCGCACAAATTCGACCTGGAGATGCAGGCGGCGGCGTTCGCGTGGCTGAAGGCGCAGTTGGCGTGAAAGTGGTTATTCGGGGCAATGACACCTGACCACAACAACCATGAAGCCCGACCTGGTCATCGGAGTTGACAGCGTGCTCAGCCCGCACTGGGACGCGCTGGCGAGCGGCATCATCGCGGGGTGGCGAGGGACGCACGGCCCGGCGCACCTCTACCGGGCCATCCTGGAGAGGATCGCGTTCGAGCAGCGGCTTTGCGTCGCCGCACATTGGTTTTACCCGGCCAGCGCGGCCCGCATCGCCGCGATGTGCGCTGGGGTTGAGCCGCAGCACGCGCCGATATAATTGACGCCGAGCGCCTTCATCTTCAACGCGTAGCCGGCCATCACTTCCGGCGTGCCGTCGTAGTGGATCTTCTTCTGCGTGTACTTCGGCAGCCCCGCGTTAGATTGCGCGATCAGGTACACATCGGCGGGCTTGACCGCGGCCATCTCGCCGATCACCCGTTCGATCTCCTCCGGGCCGTTGCCGCAGTTGGCGCCGATCACCCGGATGCCCCAGCCGTAGAGCGCCTCCAGCGCCTGCACCGGCTTCACACCCATCATCGTGCGGAAGCGCGTGTCGAAGGTCATCGTGGCGGCAATGGGCAGATCGGAAACCGACCGGATGCCCGCGATGGCCGCTTCGACCTCCTCTAACGCGCTCATCGTCTCGATCAGGAAGAAGTCGGCGCCGCCCTCGGCCAACGCGGCCGCCTGCTCCGCGAACGCGGCTCGCGCCTCCTCCGGCGTCAGCGTCCCCAGCGGCGCCATGATCTCGCCGGTCGGCCCGATGTCGCCCGCCACCAGCACCTCGTGATCGGCCGCATCCGCGACCGCGCGCGCCAATTTCGCCGCGGCCAGGTTGAACTCGTGGACGTGATCTTGCAGATTCTCGCGGCCCAATCGGAAGCGCGTCCCGCCGAACGAGTTGGTCGTGATGATCTGCGAGCCGGCGTCCACGTAGCCCTTGTAAATTCCGGTGAGAACATCGGGCCGGGTCACATTCCATTCTTCCGGCGCGCCGCCGGTGGTCAGCCCGGCGGCCTGCAACATCGTCCCCATCGCCCCGTCGCCGATGACGAGTGAATTTTGTTCGATGAACTGCGTCAACCGATCCATACCCCCTCCTTATGATTGACTCGTTGCGTAGCCCGAAGCTGTGCGCCGAGAAGCCAACCAGCGTTTGAGTGACTTCTGACTTTCACCGCTGCGCCGCCCTGCCAACAATCCCTCGATACCGATATGTTCATCCAGATCGGGCCACTCGATCGCATACCCATCGCCCAATAACCGGCGATTGCGTCGTTCCGACTGCGATGCGTAGAACAAACGCGGATACCACGCTAACGGTACTTGGATCGAGCGGCCATCCGCCAGATCCACAGCCAACTCGTCATCTGTGACTGCGACCTCCGCAACAACAGGCTCCATTTCAAGCACCAGAGTACTCAATGGGCCATCCGTGAAGACAGTCGGCATAGTAATTGGGTTCCCTTGCGCGTCACGTTTTCACGCGTCACGTTTTCACGCCTCACGTTTCCCGCCTCACGCCCCCACCATCGCCTTTGCCGCCGCCACCGCCTCGGCCGCGTCCTTGCAGAAGCGATCGGCGCCGATGTCCTCGGCGAACGCCTCGTTGAGCGGCGCGCCGCCCACCAGCACAGTGACCTTGTCCCGCAGCCCCTCGGCCTGCAACCGCTCGATCACCGTGCCCATGTACGGCATCGTCGTGGTGAGCAGCGCCGACATGCCCAGAAGGTTCGCGTTGTGTGCGTGGATCGCGGCAATGAATTTGTCGGCGTCCACGTTGTTGCCCAGGTTGTGCACCTCGAACCCGGCGCCCTCCCACATCATCGCCACCAGGTTCTTGCCGATATCGTGGATATCCCCCTTCACCGTGCCGATCACCGCGACGCCGACCCTGGGCGCGCCGGTTTCGGTGAGGAGCGGCCGCAGGATTTCCATCGCCGCCTTCATCGCGTTGGCCGCGCGCAGCACCTCTGGCACGAAGAGGATCCCCGCGCCGAAATCCTGGCCGACGATGTCCATGCCCGCGACCAGGCCGTGCGCCAGCACGTTCGCCGGGCTTTGGCCCCACGCCAACGCCTGGCGCGTGCCTTCGACGACCTTCGGACCTAACCCGTCGTAGAGGTCATCCTGCATATTCTGATAGTGCTCTTGCAACTCGACAGACAGGGAATCGAATGGGTCTGCCATCTGCGCCTTCCCGCTTATGAATTGGGTATATTTCGAAATCAGTTACCGGAGCATCCTGAGCGGAGGGCCGCAGTCGTTCGCGGCCCGTAGTCGAAGGATGCGGCCATGCTCAGCGGGACGCTCCGCCTCCTTCGACTGCGTGGCGAAACGGCCGCCACTCCGCTCAGGATGCTCCGCCCAGGATGCATCCGCTCAGCGGGACGCTCCGCCTCCTTCGACTGCGTGGCGAAACGGCCGCCACTCCGCTCAGGATGCGCCGCTTGATTCGTCTGCACTAACGCTGGATAACCGGCTTGCCATACGCCGGCGCTCGCGCGCGCTCAACACATCGGGCACGCCGCGGGCCTTCCGCCGGGCCGCCGCCGTCGCCAGGATTTCGGTCAGGTGCGGGAAGGCGTCGTGTTTGTGCGGCAGCGGCAGCGCCTCGACAAAGGCATCCTGGAAGCGCGGCTCCAGCGCCACCGCGATGTAGTCCACCCAGCGGGCCAGGCGGCGAGCTTCCTCGCGCTGCCCCTTGTTGAGCAGGGCGATGCGCGCGCCGTCGCCGGCCGAGTTGCCGACCGTGTGCACCTTCGTCAGGTCGGCGTCGGGGATCATCCCGATGACCATGGCGTGGCGCGAGTCAATGTACGAGCCGAACGCGCCGGCCAGCATGACCTTGTCCACACGATCCACGCCCAGGCGCTCCATCATCAGCCGGGCGCCGGAATAGAGCGCGGCCTTGCCGAGCTGGATGGCGCGCACGTCGTCGCTGGTGATGACGATCGGCCGGCCGGTGCTGGTCTGATGCGGCCAAGCGAGCACGAACTCGGCCTTGGCGCCCTGCCAGCTCAGCCGCGGGCTTTGGATCTGCGGCGCAAAGCGGCCATCCGGGGTCAGCACGCCGGCCATGAACAACTCGGCCACCGCCTCGATGATCCCGGAACCGCAAATGCCGGCCGCCAGGATCGGGCCATCCCCCAGGAGCGCCTTGCGCTTGCGCTGTCGTCGCTCGGCCGCGGTTTCGGCCTGGATTTCGCTCGCGCCAGTCCCGTCATGGCCCCAATCGGCGCTCCACTCGTCGCGGCCGATGATCTTGAAGTTGACCTCTAACGTCTCGCCATCCACCCGCACGCGCTCGATGGCGCCGGGCGCGGCGCGCATCCCGTGCCGGATTTGCGCGCCCTCGAACGCCGGGCCGGTCGGGCTGGAGGCGGAGCAGAGCCGCTGGCTGTTCCCCAGGAGCAGCTCGCCGTTCGTCCCCACATCCACGATCAGCCAGATTTCGTCGGCCGGGGCTTGGTCGGGGCGCTCGGCCAGCATCACGCCGACGTTGTCCGCGCCGACGTGGCCGGCCTCGATCGGCAGGATGTGCGCCTGCGCGCCCGGCGCCAGCTTCAGCCCCAGGTCGCGCGCCTTGATGTCCACCGCGTCGCTCACCGCCGGGCCGAAGGGCGATTGCCCCAACTGCTTCGGCGGGATGTTCAGCAGGATGTGGTGCATCACGCTGTTGCCCACCAGCACGATGTCTGTGACCGCATCGGGCGTGGCGTCAACCTCGGCCGCGGCCTCGTCGGCCAGCTCGTTCAGCGCGTTGATCACCGCGCTGTGCAGCGTCGCCAGACCATCCTCGCGGTTGTCCGCATAGCTGACCCGGCTCATCAGGTCTTCGCCGTAGGCCACCTGCGGATTCATGCGGCTGGCGGTCGCCAATACCGCGCCCGTGCGCATGTCGCACAGGTGCATCGCGACCGTGGTCGAGCCGATGTCCACCGCCAGGCCGTAAATCTCCTCGTGATAGCCCGGCTGCACCCGGATGACCTCCCGCTCCTGCCAGACCGTCACCGTCACCCGCCACTCCTCCTGCCGGACGATCTCTTGCAGCGAGCCGAGGAGGATGGGGTCGAGGCGCAGGTCATGCAGGCCGAACCGCGCGGTCAGCTCGGCAGCCAGCCGATCCCAGTCACCGAGTTGACGCTCCAGGGTCGGCGGCTCGATCTCAACGTAGTAGAGCCGGACGGCCGGATCCACGACGATGGCGCGCTCGGTGGCGGCCTTGCGCACCACTTGCTTGTGCGCCTGGCTCTCCTCTGGCACGACCACCATCAGGTTGCCCAGCACTTCGCAAGCGCACGCCAGCCGACGGCCCGGTACTTGCGGATGGTCGGCCCAATACTTGCTCTCGCGGCCGTCAACCGGGGTCAGGTGATCGTTGGCTGAAGTGATCCCATGTTTGGGAAAGAACCCTTCTTCGACCGCTATCTGGCACTTGCCGCATGTCTGTCGGCCGTTGCAGATCGCCTCGATCTCGACCCCCATCGCACGGGCCGCATCCAGGAGCGTCATTCCGGCGGGCGCCTCGGCCTGGCGTCCGGAAGGCTGGAAAACCACCCGGTAGGTTGGCTGGTTGGCTAGTTCTGGCATCAGCGGGTTCACTCTCGTATCGGTAGTATCTTGGTGGGAATTGTACGTCAAATGACGCGAGATGCCAAACGCTGCATTGCCTCGTTTGGCAACTTGCGCCCGGCCCGCGTCCTGGACTATAATGTACGCCGTACACAGAGACAGAGGCCCGGTTTCTGGCAGAAGCCGGGTCTCTCAATGCAACCCATCAGGAGTATTGCCTCATGCAAACGATCCTTCGTTCCAAAGGCGGCGTCGAAGTCGCCATCGGACCTGATCTTCCTTTCGTAATCATCGGTGAGCGCATCAACCCGACCGGTCGCAAGGCGTTGGCCGCCGAGTTGCTGGCGGGCAATTATGAGCGAGTGAAGGCTGATGCCCTGGCCCAGGTGGCCGCGGGCGCGCCTGTGCTCGACGTGAACGCCGGGCTGGGCGTGGCGAACGCCCATGAGCTGGAGCCCCAGGTGATGGTGGCGGCGATTGAGGCGGTCCAGTTGGTGGTGGATATCCCGATCAGCGTGGATTCCTCCGTGGTGGCCGCGCTGCGCGCCGGGCTGAGGACCGCCGGCGGCAAGCCGCTCATCAACTCCGTCACCGGCGAAGATGAACGCATGGAGGCAGTTTTCCCGCTCGTCGCGGAGTACAAATGCGCGGTCATCGCCATCTCGAACGACGAGAGCGGCATCAGCACCGACCCGATGGTGCGCTTCGAGGTCGCCAAGAAGATCGTACAGCGCGCGGCCTCCTTCGGCATCCCGCGGCAGGACGTCTTGATTGACCCACTGGTGATGCCGGCGGGCGCGGTGCGCGGCTCCGGCGGCGCGGTGATCCAGCTCGTGCGCCGGATCAGCGAGGAGCTTGGCTGTAACACGACCTGCGGCGCCAGCAACGTCTCCTTCGGCCTGCCCGACCGTGAGGCGATCAACGCCAACTTCATGGCGATGTTGATCGCCGCGGGGATGCCGAGCGCCATCACCAACCCGCTCAAGCCGGAGATCAAGAAATCCATCCTGGCCGCCGACATGTTGATGGGCCACGACGAAGACTGCCTGCGCTGGCTGAAGTATCAGCGCCAACTGGCCCGCGAGGCCGCGGCCGGCGGCGCAGCCCCCGCGGATGATCGCGCAGCCCGCCGCGCGCGTCGCGAGCAGACGGTGGGTTGAAGGTTACAGGTTGAAAGTTCAAGGTTGAAGGTTCAACGTCGAGAGTTGCAGGTATGGGCCACAACAGACCTTCAACCTGTAACCTGTAACCTTCAACCCGTAACCTTCAACCTTCAACCCGTCACCAAGGAGCGAACATGAACCCTATCCTCCTCCAGCTTGGCCCGTTCTCGGTGCAGTGGTACGGCATCCTGATCGTGACCGGCGCGCTGATTGCCGCGTATTTGTGCATGATCGAGGCCCGACGCCGCGGGGAAGACCCCGACCACGTTTGGAACCTGCTGACCTTGGCGCTGTTCCTGGGCATCATCGGCGCCCGGCTCTATCACGTCTTCTCGACGCCGACCGGCAACTTCGTGGGCTGGGCCTACTACCGGGAGCACCCGATCGAGATCATCAAGATCTGGGGGCCGGGCGGCTTGGTTGGACTGCGCGGGCTGGGGATCTACGGCGCGGTGGCGGGCGGCGTGCTGGCCTTCGCCAGCTACTGCGCCTACAAGCGGCTGAGCTTCCCGCGCTGGCTCGATATCGCCACCCCCGGCTTGATGCTGGCCCAGGCGATCGGGCGGATGGGGAATTTCATCAACCAGGAGCTTTACGGCCCGGCGACCACTCTGCCGTGGGCCTTCCACATCAACCCGGCCTTCCCGTGCCAGGAGCCGGCCGGCTCGCCGATGGCCTGTGGCCTGCCCGACCGGCTGAACGATGCCGCCCGCCAGTGGTACGCAGCCAACGGCTTCCACCCGACCTTCTTCTACGAGGCGCTCTGGAACATCGCTGGCGCGCTGATTGTGTGGTTCGGCGGCCGCGCGCTCGCACCCCGGCTGCGCAACGGCGATGTCTTCTGCTTCTATCTGATGTGGTATCCCCTCGGCCGCTTCTGGGTCGAGCTGTTCCGCCCCGACGCCTGGCGCATCGGCACGCTGGCGACCGCGCAATGGATCGCCATCGCGCTGTTCCTTGTCGGGTTGGCGGGCATCCTGGTCAATCACCTGCGGCCGCGGCCCGTGGCCGAACCCGCACAGTAACGCTCGCGTCCTCCACGCCACAGCGCCGCTGTAGTAGAGACGTTGCACGCTCCGCGAACGTCTCCACTACAGCGGCGCGTGATGGGTATTGCGCGTGTTGTGAATCAAAAGTCACGCAACCGGCGTCTTTGACAAAACCGGCTCGTGATGGTATAAGGATGTTATCCCCTCCCAGGGGGGATGGGTTGGCAATCCAGCTTACGGAAATCAGACTGCGGCGGGATTACCATCGGGCACAGTTGCGGCAGGCGGAGAGTGTGTTGCATGGATGACCAAACGAAAGCAGGGGTGATTCGTCGCCTGCAAAGCGTCGAAGGGCACGTGCGCGGCGTCGAGCGCATGGTCGAAGAAGACAAATACTGCATCGAAATCATCAAACAGGTGGAGGCGATCCAAGCCGCGCTGGGCAAGATCAACGAGATCATGCTCGATGGGCATCTCCACACCTGCGTCACGACCGCCATCCGTGGGGATGCGCCCGCGCGGCGCGAAGCCGTCATCAACGAAATCCTGGAAGTTTTCAGGCACAACTAAAATCCCATTTCTGGAGGCGAACATGTCTACCGTCGTCACCCTGTCCATCCCGGCCATTTCTTGCCATCATTGCACCAACACGATCGTCCGCGAGACCAAGGATCTGCCCGGCGTGATCAAAGTCGAGGGCAACCCGAAGGCCAAGACCGCCACCTTCACGGTGGAAAACGAATCCGCTCTGACGAGTGTCAAGCAGACCCTCGTGGAGATCGGTTATCCCGCGGCGAATTAGGCGGATAGCAGATAGTAAATAGCAGATAGCAAATAGCAAATCGGTAAGTCGGTGGATGGGGCGAGATTTGCAATTTGCAATTTGCAATTTGCAATCTGCTCATTCATTGACACTCTGTATCTTCGGTGATATACTCCGGCTGTGGCAGTTGAAAGAGGGAAGAATTCCCGGAGGGAGAATGGCGGAAAGTACTACGATTTTGCGCGGTAAAGTCGAATCGAACCAGGCGAACAAGCAGGTCAAGTTCATCTTTGGCGGCGCGGTGGTGTTAGGGTTGATTGCGTATCTGATCGTTTCGGCGATTTCCAGCTCTGGCGCCTACTATCGCGAGGTCAGCGAAGTCCTGAACGAGAAATCCGCGCTCATGGGCAAGAACCTGCGTGTCAGTGGCAACATCGTCACCGACAGCATCGTGTACAACTCAGCGACCCTTGACTTGAGCTTCAACATCTCTGACCCGAAGGATCCGAGTAAAGTGCTCCTCATCCACTTCCACGGCGTCAAGCCGGATCAAATGGATCGCGAGGGTTCGAGCGCCATCGTCGAGGGGACGATGGGCAGCAAGGGCGTGGTCGAGGCGAACAACCTCCTGCTTAAGTGCCCGTCTCGGTACGATGAGTACGAAGAGATCAAGGTCGAAGCGGTCAAGTAGCCCAACGAAGCGATTCTCACATCTCCATGCCTGCACAAAACGGCCACCTGCCGGGCGGGTGGCCGTTTTTGTGTGAGCGCCAACCGAGCCAGGAGCGCCTCTTGCCGATCTTCCGACGCGGCACGCCAGCCATCGCAGTGCTTATCCTGTTGGCGGCCATCGCCATCCCAGCCGCGGCCCACGCCGCCCCCGCTGCGCAGGCGCCGCCGCCGCAGCCCTCCGCGGGCCGATCGCTCTACACCCAAAACTGCGCGCCCTGTCATGGGCCAACCGGCAAGGGGGATGGCCCAACGGTCCCCGGCCTGAGCGTGCCGGCGACCGCTTTTGCCGACTACAATGTGATGGCTAAGCTCTCCTTTACCGAGATGTTCAGTGTCACCAAGTCCGGCCGGATGGCGCGCATGATGCCGCCGTGGGGTAGTCGGATGACCGACCAGCAGATCTGGGACGCGGTCGGCTACGCGTGGACGCTCCACACCACGCCCACGGAAATCGCGATGGGCCAGGCGGTCTACGAGCAGCAATGCGCGGCCTGCCACGGCCCCGACGGCAAAGGCACGCCGCCCGCCCGTGACCTGACCGATTTCGGCTGGACATCCACCGTCAGCCAGAAGACGTGGGCCGACCTGCTGAGCGCCGGCCGGGGCACGATGCCGGTGTTCGGCAGCAAGCTGGTCCCTGCGGAACAGCGCGCCGTGCTGGAATATGTGCGCAGCCTCTCCCTCGGGCCGGTCTCGGCCGCGCCGCTGGCGAAGGGCACGGGCATCATCTCCGGCACCGTCACGAATCAGACCATCGGCCAGCCGCTCGCCAACACAGCGGTTGACCTGGGCATCTTCGACCAGACCTCCCTGGTGGAGACGCGGCAGACCATGACCGATGCGGCCGGCTTCTACCGCTTCGCCGACTTGCCGACCGCCGCCACCCTCATCTTCGTGGCGCGGATCGCCGCTGGCCCGGGCGGCGCCAGCTACAGTTCCGAGCCTGCGCATTTCCTGGCCGGGCAGACCGGGCTGAACCTGCCGATCGCGGTCTACGACGCCACGACCGACGGCGCAGGCGTGCGCGCCGACCGCGTGCACTTCATCATGGAATTCGACAGCGATCGGATTTACTTCACCGAGTTGATCGTCTTCGGGTTGGAAGGCAACAAGGCATATGTCGGCGATGGCGCGGGCACGCTGCGCTTCACCCTACCGCAAGGCGCCGAGGGCCTGGAGATCAGCGACGGCGCGCTGGGCGAACGCTACATCGCCACGGCCGATGGCTTCGTGGACACCCTCCCGCTGCCGCCCGGCCGGGGCACGCGGCAGGTGCTCTATCGCTATGCGGTGCCCTACACGCGCAGCACGCTCGATCTGATGCGCGCCATCCCCTACCCCGCGGCCAACGTCAACGCGCTGATCGCGGAGGCGGGCGCCAAAGTGACCAGCGACCAGCTTAAAGATCAGACGGTGCGCCAGACGCAGAATGGCAACTTCATCAGCCTGTCGGGCCAAAACCTGTCGGCCAACCAGCCGATCATCCTGCGCTTCAGCGACCTGCCGCTCGGCGTGTCGGGCGGCGCGCCGGCTACGGCTGAGCCTGTGCAGGCCGTCAGCGACCGCGCGCTCCTGTTGATCCTGCTCGGCGCAAGCGGCCTGCTGGTCGCGCTGCTGGCGGCGATCCCCCTGATGCGGCGGCGCGAGGCGCCGGCCGCGACCCGCGCCGCCGATGGGGAGAGCCTGGTGGATGCGCTGGCGCGGTTGGAGATCGCGCATCAGGCGGGCGAGCTTTCGGACGCGGCTTATCGCGATGCGCGGCTGCGGGTGAAGGCGCAAATCCTGAACCACGCGCGCAAGGAAGGTCTCGTGTGAGCGGCGCGGGCGACGCGGCGCGTGCCCCGACCCCGCCTGAGCCGGCCGGGCCGGTGATGATCGAGCTGCGCAAGCTGACCAAGGCGTTCGGCAGCAAGGTCGCGCTGCGCGGCATTGATCTGCGCGTGGCGCCCGGCGAATCGCTCGTCATCTTCGGCCCGAACGGCGCGGGGAAGACGACCCTCATCCGCATCCTCTCCAGCCTCAGCCGGCCGACGGGCGGCAAGGCGCTGATCGGCGGGCTGGATCTGGCGACCCACGCCGACGGCATCCGCCGCTACCTGGGCGTGGTGTCGCACGCGCCGCTGCTCTACGACAGCCTGACCGCCGAAGAAAACCTGCGCTTCTTCGCCCGGCTCTACAACCTGGCGGCGCCCGGCCCGCGCATCGCCGACCTGCTGGCCCAGGTAGGGCTGACGGCCCGACGCAACGACCTGGTGCGCACCTTCTCGCGGGGGATGGTTCAGCGGCTTGCCATTGCACGGGCGCTGTTGCACGACCCGCAGGTGCTCCTCCTGGATGAGCCGGATACCGGCCTCGATCCCCAGGCGGCGGAGATGCTTCACGGGCTGCTGGCGCAGTTGAGCCGAACCGCCAGCGCCGATGCCGCCGCCCCGCGCACCATCGTCACCGTCACGCACAGCATCGAGCGCGGATTGGCGATCGCCGATCGGGCCGTGATCCTGGCCGGCGGCCGGATCGTCTTCGAGGCCGCGACCGCTGGCATGACCCCCGCCGACTTCCGGCCGCTGTACGATCGCTACGTCGGAGGCGGCCGATGAACTTCTGGCGCGCCGTCGGCGCCATCGTCTGGAAGGACATCCGGGCGGAACTGCGCACCAAGGACATCTTCAGCAGCATGTTCGTTTTTGCGCTGCTGTCGGTCATCGTCTTCAACTTCGCGTTCGAGCTGCGCGTGCCGGCCATGAAGATGGTCGTCCCGGGTATCGTCTGGATCGCGATCAGTTTTGCGGGCACGCTGGGGCTGAACCGGGCGTTCGTGATCGAGCAGGACAAGGGCAGCCTGGCCGGGCTGCTGCTGGCGCCGGTGGATCGTTCGGCGATCTACTTTGGCAAGATGATCGGCAACCTGCTCTTCATGCTGGTCGTCGAAATCATCCTCCTGCCGCTGGTGATGATCTTCTACAATCTGTCGTTGCTGACGCCGGCGCATCTGTTGGCGCTTTTCCTGGGCACCTATGGCTTTGCCGCGGTCGGCACCGTCTTCTCTGCCATCGCCGTCAACACGCGGGCGCGCGAGGTGATGCTGCCGATCCTGCTCTTCCCGGTGCTCCTGCCGGTGCTGATCGCGGGCGTGAAGCTGACCGGCGCGCTGCTGGATGGCGAGGCGTTGAGCACCCTCGGCAACTGGCTTCAGATCATCATCGTCTACGACATCGGCTTCACCGTGGTTGCCTATCTGACATTTAGCTACGTGATGGAAGAGTGAAAGTCAGCGGTTCCAATGTTGTTTGTCATTCTGAGCGGGTCTACGACTCAACACCCATATCGGATTTGGAAACTCTTGTACAAGTTTACCGGAGGATTCTATGAAGCGAACCGATCGCATCCTGCTGCTCCTCACGGTCATCTCCGGGGCCTCGATCCTGGCCGCGGCGTTGGGTGCATTCCTGTTGGCGCCCAACGCGGCCGGGCTGACGCCCGACGAGACCGCCGCGCAACGCATCATCTATTTCCACGTGCCGGCCGCCTGGCTCAGCATGTTGGCCTTCGGCGTCACCACGATCGGCAGCATCGCCTATCTGATCACCAGCAAACGCTTCTGGGACAGCCTGGCGGTCTCCTCGGCCGAGATCGGGATCGCCTTCACCCTGGCGGCCATGGCCAGCGGCTCGCTGTGGGCCAAGCCCGCCTGGAACACCTGGTGGACGTGGGATCCCCGGCTGACCACCTACACGATCATGTTCTTGCTGTACGTGGCCTACTTCATGCTGCGCAGCGCGCTGGATGACCCGGCGCGACGCGCCCGCTTTGCGGCCGTGTACGGCATCTTCGCCTTTCTGAGCGTGCCGATCACCTTCATGTCCATCCGTTGGTGGCGCACCATCCACCCGATCCTGCTCGATAGCAAGAACTTCGGCCTATCGCGCGGCATGTTGCCCGTCTTTTTTCTGGGCCTGATCGCCTTTACGGGGTTCTACTTCATCCTGCTGGCGTATCGCACGCGACTGGAGCGGACGCGAGAACGAGTGGATGCGCTCAAAGAGCAACTGGGCTATTGATGTCATTCTGACTTGGGAGATATCACGATGATCTACATGGCAGGCGCCTATCTGATTATCTGGGCTGCGTCGTTTGTGTTCATCCTTTCGATGCTGCGGCGGCAGAGCAAGCTGGAAGCGGAACTCAAGGCTCTGCAAGAGCTGAGCCAGGAAAAGGGGCTGGGCGGCAAGGCATAGGAGCATCGTCATGGCCTCAACTGGCCGGTGGGCCACCTTCTCTCATGCGCTGGCCTTCGTGATCGGATTCAGCACGGTATTCATCGTGCTGGGCGCGTCGGTCGCGTTCGTCGGCTACACGCTCAACACCTACCTGCCGACCATCGTCAAGGCCGGCGGCCTGATCCTGATCCTGTTCGGCCTCTACGTGACGGGCGGCTTATCGTGGATCGCGGATCGGGTGCGCGCCGCGGGCGGGGACCGCTCGGCGGTCGGCCGGGCCTATATCGGATTCGTGGCTGGTTTGGCGCGACTCATGTACACCGAGGGCCGCGTGCAAGCGCGCGCCGACCCTTCCTGGGGCTATCTCGCGTCCTTCGTGATGGGCGTCTTCTTCTCGGCCGGCTGGATCCCGTGCATCGGCCCGGTGCTGGCGGCGATCTATCTCCTGGCGAGCGACACGCAGACCGTGGCGCAGGGCGCGCTGCTGCTGTTGGCCTACTCGGCCGGCCTCGGCATCCCGTTCCTGATCACCGGCGCGGCGCTCAGCTCGGCCACGGGCTTCCTGCGCCGCCTGAACCGGCGCATGGGGATCATCTCGAAGATCACCGGACTCTTCTTGATCGCCATCGGCGTGCTCCTCTTCATGGATCGCCTGACCGTCATCTCGAATTGGATCGTCGCACGCCTGGGGACCGGCCTGGCCAGCCTGGAGCTCGGCGCGACCTCCTCTGCGGTGGTGACGGCGCCGATTGCGCTGGCCGCCGGGGTGCTGTCATTCCTATCGCCATGCGTCTTGCCGCTGATCCCGGCCTACATCGGCTATCTGAGCGGCGCGGCGGTGGCGGCCGCGCCTGCGCCGGCCCACGATTGATGCTTCATCCATGACCCAACCACAAATCACCGTGTGGCCGCCCTCCGGAGATCGGGCCGACCGGATCGCTGTCGCCGTGGATCGCCTGGTGGGCTGGCTGGCGCGCCACTGGCTGGCGCTCTTCAACACGGCGGCGGCGGTCTTCGTGGGGCTGCCGTTCGTCGCGCCGCTCCTGATGGCCGTGGGCCTGACCGGGCCGGCGCAGGTCATCTACCTGGTCTATCGCCCCACCTGCCATCAGTTGCCCGAGCGTTCCTTTTTCTTGTTCGGCGCGCAGGGCGCGTACAGCGTCGCAGAGCTTGAAGCGACCGGCGCGCTCCCGTCTGGCCTGAATCTGCTGCAACGCGAATTTCTGCGTTGGGTTGGCGACCCGGAGGTGGGCTACAAGGTCGCGATCTGCGAGCGCGATGTCGCCATTTACAGCAGCATCCTGCTCGGTGGGCTGATCTACGGCTTGGCCCGCGCCTACTTTTCAGCTAGAACCAGACGAACGCCCCGGCTGCCCGTCAAGGGCTACCTGATCTTGCTGATCCCGATGCTGGTGGATGGCGCTACCCAGTTGGTAGGGCTGCGCGAAAGCACCTGGCCCTTGCGGATCGTCACCGGCGGGCTTTTCGGACTGGCGACGGTGTGGCTGGCCTATCCCTACGTCGAGGACGCGATGCAGGATGTGCTACGGCCGCGTTCAGTTGGACCGCCAGAGATCACAGAACGCGCTCCCTGCCAGGAAACACGTTGACGCCGGCGGTGGATGGGAGATCGGTTAGAAAAGCCGCAAGATCAACTCAGTTTGTGTCTGCCACAGCCGTTGCACCTGTTGCGTCCAGGGTGATGACATCACGAGCAGGCCGAACGGCGAGTGGAGCAGGGTGTTCGCCAGGCCGGTCGCCAGGGTGTTCAGCGCCGGCCCGACCACGCGCACGCTGAGGGCCAGCGCGGCTGCGATCTCCACCGGCTTGTGGAACGGCGCCTGCGTGGTCACAAAGGCGTCGCGACGATGCCGACGCACCGGTCGCACCAGCAGCAGCGCCGCCACCCCCGCCGATAGCCCCACCACCCACAGCGGGACCAACTGCACGAAGAAGAGCGACACGAACGCTGCAAATAGCCCGCACAGCGCAAAGGCTGTCGCCAGTTGCTGCGTCGCGTCCGCGCCCAGCCGGCTGGCCGTATGCGTTACTCCCGCCTTCAGATCCCCCTCCAGATCGCGCAATTCGTTATACAACTCGCCATACGCGCTGATCGCCAGCGCCAGCGCCAATGGCCAGTAGAAGCGTGGGCCGAGCACAGCAGCGAAGGTGACATAACTTGCGATCACTTGCAGCCCCGCGAGCATAAACGCGTGCGAGACCAGATCCACGAAGGGGATCGCTTTCAGCCGCACGGGGCGCCATGAATAGAGGAAGGCGATCACCAGGCAGATCATGCCCACGACAAACGGCCAACGGCCGAGCGTGGCGAACAGGGCCGCCGAGAGCGCCGCCACGATGAAGGATGCGACGTAGGCCGCGCGCGGGGTGAGGCGGCCGGCCGACACCGGATTCCGTTGCACCTTGGCCGGGTCGAGCGCATCATCGGCGGCGTCTTCCACATCGTTGATCATAAACGCAAAGCCGACCGCCAGCTCGTTCGCCAGGAGCACAATCGCCAGCTTCCAGCCCACCGCCCCGTACGCGGCGATAGCCCCGAGGCACGTGGTCACGACGACGAACCAGATGTACTCCCGATAACGGGTCAACCGCAACATGCTTTCAAGATAAGTACGCAATGTTAGCCCCCTTGGTGCTACACGTATGCAAGAGATTGCTTCGCAAACACCGCTCGCAATGACATCGCCGACGATTTTTGCGATCAACGTAAATGGCGCGGGGTAATACCAAAGAGATGCTCCAGCATCGCGCCAGTGTACATGGCGCGTGCGATTTGTGCAAACTTGACCGTTGGCAAACCCAACCCTATCGTTGGCTTTGACAACTCTCCCGTGCCCGGCTACAATGGCGCTGTTACTGTGAACACTCTCTCTATATTGAAGGAGCAACGATGGAACCGTCACACGGTGCAGACCTGATCAGCGCGCCCCGCCTCTTGCTTGGCCCTGGCCCCAGCATGGTGCACCCACGCGTCTTGCGGGCAATGGCGACGCCGGTCGTGGGACATATGGACCCCCAGTTTTTCGCGATCATGGATGAAACCCAGGCCCTTTTGCGCCAGGTCTTTCAGACCGAAAATCGGCTGACGCTGACGCTGCCGGGAACAGGCAGCGCGGGCATGGAGGCCGCGGTCTTCAACTTTATCGAGCCGGGCGACTCGGTCGTGGTGTGCGTGGCCGGCTATTTCGCCGAACGCATGGTCGAGATCGCGGGCCGCGCCACGAGCGATGTGCGCCGCGTGGATGCACCCTGGGGTCGGCCGATCCGGCCGGAGCAGGTGGAAGAGGCGCTGCGGGCGCGGCCGGCCAGGCTGGTCGCCATCGTCCACGGCGAGACCTCGACCGGTGTGCGCCAGCCGCTCGCCGAGCTCGCCGAGCTCGTCCACCGCTACGGCGGGCTGCTCCTCGTGGACTCGGTCGCATCGTTGGCCGGCGTGGATCTGCCGGTGGATCGGCTCGGCATTGACATCTGCTACACCGGCTCGCAAAAGTGTCTCAGCGTGCCGCCCGGCCTGGCCCCGATCACCATCGGGCCGCGCGCCGAAGAGGCGTTGAAGGCGCGCAAGACCAAAGTCCAGAGTTGGTATCTCGATCTGACCTTGATCCAGAAGTATTGGGGTTCGGAACGCGTTTATCATCACACCGGGCCGGTCAGCCTGCAATACGCCATGCTCGAAGGGCTGCGGATGACGGTGGAGGAGGGCTTGCCGGCCCGCTTTGCGCGCCATGCGGCGGCCGCGCAGATGTTGTGGGATGGATTGGAGGAACTCGACATAAGTCTTTTTGTGCCCGTCGCGGATCGCCTGGCGACCCTCACCACGGTGGTTGTGCCCGACGGGGCCGATGATATGGCGATCCGGCGCGGGCTGTTGACTGACTACAACATCGAGATCGCCGGCGGGCTGGGCGCGCTGAAGGGCAAGCTGTGGCGCGTCGGCCTGATGGGACATTCGGCGCGGCCGGAGAACGTTGTGACGCTGCTCGGCGCGTTGGCGCGCCTGCTGCGTTCGCATGGAGCATCCTGAGCGGAGACCTGTGGGGTGCGCAGGTCGTAGTCGAAGGATGCGGCTTCATTTTGTGGAGGTATCCGTTTGGCGTTGTTGCAGGTGATGAACGCGGCCATGGCCTTTTGCCTGGCGATCTACGGGGTGCAGGCGTTCATCCTGACCTTTCTCTATCTGCGCCATCGCCGCCACGACCCGGCGCCGACCAAGATGACCGGCCGGGTCTGGCCGGCGGTGGCGGTTCAACTGCCGATTTTCAACGAGCGCCACGTCGTCGAGCGCCTGATTGACGCGGCCGCCGGTCTGGACTATCCCCGCGACCGGTTGGAGATTCAGGTGTTGGACGACTCGACCGACGACACGACCGCGCTGGCCGAGGCGCGCGCCGCGATCCATCGGGCACGGGGCGTCAACATTCGCGTGCTCCACCGGGTGGAGCGTCGCGGCTTCAAGGCGGGCGCGCTCGCGGCCGGCCTGGCGCAGACCGCCGCTGAGTTCCTGGCGGTCTTCGACGCCGACTTCGCGCCCCGGCCCGATTTCCTGCGTCAGGTCATCCCCCACTTCGCGGATCGGCCCGAGATCGGCATGATCCAAACCCGCTGGGCGCACCTCAATGAGCAGTATTCCGCCTTCACCCGCGCCCAGTCGTTGGCCCTGGATGCCCATTTCGTCGTCGAGCAAACCGGCCGCAATCGGTCCGGGCTGTTGATCAACTTCAACGGCTCCGGCGGGGTGTGGCGCCGCGCGTGCATCGCCGCGGCGGGCGGGTGGCAGTCGGATACGATGACCGAGGACATGGATCTGAGCTATCGCGCGCAGTTGGCCGGCTGGCGGTCGCTCTACCTGCCAGATGTCGAGGCCCCGGCCGAGTTGCCGCCGCAGGTGGACGCCTTCAAGCGGCAGCAGGCGCGCTGGGCGCAAGGTTCCACGCAATGTCTGCGCAAGCTCGGCCCGCAGGTGTTGCGCAGCGATCTGGCGCCGGCTCAAAAAGTGGCCGCGTTGCTGCACATCGCCTCCTACTTCACCCATCCGTTGATGTTGGGCGTCCTGCTTCTGTCCCTGCCGCTGATCTGGGCCGGACAATCGTTGCAGGTTCCGTTCGCCGCGCTCGTGTTTATCAGCGCCGCGCCGCCGGTGCTCTACACGGTGGCGCAAAGCGCGCTGCACGATGACTGGCCGCGCCGCATGTTGTATCTGCCGGTGATCGTCCTGGTCGGCACCGGCATCGCCTGGAGCACCAGTCGGGCGGTATGGCAGGGGATCACGCGTTGGGGCGGCGTCTTTGCGCGCACCCCGAAGTTCCAGCTCGAGGGGCGCCAGGGGCGGTGGACCGACAGCGTCTATCGCCTCCGCCCCGACTGGACGGTGATCGGCGAGGCGGCGCTGGCGCTCTATGCCGCCGCGGGCATTGTGCTGGCTGCAGCGCGGGGGAGCTACGGCGCCATTCCGTTTCTGGCGATCTACGCGGTCGGGTTCGGGCTGGTGGCCGCGCTGGGCCTGGGGCAATGGCTGATCCGCCGCCCCGTCCCGCGGCGCGACCCCGCGATCGGCCGCCCGTGGGCGCAGGCAAGGTGAGCTTTATGATGCGGAGAGGGTTAGTGATCCTGTTTCTGGCGGCCGCCGCGCTTGCAGCTGGATTTCCGGCTGCCAGCATCGCACAAAAACCGGTGGTTCGGGCTGTGCTGTTCTGGGCCGATGGCTGCTCGCATTGCCACGAAGTGATCGAGAAGACGCTGCCGCCGCTGCAGCTCAAATATGGCAGCCAGCTTGAGATCGCCATGATCGAGGTATCGGGCAAGGACAACTACGACTATTTCCGCCAGATTGAAGATGCGGCTAAGCTCCCCGCCGAACGCCGCGGGGTCCCGGCTCTCTTCATCGCGGATCAGATCCTGGTTGGCAGCCAGGAAATCCCGAAGGAGTTGCCCGGCTTGATCCAGAAACACCTGGCCGCGGGTGGTGTGGATTATCCCGCGCTGCCGGGCCTGGCCGAGCGCCTCCCCAAGGGGGCTGGCGCCCCGGCCGCCTGCGCGCCGGCCACCTCCTGCCTCGACGCCACGCCGCAGACGGTCGCGCTGGCCTCCGCTTCGCTCAAGTCGGCGGGCAGCGGGGCCGACGGGTTAGACCGTTTGCCGGCGGCTGCGGGCGCGGAGACGCCGGCCTCGCAGGGCTTTGAGTTGGCGACGGCCGTGGCGATCCTGCTGGCGCTTTCCGTCGTGTACGCGGTGGCCGCCTTGGCTCTGGGCGGAAGCGGTCGCGCAGTCCCGACGCTACCTGTCTCGATTGACTGGCTGATCCCGGCGCTGTGCGTCCTCGGGCTCGGCGTTGCCGGTTACCTGACTTTCATCGAGACGCAGAACGTGCAGGCGCTTTGCGGCCCGGTGGGCGATTGCAACTCGGTGCAGGCCAGTCCCTACGCGAAGCTGTTCGGCGTCTTGCCGGTCGGTATGTTGGGATTGGCCGGTTATGTCGGGATCATCGCCGCGTGGGTGTTGGGCCGGCGAGGCGAGGGCCTGGTGGGGGCTTACGCGCCGGCGCTCCTGCTGGCGATGGCGCTCTTCGGCGTCCTGTTCTCCCTTTATCTCACCTACATCGAGCTATTCGTGATCCTGGCGGTCTGCATCTGGTGTCTGACCTCAGCGGTGTTGATGGCGCTGCTCCTCATCCTGTCGGTCGGCCCGGCGCTGGCGGTGTTCCAGGATGATGAGGCGTAGTACTGTTCTGAAAATCACCGGGGCGTGGCGCAAGATGCCGTCTTGCGCCACATTGTTATCCGCCATCCCACCGAGAGGCTGCGCGCTGGCGCCACGCGTGGCATGGGCATCTGTCCTGCTTTTGATCGCTGTTGTCCTCCTATTCTCCCCGGTCGCCTGTCAGACCGTCCCGGCCAGTCCACAGCCTTCTTCCACATTGACCGTCTCGGCCGCATCCGACCTGACTGCGGCTTTCGGGGAGATTGGCCGGGAGTTCGCGGTGGAGACCGGCCAGCGGGTCATCTTTAACTTCGGCTCGACCGGCCAACTGGCGCAGCAGATCAGCCAGGGCGCGCCGGTGGATCTCTTCGCGGCGGCCAGCCTGAGCTACATTGACGAGTTGGAGCGGGCAGGGCTGGTCGTGCCCGGCACGAAGCAGGTGTTTGGCCGTGGCCGGATCGTGCTGTGGCAGCGCGGCGACAGCCCGCTGGTCATCGAGCGGATCGCCGACCTGGCGCGGCCCGAGGTGCGCCGCGTCGCCATCGCCAACCCCGACCACGCCCCCTACGGCGCCGCGGCCCGCGCGGCGCTCCGCTCGGCCGGCGTCTGGGAGGCGGTGCAGCCCAAGCTGGTGTTGGGCGAGAATGTCCGCCAGGCGTTGCAGTATGCCGAGACCGGCAACGTGGATGTCGCCATCGTGGCCCTCTCGCTCAGCGTGCCCGCGGCCGCTCCGGCCGACGCGCCCGGCCGCTTCACCCTCATCCCGGCGGAGCTGTACCCGCCGCTCGACCAGAGCCTGGCGGTCATCCGCGGCGCGCAGGCGGAGGCCGCAGCGCGAGCCTTCGCCGCCTGGGTGGTCAGCTCGCGCGGGCAGGCCATCCTGCGCAAATACGGCTTCACCCTCGACCCGGAGCCGGCCCGATGAATGGGTTTCCGCTCGCTCCGTTCCTTCTGTCGCTGCAAGTGACCGCCGTCGCGACCCTCTTGATGCTGGTGGTCGGGTTGCCGCTGGCGCTCCTGTTGGCGCGGCGGCGCTTCCCCGGCGCTATGTTGGTCGAGACCGTCGTCAACCTGCCGCTGGTGCTGCCGCCCACTGTGGTCGGCTACTATTTGTTGTTGCTCCTCGGCCGCGGCGGCCCGGCCGTCGAGTGGCTCGGCTGGCGGCTGCTCTTCACCTGGGGCGCGGCGGCCATCGCGTCGGCGGTGGTGGGGTTGCCGTTGTTGGTGCAGTCGGCGCGCGCGGCCATCGCCAGCGTGGACCCCGCTCTGGAAAATGCTGCGCGCACCCTGGGCTCCTCGGAGGCGGCGGTGATCTGGCGCGTGACCCTGCCGTTGGCGCGGCGGGGTATCCTGGCGGGGGGGGTGCTGGCGGCCGCGCGGGCGCTCGGCGAGTTCGGCGCGACTTTGATGGTGGCCGGCGACATCCCGGAACGCACCCAAACGCTGCCCCTCGCGATCTACGACGCGGTGCAAAACCGGCAATACGCCCAGGCCAACTGGATGGTGTTGGTGATGACCGTCCTGGCGTTCGCCAGCCTGTGGGCGGTGCGCCGATTCGAGCAGCGCGGGCGGGCCGCCCCAACCGCCGCGGCCGCGCCGCAGGGTTAGCGCGATGGTCGCATCGCCCGCGCCGAGCGTCGCGCCCCGGCTGGCCGCCGATTTCACTATGCAGCGGTCGGGCTTCCATCTGCACGCCCGGCTGGAGCTGGGCGCCGAAATCCTGGTATTGTTCGGCCCGTCGGGGTCGGGCAAGACCACCACGCTGCACGCCATTGCCGGGCTGATCACCCCGGAGCGCGGTTACATCCTCCTCGATGGCCGCACGCTGTTCCGCCGGGATGACGCGTCCGGGCCGATCGCGCAGCGCGTGCCCGCCCGCCGCCGCAATATCGGCTACGTCTTCCAGCACTATGCTCTCTTCCCGCATCTGACCGCGTTGGAGAACGTGGCTTTTGCGTTGCGCGGGCCGACGGGCCGGGCGACGGCCGCGGCGTGGCTGGAACGGATGAACCTGGCGCATCTGGCCGATCGCTACCCGCACGAGTTGTCCGGCGGCCAGCAGCAGCGCGTCGCCATCGCCCGCGCGCTGGCGCCCGCGCCGCGCGTCCTGCTGCTCGACGAGCCTTTCTCGGCGCTCGACGCCGCGGCGCGGCAACGGGTGCAGTGCGAGCTGGCCGCGCTCCAACGCGAGATGCAATTAGTCGTGATCTACGTCACACACCGGCTGGAGGATGCCTTTGCCGTGGGCGACCGGCTGGCGGTGATGCGCGATGGGCAATTGGAGCAGACCGGCGCCATCGAGGATGTTTTCCGCTACCCGGCCACGCAACAGGTCGCGGAGATCATGGGGGTGCCCAACTTGTTTCGGGCGCTCGTGACGGAGGTGGGGCCAGAAGGCACGGTGTTGGATTGGCACGGCCTGCGGCTCAACGCGCCGCCGCACGCGTTCGAGGTCGGGCGGACGGTGACGGCGTATATCCAGCCGGAGGATATCAAGATCCTCTACCCGGATCGGCCGGTCATGGATGCCGTGCAGCACAACGTGGTGGCGGGCCGCATCGTCGAGAGCAGCCTGCGGCCGGGGATGCGGCAACTGCGGGTCTGCCTCACGAACGGCCACGAGATCGAGGTGCGCTATCCGGCCTACACCTATCGTCCGCTGAATTTGCAGGTGGGGGAGGAGGTCCGGCTTTCGCTGCGCAAAGAGGCGTTGGTGGTCATCAGCCACGCTCACGAAAACTGATGTCATATCCAAGCAAGGAGTTTCATCACATGATCCTCGACACCCTCCAACAAGCCAACCGCTATCTGGCCCTGAACCCTGGTTTCGCCGCCGCGTTCGCTTTCCTGGCTCGGCCCGACCTGCGTGAGTTGCCGGTTGGCCGCTACGAGATTGACGGCGACAAGGTCTACGCGCTGGTGCAGCGCCAGCCGGGGCGCAAGCCGGACGCCGGTAAGCTCGAAGCGCACCGCAAGTACATTGACATCCAGGTCGTCCTCGGCGGTGTGGACACGATGGGCTGGCGGCCGACCCCGACCTGCGCCGGGATCGCCCTGCCCTATAGCGCGGAGAAAGACGCCATGCTCTTCACCGACCAGCCGACCGCCTGGACTGCCGTCGGGCCGGGCGAGTTCGCGATCTTCTTCCCGGAAGACGCGCACCTGCCGCTGATTTCGGATGGGGAGTTGTACAAGGTGGTGCTGAAGGTGCAAGTATGAGACCAACACCCTCGTCATCGCGCCTGGAAAAGCCGGACCCAGGCTGCTGACACAAAGGCGTTTCTATGAGCCAGATCATCGAACGACTGAACAGCCAGCCGCCGGCTGTGATGGCTTTGCAGGGACGGCTGATCGTCTCCTGCCAGGCCACGGCCGGCGACCCCACTTACGGCTCGCACTTCATGGCCGCGTTTGCGCGGGCCGCGCAGATCGGCGGCGCGGCGGGCATCCGCGCCAGCGGGCCGGACGACATCCGCGCCATCAAGGCCGCGACGGGCCTGCCCGTGATCGGCATCCAAAAGCTGCCCGGCGCCGATGGCCGCACCCTCATCACCCCGTCGCTCGAAGCGGCCGCGCCGCTCGTGGCCGCCGGCGCCGACATCGTGGCGCTGGATGCCACCGACCGTCCCCGCCCAGGCGGCCTGACCGCGGGGCAGCTCGTCGCCCGGCTGGCCGCGGAGCTACGCGTGCCGATCATGGTCGATGTCGAATGGGCCGCCGAAGGTTTCGCCGCGGTGGATGCCGGCGCCGACCTGGTGGCGACCACCCTATCGGTCTATCACTGCGCGGACTACACTCCCGACCTGGATCTCGTGGCCGCCCTGGCGCGCCTGCCGGCGCCGGTGATCGCCGAGGGCAACTACTGGACGCCGGAGCAGGTGCGGGCCGCATTCGACGCGGGCGCCTGGGCGGTCGTCATCGGCTCGGCCATCACCCGGCCCTGGCTGATCACGCAGCGGTTCGTGGAAGCAATACCAACGCTCACCACGAAGACACCAAGACACGAAGAAACACAAAGAGTGCCGAATTCTTTGTGACCTTTGTGACTTCGTGACTTTGTGGTGAGCGGCCTTCTTCCGGCGCGGCGACGCTATCAGGGAGACACATGAATGAACAACTCGCCATCGGCGTAGACATCGGCGCGACCAACACGCGGGCCGCGGTCGTGACCCGGTCAGGGCAGATCGTGGCACGGGCGCAGCGCCTCACGCGTTTTGCTTCCGGGATGCGTCTGTCGCCGGATGCGTTAGTCAGGCTGGTCGTCGCGTGCGTGCGCGAGGTCGAGGCGGCCGCAGGCGTCAGAGGCTTGCCCGTGGGCGTCGGCAGCATCGGCCAGATCCATCGGGAGACGGGGCGCATCCTGGGCACGACCGCCGACTACGAGGAGTACATCGGCTTTCTCCTGCGCGACCGGCTGGCGGCGGCGCTGAGCGCGACGGTGTGGCTCGACAATGACGCCAAGGTCGCCGGGCTGGGCGAGCTCCGCTGCGGCGCGGGCCGGCTCTACCGCCACCTGGTCTACTTCGGGCTGGGCACCGGGATCGGCGGCGCGGTCTTCGTTGACGGCCGGCTGGCGCACGGCGCGGCGGGGTTGGCCGGCCACCTGGGCGTGATCTCGGTGGACTGGCGCGGGCCGATCTTCCCGTCGCGCACGCCGGGGCCAATTGAGGGTTACGCTTCCGGCACTGGGATCGCCCGGCTGGGACGCGAGCATGGCTTGGGGGATGAAGACCGGCGGCTGACCAGCGAAGAGGTCTTCGCCGCGGCCGTGGCCGGCGATTCGCGGGCGCAAGCCGCCATCAGTGACGCCGCACGGGCGTTGGGCGTGGCGATCACCAGCGTGCTCTACGTGCTGAACCCCGAGGCCGTGGTCATCGGTGGCGGGGTGGCGCAGGTGGGCGAGCCATTCCTGGCGCAGGTGCGCGGCTACGTCGCCGAGTTCGCCATGCCGGAGTTTGCCCGCACACCGATCTTGCCCGCGGCGCTGGGCGCGGATTCGGGGTTGGTGGGCGCGGCGCTGCAGGTGTGGGAAGAGTGAATCAAACCAACTGGGAGGAGGGATCACATGGACCAGCCGGTGAGGATCGGCTTCGTGGGGGTGGGCAACATGGGGCAGTGCGCGCACCTGAAGCACTACGCCAACATGCCCGGTTGTCAGGTGGCGGCGCTGGCCGAGCTGCGGCCCGGCCTGGCGCAACGCGTGGCGGCGCGCTACGGCGTGCCGAAGGTCTACGCGGACGCGGCCGAGATGCTGGCGCACGAACAGCTCGATGGCATCGTGGCATCTCAACCGTTCACGCGTCACGGTGTGCTCTTGCCGGAGCTCTACCGGGCGGGCGTGCCGGTCTTCACCGAGAAGCCGCTGGCATCTTCGGTGCAGGCCGGCGAGGCGTTGGTCGCGGCGCTGCAATCCAGCGGCTCGTGGCACATGGTGGGCTATCACAAACGCTCGGACCCGGCCACGATGTACGCCAGGCAAGAGATCGAACGGCTGAAGCAAACCGGCGAGCTTGGCCCCTTGAAATACGTGCGCATCACCATGCCCGCGGGCGATTGGGTGGCGAACGGCTTCGTGGATCTGTTGCGCAGCGACGAGCCGCTGCCAGCGTTGGAGCGGGATGCGCCTGCCAGCGACCTGGATGCCGAGAGCTACAAGGCATACGTCTCTTTCGTCAACTACTACATCCATCAGGTGAACCTGCTGCGCCACCTGCTGGGCGAGCCGTATCGGCCGGTCTTCGCCGACCGCGCGGGCGTGCTGCTCGTGGCCGAGTCGGCCAGCGGGATCACCGGCACGATCGAGATGACCCCCTACCGCACGACGGTGGATTGGCAGGAGTCGGCTCTGGTCGCCTTCGAGAAGGGCTATGTGCGCCTCGACCTGCCCGCGCCGCTGGCATTCAACCACCCCGGCCGGGTCGAGCTGCTGGCGGATCCCGGCGACGGCGTCACGCCCACCGTCACCACGCCCCATCTGCCCTGGGTGGGCGCGATGCGCCAGCAGGCCGTCAACTTCATGCGAGCCATCAAGGGGGAGATGGCGCCGTTGTGCCAGGCCGTCGAGGCGCTGGAGGATCTGAAAGTGGCGCGGGAATATCTGCGCCTGTGGAAAGGGGTTTGACCGATGCCGCTCAAATTTCGCAAAGTGCTGATCGCCGACGAGCGTTACGAGTCGGCCGGGGTGTTCGACGTGAACAACGACGGCGTGCCCGACCTGGTGTCGGGCGCATGGTGGTACGAGGGGCCGAGCTTCAAGGTGAAGCACAAGATCGGCGTGGTGCAGGCGTTCGACGACTACTTCGACGACTTCTCCAACCTCCCGTTCGACATCAACGGCGACGGCTACCTGGACTACGTCACCGGCGGCTGGTGGGGCGGCTCGCTGCGCTGGCGCGAGAATCCCCGCGACCCGCAAAAGGAGTGGCCGGAGCACATCATCGCGGCCACCAGCAACATCGAGACCACCCGCGCCTGGGATGTGGACGGCGACGGCGAGCTAGAGATCGTGCCCAACACGCCGGGCGCGGGACTGACGGTCTACAAGCTGCGGCGAGATGTCCAGGGGCGCGGCGCCGGCCAGTTCAGCCAGTACACCGTGTACACCGGAAAGCAGGGTCATGGCCTGGGCTGCGGCGACATCGCCGGCGTCGGCCGCGCCGACTTCGTGATGAACCACGGCTGGCTCGCAGCCCCGGCCGATCCCTGGCGGGACGCGTGGATCTACCACCCGTTCGGCTTCAGCCTGGGCTCGGCCAGCGTGCCGATCCTGGTGGCCGACGTGAACGGCGATGGCCTTAGCGACCTGATCGTGGGCGGCGCGCACCGCTACGGCCTGGAGTGGTACGAGCAGCGCCGGGCCGGCCGCGAGATCAGTTGGGTCCGGCACGACATTGACCCCGACAACTCGCAATACCACGACCTGATCTGGGCCGATCTCGACGGCGATGGTCAGCCCGAGCTGGTCACGGGCAAACGCTACCGCGCGCACGGCGATCATGATCCAGGCTCCTTCGACCCGGTGGGGATCTACTACTTCAAATGGACCGGCGAGGCGTTCGTCAAACAGATCATCGAGTACGGCGCGGCGCGGCAGGCCACCGGCTGCGGCATCACCTTCGCAGTGGCCGATCTGAACGGCGATGGCCGGCTCGATATCGTCGCGCCCGGCAAGGACGGCTTGTACATCTTCTACAACGAGGGATAGAGGAGGATCACATGGCAAAGGTCGCAATCATCGGCGCGGGGAGCATCATCTTCTGCAAGACGTTGATGCTCGACATCATGGCGACGCCGGGGCTGGAAGGCACCGAATTCGCGCTCATGGCGCCGAGCACGCGCCGGACGGCGCAGGTGGAGGCATTCGCGCAACGGGTGATCGCCCACAACCGGCTGCCCAGCCAGGTGTGGATCACCACCGACCGCCGCGCGGCGCTGGCCGGCGCGGACTACGTCATCTCGACCTTTCAGATCGGCGGGCTGAAAGCGTATGAGCAGGACTACACCGTCGCCATGAAGCACGGCGTGGATCAATGCATCGGTGACACGCTGGGGCCGGGCGGCGTCTTCCGGGCGCTGCGCAGCATCCCGGTGACGCTCGATCTGGCGCACGACATGGAGGAGGTGTGCCCGGACGCGCTCCTCTTGAACTACGTCAATCCGATGGCGATGATCTGCTGGGCGCTGGGCACGACGAAAGTCAACTTCGTGGGCCTGTGTCACGGCGTGCAGACGACGATGGATCTGATCGCGGGCTATGTGGGCGCGCCCAAGGCGGAGATTGACTACTTGTGCGCGGGGATCAACCACATGGCGTGGTTCCTCAAGCTGGAGCATCGCGGCCGCGACCTCTATCCCATCCTGCGCGCCCGCTTCGAGCAGCCCGAATACTACGTCAACGAGAAGGTGCGCGGGGAGACGCTGCGACATTTCGGCTATATGATGACCGAATCCGCCGGCCACCTGTCCGAGTATCTGCCTTACTTCCGCAAGAATCAGAAGGCGCTCGACCTCTACTGCGACGAGCCGGCCTTCGGCGGCGAGACCGCAGCCTATCTGCGCTGGTGCCAGACGGTGGGCCAAAAGTACGACCACGCCGACATCCTGGCCGATGAGCCAATTGCGTTGCCGTCCCGCAGCATCGAGTACGGCTCCTACATCATCGAGGCGCTGGAGACGGGCCGGCCCTTCCGGCTGAACGGCAACGTGCGCAACGACGGCATGATCGCCAACCTGCCGGCGGATTGCTGCGCGGAGGGGCCGATCTTCGTGGATCGCCTGGGGCTGCACAAGACGATGGTGGGCGCGCTGCCCGCGCAGTGCGCCGCGCTCAACCTGCTGAACATCGTCGTGCAGCGGTTGGCCGTGCTGGCCGCCATGACCGGCGACCCCGAGCTGATCGTCCACGCCTGCGCGCTCGACCCGCTCACTGCGGCCGTGTTGACGCTGCGGGAGATTCGCGACATGGCCGCGGAGATGCTGGAAGCGGAACGCGAATGGCTGCCGCAGTTCGCCGGCAAGAGGATCCGGCCCGCGCCGGCCATCGTCGTCCCGGCGAACGTCCAGCGCGCGGCTGTGCCCATTGATCCCGCGCTGGCGATCATGGCGCGGTTTGGGGAGTTGGCGAAGTAGGCAGTGATGGGCAAGATCGGCGTTCGTCATGTCAGAGTTTGATCGCACGCCGGTCTTGCCCGCGCGACGCCGGCCTAGAGGACGAACAGTTCGGCGCGGCCAAAACGGCAGCGCGCCGCCAGGTTGGCTAATTCGGCCCTGCGATCAATGAACATGGCGCGCCTCCCGCCCGGTAACATTATCATTTGACTTGACACGAGGGTAACGATCTCGCACGCGTCCCCGGCGATGTGGTAGGTCAGCCGGCCGACCGGCTCGCCCGCGGCCTCGGCGATGAAGCCGGGCAGCCCGGCCGGCCGGTAGACCGCGCCGTGCGCCACGACGATCTTCGCGCCCCACTCAGCCGCGATGTGCTGCGCGACCCAGGCGGCGTCTTCCGGTTGCAGCGGTCGGAGTGTGAATGCGGTCACGGAATCCTCAACGGCTCGGTCGCAGACCGGCCACCGCGCGTCCCTTGCTTTCAGGGGGTCTGCGACCCCATAGGCATCAAGCTAACAGCCCCGCCGTGCTGAGAGTTGCGTTTCTGGCTCGCACATGGCATGCTATCGGCCATCCACTGAATGAGGAGGTGACCATGATCGACCATAACGCAATGGCGCAGGCT